>ERZ780203.230-NODE-230-length-70436-cov-60.827453_pt1 | contig 70436 bp, 46 predicted proteins | sample MGYA00511168_ERZ780203 | MGnify/ENA primary metagenome ERZ780203 (study PRJEB29588, sample SAMEA2156577) | human gut metagenome | biome: human gut; feature: human-associated habitat; material: faeces | place: Denmark | collected 2008/2010 ...
CACCGCTAAAGGGGGGAATAAGCACACCTTTATAATCTGGTAATATCAATACTTCAGCACATAACTTTGCTGTATTAGTAAGCACATTAGTAGATAGTGCTACTAATTAGATGATTAGTTGACAATGGTGTACTCTGTTTAATAGTTGAAAGTAGGTCTAGGACTTAAAACTGTTTCTGCTCCGGCTTATGATATGGCAGGTAGATTGTGTAGGTCTTGCCATGAACCATTTTGCGCTTTTTGATGTATCGGTCAGTAGCCCAAAGTCCAATGTGCAGCCTTGTGTCCTTGATACCGTGCTCTAGTGCCACTTTACGAATGTCTGCGTAGGTCAGTTCTTTCATTTGAAGTAGATTTAGGTTTGTAGTGGTGAATCTGGGTGACGAGAAACTCGGTCATTTCTGACTTTCAATCACATTGCAAAGGTATAAAGTCCCGACCGCATCACCAAACGACAAGTCGAAATTGTGGAATATTTGAGTTGAGGATGCAATAAAGCAAAAATTCTCCCCTTAACCGTAGCTGTTCGGGGAGAATATGATGTTCAGGCTTACCAGAAGCCTTGATTTCCAAAAAAGCTTGTCAGCCCTGATTCCTTTTATCCAATAAGGCTGTAGTGATTTCTTTTATATTGGTGAATCTTTCCTTATCCAACAAGCTTATTTCCAAAGCCTTATTGATAAACTGCATAATTGCATCCTTACTGATACCAATTTTAACGCACTTGATAATCATTTCTCTAAAACTGTCATACAAATCTGACTGCTTCCCAACAGATAACTGTTTCACATATTGTTTTGCCACATCAGAATCAGGAGTGGAAGATTGGGAGAATTTTTCTATCTCGCTTATAAGGGATGTGATTTCATTGTCATAGCTACACAGTTTCCCATTTTTCAAATGACCTACCTGTGATTGTAGTTTAACAGCCTTATTGATTTTAGACGCAAAAAATTGAGTGTCTAGCAAAGTATCGAAGGTTATATTATTAGTTGCATCGTTCGTAGGCTTCGCTTCATTAAGAGAATTTGTCTCCACCTTGCCCATACTAAAAATATCACCATCTAATTTTTTCTTAAAAGCGGTAGATACCTTTTGGGCTTTATCCTTATTGCTTAAATGGGAATATACTTTATCAATCATCTTTGTATCTTCATGTCCTGTTGCTATTATTATGGTTTCTTTAGGAATATCCCTTCTACACATTATAGTAATGAATGTATGTCTAGCCGTATGGGTATGGACTAATTCAAATAAAGGTTTTACTTGTTTGCCATCCTTATCTTCAAAAGTGATTGGAATATTTAAACCTGCTTCTTCTGCAATTATTCTTAACTCTGCATTTAGATTGGAGTTGCTTGGTTTATAATATTTCAGTTCGGTGTTTTGATATTTAGATATGATTTCTTTTGCCAATGGGGTTAATGGTATTATAGCTCTTGCTTTTGTCTTTTGCTGTATTATAGATATTGTATCTTCCTCTTCATCTTTTTCGTTATCGCCATTGAAGAATTTCTGCATATCTCCAACACGCTGACCAACTAAACATTGCAGTACGAATAAATCTCTTATTTCAGTACGTTTTCTTACTTGTAATTCTGTTCCTGTTATTGGGTAATCATATAATTGTTTTAGTTGTTCTTCTGTTAATGTGACTTTTTTATTACTGGCTAGCTCTTTATTAGATTCATCTTTTACAAATTCAAAGCTGTTCAAGTTGCTATCATACCACGTGAAGGGAATATCCACTCTTTTACTAACTTTCTTCAATAACGGAAATAGAGTATTCTGAATGATATTCCTTATTGTTACACTACCTCTTCCATTATCAACTAAATATTTTTGATAGCTCTCAAAGGTGTTTAAATTCATGGATTCCCAAGTGTCAGAGATATTATTTTCTTTTAGATACCTCTCAAATTTGCCAACATTTAATTTTTGTTGTTCTTTAGTACTAGATGCTGCCTGTTTAGCATCTATAATTTCTTTCATTACAGTCGTTGCTGACTTCTTCTTAATTTCTGTAGTCATTGTATTTTTATATATGCGTGTTCTTAATATGGTTATACTATTTTCAATATCAGTAGGGTGTTCACAAAGATAATGCTTAAATTCTAAGAACATATCTTTTAGCTCTGATAATCTATCATTAGCTATAGTATTATTATTGTTATCTAATTTTGACAAACGTGCGTTGACATACGCTTGTTGTTTTCTTATATTCCAGTGTTCTGGATATACTTTAACTCCCGTTGAGAGCTTTACTTGTTTGTTATTGAGATATACAACCAAATATATATTGGTTGGTTTATTTGCTTTGGGTTGTCTTAAATTGAAATTGCATTGCATTTGGTTAATGAAAATTTGCCTTCCCATAACTTTGTTCTTAAAACTGGTTCTTAAATTCTGTTCTTAATTTGTGTTCTTGAAAGGTTATTCTCTGTAATTGCAACTTATTTCCAACCTGTTACAAATATGCCTGCAAACAATTTGTGCATTTCCAAGAAAAGAATTACTTTTGCTCAAAATATTCAGCAATGTGCAATTTGTAACCTATGACCGTATCCAAGACAAAAGCCAAGTTAGTAGATGTAGCCCGTCAGCTTTTTGCGAAGATGGGGGTAGAAAATACGACTATGAACGATATCGCTCTTGCTTCTAAAAAAGGGAGACGAACGCTCTATACTTATTTTAAAAGTAAGGATGAAATCTATTTGGCTGTTGTGGAATCGGAATTGGATATATTGTCGGATATGATGAAGCGGGTAGCCGAGAAAAACATTTCTCCGGACGAAAAACTGCTGGAGCTGATATATACCCGATTAGATGCAGTGAAAGAGGTGGTCTATCGGAACGGGACGTTGCGTGCTAACTTCTTCCGTGATATATGGCGGGTGGAGAAGGTGCGTAAGAAATTCGACGCAAAGGAAATACAGTTTTTTAAGGCAGTTCTTTTGGAAGGACAGGCAAAAGGAGTTTTCCATATTGATGATGTGGAGATGACTGCCGACTTGATACATTATTGTGTGAAAGGTATTGAAGTTCCTTATATTCGTGGACATATAGGTGCACATCTGGATGAAGATACAAGAAATAGATATGTGTCCAACATTGTGTTTGGCGCACTGCATAGAACAGAAATTTAATTAAATAACTTTTAGTATGGGATTATTAGACGGAAAAACAGCCATTGTAACCGGTGCTGCTCGCGGTATTGGTAAGGCTATCGCTCTTAAGTTTGCTGCCGAAGGCGCAAACATCGCATTTACTGACCTTGTCATTGACGAAAATGCAGATAATACAGTTAAAGAATTGGAAGCAATGGGCGTGAAAGCCAAAGGTTATGCTTCTAATGCTGCTAACTTTGAAGATACTGCAAAGGTTGTAGAAGAAATCCACAAGGACTTCGGACGTATCGATATATTGGTAAACAATGCCGGTATCACTCGTGACGGCTTGATGATGCGTATGAGCGAACAGCAATGGGATATGGTAATCAACGTGAACCTGAAGTCTGCATTTAACTTCATCCACGCTTGTACACCTATCATGATGCGTCAAAAAGCTGGTAGTATTATCAATATGGCCTCTGTTGTAGGTGTTCACGGAAATGCAGGACAGGCTAACTATGCTGCTTCTAAAGCAGGTATGATTGCATTGGCTAAGTCTATCGCACAAGAGTTGGGCTCTCGCGGTATCCGTGCCAACGCTATCGCTCCGGGATTCATCCTGACAGACATGACAGCCGCTCTTTCTGACGAAGTAAGAGCTGAATGGGCAAAGAAAATACCTTTGCGTCGTGGTGGTACTCCTGAAGATGTGGCAAACATCGCTACCTTCCTGGCTTCTGATATGTCTTCTTATGTATCAGGTCAAGTGATTCAGGTAGATGGTGGTATGAATATGTAATCGAACAGAATGACTGTTGTATACGAAGACAACCATATCATTGTAGTCAACAAGACCGCTTCCGAGATTGTCCAGGCAGACAAGACGGGGGATACGCCGCTTTCGGAGACTGTGAAACAGTACCTGAAAGAGAAGTACCAGAAACCCGGAAATGTTTTCCTCGGTGTGACACACCGGCTGGACCGCCCCGTAAGCGGTCTTGTTATTTTTGCCAAAACGAGTAAGGCGCTGACAAGGCTCAACGAAATGTTTCGCACCAGTGAGGTGAAAAAGACTTATTGGGCAGCCGTGAAAAATGCGCCGAAAGAACCGGAGGGTGAATTGGTACATTTCCTTGTGCGCAATGAAAAGCAGAATAAAAGTTATGCATACGACAAGGAGGTGCCGAACAGCAAGAAAGCGATCTTGCATTACCGGTTGATCGGTCATTCAGAAAATTACTTCTTACTCGAAGTTGATTTAAAAACCGGACGGCATCATCAGATCCGTTGTCAATTGGCAAAAATGGGATGTCCTATCAAGGGAGATTTGAAGTATGGTTCTCCACGCTCCAATCCGGACGGGAGTATTTGCCTGCATGCCCGGAGAGTGAGATTCATACATCCTGTCTCCAAAGAACTGATAGAGCTTGAAGCTCCCCTTCCCGAAGGGAATTTATGGAAAGGATTTGCCATAGATTAACTCGGAATTCCACAGATTCATCTATTATGTTATTTATAGACGTTACGCAGTTTTTCTGTGGAAAACCGTGTAAATCTGTGGTTGGAACTTGCCAAAAGAGTAAACCTGCCTGCCATTTTTCTTGTAAACTCTAGCGACAGTTAGTTAATTCCTAAATAGGTAGTATATTTGCATCATTCGCTAACTATAATTTTCAATCATACCAAAGAAAAATACGAATGAAAGCATTTAAACTACTTGCACTTACTTCCTGTGTCTTGCTTGCAGCGGGAAATGGAGTAGCGCAACAGAACTATTCAAAAAGTGAAGGATTATTGCAGTACGTCGATCCGTATATCGGATCCGGTTATCATGGACACGTCTTTGTTGGGACGAGTGTTCCGTATGGAATGGTACAGCTGGGCCCTACCAATATCCATAAAGGTTGGGACTGGTGCTCGGGTTATCATTATTCCGATAGTATTTTAATCGGCTTTTCACATACCCATTTGAGCGGTACGGGTTGTACTGACTTATGTGATATTCTCATCATGCCATTGAATGAGATCCGTACCCCCAGAGGCAATCAGGATGATATACGTGATGGGTATGCTTCCAGATATTCTCATGCGAATGAAATCGCCCGTCCCGAATATTACTCTTTGCTTCTCGACCGTTACAATATCAAAGCCGAGCTGACAGCTACAGATCGTGTAGGCTTCCATCGTTATACTTATCCTGAAGGAAAACCGGCTTCCATATTAATCGACTTACGTGAAGGAAACGGATCGAATGCTTACGACAGCTATATCCGTAAGGTAGATGATTATACAGTAGAGGGTTATCGTTATGTGAGAGGCTGGAGTCCTTCCCGCAAAGTTTATTTTGTGTTGAAAAGTGATAAAAAGATAGAGCAGTTTACTGCCTATGACGATAATGCTCCGCAACCTTGGGACCAACTGAAAGTGGCATCGGTGAAGAGTGTCCTTACTTTTGGCAACGTGAAAGAAGTGAAGATAAAAGTCGCTCTTTCTTCTGTCAGCTGTGACAACGCAGCGATGAACCTGCAATCCGAACTTACTCACTGGGATTTTGATAAGGTGGTGGATATGAGTGCCGACCGATGGAACAAGCAACTGGAGAAGATGACAGTAGAGACTGATGATGAGGCTTCCAAGCGTGTATTCTATACCGCCCATTATCATACTATGATTGCCCCTACGCTTTTTTGCGATGTGAATGGAGAGTATAGAGGGATGAATGACATGATTTACACAGACCCGAAGAAAGCCAACTATACGACTCTTTCTTTATGGGATACCTACCGTGCATTAAATCCTTTGATGACTATTACTCAACCTGAAATGGTTGACCATGTAGTCAATTCGATGATTTCCATCTATCGTCAGCAGGACAAACTCCCTATCTGGCCTTTGATGAGTGGAGAGACCGATCAGATGCCGGGGTATAGCTCCGTGCCGGTGATTGCCGATGCATATCTGAAGGGATTTACCGGGTTCGATGCGGAAGAAGCATTGCAAGCAATGATAGCTACAGCTACTTATGAAAAGCAGAAAGGAGTACCTTATGTAGTCAAAAAGAGGTATATCCCTGCCGATAAAGTTCATGAAGCTACTTCCATAGCCATGGAGTATGCAGTGGACGACTGGGGAATTGCCGCTATGGCACGTAAGATGGGAAAGGCAGAAGATGCTGAAACTTTCTCAAAGCGTGCTCATTATTACAAGAACTATTTTGATTCTTCAATCCATTTCATTCGTCCGAAATTGGAAGACGGCTCTTGGCGTACTCCTTATGATCCGGCACGTTCCATCCACACAGTTGGAGATTTTTGTGAAGGAAACGGATGGCAATATACTTTCTTTGTACCACAAGACCCGTACGGGCTGATTGCCTTGTTTGGCGGTGACAACCCCTTTATTACTAAACTTGATAATTTCTTCACCAACAACGACAGTATGGGGGAAGGAGCATCGAGCGACATAACCGGATTGATCGGACAATATGCACATGGAAATGAACCGAGCCATCATGTTGCTTATCTTTATGCGTATGCCGGTGAACAATGGAAAACGGCGGAAAAGGTTCGTTTTATCATGAGCGATTTTTACACAGACCAGCCGGACGGCATCATCGGTAATGAGGATTGTGGCCAAATGTCTGCCTGGTATCTTCTTTCATCTATGGGACTCTATCAGGTGAACCCGTCGGATGGTGTATTTGTTTTCGGTAGCCCTTGTTTTAAGAAAGTAGAAATGAAGGTACGTGGTGGTAACACTTTTACTGTAGAAGCACTCAATAACAGCAAAGAAAATATCTATATCCAGAAAGTGTATTTGAATGGCAAGCCTTATGATAAGAGTTATATCACTTATCAGGATATAATAAATGGCAGCACATTGAAGTTTGTAATGGGGAAAAAACCTAATAAGAATTTTGGTAAGGCTCCGGCAAACAGACCGGTTGTTTTGAATAAGATAAATGGATAAAGATGGCTTACTTATAAAAGACAGCTAATTGTTGAAAGGAGGAAGAAGCCTCCGACAATGAAAGAATAAAGCTGGTTCTCAATATTCAATTCAGTTTTCAATAGGTATTATAAGGCTTTCCGATTGTAGCATTTAATTCTGCTTCGGAAAGCTTTATTTTATACTAGAAACGGCTGAAAAGCAAATCCTTAACAAGAACTTACTGTTTTCAGCCGTTTTGGGGAATATAGTTTTAAGAAATAAGTTAGTCCTGATTACATCTTTCCTTTAAAAAAGAATGTAATCAAGACTATTTTTATAACTATGGAAGCGGATCAGCCTTTGCCGGTCGTTTCGGATCATAAACGGCTACTCCTACTTTGGAGTCAGCACAACCATAATACAAATACCATTTGTTTTTGAAGTAGACCATTCCTTCTATAAATACGGTTCCATCCACATATTGCCCGCTCTTTTCAAAGCTATCCATCGGACGGAAGAACGGTTCATCGAGACGGGTGATAAAGCGGGTAGGATCATTGGCGTCGAAGAGTGCTTGTCCGGCAGCATAGACATTGGCGGTATAGCGTTTGTCACCTCTTCCTGAATGGTTCTTACCATTATAAAGAAGGACGATTCCTTTCGGAGTGTAGATAGCCGGAGGTCCACATTCGGTGAGATGGCTGTCAAAGTAGCCGTCACGGGGAGAAAACAACTTCTTTAGGGAACCGTCAATGTTGACAATCGGTGTCCAGTGGATTAAGTCATCGGAAGTAGCTGCGAATACATGCTCTTCTCCCCAGTACATAAAGTATTTCCCGTTGATTTTCTTGATAATCTGCTTCCCTTTAACAACCTCGGTCAGGATAGAGCCGGACTTACAACCCAGGTTGAAGAACTTTCCATCAAATGCTTTGGCAAAAGCAGGACCGTGTTTTGTCCAGTCTTTTAGGTTGCGAGAGGTCGCTACTGCCAGGCGAGGCACATGGCGATTCCATTGGGTGTACATCATTACATATAATCCGTCATCGGTTACGGCAATTCGTGGGTCTTCGCAGCCGCCGGGCCATTCCAACTCTTTTTGTGAATCATTATCCGGATAGAATACAGGAGTCTTTTCCCGTTGGAAATGTGTGCCGTCGGTAGAAGTGGCATAACCGAGGCGGGAAGTCCGGTGTCCGATACCGACACCTGATTTATCCTCTGCACGGTATAACACGACAATCTCACCATTGTAGAGTGTAGCAGCCGGATTGAATGTATCGTTCGATTCCCACGCAATAGAATCTTTGGTCAATGGACAGTAAAACTTGGTGTTTTCTATAGGAGATATTACCGGATTGACATTCTTTGGACGTTCGAAACCACCGAAAGCCCAATCGGGTAATTTGTTCTCTTTATGATTGGAGGACTGTCCGTAGGCAGTACAAGTCATCATGGTTGTAGCAAGTAGGAATAAAAAAGTTGATTTCATGTTGTTCATATTATATGGGTCATTTATTTTTTAGGAGTCATATACTCCCTACATATAAATTGGAAAATAAATTAAATGCTGTCATCTGTCACCTGACTGGGCATAAATGATTGATTATAAATATACTGCAGTGTGACAGCATGATGTGACGGCAAGGTGACGACAACTTTGCTGTCACCTTGTTGTTGAAAGCAAGGATTTTATTGTTTCTCTGCTATGTGGATACTTATTTCTCTATCCGGATTGGTATTCAAGGATTATCAGCCTATTACAGAAGAGAGAGTTTCAGTACTTGAAACTAAAAGTTCTATTGCTTGAAACTTTTGTTTCGTCAGCGGGAAACTTTGGTTTCACTTACTTGAAACTATGGTTTCAAAGGCGTGAAACTAAAGTTCTTCAACCTTGAAACTACTTTGGAAGCGTAAGCTTCAAGGTTAGAAACAGTTATCTCATAAGCGGGAATACAATAAAAAACATAATAGAAGACTATTGGATACTATTCAGTAAGTCTACTTTTCCTTCATTTACGAGTTTTAGGATTAGTTCTCCGAATAGCGTATTTTGCCATGCAAACCAGGAACGAGTAAAGTTCTTCGGGTCGTTCTTGTGGAAAGATTCATGCATGAACCCTGTTCCGGCATCCGTATCCATTAGCATTTTGATGCAGGTCTTGATTTCTGCGTCGTTTTGACTGGTGAATGCTTTCATCATAATACTCATGGGCCAAATCATGTCATATCCGATGTGCGGACCGCCAATTCCTTCGCCGGCAGTACCTTTGAAGAAGTAAGGATTATCTTCGCTCCATACAAACTTACGGGTATTCTGATAAATAGGATCGTTCACTTTCACATCTCCAAGATAAGGCAGGGCAATGAGACTCGGCACATTGGCATCATCCATTAACAGTTGGTTGCCGAAACCATCTACTTCGAAAGCATAGATTTTGCCATATTTCGGATGATTGTAAACCGCATACTTTTTCAGGGCTGCTTCCACTTCGTTCGACAGTGTAGTACATTCTTTAGCTAAATCAGGTTTCTTGTTGACTGTATTCAGAATCTCGGCAGCTTTGCGCAATGAAGTTACAGCAAAGAAGTTGGACGGAACGAGGAACTGGAAAGTTGTAGCATCATCCGAAGGACGGAAAGCAGAAGCAATCAGTCCGACCGGCTTTACAGGATTACCCCAGCCGTCGTTGGTCATCGTATCGAGTGCACGTTCCGTTTTGCGTTGGAAACGATAAGGACCTTTCGGATCTTCTTTTCGTTGCTGTTCCTTAAACGTTTTCAAAACCTTGGCGATGGCTGTAAGCCATTCGTCGGAGAATATACTGGCGTCTCCCGTCGTCTTCCAGTAATGATAAGCGAGACGGATAGGATAACAGAGCGAGTCGATTTCCCATTTACGTTCGTGCAGTTCGGGCTTCATGTCCGTAAGGTCGCTCATCCATTCGCCGCCTTCGGAATTCATGTTGAAAGCATTGGCATACGGGTCGATATTGATACACTTGAACTGACGTTTGATAACGCCGGCCAGCATTTTTTTCAGTTTCGCGTCTTTGTTGGCAAGTTGCACGTAAGGCCATACTTGTGCACCCGAATCGCGCAACCACATGGCGTGAATGTCACCCGTATAAACAAACGTATCATCTTTACCGTCAAAATGAACAGTAGTATCCAGTGTGTTCGGGAAACAGTTTTCGAACATCCATGCCAAGCGGACATTCGTCAGCAGTTGCTTGATATGCGCAATCTGTTGTTCCACAGCTTGCGAGACAAACAGACGTTTCGATGCTTCCGGACGGTTCGTCTGATAGTTGTTGATTTGGGTATTATCTTGTTGGATGACAAAATCACTGTTCGTTATAGCCTGCATATTGCTAGCACCCAAGAGTGCTATGGACAAACAAAAGGCTTTAGTTATATTCATGGTAATAGTCTTTTTTTGTTGATTAGTATTGATTATGAAAGTGTTGCGGAGAAGAAGTGTTAAGTCTCTGCAAAGAATTCAATCAGACAGGCATTGTCGAGCAGCCATTTATACTGCTCCTTGTTGTGTCCCGACCAATCCCTGCCTAATAATCCGTTTTCATCCCGGTAGTTTTCCCAGGCGTGAAGCGCATTCTCCACCATCGCATTGACATACGCCGGATTCTTGTCAATCTTATACAGAGCTTTCAGTCCTCTGAATAAGATTACGTTAAACCAGGCCATGTCTTTATGCACTTTGACAGTCGGATCTTTCTTATCGGCTTTTGTGCGGAAAAAGGCATCTGTTCCTGCGGCTGTTTGCCGTGCATCGCGCAAATACTGTTCATCTCCTGTTTCCTCATAGAGTAATACACCCGCCTGAATCATCTGTCCACTGTTGTAGGCGTACTTCTCTTTGGAAACTTTCCCTTTCAGGTTGATGTTATCCCAGTAAAGATGGTCGGTAGGGTCGCACAGATGCTTTTTCGTCCAGGCATACGTCTCTTTTGCTTTTTCGAGGTATTTGGCATCCTTCGTCAGCCGGTACAACTTGACACCGAGCACAGTAGACGGTGCATTGGAACAAGTATGCTTCGCTTCCTTCTGCTGTTCACACCAAAAGATGCCACCGCCTATCTCATCGCTCCATCCACTGTAGATATATTGATACAATGCAACGGCTTTTTCCAAAGATGCAGGCTTGTGAGTCAGTTGGTAATAATCGCAGTAATCCAGTGCAACCCAGATGTTATCGTCATAATAACGTCCGTGCTGCCCGTACTTGGTGGGGTATGACTGATAACAGGCCGGCAGGCGGCTGTTATCCCAATACTGTTCCATCCCCGGTAGAATTTTTTTCTCGAGAATCTTTTTGTACTTCTTGTTTTCGGTCGCTTTGTATAAAGCCACACAACCCGACATCATTCCGGAATACGGCCATAGAAAAGAAGCCTTCAGCGTTCCGTTCTGCTGCGTTCCGCCCGCCAGATAAGTAATTTTTTGGTCGGGATTGACAGGATACGTTTCTGCTAGTAGTCCGTCATTCGTCTGATAGAGATTCAATACATTAGATAGAATCGAGTCGGCAATAGAAAGATAACGGGTATTTCCCGGTGTCTTTCCCACTGCGGAGGTAAGGCAAAATAACATACAGGCTACAAAACATATATTTCTCATAGGAATATCGGGTTGTGTGGTGAAACTTTCAGGTTATAACTAGATACAAAGATTATTTCTGCTGACGCTGTTCGAACTCCAGTTCCACCTTTACGGGGAAATGGTCTGAAGGAGTGCGCGCCTGATAAGTCTTGATGTCGATTTCTTCCGGGCAATCGTTCGCCTGCTTCTTTTCTCCCTTGCCTACGATGCTGCGGTAAGTATCCGTCAGCACACCATATTTTTTCACATGGAAAGACGGAGAAACGAATACATGGTCGATACGGCTTTCCGTAAAGCTGTTCGGGTCGAAGTCGTTGAACGTGCCGTTGATAGCATAGCGGAAGCCGGCCTTCTCGTAAGAGTCGCATAACACCCCTTTGCTCACAAAAGCATCATAAGACTGGTGGGTCTGGTCGACATTGAAGTCTCCCGTCAGGATGGCTGGAAGCTCTTTGCCTTTGCCAAGTTCTTTCATCTTGTCCTGTACGAGGAACGCACTTTCCACGCGTGCCTTCTTGCCGATATGGTCCATGTGCAGGTTGAAGAAAAGGAATTCGAAGCCGGTATCCTTGCATTTGAAGTGTCCCCAACTGCAAATACGCGGCAACACGGCATCCCATCCTTTGCTCGGCACGTCGGGAGTTTCCGATAACCAGAAATCACCTTTCTCTATCACATCAAACTTGTCTGTGCGATAGAAAATAGCAGAATGTTCACCTTTCTCTTTGCCGTCGTCGCGGCCTACACCGATATAATCATAACTAGGTAATGCTTCTTTCATATCTTTCAGTTGATGAATAAAGCACTCCTGCGTGCCGAAAATATCGAAATCGTGGTATTGCACTATTTGGGCAATGACCGGGTAACGTTGTCCCCAACCGTTTCCGTTGATTGAATCGCCACCGTTGGCGTTTCTCAAATTGTAGGAGGCAACGGTGATAGAAGTAGGCTGATAGTTACTTTGGCAACCGCAAAAGACGATCGCAACAAGGGCAATTAGTAAAAGGCTTTTCAGTTTCATGTTTTTATAGTTTGTTTGGTAGATAATTCATTGATCTCCAAAAGTACAATATTTTATTCAAACGAAAGAGAGTAAGGTACATCTTTTTCTGTGGTTCCCCGTTGTTTATTGGGCACGGGGCTCATTTGAAATTGAATATTAGCACCTTTAATCAGCTGGTCATGTGTAAGGAAATTACGGGTTTGTGATTTCCCGTTTACTTTCATTTCCTTGATGTAGCGGTTATCAAGCTGGTTGTTATCTGCCTTGATCGTGATGGTCTTTCCGTTCTCCAGATGTAACTTCGCCGATTTGAAGAGCGGGGTTCCTATGATATATTCATCCGTTCCCGGGCAAACCGGATAGAAACCGAGTGCGGAGAATACATACCAGGCGGAAGTCTGTCCGTTGTCTTCGTCACCACAATAACCGTCGGGACGGGCGGTATATAGTTTGTTCATAATCTCACGTATCCAGTATTGAGCTTTCCAGGGCTCGCTTGAATAGTTGTAGAGATATACCATGTGCTGAATAGGCTGGTTGCCGTGTGCATATTGCCCCATGTTCATTACTTGCATTTCACGCATTTCGTGAATCATGCCGCGGCTTTCCATTCCCAGTTTACCCGGGATGACAAAGACGGAATCCATCATCGCGTTGAATTCTTTCTTGCCTCCCATCAGGTTGATAAGTCCTTGCGGGTCGTGGAATACGCAGAAGCTCCAGTGCCAGCTATTCCCTTCGCAAAATTCACCGCTCCAGTCCACTGCATCGAAATTCGGATTGAATACGCCTTTGTTATCTTTGCCAACCATCAGTTTGCGTTCCGGGTGATAGACATTTTTGTAGTTCAGCGCGTGTTTCTTATAAATGTCGATTTCGCTCTCCGGTTTACCGAGTTTCTTGCCTAATGTATAAATTGCCCAGTCGTTGTAAGCATACTCCAATGTACGTGCAACGTTTTGTCCTATGCCGATATTGTTGGCAACATATCCCAGTTGGTTGTAAGACTCGTAACCGAGACGCCCCGAAGCAGTCCCGCGAAGATGTGCATTTGCTCCATGTTTCAATGCTTCCCAAAGAGTTTCGATATCATATCCTCGCAATCCTTTGATGTAAGCGTCGGCCACTACGGAAGCCGAGTTGTTGCCTACCATACAATCCCGATGTCCCGGGCTGGCCCATTCCGGCAGGAAACCGCTTTCCTTGTAAGTATTTACTAGTCCCTCCTGCATCTTTTGATTCATTGACGGATACATCAGGTTGAGGAAAGGGAACAGGCAGCGGAACGTGTCCCAAAAACCGGTGTCGGTAAACATATAGCCGGGACGCACTTCACCGTTATAGGGGCTGTAATGCATGATTTCTCCTTTAGCGTCTATCTCGTAAAAGCTACGTGGGAAAAGCATGGAGCGGTACAGGCAGGAATAGAAGGTGCGCAGGTTATCAATGTTATCGTCTTCCACCTCTATCTTACTCATTTCACGGTTCCACACGTCTCTTCCGTTCGTTACCAATTGGTCGAAACTGTTTCTGCCCAGCTCTTTGAGATTTAATTCCGCTTGTTCAGGACTGATAAAGGAGGAAGCAACCCGTGCGTGTACGATTTCTCCCTTTTTCGTGGCGAATCCGATTACCGCACCTGTGTGGTTTCCTTTCGCTTCGATCTCATTCGGAAGAATGTTGTTTTCGGAAACTGTGGAAACGAATGTGAACGGTTTGTCGAATTGAACTACAAAGTAGTTTTTGAAGTTTTCCGGCACACCGCCGCTATTCTTGGTTGAATAGCCGATAATCTTGTTTTCTTTCGGAATCACTTTCACATAAGAACCTTTGTCAAAAGCGTCTACAATCACGTAGGCATTCTTTGTCTCCGGATACGTGAAACGGAACATGACGGCGCGCTCCGTAGGAGCAAGCTCGGTTGTTACGTCATGGTCGGCAAGGTACACCTTATAATAATAAGGTTTGGCAACTTCCGCTTTGTGAGAGAACCAACTGGCACGTCGGTCTTGATCGAATACCAGTCCGCCGGTGATAGGCATGATGGCAAACTGCCCGTAGTCGTTCATCCAGGGACTGGGCTGATGTGTTTGTTTGAATCCCCGGATTTTGTCGGCATCATACGTGTACGCCCAACCGTCTCCCATTTTACCGGTCTGCGGTGTCCAGAAATTCATTCCCCACGGCAATGCCGTAGCCGGATACGTGTTTCCGGTAGACAGTTCAAACTTGGATTGAGTGCCTACCAGTGTGCTGACATAGTCTACCGGATTCTTAACGGCAGAAGATTGCAGGCTGTACAACACGGCACCTCCAAGAAATAGCAAGTGTTTAAATGAAAAATGTGTTTTCATGAACAAATGAATTTATAGATTTGAAAATAATTTCTACGACGAAAATAGGGAGAAAAGGAATGTGCTTCTAGTAATAGAGAGGTTAAATCGCCTCTTGTCGCTAAAATTAACTACTCTGGCACGGAAATTTACTTATATTCCGGTCAAAAAAAAGCTCGGAATGTTTTTTTGTTTACCTTTGTCATATAGCAAATCTAAGAATAATACACTATGGGAAAACAGTCGGTTTATATTCTATTATTTTTTCTTAATCTGTTGATACATAACGCTTATGCTTATAATTTGAAGCAAGTTGCAGATAAAGAGTATATGTCTAATAGTTCGATTACATCTCTGTGCCAGGATGAGCGTGGATTGATGTGGATCGGGACCTGCGACGGACTGAATATTTATGATGGACAGGAGATTGAGGAATTTAAGACTCGTGACAAAGAGGATTACTTATCTGGTAATCTGATTGACAATATTGTGTATACGGGCGAAGATATTTACTGGATTCAAACCTACTATGGGTTGAACCGTTTGAACCGGAAAACCAATACAATCACTCACTATAATGAATTTCAGAAACTCTTCTTTATGAATAAGGATAGTCATGGCAATCTGTTCATTATCCAGGATAGTAACTGCATCTATTATTATCATAAAAAAGAAGGAGTCTTCAAGAAAATCAATATCACGGGAATCCCGATTTCCGATATCGTAAACTTCTTTATCGACGGTAACAACCGGATGTGGGTAGTCATGAAAGGATACAACCGCTGTTATGACATACAGCAGGAAGCCGCATCGGGAGATATCACCCTGTTACCCCAGAAAACAAACCTGATTTATCAGACTTCCTTGATTTATTGTTTCAATGACGAGCAATCTCTTTATTACATAGACAAGGAATTTAATTTCTATGCTTTCCATATTCCGACCCAGAAGAATGAATTTATTGCCAATCTGGGTAAGGAAATACAGGAACGTGGCAAAATTTCATCCATTGTTCATTATCATAACAGCTATTTTGTGGGCTTTTTGATGGATGGCATTCTCCTGTTGGAAAAACAGAAGGAGACGGATCATTATCAAATTCAGTCGTTACCTATCAACAGCGGTGTATTCTGTCTCAAGAAAGACCGTTTTCAGGATGTTGTTTGGATTGGTACCGACGGGCAGGGTGTTTATCTTTATTCGAACCCGCTTTATTCTATCAAATCAATGGTGCTTAGCAATTATACCGAGAAAATAGAACGCCCCGTGCGTGCCATCTATCTTGATGATGAACGTACTTTCTGGGTGGGAACCAAAGGAAACGGAATTCTTAAAATCTATGATTACGAATTCGATAAAAACATCTCCGACTGTCGGGCGGAGGTGTTGACTACCTCTAATAGTGCTTTGAGTAGTAATGCCGTTTATTGTTTTGCCAAGAGCCACCGGAATTTGCTTTGGATAGGAGACGAAGAAGGATTAACTTATTATTCATATCGGGAAAAACGTATCAAGAGTATACCAATACGGATCGGTAACGAAGATTTCAAATACATCCATGACATTTACGAAACAGCAGATTCCGAACTGTGGCTGGCGAGTGTTGGCATGGGAGTGGTGAAAGCTCGTATTGCCGGAACATCGGACAATCCGGTGATTGTGGATGCGCAACGTTACATCATCAATGACGGCGAACTGGGATCGAACTATTTCTTTACTATTTATGCGGAGAATGAAGCCAACCTGTTGTTTGGCAATAAAGGATATGGGGTATTCCGCTATAACGAAACGACGAATGGCCTGGAACCGGTGTCTACTCACAAATACGAAAACATGACCCTGAATAATATTCTCGCTATCAGTAAAGACAGCAGCAATAACTATCTTTTCGGAACGAGCTACGGATTGATAAAGTACACATCGGAAACCTCTTATCAGCTCTTCAATGCCAAGAATGGTTTCCTGAATAATACCATTCATGCAATTCTTAGAAACTCGTCCGACGACTTCTGGTTGAGCACCAATCTTGGATTAATCAATTTCGATACGAAAAGGAATGTCTTTCGTTCATACGGTTTTGGAGATGGTTTAAAGGTGGTAGAGTTTAGTGACGGAGCCGCTTTTCGGGATTCCCAGACTGGTACTCTGTTCTTTGGCGGAATCAATGGAGTCGTAGCTATCCGGGCGGATGGCCGTCCGGAGCAGCTTTATATGCCTCCTGTTTATTTTGATAAGCTGTCTATCTTCGGTGAACAATACAATCTGGGCGAATTTCTCACCCGGAAAAAAGAAACTGAAGTCTTGAATTTGCAGTATGACCAGAATTTCTTTTCTGTTTCATTTGCCTCTGTGGATTATCTGAATGGTAATAACTGTACCTATTTCTATAAACTAAAAGGATTGAGTGACCAATGGGTAAACAATGGTTCGGAAAGCGGAGTCTCTTTTACGAATATGGCTCCCGGCGAATATACCTTACTGGTGAAATATTACAATAGTGTCTTTGATAAAGAGAGTGATGTCTATTCTCTGGTGATTCGTATAGGTGATCCGTGGTATGCTTCCTGGTGGGCTTATTTGATTTATGCCCTGTGTCTGCTTTTACTGGCAGCCTTGCTGATACGTTCCTTTATCCTGCGCTCCAAACGTAAAAAGCAGGAATTGCTGAACGAGATAGAGAAACGCCATCAAAAGAATGTCTTTGAGTCCAAACTTCGTTTCTTTACTAATATCGCACATGAATTTTGTACTCCGCTGACTTTGATTTATGGTCCTTGCGGACGAATCCTTTCATCGAAGGGACTTAGTAAATTTGTCGTGGACTACGTACAGATGATTCAGACGAATGCGGAGCGTCTCAACAACCTGATTCATGAGTTGATCGAATTCCGTCGGATTGAAACGGGAAACAGGGAAGTGCGGGTTGAGTCATTGAATGTGTCTTCCATTGTGAAAGGAATAGCCAAAACGTTTGTTGAAATGGCTAAATCCAGAAACATCACTTTCTTGAGCAAGATACCCGAGCAGGTGATGTGGAACTCGGACAAAGGATTCCTGAATACAATTATTATTAATCTGATTTCTAATGCCTTTAAATATACTCCCGACGGACAGAGTATCAAGATTGAAGTGGATACGAGCCGGGAAAATATGCTGGCTCTTCGTGTAGCAAATGAAGGAAGTACCATCAAGGAAAAGGATTTTCAGTATATTTTTAATCGGTATGCCATTTTGGATAATTTCGAGAATCAGGATGAAAAGAACTTTTCACGGAACGGACTGGGGCTAGCCATCTCTTATAATATGGCAAAGTTGCTGAATGGTACGTTGAAAGTGGAAAATACTCCTGACGGATGGGTAATGTTTACACTAACCTTGCCGGTCGTGGAACTGACTACCGGAGTGGTGGAAACCAAGCGGCTCACAGCGGAATACATCCCTAAGATAGATACTCAATCGATACTGAAACTTCCCCAGTATGAGTTTGATAAGATGCGTCCTACGCTTTTGGTTGTCGATGATGAAATCGAAATGCTATGGTTTATTGGAGAAATCTTCTCGGCTGACTTCAATGTGGTAACCTTGCAAGATCCTGAACGGCTGGATCAGGTGATGAATGAGGTTTATCCGAATGTGATTATCTGTGATGTCATGATGCCGGGAATGGGTGGCATTGAACTGACCAGGCGGATTAAATCGGTGAAAGAGACGGCGCATATTCCTATTATTGTGGTTTCCGGACGACACGAGATGGAACAACAGATGGAAGCCCTTTCTGCCGGTGCGGAAATGTATATCACAAAACCGTTTAGTGCGGAGTATCTTCGTATTTCTGTCTGTCAGGTGATAGAACGGAAAGAGATGTTGAAAAATTATTTCAGTTCGCCGATCAGTTCTTTTGAAAAGTTGGACGGGAAGTTGACGCATAAAGAGTCGAAGAAGTTCCTACAGTCGGTTTTGAAGATTATCAATGATAATATAACGAACAAAGATTTGACTCCACGTTATATCGCCGATCGGCTGGCAATCAGTCCCCGGAGTCTTTATCGGAAGATGGAAGAGATAGGAGAGGATAGCCCGACCGATCTGATTAAGGAATGTCGTTTGCACATAGCGAAAGATTTATTGCTGACCACTAAAAAGACGATTGATGAAATTGTATTCGATTCGGGATTCTCGAACAAAGTTACTTTCTTTAAGGTGTTCCGTGAAAAGTATGAGTGCACGCCAAAAGAGTTTCGGATGAAACATTTGGAAGAGGTTCAGCAGTAGCCTGTGGCGGGAATTTTTAAAGAAAAAGAAGAAGTAAATATCCGTGTTAATATAGTAAATATCCGTGCCAAAAGGTAAAAAAGGATAGTTAATTTTCTTTTGGTAGAGTTTAGTGATTTTATCTTTGTCTCATCGAAGTTTTTAAGTAGATAAACTTGAAAAGTATTAATTTATTAATCTTTAATCTAATGAAAAGGAAACTTAGTTTTTTATTTCTTTCAGCATTGACCATTCCATTTTTTATGGTATCGTGCAGTGATGATAAAGAAGAACAGGAAGTGAAACCGGCAACAGATCTGGTTGTCGATAATAATTCGGTGACACTACTACAAGGAGACGAAATTACGGTGAGTATCACCTCCGGTAATGGCGATTATTATGTGAAGCCATTTGATGAAAACGTGGCGACGGCTACAATCAATGGTAATAAGGTGACTATTAAAGCTACCGAAAATAGCCAGTTGGAAGAAAATAACCGTACGGAAACCACTATATTAATAGTAGATGGACGTAAGAAAGTGGCTAGAGTGCTGGTTCGGGTAGCAAAACTCTGGGATTTGACGGTAGATGCACCGGAAGAAGGTTTTGACCTTTTTATCGGTGAAAAGAGACTGGTGAAGATTTTGACCGGTAACGGAGATTATCAGATTTCCATACCGGAAGGTGCTGATAAGTTTTTGGAAGTGGGTGAACTATCCGGACAAGTTATTCCGTTGACTGCCAAGTTCGAGACTGGAGCCGATCCGGTAAATATTACGATAACAGATAAGAAAGGTAAGACAATCACTATTCCTGTGGTAGTGAACATCGTGGATCTGACACTGAAAAGTGATGAAGCCACTTTTGCCGAACCGGATGCCGAATCTCAATATATCTCTATTGAGAGAGGTAATGGCGGATATAGTTTCACTTATCAGGTGGGAGACGGCGAGCCTACTACGGATGCAACGATTGTGGAAGCTACTGAAAAAGAGAACCTGATTACCTTGAAACCCAAAGCTAGAGGTGATGTGAAAGTGATTGTGACAGACCAGAAAGGTTCTGTGGAGGAGATTTCGGTGAAAGTGAATCCATATAACCTTAAACTGGAAAATGAAGCAACTTCTTTAATCATCGGTGGTTATGAGGCATCTACAGAAATAGCTATTACCAGAGGAAATGGTGATTATAAGTTGGCACAACTCACAGATGATAATAAAACCTATTTGAAAACCGCAGAATTGATTACGGAAGACGGGGCTACCAAGTTAAAACTAACAGGAAAGAAGCTCGGGACTACCACACTGGAACTGTCTGATGCGGCAGGTCAGAAATTGACGTTACCAGTTTATGTGAATCCGGTATGTTATCGTATGGAATATGACGTATGCTTTAAAATTGATATTAAAAAGTATGCCGAATCACATTCAGAGGTGAAAAGTATGAATCAGCTTACTTTTGAGGTTGTGTTCTACCCGACTTATACTCGTTCTATGCAATCGTTTATAGGTTTGGAAAGTGTATTCCTGCTTCGTGCAGAAGCTAAGGATGTGAATCCGCGTTTTGAAATAGCCACTAAAATTAATGGTAAGAGTGATCCCCGTTTCCGTAGTCAGCAAACTATTTATTGCGATGATTCGGAAGGTGGACGTAAGACTCCGGGTAAATGGTATCATATAGCCATTGTATATGATGGAACGAAATCAAGTACTAAAGAGGCTTATAAAATGTATATAAACGGGGTGAGAGAAACGTTGACTCCTGCAGATAACTCTTATGAGGATTGTGCCCCTAATTCATCTCTCAATCTGACAGATGTAGGTGGAAATGATAAAGCACTGTTGATTGGACGTTCCGGAGATTCATATCGGGTAGGATATTGCAAAGTTTATCAGGCACGGATGTGGAAGAGAGCGTTGGACGAAAGTGAAATTAAAGCGAATATGTGCAAAATCCTTAATGCAGAAGAACACTCTGACTTGATGGGATATTGGGTATTCTCGAAAGGTGTCGGAGGTACTACAGTTTTTGAAAATTGGGGAAATGGCGGCAGCGGATTGGATGCGCAAGTTTGTTTGCAGAATATAAGCGAAAATAAACCTGCCTGGGGAGCGGAACTTCCTGCAACTTATAATGGAGATAAGAGCCGCTTTGAACCAATTGAATGTCCTCATTCATACTAAAACTAGGAATATAATAATATGAGAAACAATATGATAACAAAAAAACTAATCAAATTTGCCCTGCTGTTTTTTCTTATCGGACTGACGGCTTGTGACAATAAACTGAATCCGGGATTTGATCCGGATGATTATGAACCGATTGTTCCGCCTGAACCTGTTAGAACAATGGATGCAATGGCTAGTGGCGAGCGAGTAGTACTTTCGGGTGCTTCGTTGACGGATATTGTTCTGAAATGGACGCCTACCGAGAAACACGGAAATACAGTATATCGTTATGAAGTATTGATTGATACGATCGGGGGAGACTTTACCAAACCGGTAGAAACGATCTTTTCTGACAATAACGGTTTGGAATCACAGTTGACTTTAACCCATTATCAGGCAAACACAATAGGTAAACTGGCTAAATTCCGTTGCAATACCAACGGCACACTGCGTTGGAAGGTGCGTGCTTATTGCGGATTGGATCAGGCTCTTAGTAGTCTGGAAGGTTATTTCGTAATTTTTATGATGGACGGCATTGATGATATGCCTTCTGAAAACGAGCCGGTTTATATCACTGGCGTGGGTACGGAAGATGATGGTGATGAAGCGGAAGCACAACAAATGCTCCGTCAGAATGAAGGAATCTATCAGACTTTCACTCAATTGAAAGCCGACCAGCCATTTATATTTATGTCTACTGTAGAAGGTCGCAAATGCTATTATTATGTAGACGACAACGGAGTGTTGCGTGAGCGTAATGATGGTGAAGACTATACAGTTACGGTTCCTCAATCAGGCATCTACCGGATTACCATCAATATGGGTGAACAAACGATCAGTTACGATGAAATAGGAGCTGTATATCTTTATAACCATTCGGGTGGGTATAGACAGGATTTCAACTATCTGGGATATGGCAAATGGGGTGTGAAGAATTATACTGCCCGGAAACAAACGGAAAGTTGGGCAGGAAGCGGTGAAACCCGTCATAGCTTTAAGATGGAAATCAACGGAACAACCTACCGTTGGGGACATAAGGAGAAAGATAAAGGGCAACCGAATCTGACTACCGACAACAGCTATTATAATTTATATCAGCTGGCATTGGGCACAGATCCATGGGATTACAGTTTCCGTTTCTGCGACGAATTACTGCAATGGGGTGAAAAGCAGGGAAATGTCTATTATGCTACGGTGAAAACCGATGTAACCCTCTATTTCAATGCAGAGTTTGGAACGTACACCCACCGTTGGGTAGCTTCGGAAACGAATGAAGATTAAAACTGAATAATAATATGAAGAACTATATAGTATCATTATCAAAAAGAGCTTTGTTGTTAAGCGGTGCACTGGCAATATTTACAGCTTGTGACGATGGCGATCTGGGAGACATCTACAAAGGTAATTCATCCGGTGAATATGTGTCGGATGTGAACTGGACAGATGCAGCCGACAAAAGTACGGGAACTTATATCAAATATTTCTATGAGAATGCCAGCGGACGGGATACCTTTTGCGGAAGCATTTACTGGGAAAAACCGAATACACCGGAAACCGGAGAACCGGCAAGCACGGGCGGTAGCGGCGGATGGTCGCAGGGACATGCATTGGACATCGTGATCGATGCTTATATCCGTCACGCAAACAATCCCGAATATCAAGCTCATTTGTATGAAAACATCATGAAACCTTTCCTGCCGGCTTTTGATGACTGGAATGAACATTGCGGTTATGGTGGCAAAGACTTCTGGAATAACTTCTATGATGATATGGAATGGATGGCACTGTCTTGTCTGCGGGTTTATGAATTGACTGGCGATCAGGATTACTACAGTGCGTTGATGAAGATGTGGAACCATATCAAGGGAGCGAAGAATGACTATAAAGGGGTAGGAGGAATGGCATGGAAAACGGATGCGCCGGCTTCACGTATGTCTTGTTCCAATGGTCCCGGTTGCCTTCTGGCTATGAAATTGTATCAACTTACCGTTAAGGAGGCTAAAGATGGCTGGGAAGAGCAGGCTGCTTATTACCTGAACTTCGCCAAAGAGGTATACAACTGGATGACGGCTTATCTGTGTGATATTTCCACCGGACAGGTATATGATAATCTTAGTATTAAAGATGACGGAACACCGGGAGATCCTGATAAAGTAGCCTTGTCTTATAATCAGGGAACATTTATGGCGGCTGCCCTGGAGCTGTACAACGCTACCGGTGAGGATGAATATCTTCGTAATGCGGTTGCTTTCGGCTCTTACCAGGTGAATAAGAAGATGGATTCCAACTATCCGGTATTCAGTGGTGAAGGAAATTCGGGAGATAATCTTTTATTCCGTGGAATATTTGTCCGTTACTTCCTGGATATGGTGAAACAGCCGACTAACAGCCTTTATCCGGAAAAGACCAAGAATAAGTTTATCGCTGCATTGCGCAGCTGTTCTGATGTGCTTTGGACGTTGGCTCATCCCGAAGGCTATTATGTGTGGGAGTACGATTGGGCAAAAGCACCGACCTTCGGTAATCGTGACAACAGGGAAGATCGCCTGACAATTTCCTTGAATGCGGAAGTCCCGGGAGCAACAATGATTGAAATCCGTGCCCGTTATGAAGACTGGGTGCAAGGTAAAGCAACGGAAAAGGCCAACTGGGTCGGACCGGATTTCGGTAAGAAAGCAGAGGAATAAGATTGATTTATTACACATAGAAAATCGAAAAGAAAGATGATACATATAAAAAGAAATATTTGTCTGGTGGCTGTTTCTTGCACTCTTCTTGCAGGTATACCTTTGCAGGGTGTGGCGCAAACGGGAAGAACGGCAAAGGTGCAGACCACACAAAACCATAAAATAACAGTGTCGGGTACGGTATTGGACAAGACGACAAATGACCCGTTGATCGGTGTGTCTGTTGTCGTGAAAGGGGTGGCCAATGCAGGTACGATTACAGATATGGATGGTAAGTTTACATTGAAACTGCCTTATGCGGAAGCTCCGTTGGTGTTTTCTTACCTGGGTTACCAGCCACAGGAAATTGTTCCCGGTGCAAAGAAGGAACTGACTGTCTTACTACAGGAAGATACGAAAGCCTTGCAGGAAGTGGTTGTGGTAGGTTATACCAAACAACGTAAAGAAACGATGATCGGTTCTGTTGCTACCATCACGACAAAAGATCTGACGCAAAGTCCTACTGCCAATATCAACAATGCGCTTGCCGGACGTCTGCCGGGGTTGATTGTAAACCAGTATGCGGGTGGTGAACCGGGTGTGGATCAAAGTGAATTGTTTATCCGTGGTAAGGCAACTTACGGTAACCAGAGTGCCATTGTCATTGTCGATGGAATCGAACGTGACATGAGTTACCTCGCACCGGATGAAATTGAAACATTCACTATCCTGAAAGATGCTTCCGCCACTGCCGCTTATGGTATCCGTGGTGCAAATGGTGTAATCGTTATTACTACCAAACGTGGTAAGGCAGCGGAAAAGGCAACCGTGAACCTGAAAGCCTCTATCGGTATTAACCAGCCGATCGGTTTCCCCGAATATTTAGGCTCTGCCGATTATGCAACTTTATATAATGAAGCCAGATTGAACGATGCCAAGATGACGGGCGCAGACATCAGCAGTTTGAACCTTTTCTCTCAACAGGCGATTGACAATTTCCGCCGTGCGAAAGGAGACAACTCCGATGGTTTGGGATATGACTGGGATTATTATGATTTTGCCTTCAAACCCGGTTTGCAGGAAGATGTCAGCCTCTCCATTCGTGGAGGTACGGACAAGGTACGTTATTATGTATTGGCCAATTACTTTTCACAAGGCGGTAACTACAAATATTCGAATGCCGGTGAATATGACTCGCAAACCAAGTTCACCCGTTACAACTTCCGTTCGAACATCGATATCAACATTAATCGTTATTTGAGTACCCGTTTGGATTTGGGGGCCCGTATTACCGACCGTAATGCACCGGGTACAACAGCCGGTCGCCTGATGACCATCTGTGCTACCCAGCCTCCATATCTGCCCATCCTGGTGGAAGAAAATGCGCATCCGCAGAATGAGGAATACATTCAGCAAAATCCTCGTGGAATGCTTTATGGTGACAATATCTACCGTTACAATCTTCTGGGTGAATTGAGCCGTACCGGTTATCTGAATGAAAAGAACACGTATCTGAATGGTAGTTTTGCCATGAATCTGGATATGGAATTTCTGACGAAAGGATTAAAAGCGGAAGTGATGTTCTCTTATGATGCTTCTGAAGGACGCTGGATTAATCGTAAACTGGATACTTACAAAGACGGTTATCGTGAATATCCGAAATATGCGACGTTTATGCCGATCGAAGGTTCGGATGCTTATATGGCAGGCGGACACTATATGGGTGCTTATAAAACGGGTAACAAATATGATATTGACCAGACTATTGGCAACGGATTCAGTCATAACGCTTCTGACGGACGTACTTATATACAGGCACGTTTGGATTACAACCGTTTGTTTAGCAACCGCCACGAAGTGACCGCCATGTTATTGGCAAACCGTGGTAACCGTACTGTTAACAATGAACTGGCTTATCATAGCCAGGGTATCACCGGACGCTTTGCTTATTATTATAATCAGAAGTATCTGATGGAATTTAACTTCGGTTACAATGGTTCCGAAAACTTCACTCCGGGCAAACGTTACGGGTTCTTCCCAGCTGGTTCAATCGGTTGGGTAGTCTCTGAAGAGGAATTTATGAAAAAGGCTTCCTGGATTGACTTCCTGAAAGTAAGAGCCTCCTATGGTTTGGTAGGTAGTGACAATGTCAGCAGCCGTTTCCCATATCTGGCTTTCTACGGTAGTGGCAGTGGTTATGATTTCGGTAATAACTTTGGTACGAATGTAGGCGGTACTTCCGAAGGTAATCTGGCTAATGCGAATCTGACTTGGGAGAAAGCCCGTAAACTGAATGTCGGTATCGACTTTACTACCCTGAACCAACGTTTGGCATTGACGATAGATGCATTTTATGAATATCGTTTTGACATTATTACAGATATGAATAGTGACGGTATCATGGGATATCCGGATATTGTAGGTAAAGATGCAGCTTTACAGAATCTGGGTGAAGTAAGCAACCGCGGTGTGGATATCGAATTGAGCTGGAATGATAAGATTGGAAAGGATTTCCGTTACTATATTCGTCCGAACCTGACTTTCTCCCGCAACCGTTTGGAATATAAAGCGGAAGTTGCCCGCAAGAACTCCTGGCGTAAAGAAACCGGTAAACGTTTATACGAAAACTTCGTCTATGTGTTCGATCATTTTGTAGCCGATCAGGAAGAGGCTGACCGCTTGAACAAGATCGGTTATCAGCCGTGGGGACAATTAATTCCGGGAGATGTTGTTTATAAGGATTTGGATCGTAACGGAGTGATTGATGATGAAGACCGTACAGCAATGGGAAATCCGCGTAGTCCGGAACTGATGTTCGGTATTCCTTTCGGTTTCCAGTATAAGAACTTTGATTTTAGTGTATTATTGCAAGGTGCGACAAAATCATCTATTCTGTTGAATGGGGCTGCTGTATTTGACTTCCCGCAATTTGAACAAGATAAGATCGGACGTGTGAAGAAAATGCATCTGGACCGTTGGACACCGGAAACGGCTGCTACTGCCAAATATCCGGCATTGCATTATGGAACACATGATAACAACAAGAATGGAAACAGTAGTTTGTTTTTGTATGATGCTTCCTACCTGCGTCTTAAGAATGTGGAAATTGGTTACAATGTATCACCCAAATTATTACGTAAATTCCATGTGCAACAGGCACGTATCTATGTACAAGGTCTGAATCTGTTGACTTTTGATAAACTGGGTGATGTGGATATAGATCCGGAAACGAAATCCGGAGACGGAGCTTCCTGGTATCCTATTCAAAAGGTATTCAATTTTGGTATTGATATAACATTCTAAATAAGATAGAAATATGAAAAAGTTATATAGATTTTCAGCAATTGCTTTATTGGTCCTGCCGTTGATCTTTACTTCATGTAGCGATTACCTGGATCGGGACGATGATGATAATATTACGGAAGCGGACGTTTTTGCCCGTTACGAAAAAGTGAACGGACTGGTTTCCGACGTATATGCGGCTGCAAAGAAAGCAGACCGTCCGCTGGTGTTCTTCGAGCACTTCAGCAACAGTGCCATTACGGACGAATGTGAAGGAACCAACGTAGAGGGAAACATTACGAATAACTTCAATAACGGTGCCTGGAACCCGAATTCTTTGCCCGGTAGTGTAGGGCAATATTGGGAAGCTCTTTATGAAGGAATCCGTAAAGCGAACCTGATTATAGAAAATGTACAGAAGTATAATACGCCCGACAACCCACAGCAGGATGGTGATCTTCGCAACCGTATCGGTGAGATGTATTTCATGCGTGGTTATTTCCACATGCTGTTATTGCGTATGTATGGCGAAGCTCCTTATATTGACCGTGTGATTAATGCCGGAGATAATATGGACTTCAAGAAAGAATCTGTTCATTCGATGGTTGAAAAGATTGTGACGGATGCGCAAACTGCTTATGGCATGGTTCCTAATAAATATGTGAAAACTTCCGAGAATTTTGGGCGTGTGGATAAGGGAGCCTGTCTGGGATTGATTTCTTTTGTTCGCTGGGTAGCGGCTACTCCGTTGTGGAACGGTGCTTCTCAATATGGATACAACTTGCGTCGTGTGTTTGAAAATGAGTATGCTTATGATGCTACTCGTTGGAGAAAAGCCAAAGAAGCGGCTAAAGCCGTTCTGGATTTCGAAGTCGTCGGAACCAAGCGTTATTCTCTCTATACGAAACATGATGCAAATGATTTCAAGGATCCGGCTGACGGTAATCTGAATGACAGCCGTGTATATGCTCGTTTGTGGGATATGTTTTATGATATGGATGCCTTTGCCAATGAGTATGTGTTCTTTATGACGAAGAGCAAGGATCAGGCATGGCAGGGTGATATTTATCCGCCCAGCCGTGAGGGAAGTTCGCGCCAGCAACCGGTACAGGAACAAGTGGATGAATACGAATATATCGTAGGTGATTATGGCTATCCGGTATATTCGGCAGAAGCCCGCAAAGGTGGCTATGATGATACTAATCCGTATGTGAAAGGTACTCGTGACCCGCGTTTCTATCGTGATGTAATTTATCACGGAGCTCCTTACCGTAATAATAAGAACGAGTCGAAAACGATCAATACGGCGAGTGGTTCCGATAAGATTGGTGCTACCAATGCAACTACTACCGGTTATTATTTACGTAAATTCCAACAGGAGTCATGGAACAAATCCGGTAACTTCAGTATCAATGCGCCAGCCATCTGGCGTCTTCCGGAGTTTATTTATATTTATGCAGAGGCTTGTAATGAATTGGGCGAGGATATCGATGAAGCTTATAAATTGGTGAATACGGTTCGTGAACGTTCTTTTATGAAACCGATGCCGCCGGAAGTAAAGACTAATCAACAGTTGATGCGTGAATACATTCAGCGCGAACGTCGCGTGGAACTCTTTTATGAGGGAAAACGTCCGTGGACTTGCCGCTTGTATCTGGAACCCACCAGTAAGGAAGAGCTAGCAAAGGAAAGCCTTTGGAAATCCAGCGGAAGCGATAACTCAAAACGTACGCAGAAATACTGGGCTGCCAATAACGGCGCATTGCCCCGTTGTCAGCGAATGATTAACGGAATGCGTCCGGTGCAGGATGAGAATGGGGCTATTACGGTTGACGGAGTGAAATATAGAATGGAACGTTTCTGCGTGGAAGAACGTACGTTCTCTATTCAGCATTATCTGTTCCCGATTCGCCAGAGTGAGTTGCAGAAGACACCGACCATTGAACAAAATCCCGGATGGTAAACCGGTAGGAATGTATAACTTTAAAAAGAAAATCAGATGAAACGAATCTATACATATATGTGTCTGTTGCTCTTGTCGGTATTATCGTTTGCCGTTACAGGTTGTGATGACGATGATGACGACGATGTGGCTAAAGACTTGATAGAGTTGATTGTGAATAAACCGGTAATACGTATCGGGCAGAATGAGGAAGCCAAAGTGAATGTAGTGGTTGGAAACGGAAACTATACCGTGAGAAGTTTCAACACTGCCATTGCAACGGCTACCGTTTCCGGCGAATTAATAACTGTAAAAAGTGGCTCACAGAATGGGGCCACTACCGTTGAAGTAATGGATGGAGAAGGAGTAGTTGCCAATATCTCTGTGAATGTAGGTGTATTTGAATTGGAAGTGAATGAACCGGAGGTGGTCTTGGAAGTTGCCGGTGAAAAGCAACTGATTGTCAGCATGGGAAACTTTTCCAGTAATGATGAATTGTCTTATGAGGTGGAGGATGAAACGGTTGTCAGCATGGTTAATACAGATCAATTCCGTCCTTTCTATACTTTGACAGGTTTGAAGAACGGACATACAACAGTGACTTTTACGGACCATAAAGGAAAACAGGCAGTGGTTCAGGTGACGGTAAAACCGATTTCTATTGATGTCTCCAATCTGACACCGAGAGTGGGAGTCAACAATAAGATCATGATTACGGTAGAAAAAGGGAACGGAGGTTATAGTCTGACAGCAGAGAATGAAGAGATTGTAGCTATTCAGCAGGTGGATGACACTCGTTTCAATTTAATAGGTAAAAAAGCGGGTATCACTACCGTGTTTGTCAGAGACGAAGCGGAACAGGAATTAAGTCTGACCGTTACGGTGGTACAGGCAGATAAAGTAGCGAACCTGGGCAGCGGTAATTACTTTAAAGTACCGTTTGAATATAATGGTACGGCAGATGAATCGCTAAAGATTTTGAGTACGATCACATTTGAGGCTCGTTTCAATATTGAGTCGTTGAATGGCAATGACAATGGAAATGCCTGGATTAATACGGTGATGGGTATAGAGAAGAAATTCTTGCTGCGTGTCGACGTGCATAAGGGAGGAAGCAATGATGAAGAACGTTTCCTTCAGCTTGCTGCAGATGATAAAGGTAGTATTCGCTATGAGGGCTCTACTAAGATAGAAACCAATAAGTGGTATGATGTGGCTGTGGTATTGGATAATAGTAAGAGCGGAAGCGAACGGATTGCATTGTATGTAAATGGTGTCAGAGAAACGCTTCAATTATCAAACGGTACGCCGGATGATTTGAAAGAGATCAATCTTACTTCTGATTTCTACATCGGTCAGTCTGATGGTAAACGCCGGTTGAACGGAGCTATCAGTTATGCCCGTATTTGGACAAAAGCTTTGTCGGATCAACAGATCTCCGAGCAGAGCGGCAAGTTGTTGAGTGAGGATAAGGATGGAATGGTAGCTAATTGGTTATTCAATAATGGAAATGGTAATACCAAGACATTTGTGTCCTTGGCAGGAAAGAGCTTCGAAGCAGAGGCGGCAAATATTGTTTCAAGTTGGAAAACAGATCCGATATTGGAAACAAGTACTCCTACAGAATGATTGTAAGAAGATAGGATAATAAAAAAAGCCATCCCCGGAATAGACGAAAGTAGGGATGGCTTTTTTTGTAGTGTGCTTACTATTCTTCGGCAGACTATGTTTTGCATGTTGTTGGCAAGGTTATTCCTTGACAGGCACAGCCGGTTTGTCTTTGGATGCAGTGTCTGTGACAACTGTATCATTGACATTGGCGGCTAATGCAATCAGTGATGCCTTTGCAGGTGCGTCTTCTTTGGTTACAGTATCTTTTACTACTGTATCATTGACAACTGTCGCATTGATTTCTGTCGGGGCTGTCACAGCTTCCGCAGAACTCTGCGCCTTTACAAGGAATGAACCACCACAAACAAACATAAACATTGCTACTACTAATACTAATTTCTTCATAATCGTTTGCTTTAATGATAATTAGACATATGTTTTCAATTCTCTCTCTTGTGTTAAGGAATTGGTTATTGCTTTTTCGCTAACGTCTAATTAAATATCAAAGCGTGTGCCAAAATAGAAGAATGTATGGTAAGTGGTTGATAAATAAAGATATGTGGAAATAGAACCAATCAGGATGTTGGGGAAGTGTGTGTGGAGTGTGTGGAAATTGTGGCGGGGAGTGTGGAATTATTCCACACTCGTGCAGCTGTTCTCTTGTTCATATCGTACCTCTAATGAGGGAGAGTATTTTTGCTCAAATTGGTGCTGAAATAAAGTTTTCAACAGAAGTACCGGAGAAAATTCAGTTAATCCGATGGTGTTACGGAGTATACTTGTAGATTTACAGAGTTATAAGTCTATATTATACAGTTTCAACTTATTATATAATGTCTTCCGGTCAATATTCAGTAATTGCGCTGCTTTACTCTTATTATTTCCGGTTTGGCGCAGTGCTTCCAGAATATGCTCTTTTTCAGTCTCTTCATTGCGTAGTGCAATACTGGTGCTACTTGATGCAGGAGTTTCTAAAAGCTCGGTTCCCAGTTCCAGTAAAGTGATGAAACTGTTTTGTGCCAATAAAGTTGCTCTTTTGACGATGTTCTTCATTTGGCGCAAATTTCCCGGCCAATGATAATTCAATAAAGCCTGTGATGCTTTCGCGTCAAAACCAATCAGGTGTTTATCCAGTTCCTTGTTTGCCTGGTCGAGGAAGAAGTTGGCAAAGAGTAGAATATCCTCTTTCCGTTCTTTCAGATCGGGCATCCGGAGGGTAAATTCATTGATACGATGATAAAGGTCTTCGCGGAAAGTGCCTTTCTCAATACCCTGTTCCAGGTTCTCATTGGTGGCGGATACCAAACGAATATCTACCGATATCTCCTGTGTAGAGCCTACCGGACGTATTTTTCTCTCTTGCAGAGCACGGAGCAGTTGTATCTGCACTTCGTAACTAAGATTCCCGATTTCATCCAGAAAGATAGTACCGCCATTGGCAGCAACGAAAGCACCGGTTTTATCAGTCAACGCACCTGTAAACGATCCTTTCACATGACCGAAAAACTCGGAAGCCGCCAGTTCTTTCGGGATAGAGCCACAATCTACGGCAATAAACGGCTTATCGCTTCGTTTGCTAAGTTGGTGAATACGGTGTGCCACATACTCTTTTCCAGTTCCGCTGGAGCCGTTGATAAGTACGGACATATTGGTCGGAGCTACCAGGCCTACATAATTGTAGAGTTGTTTGGCTGCGTCACTTTCTCCTTCCAGATAGGCACGGTTGTTTTCTGTTGAATCTTTCGATGAGGTAGAAGAGCCTTTTTTAGAAGACGATTTAGCTGTGTTATGAGTAGCGGGAGTTTCTCCGGACTGCAAACATTCAGAGATTTTCTTCAGTAACTCTTCCGGATTCACCGGCTTGGCGATATAATCACGTGCTCCCAGTTTCATAGCTTGCACGGCAGATTGTATATCCGCATAGCCGGTCATGATAATCAAAGGAATGTCCATGCCTTGTTCGTTCATCCATTTCAGCAGATCAATGCCTTCATGGTCGGGTAGCCGCAGGTCTGATAAAACCAGATCGACGCTTTGGCTTTCGATATGTTTCCGGGCACGGGCAATATTACTCACTGATGATACTTCAAAGCCTTTTTTTCCTAACCAGGTTTTTAGCATCATTCCAAAAGTGATATCATCTTCAACGATCAATATGGAGCTCATCATGTCAGGTTTTGATTCTTTTAAGTCACAAAGGTAAGAGGTTTTGGGTGAAAGTGGTATATTTGCAAACTTAAATTAAATAAAAGTGTTATGAAAAAGATTCTATTGATCATATTAACCATATCGTTTTGCGGACTTACTGCCTGCAAAACCGGAACAAAAAAAGGAGGAGACATGGATAAAGAAACGTTGGTGAAGATTGAAACAACTTTAGGAGACATTGAGGTGAAACTGTATAATGAGACACCGAAACATCGTGATAATTTTATCAAACTGGTGAAGGACGGAGTTTATGAAGGTACACTGTTTCACCGTGTTATCAAAGATTTTATGATTCAGGCCGGTGATCCGGACTCAAAAAATGCGCCGAAAGGAAAAATGCTGGGTACCGGAGACGTAGGTTATACCGTTCCCGCTGAATTTGTATATCCTAAATATTTCCATAAGAAAGGTGCCCTGTCCGCTGCCCGCCAGGGGGATAATGTGAACCCGAAGAAAGAATCTTCCGGTTGCCAGTTCTATATCGTGACAGGTAAAGTGTTTAACGACTCTACTTTGCTGGGAATGGAAAGCCAGATGAATGAGAATAAGATAAATGTTATTTTCAATACACTGGCACAGAAACACATGAAGGAAATCTATAAGATGCGGAAAGCAAACGATGAAAACGGTCTTTATGATTTGCAGGAAAAACTGTTTGCGCAGGCACAGGAAATGGCTGCCAAAGAACCGGAATTCCATTTCACTCCGGAACAGATTGAAGCCTACACTACGGTGGGTGGTACTCCGCATTTGGATGGCGAATATACCGTGTTTGGCGAAGTGGTGAAAGGAATGGACATTGTGGATAAGATCCAGCAGGTGAAAACAGACCGCAGCGACCGTCCCGAAGAAGATGTAAAGATAACAAAGGTGACAATACTTGACTGAATCGTATGAAAATCAACAGGCATATTCTTGATAATGGGTTACGTCTGGTACATTCGCAGGACGAGAGTACGCAGATGGTTGCCCTTAATATATTATATAATGTGGGAGCTCGCGACGAAGATCCCGAGCATACCGGCTTTGCCCATCTGTTCGAACACCTGATGTTCGGAGGGTCGGTGAATATTCCCGATTATGACATGCCGCTTCAATTGGCGGGTGGAGAGAATAATGCCTGGACGAATAATGATATAACCAATTACTACCTCACTGTACCTCGTCAGAATGTAGAAACCGGCTTTTGGCTGGAATCCGACCGGATGTTGAGTCTTGACTTTAGCGAACGGAGCCTGGAGGTACAGCGGGGAGTGGTAATGGAAGAGTTCAAACAGCGTTGTTTGAACCAGCCTTATGGAGATGTCGGACATCTTTTGCGCCCTCTGGCTTATCAGACGCATCCTTATCAATGGCCTACGATCGGAAAAGAGTTGTCGCATATTGCCAATGCTACGCTGGAAGAAGTAAAAGCATTCTTTTTTCGTTTTTATGCTCCTAATAATGCAATATTGGCCGTGACCGGCAATATCTCTTTCGAAGAGGCAGTTGCTTTGACGGAAAAATGGTTCGCTTCTATTCCTCGTCGGGAAGTTCCTTTGCGGAACCTGCCACAAGAACAGGAACAGACAGAAGAACGGCGGTTGACGGTAGAGAGAAATGTGCCTCTCGATGCTTTGTTTATGGCCTATCACATGCCCGACCATCGGCATCCAGATTATTATGCATTTGATATTTTGTCGGATGTGTTGAGCAACGGACGTTCCAGTCGATTGAACCAGCGTTTGGTACAACAGAAACAGTTATTTTCGAGCATAGATGCCTATATTTCAGGCAGTGTAGATGCGGGGTTATTCCATATTAGTGGAAAGCCTTCGGCTGGTGTCACTCTGGAACAGGCGGAAGCGGCAGTAAGGGAAGAACTGGAACTGTTGCAGCACGAACTGGTTGACGAACAGGAACTGGAAAAAGTGAAGAACAAATTTGAGTCCACCCAGATATTCGGTAACATCAATTATTTGAATGTGGCAACCAACCTGGCTTGGTTCGAACTGCTTGGCCGAGCGGAAGACATGGAAAAAGAAGTAGAACGTTATCGTTCTGTCACGGCGGAACAATTGCGGACAGTAGCCCAATCCGCTTTCAGGAAGGAGAACGGAGTTGTGCTTTACTATAAAAGTAAATGAGGATTTTAAGATCCTATTTAAAAGATGATGAAGAGACTATTTGATATATACAAAGACCATTACAAAGCACTAATTTTTCTCGGACTACCGATTGTGATCGGGCAAATAGGAGTGATCGTTCTCGGATTTGCTGATACATTAATGATCGGGCATCATAGTACGATTGAGCTGGGAGCAGCTTCCTTCGTAAATAATGTGTTTAATCTGGCGATTATTTTCAGTACAGGGTTTTCGTATGGACTGACTCCCATTGTAGGAGGGCTGTATGGGACTCATCAGTATGCTCCTGCCGGACAGGCATTACGCAACAGTTTGCTGGCAAACCTGATGGTTGCATTGCTACTGACTATATGTATGACTGTTCTTTATTTGAATATAGAGCATCTCGGACAGCCGGAAGAATTGATTCCTCTGATTAAACCGTATTACCTTGTTTTGCTTGCTTCATTAGTGTTTGTCATGCTTTTCAATGGATTCAAGCAATTCACAGACGGAATAACGGATACCAAAACCGCCATGTGGATATTGCTTGGAGGAAATGTCTTGAATATCATAGGAAACTATATCCTGATTTACGGTAAACTCGGATTGCCCGAATTAGGTTTGTTGGGAGCAGGTATCAGTACGCTGTTTTCGCGTATTGTGATGGTGATTGTATTTATAATCATTTTTATGCGTAGTCCGCGTTTTGTCTGTTATAAGATTGGCTTTTTCCGTTTGGGATGGTCACGCGCTGTATTTGGACGCTTGAATGGACTAGGATGGCCGGTTGCTTTCCAGATGGGGATGGAGACAGCCTCCTTTAGTTTGAGTGCTATCATGATCGGTTGGCTGGGTACGATCGCTTTGGCTTCTCATCAGGTGATGTTGGCTATTTCGCAGTTTACCTTTATGATGTATTACGGTATGGGGGCTGCTGTTGCTGTTCGTGTCAGCAATTTCAAAGGGCAGAATGACATCGTCAATGTACGCCGTTCCGCCTATGCCGGTTTTCATCTGATGATGACATTGGGTGCCGTGCTTTCCTTGATTGTCTTCCTTTGCCGGAATTACTTGGGAAGCTGGTTTACCGACAGCCAGGAAGTGGTTGCTATGGTGACATCTTTAATTTTTCCTTTCCTTGTCTATCAGTTTGGCGACGGGCTTCAAATCACTTTCGCCAATGCTTTGCGTGGAATTTCAGATGTAAAACTAATGATGGTTATCGCCTTTATCGCCTATTTCGTTATTTCGCTTCCCGTAGGATATTTCTGCGGCTTTGTAATGGGATGGGGGATAGTAGGTGTCTGGATGGCATTTCCTTTTGGTCTGACGAGTGCGGGATTAATGCTCTGGTGGCGTTTCCACTACATGACAAAACTTCCCGAACCTCACCCCAAAACCTAATACTTAATACTTAAAATTTTTATCCCAATGGCTTCCTTCCGTTTTACAAAGTTGAAAATAACCGCCGGTTACACTTTGTTACTGGCGATCCTCCTTTTCTCGCTGGTGTTTGTACATCGTGAGATGGAAGCATTGTCGGCAGCCGACGATCAGCAGAACTTAAGAACTGATAGTCTATTGACCCTTCTCCACGAGAAAGATCAAAACACGATTCAGATGTTGCGGGTGTTAAGTGAAGCAAACGACAGTCTTCTCTCTGCTTCGGAGATTGAAGAAATCATTTCCGAACAAGATTCTGTCATTACCCAGCAACGGGTACAACATCGGGTCATTACCAAGCGTGACTCGTTAATAACTACTCCTAAAAAGAAGGGATTCTTCAAACGGCTCGCCGAAGTGTTTTCCCCTTCTAAACAAGACAGTGCCGTATTAGTTAATACATCGCTGGAAGTAGCCACTGATACCATTCTCCAACCGACTACTTCTAAAGATTCTCTTCAGCAGAAAATCCGCATGGCTACCGAAGAAAAACGGTTGCAACGGAAGAAAACCATCCGGCGTACCAGTACGAAGTACCAGCGGATGAATACACAGTTGACGGCACGAATGGATAGTCTGATTAAACAATATGAGGAAGAAATGACCCTGCGTGCCCGTCAGGATGCCGAGCTTCAGCAGGAGGTAAGAATGCGGTCGGCGCGTATCATCGGCGGTATCGCGGTTGGTGCCGTACTATTATCTGCTTTTTTCCTGATATTGATTATGCGGGATATCTCTCGCAGCAACCGTTATCGTCAGCAATTGGAGGTGGCGAATAAACGCGCGGAAGATTTGCTTGTTGCCCGTGAGAAATTAATGCTGGCCATTACCCATGACTTTAAGGCGCCGTTGGGGTCAATCATGGGATATACCGAACTTCTGTCCCGGCTGACAGAAGATGAACGGCAACGGTTCTACCTCGACAATATGAAAAGCTCTTCGGAACATTTGTTGAAACTAGTCAGTGACTTGCTCGATTTCCATCGGCTCGATCTCAATAAAGCGGAAGTGAACCGTGTAACCTTTAACCCTTCCCAGCTGTTCGACGAGATTTATGTCAGTTTCGAACCTTTGACCGCTGCCAAAGGTTTAGCCTTGCAATGTCACGTCGCCCCGGAACTGAACGGAAGATATATCAGTGATCCTTTGCGACTCCGGCAAATAGTGAACAACCTTTTGTCTAATGCCGTAAAGTTTACTCAAAAAGGAGAGATTAGTCTGACAGCCAGCTATGATTCTTCTAAGTTAACCATTGCTATCGCCGATACAGGAAAAGGAATGGCATCAGAAGATCGTGAACGTATCTTCCAGGAGTTTACACGTCTTTCCGGTGCGCAGGGGGAAGAAGGTTTCGGACTCGGACTCTCTATTGTGAAGAAACTGGTAACCTTGCTTGAAGGAACCATTGACGTGCAAAGCACATTAGGAAAAGGAAGCTGTTTTACTGTAACTCTGCCTCTTTATCCGGTAGGTAAATCCATTGCGGAAAGTGAATCTACTGAAAGCGAAAATGCGGATATAACAGAGGAGTCGGCTGTGATTCCTCCGATGAAAGTCATCCGTGTCCTTTTGATCGATGACGATAGGATTCAGTTGAATCTGACTGCTGCCATGTTGAAACAACATGGTATCGATGCGGTATGCTGTGAACAGCTGGAGCAGTTGATTGAACAGCTTCGCTCTTCCGTTTTCGATGTATTGCTAACAGATATACAAATGCCTGCTATTAACGGTTTTGATTTGGTAAAATTATTGCGGGCTTCTAATATACCACAAGCAAAAACAATCCCCGTCATTGCTGTGACCGCCCGTAGCGAAATGGATAAGGCTGCTTTACATGAACATGGCTTTGCCGGTTGTCTGCATAAACCGTTTACAGTAAAAGAATTATTGATGACGGTAAATGAAGGACAACTCTCGGCTGATGAAGCGCATATCACAGAAGATATGGCAACAGCCGGAATAAACTTCTCTGCACTTACTGCTTATTCTGAAGACGATCCGGAAGCGGCATCCTCCATTATTCAGACTTTTATTGAAGAAACAGGTAAGAATATCGAACGGATGCAACAAGCGCTGAACGATAAAGAGGTGGACGGGATAGCTGCTATGGCGCATAAGCTCCTCCCTCTCTTTACAATGATTGGAGTGGATGAAGCAATACCTCTTTTAGAATGGTTGGAGGTACAGCGAGGGCAAGACTTTTCGAAGAAAGTAAAAGAAAAAACCGACCATGTACTCCAAGAGATATTGATAGTTTTGACAAAAGCTAGAGAATACGAGCAATATCTCCTCCAAAAATAAAATAGTTCTCTATATGTGTAGTGACTCTTTTTATCACAGAGTAATGTCGATATATTTGATTTTAATCTAAAATATGTATAACGGAGGTTGCTGACTAGAGGGAAAAAAGAAATTCAATCTCTGAAAAATTACATGATAGCGATTTTATCTATTTAGCCAATGATGATATAGCTTGTTTTAATGAAATAGTTCCAAAATAGATTTTTATGTGTCTTTTATTGTTGGAAAACATAAAAAAGTTTTTTCATTTTAGTGGCTAGAGAAAGCTTCTTTCATTTAATAAGTTTTTTAGAAATCATTCTCTATTAGGCATGTTCTATGATGTATTGATATAGATCTCCAGCTGTATTTAATCGTTCTGCATTTTCTGCAGAAATATCAATTCCATATTCTTCTTCAATTCTCATTATTAATTCAATAAAATCTAAACTATCTAAATTGAGTTCATGAATGAGTTGAGACTCTTTATGTATAAAGGCTGGGTCAATATTACATTGCTCAGAAATAATCTTTTTTAAGAATTCAAATGTGTAGTGAGATAAATCATCTTTATTATTATCAGACTCTTTATTAGGTTTTATTTCTTTACCTTTTTTTTCTATATTCGATGTTGTGAGAACTAACCCTCTTTCATTTGATACTATAGCATGGATTATTACTTCCCATTTTTCTATTATTTTATTTCCGTTTGTATAAGCAATAGTTGAAGTAACTGTTCCTTTCCATGTAATTTCTGTGTTTAAAGTTTTTGCAATGTAATTACCTTTTTCTGACTTATATGTTATTGTAATTATCCAATCTTGATCAGATGAAAAATTAAAAGGTGTAACTGTAGCATCTATATTGGTAACTTCAGAAATAATGTTGGAACGCTGATTCATACATTTTGTAGTACAATTTAAATTAAATGATAAATCGAAATTTGGTATAATGTCATTTTCTGTTTGGAAGATAACAGGCCCATAATTACTGTAGTATTGTTGTGTTTTTGGATAACATAATTTTTTTAGAAGTGCTTTTAGATTTCCAACAGTTTTACAATTGTCTTTTTCAGAATCAAATAACTTTATATTAAATGTTTCTTCTACTTTGTTGAAAAAGGCTTGCATCTTCAATTCATCAGCTCCTATATCTTCAATGAATCTTGTATTATCATTATACATTGATGGGATGATATCTAATATAGTAGAAATTATAGTATTTAATTTCTCATCTATGTCATTTTCATTACTACTAAGAGTTTTAATTACTGGCGGTTCTATCTTTTTAAGGTCGTAAAAATTATAGTCTAACGATTCTTGACATGAGCTTAAATGTAAAACTAAGATACTTCCCATTGTTAATGTACGAATTCTTTTTTTCATAATGATTAATTTTAGAATTAATAATTAAGATGTTTCCTTTTTATTTATAACAGATAATGCTTTGATATCTATTGTCTATTGTATTATGGATAGACTTCTTCACAAATATATGTAATAACTTATAGATTAAAAAATAAAACTTTTTGTTTTACAACATATTATTATGCTGCTATGTTTTGTTTGGAGTAAAACTTTACTAATAATGAATATTAATATCTTGAGAATAGAAATGTCTAGTCATTTTTGAGATAAGATTATTGGAAAACGGTAAATCGTAATAACTATATTTTTTTGTTCCTAAACATTTTACTCATCTCGTCAACCTTTTTTCGGAATAATTTGTTTACTTTGTGTCACCTTATTTACACTGACACATTTTACATGAAACGAAAATGGATACGCTGGGTAAGCTGGATACTGCTTACTCCTATAATACTCTTTGTAATACTAATGGTATTGCTTTATGTTCCTCCCGTTCAGAATCTTTTGCGTCGGGAGGTTACTGCATATGCCTCTAAGGCAACCGGTATGCAGATTCAGGTGGAACGGATAGACCTTCGTTTCCCGCTTAATCTGTTGGTTCGTGGCGTAGAGGTTATTCAACAGCCGGATACTCTTTTGTCTTTGGAAAGCCTGAATGTCCGTGTGCAGGCATGGCCGTTAATAAAAGGAAAAGTCGAAGTGGATGAAGTCACTTTGAGCCGGGTAGCCGTTAATTCAGCCAATTTGATGGAAGGAATGAAGATTAAAGGCGTTTTAGGACGTTTCTTCCTGCAAAGCCATGGTGTTGACTTGTCCAATGAAATAGCGATTATCAATCAGGCCGAACTGTCTGATACCCATGTGCAGTTGCTGATGAATGATACTACCACCACTCCTAAAGATACCACAGCCTCTGCTCCTGTAAACTGGAAAGTGGATCTTCATCAGTTGAAATTAAAGAATGTATCATTCAGTATGCAACTTCCTGTTGATTCCATGCGGATGGCAGCTCATATCGGGGAGGCTGCTATTGATGATGCACAGGCTGATTTGAAAAATCAGTTTTATGGTTTGAAGAAGTTTCTGTTGTCGGGAACTTCCGCCAGTTATGATACAGGAACTGCGCAACCAATAGAAGGTTTTGATGCTTCCCATATTGCCGTTCGTGATGTTCGCATCGCTTTGGATTCCCTGTTGTATAAAGGCAGGGACATGAATGCGGTCATTCGTGAGTTTACAATGAATGAACGTTCCGGATTAAGTGTTGTTTCACTGACAGGTAGAGCATACTCTAACGATTCAATCATTAGTGTTCCCGGTTTAAAACTAAAAACCCCTCATTCTGAAATAGATTTATCTGCCCATACCTATTGGGAACTTGTCAACATCCCGACTACAGGACGTTTGTCCGCCAATCTCAATGCCTATATCGGCAAAGAAGATGTTATGTTATTGGCAGGAGGATTGCCTGATAGCTTTAAAGAAGCCTATCCATTTCGTCCGCTTGTCATTCGTGCCGGTACGGACGGTAACTTGAAACAAATGCAGATTTCCCGTTTTACGGTAGACTTGCCGGGTGCTTTTGCTTTAGAAGGCGGCGGTATGATAGAAAACCTGGCTGACAGCCTGACTCGTACCGGAACCATTGGGCTGAAAATGACAACTCAAAATTTGAACTTCCTGACCGCTCTGTCAGGAGAGGCTCCCAATGGTACGATTGTAGTCCCTGACAGCATGAATCTGGTGGCGAAAGTTGATATCAAAGGTCCTGAATATAAAGCAGGCCTCCGTCTGAAAGAGGGGAAAGGAGCTATGGACGTGAATGCAGCATTAAATACATCTACCGAAGTTTACAAAGCTGATCTGAAGATAGACAATCTGCAACTCCATAACTTCCTTCCGAAAGATTCTATCTACGAACTGTCTCTTTCGGCTGCGGCTAATGGTCGTGGACTGGATGTCATGTCTTATCATTCTTTTGCCAAACTGAATCTTTCATTAGATCAGCTTCATTATGCAAAATATCATCTCTCCAATCTTAATTTGACAGGAGACCTTAAAGGCGCACTGGTCACCGCACATCTGACAAGTGACAATGCTTTATTGAAAATGACAACCGATGCGGAATATAATTTGGCGCACAGTTATCCTGATGGTAAGATAACGGTTAATGTCACTCAACTGGATTTACATGAATTAGGAATCATGCCACAGCCAATGAAGCGTCCGCTTACTTTTAATTTAGCTGCCGAAGCTCGTCGGGATTTAGTCTCGGCACATTTCGTTTCTGGAGATATGAAACTCGACTTGAGCGCACGTTCCGGCGTTAATCCTTTAATTCGCCAATCTACTCACTTTGTGGATGTATTGATGAAGCAGATTGATGAGAAAGCATTGAATCACGCTGAACTGCGTAAGGCGCTACCGACGGCAGTTTTCTCTTTCTCTGCAGGACAAGAAAACCCTTTGGCATATTTTCTGGCTACTAAAAAGATAGCTTACCATGATGCTTCTGTGAAATTCGGAGCAGCTCCTAATTGGGGAATTAATGGAAAAGCCGCTATTCATGCTTTGAAAGTAGACACCTTGCAACTGGACACGATTTTCTTTACAGTCAAACAAGATACCACACTCATGAAATTGCGTGCCGGTGTTATTAACGGACCGAAGAATCCGCAATTCTCCTTCTCTACTACACTGACAGGAGAGATTCGTGACCGGGATGCGGAACTGCTGGTAGATTTTAAGAATGGAAAAGGAGAAACGGGCGTACTGCTCGGTGTCAATGCGCGTCCTTTGTTTGAAGGGCAAGGAAAAGGCGATGGATTAGCTTTCACATTAATCCCGGAAGAACCGATTATCGCCTTCCAGAAATTCCATTTTAATGAGAATCACAACTGGATTTATGTGCATAAGAATATGCGTGTATACGCTAATGTAGATATGTGGGACGATGAAGGAATGGGATTCCGTGTACATTCGGTGCGGGGGGACACTGTTTCTTTACAGAATATTGATGTCGAAATCCGAAGAATCAGTTTAGCCGAATTGAGCAAAGTACTGCCTTACTTCCCGGAAATAACCGGTTTATTCTCTGCGGAAGCACACTACGTGCAGACTGAAAAAGATCTTCAACTCTCGGTTGAATCATCTATTGACGAGCTGACTTATGAACGTCAACGAATTGGTGATGTAACATTAGGAGCTACCTGGTTGCCGGGCGAACAAGGGAAACAATATCTTAACGCTTATCTGAATCATGACAAAGTGGAAGTGATGGTGGCGGATGGCAAGCTGGTTCCAACCCAGACAGGGAAGGATAGTCTGGAAGTAAATGCCACTCTGGAGCACTTCCCGCTCCGTGTAGCGAACGTATTCATTCCCGATCAGATGGTTACATTAGCCGGTGATATGGATGGTAATCTGAACATTACCGGTAGCACCGAACAACCTTTGATTAATGGCGAACTGATATTGGATAGTGTTACTGTCCTTTCCCGGCAGTATGGTGCTAACTTCCGGTTCGATAACCGCCCGGTGCAGATAAAGAATAATCGTTTGGAATTTGATAAATTCGCTATTTATACAACAGGAAAGAATCCATTTACGATTGACGGATCTGTCGATTTCAGAGATATGTCCCGGCCGATGGCAAATCTGAATCTGCTGGCACAGAACTATACGCTTCTGGATGCCAAACGTACCCGTGAAAGTCTGGTTTACGGAAAAGTATATGCTGATTTCCGGGCAACGGTGAAAGGGCCGTTAGACGGATTGAATATGCGTGGAAACATGAGTTTGCTGGGCAATACAGATGTTTCTTATATATTGACCGATTCACCGTTGACTGTGCAGGACCGTTTGGGAAGTTTGGTAACCTTTACTTCATTTAGTGACACCACGACGGTTGTTCAGCAAGAAGTGCCGACCGTTTCTTTAGGCGGGCTGGATATGGTGATGATGGTACACATCGACCCGTCCGTTCGTTTGAAAGTCGATTTGGACGCAAGCAATGACAATCGTGTTGAATTGGAGGGAGGAGGTGACCTCTCTATGAAATATACTCCGCAGGGTGACCTGACATTGACCGGACGCTATACGTTGAGCGGCGGTTTGATGAAATATGCTTTGCCTGTCATCGCTGCCAAAGAATTTGCTATCGACAACGGCAGCTATGTGGAATGGACGGGAAATCCTATGGACCCGATGCTGAACTTCAAAGCAACCGACCGTATCCGCGCTTCTGTCTCCGAAGGAGAGAATGGTGGAACACGTATGGTTAATTTCGATGTGTCTATCGTCGTCAAGAACCGACTGGATAATCTTTCTTTCGCCTTTGACGTATCTGCCCCCGAAGACGCAACCATACAAAATGAATTGACGGCTATGGGCGCGGAAGAGAGAGGTAAACAGGCTCTATATATCATGGTTATGAAAACCTACCTTGGCACCGGACCGATTGGTGGCGGAGGTGGTGGACTGGGTAAACTGAATATGGGTTCTGCATTGAACTCCGTATTAAGTAGCCAAATCAACTCATTGATGGGAAACCTGAAAAATGCCAGTGTTTCTGTCGGTATCGAAGACCACGATCTGTCGGATACGGGTGGTAAGCGTACGGATTACAGTTTCCGTTATTCACAACGTCTCTTCAATAACCGTTTCCAGATTGTAATCGGAGGTAAAGTTTCTACGGGTGAGAATGCGACGAATGATGCGGAATCTTTCATCGATAACATCTCTCTGGAATATCGCTTGGATAGAACCGGAACCCGTTATGTCCGTCTGTTCTACGATAAAAACTACGAGAGTGTACTCGAAGGCGAGATTACGGAAACCGGAGTCGGTCTGGTACTTCGCAAGAAGCTGGATAAACTTAGCGAACTGTTCATCTTTAAGAAAAAGAAGTAAACATGAAAGGTATATATAGTAACATATTAATAAGTTGCCTGATGGGTATCATCTTATTTTCGGGTTGTTCGGTGACAAAGCATCTGCCCGAAGGGGAGGTACTTTATACAGGAGGAAAAACTGTCATACAGAATAAGTCGACAACACCGGTAGGAGGGACGGCCCTGACAGAGATTGAGGCGGCTCTTGATAAAACTCCCAGTACGAAGATGTTGGGAGGGCTTCTGCCTATTCCTTTTAAGATGTGGATGTACAATGACTTTGTGAAATATAAAAAAGGATTTGGAAAGTGGATGTTCAACCGTTTGGCTGCTAACCCTCCGGTATTTATTTCCACTGTCAATCCGGAGGTCCGCATCAAGGTGGCTACAAACTTGCTCCGTGATTATGGTTACTTCAATGGGAAAGTGACTTATGAAACATTGGTCGATAAGAAAGACAGCCTGAAAGCAAGTATTCTTTATACGGTAGACATGAAGAATCCTTATTTTATAGATACGGTTTATTATCAGCGTTTCACTCCCCAAACGTTGCGCATTATGGAACGGGGACGTCGAATGTCTTATATAAGTCCCGGCGAGCAGTTTAACGTGGTCGATCTGGATGAAGAGCGTACCCGTATCAGTACGCTGTTGCGTAACCGGGGATATTTTTACTTCCGTCCCGATTATATGACTTATCAGGCAGATACGACATTGGTTCCCGGTGGACATATCAGCCTTCGTCTGATTCCCGTTCCGGGATTACCCGCTGCGGCACAACGTCCTTACTATGTAGGAGATGCTTCTGTTTACCTGTTTGGCAAGAATGGTGAGGCGCCCAATGACAGCATGATGTATAAGAATCTGAATATACATTATTATAAGAAATTGCAGGTACGTCCGAATATGCTTTATCGTTGGTTGAACTATCAACAGTTTGTGCGGAACGCACAGATGCGGGCTTCCAATCGTACCCGTCTTTACAGTCAGTATCGACAGGAGCAGGTGCAGGAGAAACTTAGCCAGTTGGGAATCTTCAGTTATCTGGATTTGCAATATGCTCCGAAAGATACGACAGCCGTTTGTGATACACTGAACGTAACCATGCAGGCTACATTTGCCAAGCCGCTGGACGCCGAACTGGAATTGAATGTCGTAACCAAAAGTAACGACCAAACCGGTCCCGGGGCATCATTCGGCGTCACCCGGAACAATGTATTCGGAGGTGGCGAAAGCTGGAACGTGAAGCTGAAAGGCTCTTATGAATGGCAAACCGGCGGAGGAGAAAAAAGCTCTTTAATGAACAGCTGGGAGATGGGAGTTTCTACCTCTCTGACTTTCCCGCGCGTGGTTTTCCCGCATTGGGGGAAAAGGGAGTTTGACTTCCCGGCTACCACTACATTCCGTTTATACATCGACCAGTTGAACCGTGCCAGGTATTATAAACTGTTGTCATTCGGCGGAAATGCTACCTACGATTTCCAACCGACACGTACAAGCCGTCATAGTATTACCCCTTTCAAACTGACATTCAACGTCCTTCAACACCAATCGGAAGAATTCAGGGAAATTGCCGATGCTAATCCTGCATTATATATCAGTTTGAAAGACCAGTTTATTCCTGCTATGGAATATACCTATACCTATGATAATGCTTCCGCACGCGGTATTAAAAATCCGATTTGGTGGCAATCGACTGTAACCTCTGCCGGTAACCTGACCTCGGTGATTTACCGTGCTTTCGGTCAGTCTTTCAGCAAAGAGGACAAACGTTTGCTGAACGTCCCTTTCGCGCAGTTTGTGAAACTGAATACGGAATTCCGCCATTTGTGGAATATGGACAAGAATAATAAGATTGCTTCCCGTGTAGCTTTGGGTGCTCTCTTCGCCTACGGTAATGCAACGATAGCCCCTTACAGCGAACAATTCTATGTGGGTGGTGCCAACAGCATCCGCGCTTTTACGGTACGTAGCATCGGCCCGGGCGGATACCATCCGGCAGAAAGCCGCTACTCTTACCTCGACCAGACGGGTACTTTCCGTTTTGAGGCAAATGTAGAATATCGTTTCCGTATCTTTAAGAGCATTTGGGGAGCCACTTTCCTGGATGCAGGAAACGTCTGGTTGATGCGCAAGGATGAGGCCCGTCCCAATTCACAACTCGAACTGAAAACGTTCCCGAAACAGATCGCTCTGGGCACCGGTGTCGGTATTCGTTATGATATGGATATTCTTGTGTTCCGTCTTGATTTCGGTATTCCTTTGCATCTGCCTTACGATACAGAACGAAGCGGATATTACAATGTCACAGGATCCTTTATGAAGAATCTGGGAATACATTTTGCTATCGGTTATCCCTTCTAACGTTCTTTCTTTGTCTTGAAACAAAGAAAGAACCAAAGAAAATTCAAGGCTGCGTTTTTCCGGCTACTCCGGTGTTCTCTCCGGCTAAAGGGCAGAAACTCGCTTCGCTCAAACAGTCTGCCCTTTTTAACGCTGGAGAAAACGCCTGCGCTTAACGCCGGAAAAACGAGGCCGATCCCCTTTCGGCGTGTTTGTTGCATAGGTTAATGAATTACTGGATTTCTTGATTTGTCATTGATGTACTTTTGATTCTGCATAGGTTTACATGCCGAAAGGTTTTCCGACCTACTTTTTTCTCTGTTAAGCGAACACCCGTAACGAAGCGTTAAAAAGGGCAGATTGTTTGAGCGAAGCGAGTTTCTGTCCTTTAGCGTAGTGAAGGGTGTGAGTAGGAGAAAAAAGTCAGTCTTGAATTTTTCTTTGTTTCTTTCTTTTGTTTCAAGACAAAAGAAAGAAAGTTTTTGTAAATTTGCAACGAAATCTGATGCCGTTGACATCACTAACCTTTTAATATTACACAATTTATGAAACCAACTTTATTCTTATTGGCAGCCGGTATGGGTAGCCGTTATGGAGGCTTGAAGCAATTAGACGGACTGGGTCCTAATGGCGAAACTATTATGGATTACTCAATCTATGATGCTATCAATGCCGGATTTGGCAAACTTGTATTTGTAATCCGCAAAGATTTTGAACAAGATTTCCGTGATAAAATTATTTCCAAATACGAAGGTCACATTCCTTGCGAACTGGTATTTCAATCAATTGACGATCTTCCGGAAGGCTTTACTTGTCCGGCAGACCGTACCAAACCTTGGGGTACTAACCATGCAGTAATGATGGGTGCTGATGTGATTAAAGAACCGTTTGCAGTGATTAACTGTGATGACTTCTATGGTCGTGATTCTTTCCAGGTAATGGGCAAATTCCTTTCTGCTCTTCCTGAAAATTCAAAGAACGTTTATTCAATGGTAGGTTTTCGTGTAGGAAATACATTGAGCGAAAGCGGTACGGTATCTCGTGGTATCTGTAGTACAGATGCTAAAGGATTGTTGACATCTGTAGTAGAACGTACGAAGATTCAACGTCTGGACGGTGAAGTGAAATATATCGGTGATGATGGCGAATGGACGGCTACTCCCGACACGACTCCGGTAAGTATGAACTTCTGGGGATTCACTCCTGATTACTTCGCTTACAGCCAGGAATTCTTCAAGACTTTCCTTAGCGATCCGAAGAATATGGAAAACCTGAAGAGCGAGTTCTTCATCCCATTGATGGTAGATAAATTGATTAATGACGGAACTGCCACTGTTGAAGTACTGGATACTACCAGCAAGTGGTTCGGCGTCACTTATCCGGAAGACCGTCAGAGCGTAGTAGACAAGATTCAGGCATTGGTAGATGCCGGTGAATATCCTGCTAAGTTGTTCTAAAGAAGAGCCATTGATTAAGATAAAGAGCAGTCATTCATAAGAATGACTGCTTTTTTTGTTTTTCATAACGTATCATACTAAGTAGTATCTAATAAATATTCAGTATCTTTGCAGTCCAAAATGTTATAAATCAGAAGCAGAAGTGATTTCAGTAGAAGGATTATCAGTAGAATTTAATGCGACGCCGCTTTTTGAGGACGTCAGCTATGTAATTAATAAGAAAGACCGCATTGCGCTGGTCGGCAAAAATGGTGCCGGCAAATCAACCATGCTGAAGATATTGGCAGGTTTGCAGTCACCGACACGCGGAGTGGTAGCTACTCCGAAAGATGTAACCATCGGATATTTGCCACAGGTCATGATTCTTTCCGACAACCGGACGGTGATGGGAGAGGCAGAACTGGCATTCGAACATATATTTGAGCTTCAGGCGAAGTTGGAACGGATGAATCAGGAACTGGCGGAACGGACAGACTATGATTCGGAAGAATATCATCAGTTGATAGACCGTTTCACGCATGAAAACGACCGCTTCCTGATGATGGGCGGTACGAACTTTCAGGCGGAAATCGAACGGACACTTCTTGGATTGGGATTCAGCCGGGAAGATTTTGAACGCCCTACTTCGGAGTTTTCCGGTGGATGGCGTATGCGTATCGAATTGGCAAAACTGCTTTTACGACGCCCGGACGTGCTTTTGCTCGATGAGCCGACCAATCACCTTGATATTGAAAGTATCCAATGGTTGGAAAACTTTTTGTCTACACGTGCCAATGCAGTCGTATTAGTCAGCCATGACCGTGCTTTCCTGAATAACGTAACTACCCGCACCATCGAAATTACTTGCGGTCAGATTTACGACTACAAAGTGAAGTACGATGAATTTGTAGTCTTGCGTAAAGAACGCCGTGAGCAACAGCTCCGTGCTTACGAAAATCAGCAGAAACAAATACAAGATACGGAAGATTTTATTGAACGCTTCCGTTATAAAGCAACGAAGGCCGTACAGGTGCAAAGCCGTATCAAGCAACTGGAAAAGATAGACCGCATCGAAGTGGACGAGGAAGATAATTCCGCCTTGCGTTTAAAATTCCCTCCAGCCAGTCGTAGCGGAAACTATCCTGTGATTTGCGAAGATGTGCGCAAAGCGTATGGCAGCCATGTCGTTTTCCATGATGTCAACCTGACTATCAACAGGGGAGAGAAAGTGGCTTTCGTCGGAAAGAACGGAGAGGGTAAGTCTACCTTGGTGAAATGTATCATGGACGAAATTGATTTCGAAGGCAAACTAACGATCGGACATAATGTACAAATCGGTTATTTTGCGCAGAACCAGGCACAAATGTTGGATGAGAACCTGACTGTATTCGATACGATTGACCGAGTAGCGACAGGAGATATCCGTCTGAAGATACGTGATATACTGGGAGCTTTCATGTTTGGAGGCGAAGCTTCGGATAAAAAGGTGAAAGTCCTTTCCGGAGGAGAACGTACGCGATTGGCGATGATTAAACTTCTGCTGGAACCCGTAAATCTACTGATTCTGGACGAACCGACCAATCATTTGGATATGCGTTCGAAAGATGTTTTGAAGGAAGCTATCCGCGAATTTGACGGAACAGTGATTCTTGTCAGCCACGACCGTGATTTTCTGGATGGACTTGCGACTAAAGTATATGAGTTTGGCGGTGGACTTGTAAAAGAACACCTTGGAGGTATCTATGAATTCTTGCAAAAGAAAAAGATAGATAGCTTGAACGAGCTTCAGAAAGGAGCGGGATTGTCGGCTTCTCCTACGGCTTCAGCTAAAGGTAATGAACCTGAAACCGGTCAGCCTTCGGAGAATAAGCTCTCTTACGAAGCCCAGAAAGAACTTAATAAGAAGATTAAGAAACTCGAACGTCAGGTGGCGGACTGCGAAGCCTCAATAGAGGAAACCGAATCCGCGATTGCTATCGTGGAAGCGAAGATGGCAACCCCCGAAGGAGCTTCGGATATGCAGCTCTATGAACGGCATCAAAAACTGAAACAGCAGTTGGATACAATCGTTGAAGAGTGGGAGCGGGTTTCGATGGAACTGGAAGAAACGAAAAATTAGAACAAAACGCATACTTCCGGGCACTATGTGAGAGAAACGTTATACCTTGGTAGAAGGTATTCCTGGCGGGTATCTGTTTCTCGGTGTCGAAACAGGTGTTTCTCGTTGAGGAACGAGGCGTTCCTCGGTGTCGGTCACCTTCCTCCTCGGTGCCGGACTGCGGGTAGGATGATTGTTGATTAGAGAGACTATTTAATTATTTATACAATATGAAAGTAACCAAGTATTTACCAATTCTTGCCGTATGCCTTATGACAACAGGATGTAACAGTAAGAAAGAGGCCGTGCTGACGTCCGGTATCGACCTTGCTAATCTGGATACCACGGCTATGCCGGGTACAAGTTTTTATCAATATGCCTGTGGAGGTTGGGTGAAAGATCATCCGCTGACAGACGAGTATTCACGTTTCGGTACATTCGACATGCTGCGCGAAAACAGTCGTGAACAACTGAAAGCATTGATTGCCGAATTGGCAGCGAAGAAAGATAATGCACCGGGTAGTGCTGCGCAGAAAGTAGGCGATCTTTATAATATCGCAATGGATAGCGTGAAGCTGAACCAGGAAGGTGTAGCTCCGATCAAAGCAGAACTGGCAGCCATTGACGCTCTCAAGGATAAAGGAGAAATCTATGCATATATCGCTGAGAGCCAGAAGAAAGGCATCCGTCCTTACTTCACCATGTTCGTAAGTGCAGATGATATGAACAGTTCCATGAATATCGTACAGACCTATCAAGGTGGTATCGGAATGGGACAGCGTGACTATTATCTGGAGAATGACGAGCAGACTAAAAATATCCGTAATAAATATCAGGAACATATCGCCAAAATGTTCCAGTTGGCAGGTTATGATGAGGCTACTGCACAGAAAGCTGTGAAAGCAGTGATGAACATCGAAACTCGCCTGGCGAAAGCGGCTCGTTCACAAGTGGAATTGCGTGATCCTCATGCTAATTATAACAAGATGGATAGGGCGACGCTGAAAAAGAACTTCCCGACTTTTGACTGGGATACTTATTTCACCGTTTCCGGTTTGAAAGATTTGGAAGAAGTGAATATAGGTCAGCCTGCTGCCATGAAGGAAGTAGCCGATGTGATTAACACCGTATCACTGGACGATCAGAAACTGTATCTTCAATGGGGATTGATAGATGCTGCCGCTTCTTATCTAAGCGATGATTTTGAAGCACAGAACTTCGATTTCTACAGCAGAACAATGTCTGGAAAGAAAGAAATGCAACCTCGCTGGAAACGTTCCGTGAGCACCGTAGATGGTGTACTTGGCGAAGTGGTAGGACAGATGTATGTAGAGAAGTACTTCCCGGCTGCTGCCAAAGAACGTATGGTTACACTGGTGAAGAACCTGCAAACTTCTTTAGGAGAACGTATCAAAGGTTTGGAATGGATGAGTGAACCGACCAAGGAAAAAGCGTTGGAGAAACTGGCAACCTTCCATGTAAAAATAGGTTATCCTGATAAATGGAAAGATTACTCCGCACTGGAGATCAAAGATGATTCTTACTGGGCAAATATCGAGCGTGCCAACGAATGGGATTATAACGAAATGATTGCCAAAGCTGGCAAACCGGTAGACAAGGATGAATGGTTGATGACTCCTCAAACTGTGAACGCTTATTATAACCCGACTACCAACGAAATCTGCTTCCCGGCAGCTATCCTGCAACCTCCGTTCTTCGATATGAATGCGGACGATGCTATGAACTACGGTGCAATCGGCGTGGTAATCGGCCATGAGATGACTCATGGATTTGACGATCAGGGACGTCAATATGACAAAGACGGAAACCTGAAAGACTGGTGGACAGAAGAGGATGCTAAAAAGTTCGAAGAACGGGCACAGGTGATGGTTAACTTCTTTGACAGCATCGAAGTTGCTCCGGGCGTACACGCAAACGGTAGCCTGACACTTGGAGAGAACATTGCCGACCACGGAGGTTTGCAAGTTTCTTTCCAGGCATTCAAGAATGCAACAGAAGCCGCACCGCTGGAAATTGTTGACGGATTTACTCCGGAACAACGTTTCTTCCTGGCATACGCTAATGTGTGGGCAGGAAATATCCGTCCGGAAGAAATTCTCCGATTAACCAAACTTGATCCTCACTCATTAGGCAAATGGCGTGTGGACGGTGCTCTTCCTCATATCCAGAATTGGTATGAAGCATTCAAAATCACTGAACAGGATTCGATGTTCGTACCTAAAGAAAAACGAGTATCTATTTGGTAATAGTTTTTGAATAGAGAATATATATGCGAAGAGGCGTTGATTTTCCGTTGAGGAGAGTCAACGCTTTTTTTTATTAATTCACACCTTATTTATTACGTACGATAAACAATATTTCGTAACTTTGCACACCAAATACTTAATAAGCAATTCAATGTCAGAGTCTAAAAGAATAAAAACTGCATTGGTATCTGTATACCATAAAGAAGGTTTGGATGAAATTATTACCAAACTTCATGAAGAGGGAGTAGAGTTCTTGTCAACAGGCGGAACTCGTCAGTTTATTGAATCATTGGGATATCCTTGCAAGGCAGTGGAAGATTTGACCACTTATCCTTCTATTCTCGGTGGTAGAGTAAAGACATTACATCCGAAAATTTTCGGAGGTATTCTTTGTCGTCGTGGTCTGGAACAGGATATGCAACAGATTGAGAAATATGAAATTCCCGAGATAGATCTGGTTATTGTTGATTTGTATCCGTTCGAAGCTACCGTAGCTTCCGGTGCATCTGAAGCAGACATTATTGAAAAAATCGATATAGGCGGAATCTCACTGATTCGTGCCGCAGCCAAGAACTACAACGATGTAATCATCGTAGCTTCTCAAGCTCAATACAAACCATTATTGGATATGTTGATGGAGCACGGCGCTACTTCTTCACTCGAAGAACGTCGCTGGATGGCTAAAGAAGCATTTGCCGTTTCTTCTCACTACGATTCGGCTATTTTCAATTATTTCGATGCCGGCGAAGGTTCTGCTTTCCGTTGCTCTGTTAATAGCCAGAAGCAACTTCGTTACGGTGAAAACCCACATCAGAAAGGTTATTTCTACGGAAATCTGGAAGCAATGTTCGACCAGATTCACGGAAAAGAAATCTCTTATAACAATCTTCTCGACATCAACGCAGCCGTTGATCTGATCGACGAATTCGATGACCTCACTTTCGCTATCCTGAAACACAACAACGCTTGCGGATTAGCTTCCCGTGCTACAGTTTTGGAAGCTTGGAAAGACGCATTGGCCGGTGATCCGGTTTCTGCTTTCGGAGGTGTATTGATTACGAATGGTGTCATCGACAAAGAAGCTGCGGAAGAAATCAACAAGATTTTCTTCGAAGTGGTTATCGCGCCGGATTATGATGTGGATGCACTCGAAATCCTGGGACAGAAAAAGAACCGCATCATCCTCGTTCGTAAGGAAGCTAAATTGCCTAAGAAACAATTCCGTGCTTTGCTGAATGGCGTATTGGTGCAGGATAAAGATACTAATATTGAAACGGTAGCCGACCTGAAAACCGTGACAGACAAAGCTCCTACTCCGGAAGAAGTGGAAGATATGTTGTTTGCCAACAAAATTGTAAAGAACAGCAAATCCAACGCCATCGTATTGGCAAAGGATAAACAACTTCTTGCAAGCGGTGTAGGACAGACTTCACGTGTAGACGCATTGAAACAAGCAATTGAAAAAGCCAAATCATTCGGTTTCGACCTGAATGGTGCAGTAATGGCTTCCGATGCCTTCTTCCCGTTCCCCGACTGTGTGGAAATTGCAGATAAAGAAGGTATTACGGCTGTTATCCAACCGGGAGGTTCGGTAAAAGACGATTTATCATTTGCTTATTGCAATGAGCACGGTATGGCGATGGTGACTACCGGTATCCGTCATTTTAAACACTAATATTAATGAAGAATGAAGAACTAATAATGAAGAATGACTGCACGTGACAGCATCCTCATTCTTAATTCTTCATTCTTAATTCTTCATTTAAAAATATGGGATTATTTTCTTTTACACAAGAGATAGCAATGGACTTGGGCACAGCCAATACTATCATCATCACGAACGGAAAAATCGTGGTGGATGAGCCTTCGGTTGTAGCTCTGGATCGCCGTACAGAAAAGATGATTGCCGTGGGGGAAAAGGCGAAGTTGATGCATGAAAAAACCCACGAAAACATACGTACCATCCGTCCGTTGAGAGACGGAGTGATTGCCGACTTCTATGCCTGCGAGCAGATGATGCGCGGTTTGATAAAGCAGGTGAATACTCGCAACCATTTGTTTTCACCTTCTCTTCGCATGGTGATTGGCGTTCCTTCGGGGAGTACGGAAGTTGAACTCCGTGCTGTCCGTGACTCTGCGGAACATGCTGGCGGTCGTGATGTTTATTTGATTTTCGAGCCGATGGCTGCGGCAATCGGTATCGGCATCGACGTGGAAGCTCCGGAAGGAAACATGATTGTCGATATAGGTGGTGGATCTACGGAAATTGCCGTTATCTCTTTGGGAGGTATCGTTTCCAACAACTCCATCCGCACAGCCGGTGATGACCTGACAGAGGATATTCGCGAATATATGAGCCGTCAGCACAATGTGAAAGTCAGCGAGCGTATGGCAGAACGTATCAAAATCAATGTAGGTGCTGCTTTAACCGAACTGGGTGATGATGCTCCGGAAGATTATATCGTTCACGGGCCGAACCGTATCACAGCTCTTCCGATGGAGGTGCCTGTATGCTACCAGGAAGTAGCCCACTGTCTGGAGAAATCAATTTCAAAGATCGAAACTGCTATCTTGAGTGCATTGGAAAATACACCTCCTGAACTGTATGCTGATATTGTGCACAATGGTATCTATCTCTCCGGAGGTGGTGCATTGCTTCGTGGACTGGATAAGAGATTGACCGATAAGATCAACATTCCTTTCCATATTGCGGAAGATCCTTTGCATGCAGTTGCCAAAGGTACAGGAGTGGCATTGAAGAACGTAGACCGTTTCTCTTTCTTAATGAGATAAACCGGGGATGAGGAATTTATTAAACTTCCTTCTGAAATACAATTACTGGTTCCTCTTCATCTTATTGGAGGTAGCCAGTTTTGTTTTGTTATTTCGGTTCAACCGTTATCAGCAGAGTGCATTCTTCACTTCTGCCAATACGGTTGTGGGGGCGGTTTATGAAGTTTCGGGAGGGATTTCCTCTTATTTTCATCTGAAATCGGTCAATGAAGATCTGTTGGATCGCAACATGGTGCTCGAACAACAGATCACTAATCTGGAAAAAGCATTGAGAGAGCAGCAGCTCGATTCTATGGCAATCAACAGCATCCGGCAGGTGCCGCAAGCGGATTATCAGTTGTTTAAAGCGCATGTGATAAAGAACAGTTTGAATCTGGTTGATAATTATATCACGCTCGATAAAGGTTCCTCTTCCGGTATTCGCTCCGAAATGGGAGTGGTGGATGGTAATGGGATTGTAGGGATTGTTTATGAAACCTCTCCTTCCTACTCGGTGGTGATTTCGGTACTGAACAGCAAGTCGAATATCAGTTGCAAGATTATCGGCAGTGATTATTTCGGTTATCTGAAATGGGAACATGGAGATTCGCGCTATGCTTATCTGAAAGACTTGCCTCGTCATGCAGAGTTTAATTTGGGAGATACAGTCGTTACCAGTGGTTTCTCCACCGTCTTTCCCGAAGGTATAATGGTGGGAACGGTGGATGATATGTCCGACTCTAATGACGGACTTTCCTATCTGTTGAAAATCAAGCTGGCTACTGATTTCGGTAAGTTGAGTGACGTTCGGGTGGTAGCTCGGACAGGTCAGGAAGAACAGAAGAAACTTGAAAACAAGGTGATGAAAGAATGATTATTACTTATATACATAGAATCGGATGGTTTATCGGCTTGGTACTTCTTCAGGTGCTAATCCTTAATAGTGTACATATTGCCGGCTATGCTACTCCTTTTCTCTATATCTATTTTATTCTGAAATTCAGCTCCGGTACTTCCCGGAATGAACTGATGTTGTGGGCTTTTTTCTTCGGGCTGACCATTGATATATTCTCCGATACTCCGGGAATGAATGCGGCAGCTACCGTATTGCTTGCCTTTCTCCGTCCTTCTTTGCTTCGTCTGTTCATGCCCCGTGATAATCCGGACAGCCTTATTCCCTCTTTCAAGACGATGGGAATCAGTCCTTTCTTAAAATATACTACTGCAAGTGTTTTTGTGCACAGTCTGGCATTACTCTCCATTGAGTTCTTCTCATTTACCAGCATTTGGCTGTTACTGTTGCGAGTGCTTCTTTGCACTATTCTGACTGTAACCTGTATCATAGCTATAGAAGGGATTAAGAAGTAACGATGGCAAAAGATTATATCTTAGAGAAGCGCAAATTTGTAATCGGAGGCATTGCTATCTCCATTGTTTTGATTTATCTGATACGTCTTTTTGTATTGCAGATCACGACCGATGACTACAAGAAGAATGCTGACAGTAACGCTTTTCTGAATAAAATCCAGTACCCCTCGCGTGGCGCTATTTATGACCGGACCGGTAAACTATTGGTATTCAATCAGCCGGCATACGACATAACGATCGTGCCAAAGGAAATAGAGAATCTGGACACACTCGATTTATGCCAATCGCTGAATATCACCCGTGCACAGTTTCTCAAAATAATGAGCGATATGAAAGACCGTCGCCGCAATCCGGGGTATTCCCGCTATACCAACCAGTTGTTTATGTCGCAACTTTCGGCGGAAGAATGTGGTGTCTTTCAGGAAAAGCTGTTTAAGTTTCGTGGCTTTTATATTCAACGGCGTACCATCCGTCAATATTCGTACAATGCTGCCGCCCATGCTTTGGGAGATATCGGAGAAGTCTCCGCAAAAGAAATGGAAGCGGATGAAGAAGGGTACTACATCCGTGGGGATTATGTCGGCAAGTTAGGAGTCGAGAAATCGTATGAAAAGTATCTGCGTGGCGAGAAAGGAATTGAGATTCTGCTTCGTGATGCGCACGGTCGTATCCAGGGACATTATATGGATGGTGAATATGACCGTCCTTCCGTTCCCGGCAAGAACCTGACATTGAGTTTGGATATTGACTTACAGATGCTGGGCGAACGTTTATTAAAGAATAAGATTGGAAGCATTGTGGCTATTGAACCGGAGACCGGAGAAATCCTTTGTCTGGTATCCTCTCCCAATTATGACCCGCATTTGATGATTGGGCGCCAGCGTGGCAAGAACCATCTGGCCTTGCAACGTGATATGACCAAACCGCTTTTGAATCGTGCCCTGATGGGAGTGTATCCTCCGGGATCTACGTTCAAAACAGCGCAAGGACTGACGTTTCTGCAAGAAGGAATTATCACCGAACAAAGTCCGGCATTCCCTTGCTCACATGGATTCCATTACGGAAGATTGACAGTAGGCTGTCATGCTCACGGATCTCCCTTGCCATTGATTCCGGCTATTGCTACATCGTGCAACTCCTATTTCTGTTGGGGATTGTTCCGTATGTTTGGCGATCGTAAATACGGTTCGCCGCAAAACGCCATTACGGTCTGGAAAGACCACATGGTTTCGCAAGGATTTGGCTACAAACTGGGAGTTGATTTGCCGGGAGAGAAACGGGGGCTGATTCCGAATGCGCAGTTCTACGATAAAGCTTATCGCGGACATTGGAACGGATTGACAGTAATCAGTATCTCTATCGGACAGGGGGAAATTCTATCCACTCCCCTTCAGATTGCTAACCTGGGAGCAACGATTGCTAACAGAGGATATTTTGTGACACCGCATATTGTAAAGGAAATCCAAGATAATCAGTTGGACAGCATCTATCGCGTACCACGTTATACCACTATTGAGAAAAGACATTATGAATCAGTCGTAGAAGGGATGCGTGGTGCAGCCACCGGAGGAACTTGCCGTATGCTGTCAGTGATGGTTCCGGATTTGGAAGCCTGTGGAAAAACGGGTACTGCGCAGAACCGCGGACACGACCACTCGGTATTTATGGGCTTTGCGCCGATGAACAAACCGAAGATAGCTATTGCCGTCTATGTAGAGAACGGCGGATGGGGTGCTACTTACGGAGTTCCTTTCGGTGCACTGATGATGGAACAGTATTTGAAAGGCAAGCTCTCGCCGGAGAACGAGTTGAGGGCGGAAGAATTTAGTAACAGAGTGATATTATATGGTAACGAGGAGCGATAGTTTGTGGAAAACGCTGGACTGGGTAACGATTTTTATTTACCTGCTCCTGATTGTTGGCGGATGGTTTAGCGTCTGCGGAGCCAGCTATGACTATGGCGAACGCGACTTCCTCGACTTCTCGACTCGTGCCGGCAAGCAGTTCGTGTGGATTATCTGTTCCTTCGGACTCGGATTCGTGCTGTTGATGCTGGAAGACCGTATGTATGATATGTTCGCGTACATTATATATGTGGGGATGATTCTCTTGCTCATTGTTACCATCTTCATAGCACCGGACACCAAAGGATCACGCTCCTGGCTTGTCATGGGGCCTGTGAGCCTGCAACCCGCCGAGTTTGCCAAGTTCGCTACGGCCTTGGCGTTGGCTAAATACATGAATTCTTATTCATTCAGTATCAAGAAAGAAAAGTGTGCCTTTATCCTGGGGTTCATCATTCTTCTCCCGATGTTATTGATTATCGGTCAGCGGGAGACAGGGTCCGCATTGGTTTATCTTGCTTTTTTTCTGGTTCTTTATCGTGAAGGAATGCCGGGAGTAGTGCTTTTTGCGGGCGTATGTGCGGTAATCTACTTTGTGGTCGGCATCCGTTTTGATGAAGTCTTTATCGCTGATACTCCTACACCGCTGGGAGAATTTATCGTATTACTATTGATCTTATTATTTGCCGGTGGTATGGTGTGGGTATATCGCAAGAAATGGTCTGCTACCCGCAATATCATTGGTGGAAGTTTGGCTATATTACTGATTGCTTATTTAATATCCGAATATTGGGTACATTTTAGCCTCGTTTGGGTGCAATGGGCGCTTTGTATTGTGGTGATAGGCTATCTGATTTATTTGGCATTAAGTGAGCGGCAGCGTACTTATTTCCTGATTGCCCTGTTTACAATCGGTTCTGTCGGCTTCCTGTATTCCAGTAACTATGTATTTGATAATGTGCTCGAACCTCACCAGCAAGTCCGTATCAAAGTAGTGCTCGGTTTGGAAGAAGATTTGACCGGTGCCGGATACAACGTGAATCAGTCCAAGATTGCCATCGGTTCCGGTGGGTTGACAGGAAAAGGGTTCCTGAATGGTACGCAAACAAAATTAAAGTACGTGCCCGAACAGGATACCGACTTTATATTCTGTACAGTGGGTGAGGAACAAGGATTTGTCGGTTCGGCTGCTGTCTTGTTGGCTTTCCTGATTTTGATCTTACGATTAATCTTCCTGTCCGAGCGGCAGACTTCCAACTTTGGGCGGGTTTATGGATATTCGGTCGTCAGTATTTTCCTTTTCCACTTATTTATTAATATCGGTATGGTACTGGGGTTAACTCCGGTTATCGGTATTCCATTGCCTTTCTTCAGCTATGGAGGTTCTTCTTTATGGGGATTTACGATATTGCTGTTTATCTTCCTGCGCATTGATGCAGGACGTGGCAGAAGACTTTAATCTTACTGCTTCTCAATACGGATACCTACATCGCTCAATCCTTGTAACTTTTCATCTTTCATTCCGCTCATAATTTTAATAGTATAATTTGCAGGATGTAAAGGGCGAACAGATGTAATAAAAGTTTCCGATTGGTAAATGCTTCCCCATCCGTGTCCCGTCCATCTTCCGGTAGAGTCAGCCAGGCAGAAAGCAATGGTATCAGTGCGCCATACCGTAGAATCCTGTAGATTCTGACTGATAAATAAATGGAGGTCATGATAAGGATATTCGATACTGTTGCGGACTTCCGCAAAAAGCCGGAGAGTAGTGGGAACGCTGTCAGTTATGGGAATCTGAAAAGAGAGTGTATCACTCTTTCCCCATCCCTTGTTGGGAAGGGATTGATAAGAGTGATACACTGTATGTTCATTGCAGGCTGTCAGTAAGCAAGCGCTGAATAGACTCAATATACTATTCTTGAGTAGGCTTTTCATTAGTTGACTGTTTCTCCTGATTCTGATTTCTTTCCGGCCTAGAAGGACGCTCGTGGTTGGGACGACGTTCTTGACGTTCCTGTCCTTGCTGTTCGCGTTGACGGTCTTGTTGCTGCGGACGTTCCTGATTCGACCGTTCCTGTCCTTGTGGACGTTCCTGATTTGATCCTCTTTCCGGACGTCTGTTTTCGTTGTTCCGTCCTTGGTTCTGTCCTCTGTTCCGGTTGTTGTTATTGTTATTTCTCGGGCGGTTGTCTCTTTCCCCTCTGTTGCCGTTTTCTGACTGTTGCGGGCGGTTTTCATTTTCCCGTTGAGGTTGTTGCGGACGATTGCCGCCTTCTGCTTGCTGTTGCGGGCGGTTTCCGTTATTATTGTTTCCTTTCTTCTTCTTTTTATTATTCCGGTTAGCGTTATTGCCGCCCTCTTTATTATTCCGGCTGCGGTCGAAACGGGTAACACTTTCCTGTTCCAGCAAATCAACTGGTTTTCTCGGTTCCGGTTTCTTTTCTTCTTCGAGCAAGCTGTCCGGTTTCATCCCTTTCTTATTCATGGAGATTACTTCGAACGCACGTTTGCCGCTGATGGTGACCAGGTTGGCTGGGAAGTTTTTATCCGTAGAATAAGAAACCTGATTGCTTAGAATATCTGCTTTGAAGAAATAGAAAGTACCATCTTTCGTTTCCAGTTCTATCTCTCTCGAAGGGAGACGTTTTTGAGCTTCCACGTAACAGTCCACCTCATAATTCAGGCAGCATTTCAGCTTGGCACATTGTCCGGCAAGTTTCTGCGGATTTAATGAGATGTCCTGAAAACGGGCTGCACTGGTAGAAACAGAGACGAAGCTCGTCATCCACGTAGCGCAGCAAAGTTCGCGTCCGCAAGGGCCGATACCGCCGATGCGTCCTGCTTCCTGACGGGCACCGATTTGTTTCATTTCGATACGTACGCGGAATGCTTCGGCCAATACTTTAATCAGTTGCCGGAAGTCTACCCGCTCATCGGCGATATAGTAGAAAATAGCTTTGTTGCCATCCCCTTGATACTCCACGTCTCCGATTTTCATATCCAGATTGAGATTCAACGCAATCTGACGCGCACGAATCATCGTAGCGTGTTCTTTGGCTTTGGCTTCGTTGAACTTTTCCATATCTACCGGCTTGGCTTTCCGATAGACACGCTTGATTTCCGTATCTGCTTTGAAGTTTGCTTTCTTCATTTGCAGGGGAACGAGTCGGCCGGTCAATGTAACCACGCCGATGTCATGGCCGGGAGCCGCTTCAACGGCAACTACATCTCCTTTTTCCAGTTTAATCTTGTTGCTGTTCCGAAAATATCCCTTCCGGGTATTTTTGAATTGCACTTCCACCATGTCACTCTCTTCCGCATTGCCCGGAATGTCCGCCAGCCAATCGTAGGTGTTCAGCTTTTTATCTTGTCGGGAGCATCCTTTGCAGCAAAGGCCACCGCTTCCATTATGAAGTTTATATTCCATAAGTTTATATATTTATTATTGCTTCAACAGTACAATCATCTTCAGCGAGAAGTCGAAGAATACCATTTTAGCATTTACATTCTGTTCTATATGTAGTTGCGCTTCGCTTAATTCGTCCATGATACCCATCACATTCCGTTCGTTGACAAAAGGCGCAAAGCGGGTTGCAAAATTCTGTTCATTAATCGTCATATACGTCAAATTGCGCTGGTGCAAGTTGAAGATAAAATTCTCCCGAATCATGCGCTGGCAATATTCCAGGAAGTTCTTCTGACGTTCACGTCCCATGCCCGCCACTTGCTCGCTCCACATTTTCATCTCCCTGATTTTCCGTTGGTAAGACAACCGCATCAGGCTGACAAACAAGTCAAAAAACAACTGGTTCTCTTCATTCAGATGAATTGTTTCGAGTGCCTTGATAAAATTCCCGTTTGCCAGATGGGCAATGGAAATACTGTCGGCAGGCAAAATGTTATATTTAGTCTGTAATACCCGGTCGATGCTGGCTTCATCAATCTTCCGCACATTCATGCGCTGGGTACGGCTTAGGATAGTGGGCAGAATCATGTCCGGCGCTTCCGATACCAATAAGAAAACCGTTTTTTCGGGCGGTTCCTCAAGCAACTTCAGCAGTTTGTTGGCACACACCGGATGCATTTTTTCCGGCAGCCATACAATCGTAATCTTAAATCCCCCTTCACTGGATTTCAAACTAAGTTTTTTCAGAATCTCGTCACTCTCTTTGGCATAGATCAATGCTTGTGAGTTCTCCGCATCCATCTCTCCTAACCAGTGATTGAGATTAAAGTAAGGATGATTGATAACAAACGGTCGCCAGTCGGCTATATAATCATCGCAGACTTCCTTTTTCCCCTTTGCGCTTTTCACGATAGGGAATACGAAATGTACGTCGGGATGCACCAGTTTATTGAATTTCACGCAGGACGGACATGTTCCGCAGGCATCAGTCTCCCCCCGATTAGTGCAACTGATGTAACGTGCGTATGCAATAGCCAACGGCATTTTCCCGACCCCTTCCGGTCCGCAAATAAGCTGGGCATGTGGAATACGCCCCTCATTCACTTCCTGAATGAGCCGTTGCTTGATTTCTTCTTGTCCGATTACGTCTCTGAAAAACATATCAATAAATGATTTTGGCTACTTCTTTGATACTGTCTACTGCTCCGATAGAGTAGAAATGAATACTTGGTACTCCATGAGCCATCAACTCCTTGCACTGGGCTACACACCATTCGATACCTACTTGCTCGGCTTCCGCGTCATTCTTGCATTTCAAAGCCTCTTTCACTAAGTCTTCCGGCAAGTCCACTTTGAAAGTCTTTGGAATCATGCTCAATTGAGACAGTTTCTTGAACGGTTTGATTCCCGGAATGATAGGTATATTGATACCTGCCGCCTTCGCCTGCTCCACAAATTCAAAATATTTCCTGTTATCGTAGAACAACTGTGTCACGGCATATTCCGCCCCGTTCTCCACTTTTTTCTTCAGCCAGTAAAGGTCAGTCTCAATATTAGGCGCTTCTTCGTGCTTCTCCGGATAACAAGCCACCCCGTATGAAAACGGCGTACTGCTGACTTTCATCTCCGAACCATCCACAAAAATTCCTTTATTGAAATTATTGATTTGCTCCTGCAACTCGATAGCATGATGATAACCGTCACCTTCCGGTGTAAATACCGACTCATGTTTCGCTTTGTCACCACGCAACACCAGTAATTCCGTGATATTCAGAAATTGCAGGTCGAGCAACACATACTCGGTTTCTTCACGTGTGAATCCGCTGCACAAAATATGCGGGACTACCGTAATATTGTATTTGTTCTGGATGGCGGCAGCCACGGCAACCGTTCCTGGACGCCTTCTCAAGCGGTTTCTCTGAAACAATCCGTTACCGAGGTCTTTATACACATATTCGCTGCGGTGAGTAGTGATATTGATATATTTCGGGTCAAATTCCCGAAGCGTATCGATTGTCTGATATAACTTTTCTATTCCCGTTCCTTTCAGCGGTGGAAGTATCTCGAAAGAAAAAGCAGTTTTCTTGTTGCTATGTATTAAATCAATTACTTTCATTCTTTTTTTGCTAATGTTCGTTATCTACTTGGATTAAACGTGCATATTGGGACAAAAATACGAAAAAAGAAAGATTTCTTCTTGATTTACTCTAAAATAGTTTTGTTTTTATCGTACTATAATAGATAAAAGAGGGAATATCCCCTGCAGGATACACCCTCTTTTGCCTAATTATTATATTAGAATTTACTTGTCGAGGAATGATTTCTTCATTCTGGCGATGTCCGTCAGATAATCTTGTAAATCCTGTTCATGTTCTTCCTCTTCGGCAAGAATATGTTTGGCGATGTCGCAGGTAGTGAAATCTTTCCCATTGGTAAAATCTGCAATTTCCTGATAACGAAGGATTGCGCAGCGTTCGGAAGCTACATTGTCTTTCAGCAAACTGACAGAGTCGAACCCCTGCGGAGCATCATATTTGCATCTTGCCAACTCAAACCATTGCTTAGGGTCGAGCACCGGAACTCCTTCCAACTCAATGATACGGTCAGCGAGCAGTTGCGCATGTCTGCGCTCTTCTTCGGCATGTTCCTCAAATTCACCCTGTACATCGGCACGCATGGCACCTTCCACTACTAATGCACCTACCCAATATTGATAGTATGCCAACCATTCTTCAGCTAATGCTGCGTTCAACTGTGCGATTAAACTTTCTACATCTAGTTTCCCTTGTAGAATTTTTACACTTTCTCTAGCCATAATTTTTATGTTTAGGTTACTATGTTTAAGTTGCCAATGTAACAGACAGGCGGGATTTTTGTTTATGGCTCATTGAGAATTTAACAGAAAGATAGCTTTACCTACACATAAGTTTGTAAAGTGCTGTTTTATCTGCCACCTGCAACGAAATTGAATTATCTTATTGAAAATAAACGTATTACAGCGTTGCAGATACCTGTTGCAGATACGTTGCAGATGTAGTATCTGCAACGCATCTGTTGGTCTTATAAAACTCGTACAACATGGTAGACAGTACCTCTGTGTACACGTTTCGACGGGATTTCATGTTTACGGAGAACTCGCCCGAACACACTTACCCGCTTGTTTGACAACGGTATGGCACTGTTTTTCTTTATATCTTCCAAAATCTCCGCCGGTGAGAGCCATTCGCCATCCTCTTTCTCTTTGGCCGGACGGAAATAACGGTAAAACAACTGTTCTTCGAGCGAAACTTGTTCAAATTCACGGTTGCTTCTGGTCATAATCTGCTCTTCGGACTGGTCGAACCAGTAACGTTCGCCGTGGTCGAGCTCATACATGGCCTGCGCGTAAAGCTGTTCATAATCTATCGCCTTGTTTGTATCTATCGTTCCGGTTACTTCGATACAGATAAAGCGGCGGCTGCCCGTAGGGTCGGTCAGCAAATCTTTTTGGTTGCTCGTTGCGATGAATGAAGCATAACGGCGCATTTCAAGTACGGCGTTTCCATAAGGTTTGCGCATATTTACAATCGGTTTTTGCAGGATATGTTTCAGGTATCCTTGTTGGGTGGCGCTGATCTGGTCGAACTCGTCAATGTTGATGAGCGCAAAACGATTGAGATACAATTCGGCATCCGTCTTTCGTGAGAAATCGATGCTGTCCGTATAGTATGCACGCATGGCGGGCGGGATGAGGCTGCGGCAGAATGTCGATTTACGGCAACCTTGCGGGCCTACCAGCAGGGGCGAAACATTATTCGCATATTTCTTATCTGTCCCACGCCAGTGCATGACCATGTTGAGAAACCAGCGGTGAAACAAGTCTACCCAATGCTTGTTTTCGCAGGGAACGGTTTGCGCCAGTCCGCGGATACGGTCTTTGCCGTCCCAGACGGGGAGATGGTAGAGGAAATCTTCCAACGGATTGAATACAGGGATGCGGTTGGAGTAGATATATCGGCTTATGTCCCTGTCCCATAGCGGAATACCCTCGGCTTGCGCATCTAGTGCGATACTGTTCAGCACCCGTTTGTTGATAGGATTGAAGTAAAAATGGAATGAGTTCCGCTCGCGGTATTCCACTTCTCCCACTTGGGTGTTGTAACGGAATTCGTAGCGCCTGTTCATAAACTCCTCTGTCTGGAGTGACAGGTACTGTTCTTTCCCTAAGCTGCTCTTCTTTCCGAACCCTTTTTGTTCTTCATATACATTCTTGACCAGCTGGCGGATGAGCACCTCTTGACGGCGCAGGTAATAGTGGAAAATAGTACGTTTCACCGTTTCCTCTTCGGGAATGCCCGAATGGAAGCAGTTGACAGCCAGTTGTGTCACCATAGCCTGAAAGTCTTCCCCTCTTTCGGGGGCACCTTCATCTTCCGCTTCGTAGATTTCTTCATGGGTCTTTCTCAAAGCCGCTTCGAAAAGCATAAATATAGCGCGCTCCGTGTCATATCCCGGCACGGCCCGTGTCAACGGTGACTTTTCCGAGCGTACCGCTTCCCGATAAGTCAGTTCTTCGGGCATCCCTGACGGTTGCGAGAGATAAAACGGAACGGAATCCGGTCTGTACATAAGTTCCGGGTCGTATGACAGCCGTGAATACTGTTCCAGACTAGGCTCTTTGGGTAAAATGCTGAACGGAATTTGCGGCTGATAGCATTTCACGGCCAAACGATAGGCATGCGCATGAAATATCTCCGCTTCTTCTCTTTTCTGTGGAAGCGAATTGTCAGGGCGGGTAAATTTCGCCCATATTTTCACTGACCGTCCGCTCGAACCGGTAAAGACGCAGTGAGTCTGCGGCTGTTCCCATGCCAATTGTTTTACCAATGTAATCTCCGGGCCGCCTGACAACGGTCCGACGGTCAGTTCTACTATTCCGTTATAACTTTTCATTTGTTTTCCACCTTCCGCCCTGCGGAATTCCGCAGCCGGAAGAATCTTCGGAAGCTTGTCTGCTTCGTAGCAGCGTGAGTCGGGCAGGGAATATCGCAACACTTCTCTGAAGGCGGACACAGGCTGTGTCTTTGTTTCTGTCCGTGTTTTTCCTATCCACGTTTCCATATCCATTGTAGTCAGCGCAGTAGTTTTGTCCTTGTCTCTTAATTGAGTAATTTTCATCTTTTGTTTTGTTAATAATATTCTGCTAAGTTAGTCATATTTGCCCGTTCTTGCAAATAAACATGGATATTTTATCTGTTTATCCTTTTTATCCGTACATTTGTAGAATTTAATAACAATAAAACCGATAAACAGCAATGAAAGAACCATTCGATTATTCCATCGTTCCTTATACTTTCGGCTTGTGTGCAGCCGAAGAATGTCCGCGTGCCACGACTTGTCTGCGGCATATCGCCTTAGAGTATGCTCCGGCGGAGCGGGTTTTCCTGTCAATAATGAATCCCAACCGGCTGAAAGCGATGAAAAGTGCTTGTGATTATTACCGTTCCAATGAGAAAGTGCGTTATGCACGCGGCTTTATGCGTACGATTAGTGCTCTTACGGTTCGTGTGGCAGATACCTTTCGCTATCGTATGATTGAATATATGGGTAGAAAGAACTATTATTTGAAACGTAGGGGAGACATGAACCTTAGTCCGGTCGAACAACGGCGGATTATTGCCGTAGCCAAGGAGCTTGGCGTTAGTCTGGATGAGTATTTCGACGGTTACGTGGAGGATTATAACTGGGGTTAGTCTTGTATATCTCCTTCTCTGAAAATCTTTAGCTACGGTTTCGCTGTCGTTTCTCTATATGGAAACTCCAGTGTCTCTAGCGGGAAACGCTAGTATCTCTGGCTGGAAACTCTCGTTTCCATGCGCGGAAACTGTAGTTTCCCGCCTGGGAACCGGAGTTCTGACGCAGGAAACGAGCGCTTCAATGATAGGAAAATAAACTTTGATGCTTGGTGTGCAACATTTCTTCTTACCGCTGTGTTGCAGATGTTTTTATCTGCAACGTATCTGCAACGGTATCTGCAACGCTATAATTGTTTATCAGTCAGTTTGTTATTTCGATTTTGTTGCAGGTGGCAGATGTTTTTTTATTTTTCAAACTTTATTGTAGGGAAAATTAGAGGTAATAGTGGCTTGAGGAAAAGAATCTTTTAACCTTGCGTGAGAAGGAGTTCTATTAAAAATATATATATATATGTAGGACAGGTGACTGGTATTAATTTATAAAAGCAGAGATTATGAGCAATAAAATTTATCCTATCGGCATTCAGAATTTCGAAAAGATTCGTAATGACGGTTATTTCTATATTGATAAAACTGCATTAATGTATCAAATGGTCAAGACCGGAAGTTATTACTTCTTGAGTCGTCCGCGCCGTTTTGGAAAGAGTCTGCTCATTTCTACCTTGGAGGCTTATTTCCAAGGGAAAAAGGAACTGTTTGAAGGATTGGCTGTGGAAAAGTTGGAAAAGGATTGGATAAAGCATCCTATATTGCATCTCGACCTTAATATTGAGAAGTATGACACGCTGGAAAGTCTGGATAAAATATTGAATGATAATCTTGAATATTGGGAAAGCCAATACGGCACCCGTCCGTCTGAAACATCCTTTTCCCTGCGCTTTGCCGGTATCATTCGAAAAGACGGGGCAACGTGTAGTTATTCTGGTAGATGAGTATGACAAACCTATGTTACAAGCCATCGGCAATGAAGAACTTCAAAAGCAATTCCAAAATACCCTGAGGCCATTTTATGGCGCTTTGAAAACGAAGGACGGGTATATAAAGTTTGCTCTGCTTACCGGCGTGACAAAGTTTGGCAAAGTCAGTGTATTCAGTGATTTGAATAATCTGGATGATATTTCAATGTGGAATGAGTATGTCGAAATTTGTGGTGTCAGCGAGCGTGAAATCCATGAAAATCTGGAAGCGGAACTACATGAATTTGCAGCAGCACGTGGAATAACGTATGATAAACTCTGTGAAGATTTGAGAGAGTGTTATGACGGCTATCATTTTAAAATAGGAATAAATTTCAGCGCAGAAACTCGTAATATCGAAAAGTGGATCGTGGAATCTTGAATGTATATAGAATTTCTGTTAGGTATAGGAAAATAGAACTTACATTTGAGTGCACTATATAATAATGTATAGGTGTTCCATATAAGGATGTGTCTATCTGAAAAAATATACTCTATGACATCGTTATCAATCAATGAGTTACAAAAAAGTTTCAAGAAAGAATAGAAAAATAGTCCGATATATTTGGATGTTATTGATAAGTTGTCTACTTTTGCACCCGCTTTGTTAGAGAGACAGAGCCTAATGATTGACATTCTGCTACAAGATTAAGGCATCAGAAAATAAAAACAAAAAACTTTGAAAAAAGTTTGGAAGTTATCTGAAAAAGTCCTTATCTTTGCATCCGCTTTCGCAAAGAAAGCAGGCGCGGCGGAAGCCACGTTAGTTCTTTGAAATATTGATAAACAATACAAGTAGTACAAGTAAAAAAATAGAACCGTCAATACTTGTCCGAGAGAGTAGCGATACGATTGAAGATAATAGGTATTTGAATAAGGTCAATAAATTTACGGCGTCCTGAACAGAGCAAAAAATCATCTTAACAGATGAAAAAGATACTTTTACAATGAAGAGTTTGATCCTGGCTCAGGATGAACGCTAGCTACAGGC
>ERZ780203.241-NODE-241-length-68308-cov-5.032013_pt1 | contig 68308 bp, 49 predicted proteins | sample MGYA00511168_ERZ780203 | MGnify/ENA primary metagenome ERZ780203 (study PRJEB29588, sample SAMEA2156577) | human gut metagenome | biome: human gut; feature: human-associated habitat; material: faeces | place: Denmark | collected 2008/2010 ...
TCTCAGTAACGTAGCCAAAATTCATTCCAGATTGCCTGCGGCAATGGAATTTTGGCGTATGAACAGTAACTATCTTACAGCAAGTTCAATCAGGAATACGAACTGACTTTTAGTCATTCTATAAGCCTTATTATACCAACGGACATTCCATACGTCAATTAAAAATATGTGTATATTTAACAATTTTTTTATATATTTTATGTGTTTTTTGTAAAAAACATAAAGAGCAAAGAAGTACCATTGCTCTCTTCTTTGCTCTTTCGTATGTTCGTAATTACTCTGTATGATCCACATTGCAGGATTGCATATGTTTTTTATTCCGTTCCATCTCCGTAATCTACAGAATCATCACTGTAATCTTCCGAATCATCTGAACTTCCATCATCATAACTTCCGTCATCCGAACTTCCATCATCATAGCTTCCATCGTCTGAACTTCCATCCGAATAATCCTCACTTCCGTCTGAGGAATCTGTGCTTCCGTCAGAAGAATCTGCGCTTGCATCAGATGTACCATCTGTTCCGTCTGCAGAAGCTGCTGCATCGGAACCGCCCTGATATCCCGGCACATCTCCATTACTGAGTGTACTCGGCCAGAAATCCACATAACATGCATTCTGTAAGGTCACATTCTTGGCTTCTGCCATCTCACTTACCGTTACAAGTTTATATCCCTGTGCAATAAGATCCGGTATCAATCTCAAAGCAGCCTTTACAGATGGCTCATGAATATCATGCATCAGGATGATAGTTCCATCTGTCAGATCTCCATTCATTACTGCACTGTAATCCGCATCTGCATCCAAAAGTTTCCAGTCTTCTGTGTCCAGTGACCACATAAAGAACGGCTTATTTACAGTATTATAAATATCTGAATTTCCGTCCCCGTAAGGCGCACGCGCCACACTCGCAGCCTGGCCACATGCCTGAATCAATGCATCATCTGTATCAGAGAACTGCTTTGCAACTGCGTCAAGATCAATTGTCGTCAACTGTGTATGATCCCATGAATGACTTCCAATCTCACAGCCAAGTTCCAGCATACGTTTTGGCGCATCCGGATATGAACTGACATTCTGACCAAGCATAAAGAATGTTGCATGAGCATTATTCTGTTCCAGACAATCCAGCAGTTCATCTGTATACTCTCCCGGACCATCATCAAAAGTCAGTGCCAGCATCGGACGTACCTTACTCGGATCATAAGATCCGTCTTCATTAAAGTAATAATCCTTCACTCCCTTTTCTACCCATCCTGTCTGTATATATCCGTTTTCGTCAAAAGAATAGGTAACACCATCTATATCCTGAAATCCATTTGAAAAATATGTACCATCTGTATTCTGATACCACTTTCCGTTAGCATCCTCATGCCATCCGGCTGTCATCGCGGCAACCTTATCTGTATCTGATTTACCCTTCAATGGCTGTCTCACTGCAGCATCAGAATTTGCCTGAACTTCCTCTGTATCTGCCTGAGCCTGTACAGTCTGATCACTGTTTCCGCCTCCGGCTACATGATGTGCGATCGGAATAATAATTCCTCTCACCATAAACACCACCGCCAGAATCATGCCAATAACACAAAGTCCGATCTTTGTATAATGCCTGATCATCATCTGGCGTTTTTTTCTGCGCATTCTTTCGCGCAACACCCTCTTATCCATGGTTTCCTTTCCCCGCTTCTTTTTGTTAATTAGTCCCTGACAGCGTACATCACAGTACGGAGTAATCCACTTTTATCAATAATCATAACTCATTTATCAGGTAAATACAATGCCAATTATTCACTCTGATCAACATCTTCCGTACCTAATTCCTCTTCCAGATTCTCATCTACATCTGAATTGTCCTGTCCGGAATCATCAGTATCTTCATCTGATACATTCTGATCACTGTCCTGTTCTGCATTTTCTGCCGCAGCATCTGCATCATCTGCCAGCACATCACCGTTTGCGACTTTCTCACTCACACTCGCATTTTTTATAATGAACTCCTCCACTCTGAGAAGTCCGACTGATTCATCTACATAATCCTGTCCGTAAGTTCCAACCAGCTCTGCAATACTGGAAACACCCATCTGTTCTACCAGTTTATCCTGCAGCTGAAGGCTCTCTTTGTCGTCAAGTGACAGTCCCTCTGCATCCATAATCCCCTGCACGATCAGGTTCTGCTTAACCTTACCCTCTGCATACTGCTGACATTGTTCATCAAAATCATCCTGCGAAATACCCTGACTGTCTGTAAACTCTTCCAGAGTCATGTCTGCCTGTTTTGCATAAACTTCCATACTCTTCTTAAATTCAGAAACAGCCTTATCCACATCTTCCTGTGGGTATTCTTTTACTTCAGAGTTCTCAAGCACTGTACTCCATGCAGTATTCTTAAGAACCTCCTGCGCAGATTCCTTTGCGTTTTTCTCAAGTTCACTGCGAATACTCTCACGATAATCATCTACTGTTGTATAATCAGTGTTCTTTGCAACCCATTCATCTGTAAGTTCTCCTTCACGCCGCACGTTCTGCACCGTAACCTTGTATATAACTTCCTTACCTGCCAGAGTTTCGTCTGCATAGTCTGACGGAAAATCAATTTTAATCTCCTTTGTGTCACCCTTTTTCATCCCGATCACACCATTTTCAAATTCCTCAAACATCTGTCCGTCGCCGATCACAAAGTCATAGTTATTGGCAGTACCGCCGTCAAAAGTCTGTCCGTCTTTAGTGCCTGTATAATTTACAGTCACCAGATCCCCTTCTTTTGCCGCATCAGATACAGGTTCTGCCTTATCTTTCAGATTCTCATCGATCTGCGCCTGTACATCATCATCAGTGATCGCATCCACCGTATTGTCCAGAGTCAGTCCTTTATATTCTCCGATCGTAATATATTTCTCTACATTCTCAACAGACACAAGACGCGTAGTTCCTGTCTCTGCTTTCTTCCCGTCAGCAGCTCCTTCGGTCTTTGTACCGTCTGTGATAACAGCACCGCCATTGCCACACGCAGATGCTGTCAGTGCAAAACAAACCGCAAGCATGGCAAGATATATTTTTTTCTTCATAATAATCAATACTCCCTTCTACATTCCAGGTACCGGAGTTGGTCTTGAAGAATCCCATACTTCCGATACATCAAAAAGATCACTGAGCATTTCCGGATTATAATACATTCTGTATCCATCCAGATTTCTTCTTCCCTGTCGAAAATAATCATCTGTAATCTGTACAAAATACTGACTGGAATCTACATTACAGAAATAGCGGTATCCCTGACTCTTATAAAACTCATATTTCTCATTGTCGGCCGAATATCCTTCCCAGCTTCCGATATCCGCACCAAATGCAAAAATGATCATATCTGTTTCTCCAAGTATGGGAGCCACATATTTCTTCCATTTTTTATCATCTCTTTTCAGATCATCCAGAGAAGTGGCAGCCACATCCTTATGTCCCCATGTATGGCTTGCAAATTCCCAGCCTTCTGCCTTCATAGCCTTAGCTACCTTTTTTGCATTTTTCACTTCCTGCTTATAGTTAAAATCCGGATGATCTTCCAGGAATTTTTTCTGATCATCCTGCAGTTTTTTTCCGGTCTTATATGCAATATCCGTACGATATCCCAGAACACCGTCATAACCTGTCATTGCAAGGATTCCCTTTCTTCCATGATAGGAAAAATCCGGATGTTCTTTTACAAAAGTATCGATCAGCGGAACCATATCATAATCCCCTGTGGAAACACTTCCGTCATCCTCAATATATTCGTTCTTGACCTCACCATTGGAATCCACTACAAGTTTCGATGCGAAACCATCTCCGTCCATATAGTGATAATAACTCACATCATCCTGAGAAAGCACAAATGGAATTTTTCCCGGCGGCAGCATAATACTGCCTCTGGACATAGTTCCGTCCTCATTGATAACCGCCATGTCGTGCGGACTGACCATGACATATCCCTTATCATACATACTCTGTATGATTTTGTTAAACTCATCAATTGTTGTCATATACTGGTTATATCCATTACTGTCTGAATCCCCGTCAAATGCTCTGGCAGTGTCTTTGATCAGTGTATGAAAGAACACGTGCGTGATCTGCTCCAGCGGATATTCTGTACAGGTGGCTTTCGTATTTTCGTAATCCGCAACTGCACTCTGCATATCCGTATTACTTTCGTAATCCGGCTGACTCTTAAGCAGTTCTATGGCGCCATCATAATCATACTGTACAGCCATAAGCGCTGCCTGCTCCATAGGATTTTCCTGTTTCTCATCTGCCTCTTCTGTATCTTCGTTGTCAGTCTGCTCTCCCTCATTCAGACCATCATCCTGCTGTGTATCTTCTGTACTTTTCTCTGTATCAGCATCCTGTTCATCAATTGTCTGCTGTTCTGTTTTTTTCTCAGTTTCCGCATTTTCAGCTATGGAACTCAGAAATGGAATATCCTGTTCAAACGGAATGAGCCCACATCCGCTTACTCCTAACGAAATACTCAAAATAGCTGCTGTTACACATGCTATCCTTTTTCTCATATATTGTCCCCTTTCAGTTATGCACAGAGATCATACTCACCCCATAGTTGGAACCGGCACCGGTCTGGAAGAATCAAACACAGACTGTGCATCAAACAGATCTGAGAGAAGTTCCGGATTATAGTACATTCTGTATCCGTCCAGATTTCTTCTTCCCTGCCGGAAATAATTACTGCGGATCTGCACAAAATACTGGCTTGAATCCACATTACAGTAATAATTATAGCCCTGGCTCTTAAGATATTCGAACTTCTCCCCCGAATAATCTTCAACACTGGTAAGATCTGCTCCAAATGCAAAAATAATAATATCTGTTCCGCCTATCAGAGGATCAACATTCTCTTTAAACTTCTGTGTATCTGCCTGTAATCTCTCCAGACTGATCTGACTTACATTCTGATGTCCCCATGTGTGGCTTGCAAACAGCCAGCCTTCATCTTTCATAGCCTGCGCTACTCTGGCTGCATTTTCTCTCTCTGTATTCAGATTAAAATCCGGATGCTCATCCAGCCATTTTACTTTATCTGCATCCAGATCATCCGGACGGGTTTCATAACTGCTGTCTGTGCGATAACCAAGAATTCCATTGTAACCGGTAAGGGCAACAATTCCTTTAGCACCTCTGTAAGAAAAATCAGGATGTTCCTCTACAAAACGATCGATCAGAGGAACCATATCATAATCGCCTACAGAAATACTGCCATCATCTTCCACATATTCATTGCGGATTTTTCCTTCCTCATCTACGATAAGTTTGGTTGCAAATCCGTCCCCGTCCATATAATGATAATAACACACATCATCCTGCGAAAGCACAAACGGTACTTTACCCGGAGGAAGGAGAATCTCCCCTGCATTCATATTCCCATTTTCATCCGCTGTCGCCATGTCATAAATGCTGACCATGACATATCCCTTATCATACATGCTCTGAGTAATCTGGTTAAATTCATCAATCGTTGTCATAACCTGATCGTAATCTCCTGACTTGTAATCCCCATCAAAAGCCTTACCGGTATCTTTGATCAGAGTATGATAAAAGACGTGTGTCACCTGGTCTAACGGCCAGGAAACGCAGGATTCCTTCTTTTTCTGATAAACCTTAACCGCATGCTGAAACTTCTCACTTGTCTGATAAGTCTCACTGTTTTGCAGCATACTTATGGCTTTATCATAATCATACTGTTTTGCAGCATACTTTGCCTGCCTGTAAAGAGTTTTGTCCTCTTCACTCAGTCCATCTGTATCCTGAACTTCAGGTGTCACCGCATTCTCAGCTTCTGCCTCTGCATTTGTCTGCTGAGCTGTTTTTTCTTCTTCTGTTTTCCTGTCTGCAGATTTCACCATCTGCGCAATCTTAACCTGCTGCTCACTGACAAAATTCTGCAGTTCTTCCCCGTAAAATCCTATTCCAATCCCAATTGCAGCGGCCGCCACCACCACTATGCAGCCTGCGATACGCAGTCTTTTTTTTCTGCGGCGAAGTTTATTGCGGCGTTCCAGTCTGGCTGCCCTACGGGCTTCATAAGCTTTATTATCATCAAAAAAGAAATCTTCGTCCTCGCTTGCTGCCGGAGGTTCTTCGTTTATCTCTTCTGTATTTGGTTTTTCTGCATTTGGTTCTTCTGCATTTAGTTCTTCTGCATTTGTCTTTTCTGTATTTACTTTTTCCTTATCTGAAAGTCGCTCCTCTTTCTTCTCAGAGTCGGGCTTTAATTCGCTCATGCTTTTCTCCTTTTTATCATATCCGTTTTTTACTCACAAATTATTCTGTCACAAAATAACTCCACAATTCCCGTTACATATATTATAACCACACATTATGATTCCATCCTGTAAAAATGTCTTTAACTGTTCCGCATATTTACCATTACTGTTCGCTCCGGCAAATATTGTCGCATTACAGTTTTGCTACAATTATAACCTTTCATAATGTAAATTTCTACCGCTTTCCATCCATTAATTCTTTTTTTGCAATTGCGTTTTACCTTATTTAATGATAAAATAATTTTTATGCAATGGACTGTCCGTACCAACAGTCCCTGTGAAAACACATACATTAGGGAGGATGCAAATGAGTACAGTAACAATAGTCCTTCTGGTCATTCTTGTTATCCTGATCGCTGCACTGATCGGTTTATATTTCTTCGGAAAAAAAGCCCAGAAGAAACAGGAAGAACAGCAGGCTCAGATTGAAGCAACTAAACAAACCGTTTCCATGCTGGTTATCGATAAAAAGAGGATGCCACTGAAAGAATCCGGACTTCCTCAGATGGTAATTGAACAGACACCTAAACTTATGCGCCGTTCCAAGCTTCCAATCGTTAAAGCTAAAATCGGACCAAAGATTGCGATCATGATCGCAGATGAGAAGGTTTTCGACCTGATTCCGCTTAAGAAAGAAATCAAAGCCGAAGTAAGCGGTCTTTATATTGTAGGCGTAAAAGGAATCCGCGGTTCCCTTCAGACACCGGCTCCCAAAAAGAAAGGTTTCTTTGCAAAATTCAAGAAAGACAAAACTGCCAGATAAATGCAGTCAGACATATAAACTAAAGGTCAGTGAATCGTGTCATCCATACACACAGATCACTGACCTTTTTCTGTTTTGATCAGACAGATATCTGCAACGAAGCAGAGAACTTACCAGATCTGATCAAATTGTAAAATTCTTACAGTCCTTTGGCTGTGCCTTAATCGCAAGATAACAGTCTGCCACATGCTCCTGGTTCATATCAAGCGCATAATCCACTTTCATATCAAGACCGCCATCACTCTCCTGCAGATTCAGATTCGTCGCCGCAATCCCCATTTCAATGGTTCCATAGGGAGTGGTATAGTAAGTCATATTCTTCTTACCCTGTTCAAAAACCATATGAACATTGACCACACCTTTCTTGCGAACCTCCATTCCCTTCCGGGAAATTTTTATGTAATTGACGGTAGGTTCTGCAAAATCCTCCATGACTTCCTCATAGCGCAGATAATGACTTCCGTTCCGGAAATAATACTGTCCCGGTACAACAATCTCCAGAGGTTCCTGTTCACCGTCTGCATCCATTGTCTGAAGTCCCCTTACATGAATCAGCACTTCTTTATCCATTCTTCTCATACTCCTGTTTTTATACTGTTCAAAACCTGTTTTTATGTATCTATATTATAACCATTCAGCAATCTGCTGTTTTTAATACTTCTCAATATCTATTTTTTTCGTCATCTCCACATCATATGGAAGAATCGAATTGGCAAATGCCTTAAACTCATCTGCCAGATCACTCACATAGAAGCGATACGGAAATTCATTCTTCTCTGTACCTTCACCGGCAAGTCCTTTTTCCTCCAGAAGCCTTCCCAGCTCCAGTGCGGTTTCATAAGCCGGATTCACCAGACATACTCCGTCTCCCATGATCTTTCTGATGGTGGAACGAAGCAATGGATAATGAGTACATCCCAATATCAGTGTATCCACCTGCTTATCCTGAAGTTCCTTCAGATATCTGGCAGCGACCTCATCAGTCACCGGATCATGAAGCCACCCTTCTTCTACCAGTGGCACAAACAGCGGACATGCTTTGCCGAAAACAGTGATCTCCGGATCCAGATGCTTCAGATACTCTGCATGTATCCCACTTCCTACAGTTCCCACAGTACCAATGATTCCTACCCTCTTATTTCTGGTCTGGGCAGCCGCCACCTTCGCACCCGGTTCTATCACGCCAATGATAGGAATGTCAAACTCATCCCTCACTGCATCCAGGGCAAAAGCGCTGGCTGTATTACATGCAACCACAATCGCCTTTACCTGCTGCTGCTGAAGAAAACGAATGATCTGCCGGGAATACCGGATGATAGTTTCTTTCGATTTACTTCCGTAAGGCACTCTCGCCGTATCACCAAAATATACGATTTTTTCTGAAGGAAGATTACGCATGATCTCACGCGCAACAGTCAGCCCTCCCACACCGGAATCAAATACTCCTATCGGTGCCTCTCTGTCTATTTTCATTGATTTCTATTCTCCATCTCTATTGATTGTCTCACTATTCTATCACCAATCAAGAGCCTGTGCAAGCCAGAAGGATATCTTTATGTCATCTTTCTGTCCTTTATTTTCCTCAGGGAACTGCGAGAAGCAGAATTTCGGGTACAATGTCCCCCACCATGCAGTAACTGCAGTCTGTTCCTGTCGTCTTTCAGCGATTTTTGCTATCTTCCCGGACATTCCCGGCATTGCTCTCATCATAAGAACACCAACAGCTGCCACGAACAGAACAAACGACAGTTTTCTTCTTAATTTTTTGTTCTTACTCTTTTTATTCATCATTGTCCCTCTCTCCTGTTATATCTTATCAGTTACCATATCTGCCTTTGTTATTTTCCTATATATTTTCTTATTTTATATGAAATTTCCAGACAGCACTTTAATATTTGGATTATGCCAATATTTTCCTGATTTATACTTCCACTTCCAGACTTCCATTTCTGATCTTCACAATCGGAAGTCGCAGGATTTTATCTTCTTTATATTTTTCATAGAAAAGCTCTCTGAGTGTCACAGCCGTAATATTTCCTCCTGACATTCTGTTTCGGATCAGTCCTGTAATATATTCTCCTGCTGATGAATTATCCTCTCCATGCCAGTTCAGGATCTCCCCTGCGTCCTCCGCTTCAAACACATAAAGATCTTCCCCCACAAAAATCTCCTGTTTCAGATAATCCAGCACCATTCTCCATCTTCCGTCCTCCACCAGTGTTCTCCCCATGACCAGAACCTGCAGATGCCCCATATCAAGAAGTTTTTCCTGTGACTGATCATACATTTTTTCAATCCGGGTGAAATCAGCACCACTGATCTGCAGAACCCGGGAACCGCCATCTTCTTCCTCTTTTCCCTGCCCCGTACTCTCAGAAAGATCCGGCATCCCATAGGTAAGACAGATTCCTTCTTCTGAGGCATCCACGCCAAGTGCCATAGGATACATTCTCTTCTCCGGTTCCACAGCCGCACCACATCCGCTCATAAAAAGACTGACTGACAAAATCCCGGTCACCACACTGACAGCCCTTTTCCTCTGCTTCCTGCGGTGTCCCTTTCCTCTGATAAACATATAAAACTGACAGATGAGAATTCCCGGGACGAAAATATGCGCCAAACACCATCCAAAATAATCCAGTATTCCTTTTCCCTCTTCTTCCAGAAGCGAAATCAGGAAAACCAGTGCCGGAAGCCAGAACCTCCCCCTACCAGGATGAGATTTCCCGATAATCTGATTTCCATAATACAGCAGACTCCCTATTGCAAAAAGCAGGCTGTAAAGCAGAAATCCCATCCACAGGATGTCAAATCTGGCCAGTACATTTCCCGGAAGATCTGCGCCTGCCAGCAGAGGCAGGACCGGATAACTTTCCGCCGCTACCCTGTCATATCCCAGAACTGCCGGAAGCAGAAGCTCCATTCCAATAAGAATCCCGCCAAGTGTCAGGATCCCTCCTGCCACCGTCTTTCCCGCACTTCCGTATTTCTCCACATTTCCCAACAGAAATGGCAGCAATGCCACCGGCGAAAAGGCACACAGAGTTCCATAAAAAGACTGACGGACATTTCTCACTGTAAGCTCCTCCCACCGGATTCCTCCCACGAGATATTCCGTTTTTGCCTGTGGCACACAAAGTATCATCATTATCATAATCCCGCCAAGAAGCAGACCACCTGATACTTCCGCCATTCTTCCTCTTCTCTGTACACCTTTGCAGGTTCCGACAGAACATACCAGAACCGCCCAGAATGCGATCCATCGGCCGGATACTCCTGTGATCAGCTTTACAGGAACCAGCCTCCTGAGAAGTGCCAGCAGATATCCTCCCGCCATCAACACATAGATCAGAAAAAAAATCCCGATCAGCCTTCCCGCAAAAGCACCTGCAGACTTTACCGGATCTTCAAATGAAGGTGTCAGCCGTATCAGCCAGATTACATAAAACCCAAGCAATATCAGCGCAAAAATCATTCCCGCCACTGCACTGATTCCGTTCATTCCACCCTTTCCGAAAACGCAGAGCATAAATGGTGCCAGTAATGCCAGTATCATCTGCCTGTACAGCTGCCTGTGGGAAATTCTGTTATTCTCTGCAAATCTCATGAACCGGACTCCTTTCTCTTCAAACGGATCTTCTGCTCCTCTCTTGCATAAAGCGGTCGTAATACCCTCTTGCGCAGCGGAACTCTCAGAACCCCTTCTCCTCTGCTGCCCTTCTGTTCTTTCTTTATAAAAGGAACCAGGTAAGGAATACCAAAACTTATCAGGCCTGCCAGGTGCCCTATAACCAGATATACTCCCAGCACGATTCCGTAAATTCCCAGATAACCTCCCAGGATCAGAAACCCATACTTCACCAGCCGAAATGCTGCTGCAAACTCTTCATTTGGAACAGTCATAGAGCCAAGCGCAGTCAACGCCACGATCATCACCACGATCGGACTCACAAGATTTGCCTCTACCGCTGCCTGTCCGATCACCAGTCCGCCAACAATGCCAATAGCATTTCCCAGAGATCCCGGAACTCTCACCCCAGCCTCCCGAATCAGTTCAAAAGCCAGTTCCAGAAAAATCAGTTCCACCACACTGGAAAAGGGCACTCCTTCCCTCGCCTCCGCAAAAGACAGTATCAGTGCAGATGGCAGAATCTGTGTATGGAAACGTATCACTGCCAGGTAAAGTCCCGGCAGAACAGTCGCCATGATCACAGCCAAATATCGCAGTATTCTGAGAAAGGAAGCCATCTCGAACCTGTGATACCAGTCCTCGCTGCTCTCCATGAAACTGCTAAAATTTCCCGGAAGGATCAATGCTTCCGGAGAATTATCACACAGAATCACAACCTTACCTTTCAGGATTTCCTGCACAGCACGATCCGGACGTTCCGTTGTCTGATACTGAGGAAAAGGAGAATACCACACATCTTCTGTCAGCTGTTCAAGCATACCGCTGTCAAGGATTCCGTCAATCTGAAATTCTTCCAGCCGTTCCTTCACTTCTTCCAGAAGTCCCTCATGTACCAGGTCATCCATGTATAACACCTGCGTTAAGGTATGAGAGCGCACACCGATTTTATATTCTTCCACCTTGAGTCTGGTATCACGAAGCCTTTTTCTTACCAGTGCACTGTTACTTTTCACACTGTCCGAAAATCCTTCCCTGGAACCCCGCAGCACCTTTTCCGATTCTGCCTCCATCACACCTGTGGATGGATAACCTTTGCTGGAGATTTTCATCGCCTTGTCATATCCATCTATGAAAAACACTGCATTCCCTGCAAGCATGGCATCTATGGACTCGTCAAGATTCTCCAGTTTCTTTACATCTGCGATCCCAAGACTGTTATGCCTGACAAATTCCTGAATATCCTCCGGCGAAATCTCCCAGAAATGATTGATCATCTTTCCAAGAGCAGAATCATCCAGCATCATGTTGGAAACCGCAACTTCTATATAGACCATAAGGCAGTCCACCTTATGTTTATCTCCCAGCCGCATGGGACGGATCAGAATGTCACTGCAATTTTCCAGCCTGCTTCGCAGATATTTCTCATTCTCCCTCAGATTTGCAGATACTTTCCGGGATTCTTCCAGTTTCTTCAATAATTTCCCACCTCGTTTCATACCGGTACATCGTTTTCGATGTACCAGACAGATCTGTTGCCAGTCGGCAATATTCCTAAACCCACTTAAATACATGGATGCGCAAAAAAAGAGAGGCATCCCGCCTCTCTTAGAATTTCCCGATATTCAGATATTATACCATTCTTATCTGTGTCCCCTGGATTTCTCTTTCTCTGCACGTTCACGTTCTGCATCCTCAGCCTCAATAGAACGCATGATAGCCATTCTCTGATTCTCGATATGCTGGAAAGAAAGCTGTTTCGCGCGTTCTACGTCACGCTCTCTGATCGCCTTTGTCAGTTCCTCATGTTCCTTCACCAGAACATCTCGTGTTTCACCTTCTTTCAGATATTCTACACGATAACGATAAATCTGCTCACGCATATTATTGAGTACCTGGATCAGCCTCTTATTATCAGAAGCCTGATAAATAACCTCATGGAATGCAACGTCAGCCTCCGCAAGCTTAACAAGATTTCCCTCTGCGATCGTATGTTCAAACTCCTTGGCAGCAAGCCAGAGTCTCCTCATTTCTTCTTCAGTCATACGGGCACATGCTTTCTCAATAGCTACATTCTCAAGAGCAATACGAACCTCCAGAACATCATTCAGATCCTTCTCTGTGATATTGGCAACCTGGGCACCACGTCTCGGGATCATCACTACCAGACCTTCCTGCTCCAGCTTACGCATTGCCTCTCTGATAGGAGTTCTGCTCACGCCAAGTCTCTCTGCCAGCGCAATCTCCATCAGTCTCTCACCAGGTTTCAGTTCGCCCTTCAGGATTGCCTGACGCAGCGTATTAAAAACCACATCCCTTAATGGAAGATATTCATTCATATTTACTGAAAAATCACTTGTCATTTGTATTCCCTCCTGCTTTCGTTACTTCTGTGGCAAAAACCGTCTTCGCCAGCCGGCTCTCTCTGAGAACCTCTGCTGCCGCCTCCATCTTCTCACGATCATCAAAAATTCCGAACACTGTAGGACCACTTCCACTCATCATCGCCTTTAACGCACCATGACTCTCCATCAGTGCTTTGATTTCGCCAATTACAGGATATTTCTCTATAATTCCCGGCTCAAAAACATTTCCCATCTTCTGTGTCATTGCCAGAAGATCTCCACGTTCTATATCTCCTATCATCCCGTCAATATCCGGATGAGAAGAAATCTTATCCAGCTGAAGGCTCTCATAGGCAGCTTTGGTGGAAACATTGATTCCGGGCTTACCGATCAGTACAAAACAGTCCGGCACCTGAGTGATCCTGGTCAATTTCTCCCCGATCCCCTCTGCCAGGGCAGTTCCTCTCATCACACAGTACGGAACATCTGCCCCGATATTCACAGCACGATCCATCAGCTCCTTCTGGCTCAGTCCCAGTTTAAAAAGCCGGTTGATCCCCACCAGTGCAGCTGCCGCATCCGAGCTTCCGCCTGCCATACCTGCTGCCACAGGAATAAATTTCTCAAGATGGATATCCACACCACCCTTAACCTGAAATTCATCCATCAGAAGCTTCGCCGCCTTATACACCAGATTTCGTTCATCATTCGGAATATAGGAATAATTGACAGACAGGGAAATCCCCGGCTTCCTCACCCTCTTCATCTCCAGAACATCATACATCTGTATCGTCTGCATGATCATCCGGACTTCATGATAGCCATCCTCTCTCTTTCTGAGAATATCCAGTCCCAGATTTATCTTCGCCAATGCACGTAAACGCATAAAATCCTCCGTTTCCAACAATATCATCCGTATATAACTGTACTTTCGCAATTATATTTGTACTTTGTATACAATAAAACTCTTTGCGCATATTTTAAATCATTTTTTTTTAGTTTTCAATATAGGAGTTTTCATTTTTTCCGGAAATTTTTTTCATTATCATCCCTGCCTGACAAGAATTAACGACTGCCCCGGCTTTACCTCTTTTTCCGTAAGACTGTTCACACCCGAAATCTCATCCACAGTTGTATAAAATTTCTTTGCAATATCCCACAGGGTATCTCCGGCCTTTACAATATAGACCGTAATTCCCGGCATACTTTCCAGTTTCTTACGATCCAGTGGCTGTTCTTCCACAGATTCAATAAGCTGCTCTTCCCACTGACTGAACACAAGCACATTCAGTCCCACCGCCGCCTTGACTTCAATCTCATCCCCATCTGCCATTGCAGTGGAAAGCTGTTCAAGGTCAGCCTGAAGTAAATATGTGCAATCCTTCCCGATCTCTTCTGCCTCGATCAGATGGGTAAACGGAAGCATGGCATCCATAGAATAAAACGGCATTTCATCATTTCCAATAATATACAGGATCTTGAGTGCCACAATTCCTTCTGCCACAATTCCCTTATCCGTAATCCTGGTCTTATCTACTTTTACCTTACCGCTGCTGTGGCAAAGCTGCAAAACTTTTCCCTGACTCTCCTTAACTTCTATCCGGTCTGTCAGACGACACCTGGAAAAATTCCGTACCAGAAGACTTTCCAACATTTCCTTTTTCCGATGAAGAACACATTCTTTGTGTGGGCTGTATGCATCAAGAAGAAGTTCATGCTCCTCTTCCCTGTACATTTTCATATTTAATTCCAGTACCACATCCACCTGCAGGATACGTTCTTCACCATCCGGATCAGGCTTTACCTCTATCCCCTGATGAAGAAGAGACACCTCAATATGTGGAATCAGATCTTCCATACAGCCACTGCATTCCATCTCATTGGAAAAAGGCATGGTATACTCCAGCCACTGAGGTGGATTCTCCTCTTCATACCCTGTATACAGAAGAAAAACTGCAAGCTCTCCTTTCACCCGGAGTTTGTTCTCTCCCGGCCGCAGATCCAGATTCCTCGGTTCAGCCATATACCACAGAAGGTTTTCTACATTCGGTCTGTTTGACGCAAGAGTAATATCATCCTTAATGCGCAGAGTATCTTTTTTATGTACACGAAGACTCATAAGCCGGATTTTCTCCGTTTTCACAGAGACTTCCTGATCCTCTGCGGAAACCGGAAGTTCAACGACTGCCAGTTCATCTACCACTGCATAAAAAGTTACAATTGCTTTAATATTCAGTTTTCTGGAATGGATCATATGAACACTGAGATCCTCAATCTCCCATTTCAGACACAGCTTATCTCCCCCTTCGATTCCCTCCAGATTAATCATCTCATCCAGCGGAAGCTTCGCAGAAAGGCTGTAAATCCTGCCCTCTTTTTCCCCCACATAAAGCAAATCTGCATTTAATGTCCCTTTAAGAAGCGCTCTTCCTTCACTCAGCCTCACTTCCTCCATGGAAACATCCGCTTTGCTCTGCACCAGTCTCCCGATATCCGGTTTCACATCGGGCACATTATAGTCCTCGTCAAAAGTCGCCTGCGCTGCCGCTTTGTTTTTGATCCGCAGCATCTGAATACTTTCTTTTTTTAATTCCAACCTGCTTCCTTCCTTTCTCTGTTTACTTTATGATAAAACCCAAAAATTCTATCGGTTTCTCTGTTTCTCTAATTTTCAGGACAATACAGGGATAAGACGGTTCACTGCCTGCATCCGCTTTCTCCGGACCTATCAGCCTTGTCTTGCAGAATACTGCGTTCTCTGATTCGGAAACCTCCTCCACCTGAATACTGTACCCTCCTGTAAGCTGCTCTCCATATCCCTTCATCAGATATCTTATATCTCCCACCTGATAAGTCATCTGAAATACATTCTTTTTCTTCTGTTCCATCAGTTCTGAAATCTCTTCCGGAATTTCCTCCTGCTTTACGATCGTATATTCCAGAGGTGTACGTTCGCCCTCCTCAATCCTGATAAACTGACAGCCCGCCGGCAAAAGAGCCAACAGCAACACACAGAGCAGTCCTCCTGTCCTTTTGCCCATAATGCACCCCTGCTCATTCTTCGCTAAATATTCTATGCCGGATACAGCCCTGTTATTACCATACTCTATGCTATATATCTGACAGTAACTGCTTTTCTGCAGGAAAGAATCCTGTCCTGAGTGCTTTATTTAATGCCAAAAAATCATTATACTATGATTTATTTCTTGCAGGATATCTCATAATTCCTTATAATAACTTCTATACTTATATATGGGCATCAGCATTATATAATGCCCGGAAAGGAATTAACGAATGATACGATTTATCCTCGTCTGTATTGTTGTGATCGGATACCTGATCCTGTCCATCCCCATCCTGCTGGTCGAATGGATCATCGGCAGATTTTCTCCTGAAAAGAAGGATATCAGCTCCCTTAGGATCATCCAGACAGTATTCCGATTTATCCTTAAGATCACCGGTGCAAAGATTACTGTGATCGGAGAAGAAAATGTGCCAAAGGACACACCTGTACTTTATATCGGCAACCACAGAAGCTACTTCGACATACTTCTTACTTACTCCCGCTGTCCGATCCGTACAGGCTACATTGCCAAAAAAGAGATGGAGAAAATTCCTCTTCTTTCCACATGGATGCGTTATCTCCACTGCCTCTTCCTTGACAGGAAAGACATCAAACAGGGACTCAAAACGATCCTGACCGCAGTAGACAAAGTAAAATCCGGAATTTCCATCTGTATTTTCCCGGAAGGAACCCGAAACAGAAATAAAGATGAGCTGGACATGCTTCCCTTCCATGAAGGAAGCTTTAAAATCGCTACCAAGGCCAATTGCCCGATCATCCCAATTGCGATCAGCAATTCAGCCAACATTTTCGAGGCACACTTCCCGAAGATATCTCCTGCAAAAGTTGTAGTAGAATACGGTAAGCCAATCTATCCGGATGAACTGAGCAAAGAAGATAAGAGGCATGTCGGAGAATATACGCAAAACGTAATTCGCGAAATGCTTATAAAGAACAAACCACTGACCGAAAAATAATAAGACTATCACCAGTCCGGCAGAGCGTAAAGACAAAAATTTACGCTCTGCCGGACTGTTATATATCAGAATTTCCATTGTATCTGGACTAATCCGGGAAATACCTTAAGTGACCTGATCATCTTATCAACTGTAAACCTCTTCTCCTCAAAATCAATCTCTCCCCACAGACTTATATTAGATGCTACCTTTTCCATCTGCTCCGGTGTCGCATGATTCTCCGCAAGCACCGATAATTTCTCCAGCTTTAACTGATGCATCTGGTCTATTTCTTCCACTCTCTGATTGATATAATCTGTCAGTGTTTCTCCGGCACCTGCCAGAGAATCCACAAGCAGAGAAATCTCCTTTTCCATTTCCTCAATCTCCCTGTAAATCTGCTTTACCTGCGGATTTTCATTTAACTTCGTATAAGTGGCAGGAGACTGTCCTTCACGCAGCTTACGTACCATCTCTTTATATACATAATTCTCCACATCTTCAGTATAAACCTTCCCGCACCCCGGGCAGGCTTTGTTGTTCAGACGCTTCGTACATCTCAGGTACTGTTTACCGGACTGTATTTTAATACTCATAAGTGCGTATCCGCAATTGCCACATTTCACTTTCCCTGCCAGCCATGTATTCACAGCTTTCCTATTGGCCTGAATCGTTTTATTTCTCATAAGCTTGATCCTGCAGTTCAGCCACTGCTCCGAAGACACAAGCCCTTCATGAGGTGCCACCACCAGCATATGACCCTTAAGATTCTGCAGCTTATCTGTCTGCGCATCCCGCCCCTGATAAAGATAACATCCATGAATCCCGTCAAACTGCTCCGGACTGCTTACTATATTGGTTCCATGGCTCCTGAAAAAACGGTACACATCCATATCAGCCCGCACATATACCGGATTTCTCAAAAGCTGGGCCAGCATGGAACGTATCAGTTCCTTTCCGTAGAACTGCACTCCCTTTTCCGCATAATATCTGGTGATATCCCCATAAGAAGTGTCCGGTTGTTCGTACATATCAAAAATTTCCCGCACAATTGCCGCTTCCCCGGGTTCTTCCACAAGCTTCTTTGTATGGATTCCTTCCATCAGGATCTCCTCAAGCCGATAACCATAAGGAGGCTTGCCGCCCATGCGAAAACCTTTCTGACTTCTGGAATAATATGCGTCGCTGACACGCTTCTGAATAGTCTCACGTTCCAGCTGCGCAAACACAATGCAGATATTTAACATTGCCTCTATCTATAAAGGTGTGGTTAACTCTGATTCTTTCTCCGTCCACGACTTTGATATCCTGACTCTGTATCCACTGGATTTTGAAGAATTTCTGTGGGCCAATGCTGAGTTTGCCCTTACAAGAGAAATCCGCAATCATTTCTCCGATTTCAGCTCAATGGGAAAGAAACTCCACGAAAAAGCCCTGTCACAGTTCCGTCTCTATCTGATCATCGGCGGAATGCCTGCTGCCATTATGGAATACAAAAAAGAAAAGAAGCTCCTGCTGGTACCTGACACCTAGCAAAAGCTCCTTACATCTGTATCCTGTTGACACCGGATTATGCTCATGCATACTGAAAATCCCTGCCTTCCAGCTTCTGTCAGGAGAAGAAACCACCGCCGGTACAGCCTGTATCGAAACCTTTCTGGCACAGCACTTTATCCGGAATGGCTATGCCCTCTCCTACTGGTCCAGCGGCAACCAGGCGGAAGTTCCCTTTTTACTGTCCAAAAACAGTCATTTTATTGCCATAGACTACCGCACCACCCCACATCAGAAGTGCAGGAACCTTATGCAGCTGAATAAATCTTCTCTCTCTCCTGCACCCACGCAAATGTATTTAATCTCTGCCGAAGACTTCAGGCAAAAAGAAGCTTATCAGATCGTGCCTTTATATGCGGTATTTTGCATATAGAACGTGGCAGATACAACAGGCAAAAGCAGACTCCGGCCGGTAGTTCTTCTCGCTTTCACATCTTCGGAAACGAAGAAAAAACATCTTCAGCCATATCTCTCTGATATGGCTGAAAACTTTTTACGCATTGTTGATGATTTTTCAGTTTGTCATTAACTAAATCTCAAACTCCTTATATAATTGTTCCCTGTATTTTTCATCTTCAGATGCCCTCTCTGCGTCTGCATAACGTTTGTCATTTAAAAGCATTTTCATAAGCATCCCAAGACGGTTTTCACCTTTCTTTATACCTTTTTTTTCGCCTTTCTTTTCGCCTCTTTTTTCACCTTTCTCTTCTGCATAGGAAATCATACTCAACATATCGGACACCTCCTTCTGTCGGATCTGACTGTCTGAATCCCCAAATGGTGTATTATATTTTACCCTGATATAAGTAAAGAGCCCCTGACCTAATCAGATGGACCAAAGGCTCTTCTTGATAGAATTTTTCATTTACCAGTATTTTTTTACATAATTGACAGCCTCTTCCTGTGACAGGGAAAATTCATTCATGATGTTTCTGACTGTATCTGTCTCACTTATATTAAAATTCCTGCAGGTCCTTACAGTCGCACGAATGCCTTCAAGGATACCTTCCCATCTGCCTTCCCGTCGGCCCTCCTGTCGACCTTCTAATCGGCCTTCTTCAATACCTTCCTGTCTTAACTCTTCCAATGCATTACACATATTGATCTGCCCTCCTCTCTGCTCCAATTCCAAAGCATGATCGATCAGCTTCTGTGATTCTGTAATAGCACCTATCACAACGCCCAGATCTGCCGGGATATCATGGTCACTGTAGACTTCTTTGATCTTCGCATAATCCCTGGCATAGATCAGACGGCTCATATCAAACACCATGTTTACATCCGGATCACTGAAACACAGTTCCCCACTTGATCTTACCTGGACCAGGTTCATACGGTAATCCGATACCAGTGGTTCTATTTTTTCGGGAATCTCCAACATATCCTTCAGGGAAAACGGACCATCCCATTCACTTTCTCCATAGTATACACACAGACTAATTACCGGATGCAGCCGATCGGTCTTCTTAAAACCTGATAGGAATTCATCCGCTGAATGGAAATCCCCGTTTTTCTTATTTACTGCTGCAATCTCATCATATTCTTTCATGTAAGAAAATGCATCTCCGACCATATGGCGCAGCGGCATCGCATAGTGGATCTTTGCCTGATTTTCCAGTCCCCAGAGAACAAAATCTACACCATATGCCTTCTTCTTTACAACATCCAGGATCTTCTGTACTGTTTCCGCATGACCGTTAAATTTCAGCATGGAGGAAACATCCGTATCTGCTTCTGTAAGATCCTGCGGCTTCAGCACCTGTTCCCCGTTAAAAAATACTGCATTGAACAGATCCGCAAAATGTCTGTTGTCTCTCCAGAAGTTCTTCAGTATGGTATCCGGTTTGAGCTTATTTTTTTCCGCCGTATCCAGCACCTCCCGTTGATTTATTTCTGTTATCAATATAGCATAATTATTACCTTGTTTCCACGAAAGGAACTATAAAAATTATTAAAAATCTGAAAAGTACAGAGTCGGATTGTTTGATTTATTCTTTTTTCTCATTCTGTCGGCTGTAAAAGAGCATATAAATACAAAAATATCGCTCTGATGCGTAAAAAAGGCAGTTATAAATAATCATTTTTTCAGGGTCATGAATGAATTTCTAATCAGAGAATGTGCTTTTTAATCAAAAATCAACCTGTCCACCACCCAAAGGGGAACTATAATCATGACAAAGATTAAAAACACAAAGAAGGGCATGGCAAAAAAGACATTAAGTATGTCACTTGTTGTTGCTATGCTTGCTACTTCTAATGTACCGGTTTGGGCTTCCGAATTCAGCGATGGTTCTGATGCTACAGCATTCTCCGCTGAAGCAGACACTCCGGTTGTAGATGACGTTGAGGATGGTGCTGTTGAGAATGCGACAGCGGCTCCAGACACTGTTAACGGTGATGAATGGAAAATTAATGGGACAGCAGTAAATAATAATGTTTTACCTTGTGATGCTGGTACTGTTAGTTATGAAGTAACATTAAATAATGCAATTGTAAATGATAATGATATCAAAGTGGAATTTAAAGATGGCAGCAACATATTAAGCAGCATTGAAACAGGTGCTAAAGGCAAAAAAACTGCTGTTGCAGCTTTTTCTTTAGCTTCTGATTATGCAGGTAAAACTATCACAACTGCTGTTTATGTTAAAGCAGCTAATGGTGGATGGACTGCATTAAGTGGAAAGACTTCTTCTTTAAGCGTAACACCTGCAGAACCAACAGTTGATGGAAGCATTACAATCACAAGTGATATTGAAGGAAATGTAATCTGCCCGGCAGCTACACTTAAAGCAAATATTGACAAAGTAACAGTAGATGCAGATCATAAAAAAGATGATTTACATTACATCTGGCAGATAAAAGAAAAAAACGATACTACATGGACTGAGGTTGGAAAAACAAATACTTACAAAGTAAATGTTGCTGACTATGGCAAGGACATTCGAGTAGGTGTTTATTTTGGAGATCAGTTCTATGAATATAAGACTTTGTTCACAAAGGACGCTTATACTGTAACAACAAGAAGATTAGCTGCTGTTGATAAAAATGGCGGTATTAGTTCTAATACAAATATTGATATTAAGGGAAATGGGGCTAAAAAGCCGATTAATTTAGGCGATGCAGAAGCCAATAAACTTACAAGTGATGATATTACCATTTCATATTTGCCATTAGATGCTATTAAGGCTATTGATTTAAAATATGGAACAGATTACACACTGAGCTATGAACCAGAAGTTTTAAACACAACTGGAACCGTCGTAGTAAATGTTCATATCTTACCAACACAGAGTACAGATTATACAAGTGACACATATAAAATGTCCTATGAATTAACTGCCGATGGTTCTACAATTAACGCTACAGAAGCTGGAAAATATGCAGTTACATTCAAAAATGCATATACCTACAATGGAAAGAAACAGACACCAGTAGTAACAGATGTCAAATATGATGGTAAGAGCCTCAGCGCAAGCGATTATGAGGTACAGCAGATTGGTGTAGATGCAGGTTCTTATAACTTAGTACTTTATGTTAAAGGTAAAGGATATCTGTATGTTGATAAAGATGGTAAAGGAAGTGCCAATGCTATAACAGCACCAGCAGTCCTTCCACTGACAATTTCACCAAAGAATATTTCCGATGCAACTGTTGCCAAAGATATCAAGATCACAATCCCGGATGAAGTATGGGAAGCTGCTGCAACTGATGTTAAGGATAATAAAGTAACTGTTAAAGGTGAAGCTAAGAAAATTACTGTATACGATAATGCAATTGACGTTACAGAAGGAATCAAAGGATTCGAAATTGAAGCACTTAACTGGAATACTACTGATGCCAAAAAGGCAATCCGTATTACGGGAACTCAAAACTATACAGGTTCCATTGTAATCAACGGAAAAGAGAATACCCGTACTATCACACAGTTTAAGGACGCATTTACAACGTTCTTTGCAAACGCAGGTGTTGGTCTGAAATATAATGGAAAATTACAGGATGTTCTTGGTCAGAAATTAGCTGCTAATAATGGAACAATCACCCTTCAGGGAACAGCTTTAACTGTAGGAACAAACTTTACATACGAGATCATCTCCGGTGGAACAAATGCAGGTAAAGTTTCCGTAAAAATCAAAGGTGCAGGAATCTACAGCGGCGAGATGGAACTCCCGAACGTATATGAGATTGCAAAAGCTGACTTTACGGCAGATGTAACAGCTAATACAACAACAAATAATCTGACCGTATCCTATAACCCAAGCCTCGGCGATAAGGGTGCTAATATCGAAGCTTATGAATCACTTGCAAAACCTTCTTACAATGCAAAAATCACTGCAAGTAAATATGCCCTTACAGAAGGTACAGATTACTGGTTAGATTACAAGAGCACAAATAAAACAGAAACAACTAATACTTTTGGAAGCATTACTTATACACCAACCGTAAATGCAAATACAAAACTTGGCAGAAAAGAAGGAAATAAAAACTTTAAATTAATCACTGATGCAGGTGCGAATACAACTACTACACCATATACCGGTAACAGAAGTGATATAACAGTAAGTCTTGTAGCCAAGAACTTACACGACAGTGATATTAAAGTAAGAGTCTTAAGCGCAGATTACAATAATGGAACTGCTGTTACACCAAAGGTAGAAGTTGTATATGTTGAAAACGGTAAAGAGTATCCGATCAGCAGCGACTACTACTACGTAGAGCTTAAGAAGGCAGCATCCGCAATAGGAAGCACCGGACAGGTCAATATCATTGCCAAGACAAGAGGAACTTCTGACGGTGATCAAACTGTTAATAAGGCAAACCATCCGCAGTTATACACAGGAAACCAGGTAGTTGATTATACAGTTGGCGATGCAACTCTTGAAGGCGGCAAGATCGTAGCTACAAATGACCAGACTACTCTTCCAAGTGTAGCATATGATGCATCTGCAGCAGCAACTACAGAGGGTATCACAATGCCGGCTAAGAACTATGTTGTAAAAGATAAAGGCGGCAACGTAGTAAATCCGAAATACTATGACATCACTTATACAAACAACAAAGCAGTCGGAACAGCAACCATCACAGCAACTGGTAAAGGCCAGTATAAGGGCACTGTAAGTGCACAGTTCACAATCACAGCCAACAAACTGCCAAGCGGTACTGTAACCCTGATGGGAGACAACGTAGGCAAGGTATATACAGGCGAAGCAGTTGAACTTACAGCCGGAAAAGACTATGTGGTAAGCGGTGAACTTGGAAAACTGAAACTCGGAACTGATTACATGGTATCCTATGATAACAATGTAAACGTTACTGAAGGTGCAAACAAAGCCAAGATCAAATTTGTAGGTATCAACAACTACGCAGGTGAGCTTGTAAAAGAATTTGATATCACATCTGCACAGATCAAAGCTGAGAACATCACTTTAGGTGATACAACTTATGCAAGCGGAATGGCTATCAAACCATCTGTTACAATCACAGTTCCTGGCGGAAAAGCTACATTAAAGGAAGGTACTGACTATACAGTATCTTATGAAAAGGTAGCTACAAACGTAGGTGAGACAGGAAAGATTGTTATCACATACAATAAAGATAACAAAAACATCAATGCAAAAGATTCTGCACAGACTGTAGAATACGGCGTAACAGCAAAAGATCTGAAAGACGTAACAGTTGCAGCAATCGCAAATCAGGAAGCAACCGGCGAGCAGATCAAACCGGCAGTTACTGTAATGAACGGTTCTGTAAAACTGACAGAAGGTAAAGACTATGAAGTAGTTTACGGCGATAACAAAGCGATCGGCGAAGGTACTGTAACAGTCAAAGCTCTTGATTCCAATAAGAACTACACAGGAAGCCAGACAGTGAAGTTCAACATCGTTGAAAGTGCTGCAGAGATCGGAACACCAGTCATCAGCAGTGTCAAAGTTGTCGGCAATAAAGCAACTGTGATCCTTTCCGGTGATGCAGAGGGCGCTTCCGGTTACGATTATGTAATCTCTACAGACAAAAACTGCACAACAAGCAAAGATTACGATGCGATCAGCAAGAACCAGGTACAGACTTCTACATCATTCAAATATGTACAGAAGGGAACCTACTATGCATACTGCCACGCTTGGACACGTGACAAGAACGGCAAGAAAGTATTCGGTGAGTGGTCTGAAGGAAAAGCATTCAAAGTAAAAGCAACAACACCGGCAGCACCAGTCATCACAGAGGTAAAAGTGAAAGGTTCTACTATTACCGTAACATACAACAAAGTTTCTAATGTAGCAGGATATGATGTAGTTCTGGGAACATCCTCCAAGAACGACAACGGTGAGTTACGTCCATACCGTTATGGAGATCACAAGATCCTGAACATCAACAAGAACAAAGTTACTGTACAGTTCAAGAATGTACCAAAGAAAAACTGGGTAGTAGGAATGCGTTCCTTCACAAAAGACCCGGATACAAACAAGAAAGTATTCAGCAGATGGTCCAATCTTATGCCTGCTAAAGTGAAATAATCCATTTGGGTAATTAATACAGATTCCTAAAAAGAAAGCTCCGGTCATTGCGACTGGAGCCTTTCTTTTTAATAAACCTATACCATATATTCTAACAGAATCTTATCCTTATATTGCTTTCTGCTATTTCAAGGTGTATCTGACTCCCCTGCCTGCACCTGTTTTTTTCAGGATTTTCTTTTCAATCAGGCTGTTCAGAGTACGTACTGCTTTACTCTTTTCCATTTCTGCTGCTTTCTCAATTTCTGATCTTGACATTTTTTCTTTTCCCTTAAGGATGTTGACCAGGTATTCCTCTTCGCTGATTCCGACAGGAAGAGGATATTCACTGGAAGTACCAGCTGATGAAATTTATGCTACATTAAACGGAAATGAAATTGATATTGCTAAGAACTTTACTTTATCATACGGTGAAAATCTTAACATTGGTGAATTTCAGGACAGCCCCTTATATTTTTTTATTTCGTATTCTTTTGAATATTTCATACTGACGTTCCAATTCCATTTTTTCATCGGTAAACAGGCCTTTTGCTTCCAATATTCGCTCAATAGCCTGAGATGGATCCATTGTATGATATGGCAAAAACAGCCCTTTCAGTTCCTTTGGCTTTACAATCTTATAGACTTGCATGGAAGTTAATTCGTAGGTTATTACAAAATACCTGTAAATATATCCAATCCAATACATTTCGTTACGGGTATATTTCACAGAACCATAATTAGAAAACCCATATTCTTCATTAACCAGCTGCAGGATATCCTCTGCCTGGATATTACTTTCCAGTACTGATCCATCATCAAGCCTTTTAGCTATTCGACTCCTCATAAATCGCCTGATAAAAATCTCTGAACTTGACTCCATTTTATCAATTGACTTTTCAAATGCTGTTGCCTGAAGTTCACATAAAAGCACTCCATCCTTATTCATCCTTTTCATATATTGGTCACCCCTTTATGACAGAATCTCATCAATATATCTTCCCTGCCCTCTATATTGCCTTTTAGCTAATTTAACTTTGTCATCACCCAGTTTTGACTCTTCAAGTCTTATATTTTTATAGTATTCCCTTTCATTATTTGATATATAGCATCGTTCTGTTAATTTTATCTGGGATACAGCCTTTTCAGTCAGAAAAATATACTGCATCCCAAGATTTGTGGCAGCAAGACAATGTTTACACTGTTCATCTGTAAGGTCTCCGGCGATAAATGAATTAATGATTTGAAACATACGGTTATCTGCAATTGGAGCAATTATGTAATCACAGTTCCGTGACTGTTCTATAAGTGCCTTTACTGCCGGATAATCCTTATACTCATCCAATGTTCCCCTATAGTAAGCAATCGTCATCATCCACTCCTGATTTACTTCATATCTCTTGCATTTCAGATCTCTGTCATCAAATCTGATATAATATACGGAAGAATTACCAAACCCTGAAACAAATGATATTGCCTGCTCATAACTTTCTCCTGTATAAAATCCCTGCCCAAAATCATTATTTTTTCTTCCCTTATGAATATCAATCTCTCCGTCAATTTCAGTTTTAGCGCCATGAAAAAGCAATTTTTCATTTGCACCTAAATCATCTCTCCAGAACATTTCCTTTAATTTGTTTATCTTTATGTTTTTATCAAATGCAAACGAATATACTGCTTCCAAAAGCCTTGCCGATGGTTCTGTTTTTTTCAGCTCGGTTCTTGAGATCGTCACCTGCTCTACTCCGATTTTTTCTGCAAGTTCACTTTGAGAAAATCCCAGAATCTCTCGTATAGATTTCAGATCCTCTGAAAAATTATATTCCATATTCATCACCTCAAACTTATTTATAACATATTACTTAAATAAGTTCAATTAAAAATTTTATTTGCAACTGGTAATCCCTGTGTGTTAGGATAGTTGGAATGCATGCATTCAACAGAACATCCATTGATAACAAGAAAGTATTCAGCCCATGGTCCAATCTTGAAACAGCTAAAGTGAAATAATCCATTTGCGTAATTATACTGCCATTCCCTGTATGTATATCTACAGTTGCTGCGAAGATAATTAAATGAATTGTACCACACATTATCAAAATCTATCCAGCGCTTGTCTTAATTTGTCAATAGTTTTTTCTAGTAACTCTTCCTGTTATTTGTTATAATGAACTCATGTTAATCTGTAATGCTCCAGGAGAAAAAAGAAATATGGAAAAATTATTTGTTACAAAACTGGAAATTAAAAAAGTACGCCATTTAAAAGATATCACTATCAATTTATCTGATACTACTTCCCGACACTTGATTTTTACCGGCAAAAACGGAAGTGGTAAAACAAGTGTATTAGATGCCATTGCCGCTTATCTGAAAATGAAATTCCAAGTATCAGATTTAAATTTAGAAAAAACAAAAGAGATGGATCCTTATGCTTTGGATTCAGCAAAACGTCTTTCAACATATTTCAATATGCTGGATCCATCTGTTAAACTGTCATTTAATAATGAGACAGACATAAATTTAAAAGAACTATATGCCGATGGAAGTTTTTTATTAGCTTACTATAAATGTGACAGAAACTTTCAGGCTGAAGTACCTGAACACATAGAAAAAGTTTCTCTAAATGATGCCTATGATCTAAACGATGCTCCCAGAAACTTGTTTGTTAAATATCTTGCAGATCTAAAAGTGACAGAAGCATTGGCAAGAGCAAAATCAAATAACACGAAAGCAGATTCTATAAATAATTGGTTTATCCAGTTTGAAAAGCTTTTGCAACAAATATTTGAGGATACTACGTTGAAATTAGATTTTAATGAAGATACGTTTTCCTTTATGATCTGCCAGAGTGGAAAAGAACCTTATGATTTCAACTGTATGTCCAGTGGATTTTCAGCCATCATGGATATTGTTCTGGATCTCATGATTCGTATGGTCAAGAAAAAAGGACGTATTTTTGAATTTGACCTTCCCGGAATTGTACTTATAGATGAGATCGAAACGCATCTTCATCTTGAACTGCAGAAACAGATCATGCATATCCTAACCTGCCTGTTTCCAAATATTCAGTTTATCGTCTCAACGCATTCTCCGTTTGTGCTTAACAGCCTGGATAATGTGGTAATTTACGATCTTGAGAATCATATCATTGTTGAAAATGGATTGTCAGATGTACCATATGATGGAATTGTAAAAGGTTATTTCCAGGTTGATACCTTATCCGATACATTAAAAAATAAATTTCAGCAATATAAAAAACTTGTTCAGAAGCCGGAACTTACTGATGATGATTTTGAAAAAATTGCAGAGTTGGAAATGTTTTTGGATGAAATCCCTGATTACCTGGCTCTTGACATCACCACAGAATATCAGCAGTTAAAAGAAGAACTGGCACAACGGGAGGATATCTGATGGTAAAAATAGAACGTTCTTTTCCCGCTCCTGCCTCTTTGGAATCAGAAGCAAAAAAAGTTTCCGGAAGCTATGAACAGCCAGATGTTGTATCCCGGTTGAGAAAAGATTTTCACGATAAGTGCTACATTTGCGAACTGAAAAATCTTCAGGATCCTCAGGTAGAACACCTTTTGCCTCATAAAAACGGAAAATACCCTGAACGAAAATTTGACTGGAATAATTTGTTTTGGTCATGCAGTCACTGCAATGGAATAAAAAATCAGAAAAAGTATGATGACGGAATTATAGACTGTTGTAAAAATGATCCAGAGCTTATGATGACGTTTAAATTAAAAGATGGAAAAACTGAAATTTCAGCCAAAGATGAGCATAATTCCATGGCAGTAAGAACTGCTCTGCTCATTTACGAATCCTTCAATCTTCTCAACACTGGTATGCGGACATATAAAAGTGCAATGCGCTACAATGAACTAACAAAGGAAATGAACCTTCTATATGACAATCTTGAAGCATATAGAAAAAATCCTGATTCCAGATATATACAGCGAAAACTAAAGGCACTGCTCCGTCGGGAATCTGCATTTGCCGCCTTTAAAAGAAACTACATAAGAGATAACTGTAAAGAATTCCCACAATTGCAGTCTTATATAGAATAGCTCCTGTTTTATATGGCAGGAGTTATTTTATTCTTCCCCTTTTATTGAAAATATGCAATTGTTACTGATTTCTCAGCTTGTCATTCGCCAGAAACAGAACCGGGTTCCGATTTATTGTGCTAATAGAGAAAATATAGATATAATCATTGAAATCTGTTTTCGCTGATCCGACACCGTCAATTTTTCAGACAGATCACCTGAGCATTTTATATTTTATGAGTCTCATTATGTATCGTTACTTGCTTGCTACAATCAGCATAAAACCAGAAGAATTTTTCAATACAACATCAGATTTATTTGCAATAACTGCCTGTTTTTACTACGATCGTCAACAATTATCCACTTATAAATCATAAAACATGGATATTCCCCAAGTCTGAAATCAGTTCCCCATACGAAATTTTCTCCAAAATCAACCTGTCCACCACCCAAAGGGGAACTATAATCATGACAAAGATTAAAAACACAAAGAAGGGCATGGCAAAAAAGACATTAAGTATGTCACTTGTTGTTGCAATGCTTGCTACTTCTAATGTGCCGGTATGGGCTGCTGAGTTCAGCGATGGTACAGACGTTGCTGTAACATCTGAAGCACCAGCAACTGACGATACAACTGCTGATGTTGCTGAAGAAGCTTTCACAGATGAATCTGATCCGGAAATTACTACAGAAGAAACAGTTGCTCCGGCTACTGCAGTAGAAACTAATACTGATGGATATATTTCTACAATGAAAGTTAACCTGAATGCCAAAGGATGGGGAAATGAAGTTACAGTAAGTGGTACATTAACAGATAAAAATGGTGCTAATGTAGTAACTACTGACAATGAAGATGCAAACAAAAAGGTTCAGGTAAGCTATGTTTGGTTAAGCGATGGAAGAGAAGCTAATAATCATAGTGTTGCAGCACAGCCAAGCAGTGCAGTATTAGCAACCAGCGCTACTGTAAATACAATTAAATATACTCCGAACAGAGATGACTTTAATAAAGACTTATCTCTTATGGTTACTGTAAAACGTGGAAACACTGTTATTTATCAGGAAACTGTAGCTGGCGGAACAGTTGGTGCGCAGGACATTAGTAATAGCTTTACAGCAGCACTTACAGGCATTGCCGATAAAGCTTATAATGGCAAAGAACAGAAAGTTGTACCAACTAATAAGTATACTGTACCAACTGAATTTAAAGATGCAAACGGAAATACAGTAAACATCACAGAGAAACATATCTCATGGAACTATTCCGTAAAAGGAAATGATTTTAAAAATGTAACAGAAAATGATATTACTGTAATTGGTACATTAGAGGGTACTTATGATGCTACATCTGATGCATATGGATATAAAGCAACAACTGCTTCAGGTACTTATCAGATTACTCCATTAACAATTACAAGCAAAAATCTTGTTGCATCTATGAAAACAACTTCTGTTCAGTATACAGGACAAAAGCAGAAATTTGGTAAGTCTGATGTCACTCTTCAGGTTAAAACTGATGGCGGAAATATTGATATTTCAGATACAATTGATAAAGATAAAGAATTTACCAGTACAGCTGTTAATGTAAATGATGGATACACTTTAACTGTTGACACAGACTGCTTAGATTCTGAAAGCAAAATCCTGAAAAATTTTGAAATTGCAAATAAAGTTTCTGCAAAAACTACCAATACTTTCTCTGTAGTAGCTCGTGACTTATATAAATGTACTGGCGAGTCTAATATTGAAATGGAACTTGAAGATGCTAAAAAAATGACTGCTGATCAGCTGGTAAAAGCTATTACTGATGCTGGAAGCGATGTAGTTTTAACAGGCGAAGATGGCAGAACATTTACACTTAACGATATCAAAGCAGCAACAAGTGTTACTGTTGAACAGACTTTAGTTGATGCTATTGAAGCTGGTTCTAAAGGAACAATTGATAATGCATTTACAATTACTTATAAAGCAAATACCAAAAATGTAAGCGGCAAAATTTCACTCCCAGTACGCCTTACAGTAAGCAAGTTATCAAGCATTGACCTTAAAGTTAATAATCAGTCATTATCTACAGATCCGAAAAATCCTACTGATTTAAGCTTGAAATATATTGCTAAAGCTTATGATCTTGAAGCAAAGAAATATGGTATCAAATCAATTGATCTTGGTGGATTAAAAACTGGTGAATATAAAATTACATATAATGATAATGTAAATGCCGGTACTGTAAAAGTTACTTTGACAGGATTATTAAGTTATGAAGGAAGTGTTAAAAACTTCTACTTTAAAATTAATCCAAATACTGTAACTGTAAGCAATGCAGAAATGGAAAAAACAGTAACTGTAAATCCAAATAATGATGCGGATGCATCTTTATATAAAGATGCTTTAGGATTAAAGATTGAAAAAGAATTGTATTCAGGTAATGGGAAAACTACTTTAGAGCAGGACAAAGATTACACTGTTAAATACTACTATGTAAAAAAAGGCACAAATCTTAAATTCTTAATTTCTGAAAAGGCAATTGAAAGCTATTTAGGTGATAATGTTGCAGATGATATGGTAGTTGCTGCTATTACATTAAAGAAAGGTAATTGTAGTTCAACAGGAAAAGATTTCTTTGTAAAAGCAGCTACAATTACTAAAAAGAAAATCAGCAATGTTACAATCACTCTGGAGAAAACTTCTTACACATATACAGGAAAACAGATTGTTCCTGAAGTAGTTGTAAAAGATGGTTCTTCTGTATTGGAAAAAGGTGTAGACTATTCCGTACTTGTAAAAGATAATGTTAATGTTGGTACTGCAACAGTAACTATTAAAGCATTAGCTGGAAGTGATTACGAAGTAGACAGCACTGCAACAGCAACCTTTGAAATTACACCAGCAAAAGCTGAAGATGTAGTAGTTTCCTTAAAAGAGAGCACAAGTGCTACAGCTGTAAAAGATGCCAATGGAAAAATTATTGGATTTAAATACAATAAAGGAAAACAGATCAAACCTGAAATTGACACTATTACATTAAATGGTGAAGATGTTACAGATCAGTTTGATACTGCACATGTAACATATGGAGATAACAATCAGGCAGGAACTGAAATGGGTACAATTACTGTTGCACCTAAATCTGGAAACAAAAATTTCGATGGAACAAAAACTCAGAAATTCGATATCAAAGGTACTGTATTAAATGGTACATTAAAAGTATATGGTTCCAATAAGAAAGAAATCGCTCCTACAGTTGTAAATAGTGTTAACACTAACATGATTTCCTGGAATTCCTATCACTTCTATTACAATGGAGCAGAGTGCAAGTTTGCAGATGCAGCTTTCCTTCCGGCTATCGCTGCTGCTAAAGAAGGCACTGATTATGAGATCAAATATATTAATAACGTAAATGCTGGTTATGGATATGTTGCAGTAGTTGCAAAAGGCAACTATGAAGGTAATTTAAATGCAAAAGTAGTAGATGGTAAAAAAGCAGACGGAACAGATAACGTTGTTGCTATTGTTAAAGATGGTAAATTAGGAACTCAGAGTAATATTGTTGCAATCCTTGGATTCCAGATTAAAGCTTCTGTGTTTACTGCTAAAAATATCACTGTAACAAATGGTGTATATGCATCCGGTCTTCCGGTACAGCCACAGGTAACTGTATCTGTTACAGGCAAGACTTTAGTAGAAGGTAAAGACTACAAACTGAATATTCGTCCGCAGGATACAGATAAAAACTTTACATATCCGGCATCCATCATTAATGCTACAGATGGAAAAATCTTCTATGTAGACGTTATCCCGATGGGTGGATATGAATTCGACAATGTTGATGGAAGCAACACATTTGCATGGGGAATCGACAAATTCGATTTCGCAGCAGCAGACATTACTTCTTCCGGTGATACTGTAACAGTTAAGAACGGAAACATGACTGTTGATTCTTCTGATTATACAGTAACTAAAGATGAAAAAGCTGGTACTGTAACAATTACAGCTAAAGAAGGAAGCAAAAATTATACTGGTTCACAGACTGTTAAAGCAAATAACGTTCAGATCCAGGCTCCTGTAATTAGTGGTGTTAATGTTGTAGGAAACAAAGCAACTGTAATCCTTTCCGGCGAAAGTAATGGAGCAAGCGGATATGACTACGTTATTTCCAAAGCAAATGATTACACAACAGATCGTGTAGATGTAACAAAGAATCAGGTTAAAACAACAGGTGACTTCAAATATGTTCAGCAGGGAACATATTACGCATACTGCCATGCTTGGACACGTGATGCGAATGGTAAGAAAGTCTTCAGCGGATGGTCTAACATTTATCCATTCTCTGTAACTGCAATCACACCAGATGCACCGGTTATCACAAATGTTAAAGTAAGCGGTTCCACAATCAAAGTAACATACAAAGCAGCTGCTAATGCAACTGGTTATGATGTAGTACTTGGAACTGGTTCCAAGAAAGAAAACGGTGAGACACGTCCATATCAGTATGGTGATCACAAAGTACTGAACCTGAAAGAAGGTACAGTAACAGCAACATTCAAGAACGTACCAAAAGGAACTTGGACCGTAGGAATGCATGCATTCAACAGAACATCTGAAAATGGAAAGAAAGTATTCAGCAAATGGTCTAACCTGAAAAAGGCTACTGTTAAATAATCCATTTGGGTAAATAATACAGATTCCTAAAACAAAGAACCCCTCGATCGATATGATTGAGGGTTCTTTGTATAAAAACAACACAAATTTTCTATACTTTACAGTGTAGTTTTAGCTGACTAATACAAAATATAAAATATTTTTATTATTATTCATATCATCAAATCCAGTTAATAGAATGGAGATTACTATGACAAATAACTCAAAAGAGCAAACTATGAGAAATAATCTTTTTAAAGAACTTGAGGCATATAATGAACATTATATATATCTTGAGGAGTTAGTTTCTATGTGTAATGATTTTGATAAATTTGATTCAGCCAGAAATAAAGCACCAAATTCAATGCGTATTCTAGAATCTGCTTGTGTTGATGCCATGATGATGGAATTTGCAAGATTTTATGATAATGATAAAAACGCCAAAAGTGTTTTAACACTTTTAGAAAAATGTGCGAATAATGGAAATAGTTCTTTGTTTCAAGATAAAAATCGAGTATTGTTAAAGATAGATGAATTTGAAAAAGAGATACAAACAAACGAATATATTTCCACTGGTATATCTACTTTAAAAATGAGAAGAGATAAATATTTTGCGCATAATGATAAGAAATATTTTGTTAATCAAGAAAAGGATAATTCTTATTTACCAATGTACAAATTATGGTTTATGAAAGAATTTATTAAAAAAGTAATCCATTACTTATATTCTGAATTAGGCGGTAATGTAGAATCTTTGGAAAAGCCAATATATAACGCAGATTTAATTAACATATAATCAGTATATTTGAGCTTTATAAATAATTCTAGTGAAATTTAAATAAGACTCCACTCTCAGGATTGGAGCCTTTTGACAATTTACATATCCAATAAACGAATCCCGACCGCCAAGTTATCTGGTAGTCGGGATTCATTTATAAACATATGATTACTGTTCTTGAGAAGTTTGCTCGGGTCTGACTGTTGCTGATTTCTCAGCTTGTCACTAATTAGACTTGATCCCTTGTCACTGTTAGAGCCCGGAGAAATTAACCATTCAGAGTCTAGCAGAAACAGCCAATTGGAGCTCACTGGAAATAACCATTCATAAAATTATATCTGGTGAAACTAACATAGCATTTGCTTACCACAGCCTTCAATCTGAATCAATGGCAAGGGCTACGCCGGCAAATATGCCCCATTGACATAGTTTCAGCCTGTTGTATAAAGTAATCAAGCAGAACAAAAAGATGTTCTGCTTAAGCCTACTTGTTATGGTCATTTCTATTGGACGGTAATTGGCTTTTTCTGTCGGTCTCAGATTGGTTGATTCTGTTGGTCTTACATTGGCTGTTTCAAGCGGACTCTAACATCACGGATCTGCCAAGTTTCGTGGCATTGCTACTTTTATATAATCCGGCAGATTTCCTGCTGGATCATTTGTTTCATTTACAATGTTACATATGCGCTGAGAGCCTCAAGTGCTTTTACGATACTGATGATGTCTACTTTTGACAGTTCCGGATAGTCCTGTTCGAGGCGTTCTCTGTTCCAGAAACAGTCCGACAGGGATATATTGTTTCGCACGTTTAAAATTTTTTATAATAGATTTCCCACACAAAGTACTCTCCTGATTAAAAGATATTCCTTCTGAAAAGTATTTGTCAATCAACTGAACTGCTATTTTTCCTGCTTTCAGGACATCAGATGTATTGCGCCAATCTCCTAGTTCTTTTACGATTTCATCTGTATTTACTCGGGGCATTTTCTTTAAATTATCTAATATCTGATAAAGAGTAGATTTACCCGCTCCATTAACTCCACCCAAAACAATATATTTTTTCATTTAGAATAAATTCCTCGCAATTACCTGTTTTTGCTTTTTTTGAAGCAAAAAATCCCCCACCATTTGATAAAATTCCCTTTGTTCTTCTGAATCAGCTTCTAATGTAAGCTGTAATGTGTCTTCAGGTTCCAGACATTTGATTTCTTCATATATTTTTTCATATTTTTTTACATCGCACATTTTCAACCCACCTTTTTATTTTTGATTATCATTGTTATTTATTTTGAGTATATCAAACACTTTCTATACTTACCATTAAGGAGCCCCTAACTGTCCGGTCCGGATTGTATCTCCCCCAATACAGTTCATGATCTCTTCCAGAGAACATGAACTGTATTCTGCTACGGTGTACTTTAGAATATTGCCCATAATCGGCTTATACGAAAAAATATTTTTCGCCGCTTTATCTTTTGTTTCTCTGCCTTTTAAGGTTCTCATTGTTGTAGAAATATTGTTTTTTACTTTCATGAGATACTCCTGCAAGTGAAATTTTCTATTTATATTTTCATGATACCTCAGAAATAAAACTTCGTCAAATGCTTCTTCCCGATTCGGGCAGACACCAGAGGAGGTGGCAGATTGGAGTAAATTTCTTTCATTAAAAACGGAACCGGGTTCCGATTTATTGTGCCAAATTTTCAGGCAGATCCCCTGGATATTTTATATTTTATGAGTCTCATTATGTATCGTTACTTGTTGCAAGCAGCGTAAAACCAGAAGAATTTTTCAATACAGTAACCGGTTTATTTGTAATAACTGCTTGTTTTTGATATGATTACCAATAATTATCCACTTATAAATCATAATATCCGGATATTCCTCAAGTCTTGAATCAATTCCCCATACGAAATTTCCTCCAAAATAAACCTGTCCACCACCCAAAGGGGAACTATAATCATGACAAAGATTAAAAACACAAAGAAGGGCATGGCAAAAAAGACATTAAGTATGTCACTTGTTGTTGCAATGCTTGCTACTTCTAATGTGCCGGTATGGGCTGCTGAGTTCAGTGATGGCAGCGATGTTTCTGTTGAGACTGAAGCTCCGGTTGCTGATGAAACAGAAGCTTTTTCAGATGAAGCAGCAACTACTGCACCAGTTGTTGATAATACAACAGATGTTGATAATGCTACAGCTGCAACCGAACTTACATTAGGATTAACAAACTGGAAAGATCACTTAACTGTAACTGGTGACATCAAAGATGGCGATAAAGCGCTTACAAATTTCCATTATAAAGTAAAAATTGGTGGATATGAAGTATCTGATATCGGTACAGGTGAGGTACATGCAGGTGGTACATATGAGGGTGATGTAACAGTTGCTTCAGGTTCTACAGTCAGCAGTGCTTTACAGTCAGCATTAGGTAATGCTCACTTTAAGGCTGTTGATGCAGGCAAAATAGTAACCATTGAAATTACAGGAACAGGCGCTAACGCTGGATTCGTAACCACAATTGCAGGTGTTGAAATCAAAAGCTTTGATGTATCTAATGTGACAATGAATCTTGGTGGAGAGAGTTTGTCTTATACAGGAAAACAGGCTGCCTTTACTGATGAACAAATTAAAAAATTCACATTTTCGGGCTCTAACTTTGCTGCAAATGAACTGAAATTTGATGATTTTGAGTATACATATACAGGAGAAGATCTTGTTAATGTAACAGACAAAGAGGTATATGTAATTGCAACTCCTAAAAAAGCTGGTTATACAGGACAGATCAAAACATTAGTTTCTATTGGAAAACGTGTACTTAAGGCAGATGATTTAGAAGTAACTTTAAAGAAAGATACAATTTCTTATGCCGAGGTTAGTGGTGGAAATACATTACCATCTGATGTCGTAGAAGTAAAAGATACAGTAACTGGTCAAATTTTACCATCAGCTACATATACTGTCGCAAGCCAGCAGTGGTTAAATGCTGTTGATGCAAAAAGTGCATTAACAATCACTTTTAATAGTACATCTTTAGCAAAAGATAAAATAACTGATAGTAATTACTCTGCAAATTCTACAGTTAACAAAACAACAACAGATCAAATCAAAGTTACAGCTAATAAGATAGATGACTTTAATATAGTTCTTGATGGTATTGGACAGGATCAGGTTTCAAATCAAAATACTATCAAATCAGCAATTCACTTTTATCTTGGAGAAAAGGATGTAACATCTAGAGTAACTAGTAAAATCACTTATACACCAGAGGCTTACACAACTGGAGCAACCTCATTATCTGTTGTATTAGCAGGAAACTCTAAAGAAATTACTGGTACAAAGACAGTTACTCTTCCTGTGACTTTAAATGTAATTTCTTCTTCTACATTACATTTTACAGTTAGCAATGCAAATGTTGATACTAATTATGGTGGTAATGGAAATACTGCTATTGCTTCAACTACTGATTTAGGCGCTGAAGTTTATAATGGTGAAGCAATCACCAAGGTTATTAAAAATGTTAAATCCGAAAACACTAATTTAGTTGAAAATAAGGATTATAAAATTGTTTATAAAAATGATAATGTAAATACACAGGATGTATCAAAAAGAAAAGTAGAGGTATCTATTGTAGGTATAGGCGATTGGAGCGGTAGTGTTGCCATTGGTAAATTCGCAATCACTCCGGCAATTATCAATCCAACTGACATTACAGTTCCAGAAAAAGTTCAGTATGATGGAAGTCTTCCAACAGCAGCTGATTATCTGACAGGAAAAGTCACAGTAAAAGCAACAACTACTATTAACGGTCAGACAAAGAAAATTGATGTGCCAACAGACGCATACAAATTGACATGTACTATTACCCCTACGACATTAGCTCCAAAAACAGTTATTACAACCAAAATTGAAAAAACTAAACTCGCAAACAAAAACTTTGCAATAGCACACGCTAATACTGCAAATGAAGTTGTAGCTTCAAAAACAACTACGATTACAAATAAAGATATCGCAGATACAAATGTTAAGGTTGAAGTAGTTGGTGGGCCATACACTTATACAGGAAAAGAAATTGTTCCTACAATCAAGGTAACTGTAGATGGTGTTGAGCTTGCAAAAGATATTGATTATAAAATTAAATCTTGTACTAACAATAAAAATGCTGGTGAAGCTACTGTAACTGTTGAGGGCGATGGTGATTACACCGGAACTCAGACAGTGAAATTTACAATCAATAAAGCAAATCTGGATGATGTTAAAGTTGAAGCAAATACAAAAGATCATAAAGCTGCATTTACTTATAATGGAAAACAGGTTAAACCAACATCTTCTGATTTTAAAATCACATTAAATGGTGTAGAACTGAATGCTTCTGATTTTGTAATCACATATCCTACGACATCTAAAGTAAATGTAAATGCCGGTGATGCAACTGTAACACTTGTTCCTGTAAAAACCAATGCTAACTTTACAGGGGATAAAAAAGAAGTTAACTTTAAAATCCTTCCGAAAGAAGTTTCTACTGCTGAATTAGACGGAAAATTCTATGCATTCGACGAAAATGGTAATAAGGTTGATTTTAGTAAGACAGGTTATATCTTTGGTTATGATGGAACAGAGAAAAAATTCAAAGAGGTTAAATTTGTTCCTACAGCAAATACATTAAAACTTGTTGAAGGCAAAGATTATGAAATTAAATATTTCAACAATATTACTGGACCAGAAGCATATGTTTATATCAATGCGATTGGAAATTATACAAATAAAGCTGAACAGACATTCCCAGGAAGCAAGCAGACTTATGCGGTAAAATCTGATGCATTTACAATTGCAGGCGTTACTGTAGCTAGCAGAGATGTTACTTTAAAGGATACAGAGTACGCTGGTGGAGTTGCTGCAACTCCAAATCTTACAATTAAAGTAGGTGAAAAGACATTAGTAGAAGGAACAGATTATGAATTTGTAAATCTTTCCAATAATACAGATGTAACACCTGCAAACAAAGTTTTAACTGCAAACCTTAAGCTGAAGAATGGTTATGCATTCAATACATCAGCTTGGCCTACAACTGGTGCATTAGCATATGACGCTACTACAAACACTGTTAAAGTAACATGGAAAATTGTTAAAAAGGATCTTGCTAACACAACTGTAGAAATTTCTGAAACAAACGGTAAATTAACAGCTACTGTACTTAACGGTAAAGTAATCGTACCTGCAACAGAATACGATGTAAAAGACAATGGCGATGGAACAGCTACTGTAACAGCTAAAGCTGACAGCAAGAGCTATAAAGGAAGCCAGAAAGTATCTGTTAAGAAATCTGAAAACGTTGGTGCTCCAGTTATCAGTAATGTTAATGTTTCCGGTAACACAGCAACTGTAATCCTTTCAGGAGAAACAGACGGTGCATCAGGATATGACTATGTAATTTCTACATCTAAAGATCCTGCAAACAAAGATGCCCGTTTAGATGTTGTTAAGAATCAGGTTCAGACAACAGCTAACTTCAAATATGTTCCACAGGGAACTTACTATGCATACTGCCATGCATGGACACGCGACGAGAATGGTAAGAAAGTATTTGGTGGATGGTCTAACAGCTATGCATTCTCTGTAACAGCAATCACACCGGATACACCAGAGATTCTCAGTGTTAAGACAAAAGGTTCTACAATCACAGTAACATATAAAGAATCTGCTAACTCTACAGGATATGACGTAGTTCTCGGAAAAGGTTCCAAGAAAGAACACGGAGAGACACGTCCATATCAGTATGGAAAATACAAAAAATTAAATGTTAAACCAGGTGTATGCAAAGCTGTATTCAAGAACGTTCCTGCAGGAACATATTATGCAGGAGTACATTCCTGGAACAGAACAGCTTCTGAAAACGATAACAAAGTATTCAGTAAGTGGTCAAATCTGGAAACTGCTAAAGTTAAATAATCCATTTGGGTAATTAATACAGATTCCTAAAAAAGAAGGCTCCGGTCATTACGACCGGAGTCTTTCTTTTTAGGAACTTTTTCCCACATCCCCAGATAATCTTATGATATAATCAACATACAGAACCATCACTTAAAATATCTCTATATGAAAGGAAGTCATGTATGAAGAAAAGGAAATCATGTTTTATCTGGCTCTTGTGTATTCTTCTCCTGGTCACAGCTTTACCTGCTGTAGATTTTACAGATGTCCAGGCAGCATCTGTCAGCAGTACTTTCACCGGATGGAAAACCTACGGTGGAAAAAAATACTATTATAAGAATGGCAAAAAGCTGACAGATCTGCACAAAATCGGCAAGTATTATTACTGTTTTGCCGCAGACGGTACTATGCTTACAGGGTGGCACCGTATTCATAATCGTTTCAGGTATTTTGGCAAACAGACCGGAAGAATGCGTATCAATCAGACTGTAAATGGACGAAAGATCAACAGTAAAGGGGTCTGGACTCCTGTTGTTGTACTGGATCCGGGGCATTCTGCTGTCGTTGCCGGTGGTTATGAACCTCTTGGGCCTGGTTCCAGCCAGCTGAAAGAGAAAGATACGTCCGGAACCCAGGGTGTTGCTACAGGAGTGGAGGAATATAAGCTTAACCTGAGCATTGGTCTTCAGCTAAGAACCCTTCTTCAGAAAAGAGGGTTCAAGGTAATAATGACCAGAACCAACAGTAAAGTAGCTCTCAGCTGTATTGACCGCGCAAAAGTGGCAAATAAGGCAAACGCGGATGCGTATATCCGTATCCATGCCAATGGAAGTGATAATTCCTCTATCAGTGGAGCACTGACTATCTGTACAACTAGAAACAGTCCTTATATTTCATCTATGTACAGAAAAAACAAAGCTCTTTCTGAAGCTGTGCTCAATGCATATGTGTCAGCTACAGGATGCAGAAAAGAATACGTCTGGGAAACAGACTCTATGACCGGAAATAACTGGAGCAAAGTTCCGACAACGATTATCGAGATGGGATATATGAGTAATCCTTCCGAAGACCGCCGTATGCAACAGAGTTCTTATCAGAAAAAAATGGTACGGGGAATTGCAAATGGAATTGAGAATTACCTGATCAAATAGCCTTGCTTTTGTGTCGCAGACAGTTTATACTGGACTGAATGGGTATAAAAAATAATTTGGAGGATTTTTCAAATGAAAATTGCAGTAACATATGATAATGGAGAGATTTTTCAGCATTTTGGAAAAACAGAGTCTTTTAAAGTTTATGAAGTGGAAGACAACAAAGTAGTTTCCAGTGAAGTAATCGGTTCTAACGGTACAGGACATGGCGCACTTGCAGGTCTGCTGGCTGAGCAGGGTGTAAATGTTCTGATCTGCGGTGGCATCGGCGGTGGTGCTCAGACAGCTCTCACAGAGGCAGGAATTGAATTATGTGCCGGAGCCCAGGGAAATACTGACCAGGCAGTTGAAAGCTATTTAAAAGGCGAATTAGTGTCTTCCGGAGCCAACTGCGACCATCACCATCATGAAGAAGGACATTCCTGCGGCAGTCATGAGGAGGGACACTCCTGTGGAGACAGCTGTGGTGGTGGATGCGGTGGATGTGGCGGATCACAGCCACAGCTTACAGGACGCAATGTAGGAAAAACCTGCCGCACACATTACAGAGGAACTTTCAATGATGGAACACAGTTTGATTCCTCTTACGATCGTGGCGAACCGCTGGAATTCATCTGCGGCGCAGGCCAGATGATCAGAGGGTTTGATGCTGCTGTAGCTGACATGGAAGTTGGTCAGATCATTGATGTTCACCTTATGCCTGAAGAAGCATACGGTATGGCAGATCCAAACGCTATCTTCACTATGGAAATCGCGCAGCTTCCAGGTTCCGAAGACCTGACAGTTGGCCAGCAGGTATACCTGTCAAACCAGTTCGGTCAGCCATTCCCTGTTAAAGTAACAGCTAAAGATGAGAAAAATATCACATTTGATGCAAACCACGAAATGGCTGGAAAAGAACTTAACTTCAAGATTGAATTAGTAGAAGTGAAATAAGACAAATACTCAGGGCAGTCTCCTGGCAAAAATTTTGCCGATGAGACTGCCCTGTTTTATACTTTATTTACCAAAGTGATAGTGCTTTTTGTAGTTTTATAATTTACGAGTAAAAATTTACTGTTTTTGTGGGCTTACTGTATATTCGCTTACCGTTTACTGTCTTAAAAGCTTTTACATAATAGTTATAAACCCAGTACATGCCTGTCTGGGAATCATAAGCTTTTGTGTCTTTCCAGGTTGAGACAGAGGACTTCACTGTTTTGGCAGCGGAACCATTGCGGTAAATCACATATCCGGAAGCACCGGCTACTTTTGTCCAGGAAACCTCTGTACCACCGTTACTCATTTTACATGAAACCTTAGATGGAGCCGGGACAGCAGCTTTTCTTGATTTCACCGCTGAAAATTTAGAATATTTGTTTTTTCCACTTGCATTGGTTCCATAAGCACGGACTTTAAATGAATAGGTTACTCCCGGTACTACAGCTGCATCGAAACTGACAGCTCCTGTTTTCAGAGTTTTTATCCGCTTATAAGAAGACTGGGAATCTGTCCTGCAGTAAATCTGGTATCCTTTGGCACTCGAAACCTTTTTCCAGGTTAAATGTATTTGATCTGCAGATTTCTGGGAAAGTTTCAGCACAGGTTTTGTCAGTGGTGTGTTGTTCTCAGATACCTTTACCGTCACCTGACACTGGGCCTGAAAATCTCCGGCAGAAGCAGTGATTACTGCCTGGCCATAACCATTTCCCTGAACGGTTCCATCCTCTGAGACAGACGCAACCCCAGGATTACTGCTTGTCCAGACCACATCTTTTACATCATCAGAGTTAGATGGTGTAAAGGAAGGTGTGAGTTTTTGTGTATTTCCTTCGTCAATTGTCAGATTTGTCTGGTTCAGAGCAATTCCATTAAGTGGAGTTGTCACTACGGGGATTTCATACAGGTATGTGCGGGAACTGTCATAGTTGCCGTTATCATAATTTCCGGATACCCATACAATATTACGTCCCCATAAGATCGGCTGGGAATCCGTCTGGATCGTTACATTCTTGTATAACTTGGATAATATTACGTTCCCGGAAGCATCCATAAGGAGATAATGCAGAATACTCTGGTCTGAGGTTTCCTCTGAGAAAAGGACTGCATACTGATTATTTCCTACGGGGATAAGTTTTGGTTCTGTCAGAGTTATTTCTGCTCCTGATGGTGAATACTGAGTGAGCCAGATAAATCTGGAAGCCATACTGTTCTTATCTGTGATTATCATAAAGATGTTTTTATTAAGATTCTCATATCCGGTCTGTCCATTCACAGCAAAGCCATGGGGAACAGATTTGCCTACTGTGATCAGATTATTTCCGGCCAGAGAAAATCCGGTTACCTCGCATCCGGTATAATTATCACCTGTAGCCCCCATAAAAGGAAAGATATTTACCGCACGCTCCTGAGCGATATATCCGCCGGAATATGCGGAGAAGGAGGACAGGATCAGACCTCTGTAACAAGAATCCCCATGATCCAGAAAATATACATGAGAGCCGTCATTTACAACAAACTGATTAAAGGAATGGCTGCAATAGGGCATATCTGAATTAATAAGCGTCATATCCTGAGTGTTGATGACAAAAGTGACATCACTCTGATGGTGTATTCCTTCCATTCCATACATTTCCCGTCCTGTATGGACGATCAGGGTAGAACCAGTCTGGGTCATGCGCAGGGAAGCAGCATCAAAAGGAATGTAGATTCCTTCAAACATATTTGTGTATCCGCCGCCAATGTCCGTTGCACCAAGCAGTTTCCAGGCACGGCTGTATTTGAGGATCCGGACAGCAGTTATGCTGTTGTCTTCATTCAGATTTTTCTGTCCTACTGCAACATAAAAATTCCCATCGGGTGCAGCGTAGAACCCTCCCCACAATGGAAGCGGAAGCTTTACTGTTGTTACATTGGTAACATTAAGATCGGAATTGCAGACAGCATCATATAAAGTCTGATCTTTCCAGGCAACAATGTGAAGATTTCCTGTTTCATCTGTATAGTAAGAAGTATATTCAGGACTTGCCCAGTTCCAGCTGTAAGATCCGCTGTTGATTCCCATACCCTGAAGCTGGGAGAGAACTTTTCTCCTACCAAAGGAGGATTTTGAGGAATAGGTGGAAGTACCGGATGTTATTCCCTGACCAGCATTTTCAACCAGCGTATCTCCCTCCTGGACAGAAGGCATTTCCTTTTCATCCGAAAAGAAATCATCATCTGTCTGTTCCGAAGTAAACTCATCTTCAGTGTCATTGAACTCTCCATTGTTATCAAGCTCCTCAGGAACAGAAATTACATCTTCGTTTGCCGCATTATCCGGGTCAGTAAAAATATCTGTACCATATGCAGGAGCAACATTCATTAGAGCCATAGAAGAAGCCAGTAATAAAGCTGACAATTTCTTTTTCATCTTTCAAATCCTCCTTGGAAATAATGGTGGTTTTGTGTTGGAGTTGCATTGTACCAATCAGTGGTCTGGTACATCGAAAGAAATATTCTTATATAATCAATATAGCATACAACTTCTGCAACGTCTATGACAGATTATGTTGATTTAATGTGTGAAATTGCCAGCCAGAAACTGCTCAGCGGATATAACGAAAGATTAGTGTCTTACCTCGGGAGACCCTACTCATCCTGCTATTATCCAATCCTGTTACTGAATAATCATGCAGCCTAAGGGGGGGATTTTCTCCCCTACCCAGTTACATATATCAGTTCATTATAAAATGCTTAAATTTTTGTCTTGACAACTGAACCACTATAGCTGTCAACTATATAAAAAAATACTGGTAAACAAAAAAACATCAGCAGGAGTTTTTGATCCATCTGGTCAGGGGCTCTTTATTTATATTGGGATAAAATATAATATACTACTATATCTAATATACTTGTTTTACCACTTCCATTTTTGTCGGTAAAAATCAAACGCTTTGTGTCGAAATCTTTATACTGACATAGATGTTAGAACAATGTTATAATAAAATCAGCTGAAAAGTGAATTTAAGGAGGGTATAAAATGAAAAGTCATGTTAATATTATGGACTCTGATATAGCATATGAGAATGTAATTGTTTATCATGGTTCTGATCATATTTTAAAAGAACCAATTTATCAGGGTGGAAAAACAGATAATGATTATGGAAATGGATTTTATACCACTGAATATAAAGACCGTGCAAAAAGTTGGGCTGTTTTAAATGGTGATCCGGAATACTCTTTTGTTAACCGGTATATTTTGAATACTTCTGGTCTGAAAATAATGGATCTGAACGATTATGGTATCTTAGCCTGGATCGCAGAGGTCATTGCCAACAGGGGAACAAGCCTGGAGAGTGCTGAAATCACAGGTTCGCGGATTGTAGAAATGTACCGTATTTCTACAGCAGATTTTGATATTATCAAAGGCTATCGTGCAGATGACAGTTATACACAGGTCATAGAAGCTTTTTTGCTAAATCAGATCAATATTGAAGAAATAAAGAAACTTTTCTATAAAGGTTCTCTTGGTAATCAGATATTTTTGAAATCACAAAAAGCATTTAAACAGATTGAATGGAAAGATGCATGGCAGGTATACAAAGACGAATCAGATGTAACAGCTGACTTTCACGCTCGCAGAGAAGTAAATCAATTTCTTTCTGCAAGAAACCGTGCAATTTTGCTGGAAGGATTCGAAGTTCCGGGAATTACGGTGAGAACTGCTATGGGGAAATTTTTAATTTATCATCAGGAGGGCGATTTTTATGAATAATCCGGCATATGATTCAGGTTACCTGAACAGTGCAAAACTATCTGGAAGATATTTATTTAAATTGATAGCTCGAAATTGTTCTGACTGTTTTGGTATAATCTATAAATATATGAAAAGTGATTATCGTAGATATATGGATATGGGGAATCCCCTGTATTTATGTAAAACTCCGAAACAGATTATGGGAAATATGGGAATTACTGTAGATTTAAATGCAGAAATAAGTAATACTTATGATGAATTTATTCTGGAATGGATGTCTGACTGCTATATTACTCTGCAATGGAAGTACCGGCTCTGGTCTTCTGAAATAATTGACATTGTAAAACCGGAAAAATTATATAAGCAGTATTATCCACTGCACGAAACATCTCTTACCAATGCGGTTACAAAAATATATGAGATTTATCATTTGAAAGACTTATATATGCATCATAGTGAACTACTCGGCAACTGAGTTACCAGAGCATCTGGATTGCTGTTTTTAATCCATCAAAATCCATATAATTTGTCTGGCATAAATCCCTGACTTCTTTTTCCGTAAAGCTAACATATTCTGCCAGAAGCCCCGGTTCCAGCATTGAAAATTCACGAAAGTCTGTCAATGCAGACGGTGTTCCATATTTTTTTATTGGCAGGCTTCCTGTCATATAAGAACCTGCTAGGAACTGAGATATCTGTACCCCTTTAAACAGTGCACGAAGTAACCGGATATACGATTTCTGCAATGCCTCATCTGCAGAAGCTTCGCGGAACAGAGAATGTAAATGGGAAAAACATATATAGTGATAAGAGCGTAGCCAGAAAGATAACCTTAAAATCTCCTACTGTAAAAGGTGATTATAGTTATGGCAGTGTGTATGGTCCATATCTGGATACTGCCCATCTGGCGCAGGTAAGAAGTGTTGTACAGAGCTTTAAACTGAATTATATCCGAAAAGGAATGTCAGATTATGATAAAGTCCTGACTGCTTTTAATTATCTCCGCAGCAATTGTAGATATGCATACAGGGGATGGCAGTATAATTATGCAAATACAGCCTGGGGTGCACTGGTATATGGAGAGGCACAGTGTTCCGGATATGCAAGAGCCATGAAAGCACTCTGTGATGCGAGCGGGGTAGACTGCCGTTACGTCCATGCAAATGCCAAAGCCAGTAACCCAAGCCACCAGTGGAATCAGGTAAAGGTTGGTGGTAAATGGTACATACTGGATGCTCAGTCAAACGGCTTTCTTCTCGGGACAAATACCTGGATAAAACAGGCCGGGATGTCCTGGGATACAAAAGGACTACCAACCTGTAGTAAAACAGATTATAAGAGATAAAGACTTTCTTTTCGTCTTCGGATGTTATGTTATTTATATAAAAAAATCCAGAATATAAGCCCAGAATCGTTGAATTTTCAGCATTCTGGGCTTATTTTAAGTACCAAATTTTTCTATTGTCTTATTATGTATAGCTGCCATAGGAGACGTATTCTAAGCAGTAAGGTTTGTTCCGATAGATGCTGCAATCTCTTTTAACTTATCGGCAGAAAAACCAGTATATTTTTCAATCTTATCGAGAGATTCTTTATCTTTGATCATCATTTTTGCAAGAGATAGATTTTTCTTTTCTACACCTTGCTCAATGCCTTGTTCAACAAGTGCTTTTCCCAGATTACACATATCCTGCACCTCACTTTCAAATTCTTCTGTCATGGCGATGCCAAAATCTTTCTGAAGACGTTTTTTCTTTGTCTCAGAGGATGTAGAAAGAGAGAAGAGTGTATTCAGCAGATCAAGGATCTCCAGATCACTCTCTTTATCTGCATCACCTAAATTTACGATAACAACTTCCATAAGGTCATAACTGCCAAGAGTTTCATAAGGCTTTCCCAATACTGTATCCTGTACTGTATGGTATCTGAAGATTCCATTTCTACGTTTTTTCGCCGGATCCGGGCAGATCCAAATACTGTAGACTTTCTGAAGCTTTTCATAATGTTCACCAGTAAAAATAGTTCCATACTGCTCGGAAATCATTCTTGCACAATAATAAAATCCTCTTGTAACTAATGGATACCCCGGTGTGTCATTTAACTGGATTTCCAAATTGATGATCAGCTGTACGGGTTCTTCGGTGTTCGGAATATATGCCTTAAAACGAATATCATAATACACAGTCTGGTCTTTGATAGCATTTGCTTCGGAATTAAGGCAGTCTATTTGTTCGTTTCCATCCAGTAATTTACTGCGGTCAGGATGGTCCTGATGTACTGCCCGACTGGAAATTTCGATATTTTCTTTCAGGCAGTTATCACAGATAAAATTGACACTATATTGGGAAAATTCTTTTGTACAGGATTTGAGGATCCAGGCAATGACTGCCTTATAGGTTAATAGTTTCTTGGCACATTCATCATATCTTGCACGATCTGCGGCAAAGTCTATCATTTGTGCCAGATTCGTTTGACGTATTATGGATGTCACCTCCTGTCACATATTTTGTACTTATATTTTATCAGAGCAGATATTTATTTACCAGAAAAATTTTTCGACAATCGCAGGATAAGTTTTGACAAAGAAAGACCCCAGTCAAAATGACTGGGGTTTTCTTTTTAGGAATCTGTATTATTTACCCAAATGGATTATTTAACAGTAGCTGTTTTCAGGTTGGACCATGGGCTGAAGACTTTCTTTCCGTTCTCGTCACGTTTCCAAGCGTGGCAGTATGCGTAGTAGGTTCCCTGCTGTACATATTTGAATGTAGTAGAAGTCTGAACCTGATTCTTGTTTACAGATGTGTAATCTTTGTTTGTAATGCAGTCACGATCTGTAGAGATTACATAGTCATAACCTGCAGCACCATCTGTATCACCGGAAAGGATTACAGTTGCTTTATTACCAACAACTTTAACATTGCTGATCATAGGTGTTCCTGGTTTTTCATTAGCTTCAGAACCAGCTAATGTAACTGTCTTAGAACCGATGTAGTATTTACTATCTTTTGCCGGAGTAACTGTTACTGTTCCGTCAGCATTTTCTGTAACAACATATTTTTCTGTTGGAACTTTAACATTTCCGTTCATTACAACAACAGATACAGAACCTTTAGAATTCTTAGCGGCTGTAATATCACAGTCAGCAAGATCTTTTTTATCAATTCCCCAGTTAACAGAAGATGTTGTTCCTGTATATCCATTGATACCTTCAACACTTACTGTATATTTCTTTGTTGTAGGCTCTGTATAAGCACCCACACCAACTAATTTGTAGTCCTTACCTTCTTCTAATGTAAGAGCATCTCTACCATATGATACTTTAACAACTGGTTTTACTGCCATTCCTTCAGCATAAGTACCATTAGAAACAGTTACGTTCTGATCTGACAGCTGAACTGGAGTAATTGTAAATTTCTTATAAGTAATAGCGTTTACTTTCTGACCATTTTCATCTTCGAAAACCTGATTTGTTGTATCGTTGTTGCCAGCATAGTTGCCTTTACCAACTACAGCGATATATGCTTCATGGCTGGCATTACCTGTTACATTGTGGAAGTATTTAATTTCAAAATCTTTTCCTTCTTCTAATTTAACAGTTTTATGTGTAATCGGATCAGTATAAGAATAGTTGAATGTTGCGCTTGCAAAAGTATGAGCTTTTCCATCATAGATAAATGACTGATTAGCTACATTAACTTCTTTTCCATTTGCATCCTTTGAATCTGGATAACTAATTGTAAATTGACCAAGATCAATATTTACAGTACCTAATTTAGCTGTAATCTGTGTATTGTTATTGGAATCTTTTACTGTAGGACGAATCTGATGTCCGGTATAGCTTTGATCATTTACATTTACAGTTAAAGAAGACATATCAGCTGGTGTAATCGTAAATGTAGTTGTTGTAGTAGATGTATTGTCATCATCACCTTTTCCAACAATTGTTACAGTTGCAGTACCTACATTTGTACCGTTTGCAATAGACTTAATTTCGTAATCTACATCTTTTTCGAGCTCTTTTGTTCCATCCTTTACAATCAGTTCTGGAATAATTGCTTCTCCTGTGTAAGTATAAGATGCTTTTTCTGTAGAAACAGTCCAAGCACTTGCCTGTGGTTTGCTGATTTTAGAATAACGGTATACAGCTGCAGGCTGTGTAGTAATATTATTTCCGCTTGCATCAACACCCCAGAAATTTTTATTTGTAATTGTAATCTTAGTGCATTATTTACGTATAATATTTATTATTTCACAATTATACAATTACGTTGGCTTTTGATCGGCGGAATTATATTTGATGATTATATAAATCGTTGTATTCTATATGAAACGAAAAAAGAAATCGTTGCATTTCGATTGGAACGATTTTATACTATATATTACAAATCAATATTGGGTTTCAAAGGATTGAAAATGTGGAGGAAAATGTATCATGAGGGAAAGCAGAACATTGGAATATAAGGAAAATCTGTCATCTAACACGTTTCTGAAAACGATCAGTGCCTATGCTAATTATGGCGAAGGAAAGATTATATTTGGAATCAATGATCAGGGGAACGTCATCGGCATAACAGATCCAGTGAACGGATGTCTGAATCTGGAGAATAAGATCAATGACAGTCTCAGTCCTGTGCCGGAGTTCCGTCTGGAGATACAGGAAAATACGATCGTGCTCACTGTTTATGAAGGCAGGTATAAGCCTTATCTCTATAAAGGTAAAGCTTATAAAAGAAATGATTCTTCTACAGTTGAAGTGGATCGTCTGGAATATAACCGGTTGATCCTGGAGGGCTGTAATCAGACTTTTGAGGAGATCACTTCATTCAATCAGCAGCTTACTTTTGCTAAATTGGAAACAGAATTTATCCGGGTGATGGGCATTGAGAAGATCAATAAAGATATTTTAAAAACTCTTGAACTGTATTCTGATCAGAGTGGGTTCAATAATGCAGCTGCACTTCTTGCTGATGATAATCAGTTTACGGGAATAGATATCATACGTTTTGGTGATACCATAGATGAGATCATGGACAGGGAATCACTGGAAAATATTTCCATACTTTCTCAGTTGGAAAAAACACTTCAGATGTTCCGAAAGTATTATCAGTATGAAAAAATAGAGGGAGCCGAAAGGAAATGTATTGACAAAATCCCGGAAAAAGCCTTCAGGGAAGCAATAGCCAATGCTCTGATCCATCGAATGTGGGATATCCCGGCATCTATAAAAGTCAGTATGTATGCGGACAGGATTGAGATCAGTTCTCCGGGAGGGCTTCCTGTCGGAATCAGCGAAGAGGAATACCTGAATGGTCAGATATCCATACTCAGAAATCCTATTATCGGAAATGTGTTCTTCCGGCTGAAATATATTGAGAAATTTGGAACCGGAATCATGAGGATCAATCATGCTTACAGGAACGCACTGATAAAACCATCGTATCAGTGTTTTTCTAATTCTATCAAAGTAATTCTTCCTGTTATAAGGGAAAACTATGACCTGAACGAAGCCGAACAGATACTGGTCAACATCCTTAAGGGAAAAGAAAAAATGTCAAGATCAGAAATTGAGAAAGCAGCAGAAATGGAAAAGAGTAAAGCAGTACGTACTCTGAACAGCCTGATTGAAAAGAAAATCCTGAAAAAAACAGGTGCAGGCAGGGGAGTCAGATACACCTTGAAATAGCAGAAAGCAATATAAGGATAAGATTCTGTTAGAATATATGGTATAGGTTTATTAAAAAGAAAGACTCCGATCGCAATGACCGGAGCCTTCTTTTTAGGAATCTGTATTAATTACCCAAATGGATTATTTAACAGTAGCCTTTTTCAGGTTTGACCATGGGCTGAAGACTTTCTTTCCGTCTTCGGATGTTCTGTTGAATGCATGCATTCCAACTACCCATGTTCCCTTTGGTACTTTCTTGAATGTTGCTGTTACTGTACCTTCTTTGAGGTTCAGTACTTTGTGATCGCCATAGTGATATGGACGTGTCTCACCGTTTTCTTTCTTGGAGGATGTTCCAAGTACTACATCGTAACCAGTTGCATTTGCAGCTGCTTTGTATGTTACTTTGATAGTAGATCCGCTTACTTTAACGTTTGTGATAACCGGAGCATCTGGTGTGATTGCTGTTACAGAGAATGGATAAGCATTGGACCATTCACCAAATACTTTCTTACCGTTCTCATCACGTGTCCAAGCGTGGCAGTATGCATAGTACATACCCTGATCTACATATTTGAATGTAGTAGAAGTCTGTACCTGATTCTTACTGATAGATGTATAATCTTTGTTTGTGATGCAATCACGGTCTGTAGAAATTACATAATCATAACCTGCAGCGCCGTCAGCTTCACCAGAAAGGATAACAGTTGCTTTGTTACCAACAACTTTAACATTGCTGATTACTGGAGCACCAACATTTTCAGATTTCTTTACAGATACTTTCTGGCTTCCTGTATAGCTCTTGCTATCAGCTTTAGCTGTTACAGTAGCAGTTCCATCACCATTGTCTTTTACATCGTATTCTGTTGCTGGAACGATTACGCTACCATTAAGTACAGTAGTTGTTAATTTACCGTTTGTTTCGGAAATTTCAACTGTTGTATTAGCAATGTCTTTTTTAACAATCTTCCATGTTATATCAATAGTATATGTGTTTGTAGTGTCATTTACAACTGGATTGCTGAATACTCCAGTCCATTCACCTGTACCATTGCTCAGTTTATATCCATTTTTAAGCTTTAATGTAGCTTTTAATACTTTATTTGAAGCTGTAACATCTACATTGTTAGAAAGTCCTGTGAATTCATAATCAGTTCCTTCTACTAATGTTTTATCGCCAACCTTAATTATTACATTTGGTGTAACAGCTACACCACCAGCATATTCTGTGTCTGATACAGTAATATTTTTGCGACCTACAGTAACTCCTTCAATTGCGAAGTCCTGAGCTTTTGTATAAGTTACATCGCTTCCTTCAAATTTTGTAGAACCAGCATAGTTTCCAATACCTGTAACATAAACATATGCTTTTGGTCCGGTAATATTATTGAAATACTTGATTTCATAATCTTTACCTTCAACAAGATTCATAGTTCTATATTTAGCTACGCTTGGAACAAATTTAATGTCTTTAAATGTTTTTTCTGTTCCGTCATATCCAAATACATAATTTGTTTTGGTAAAGTCAATCTTATCACCGTTTTCATCAAATGCGTAGAATGTACCATTTAAATAGCTGGTAGTAAGTGCTCTAGGAAGAATCTTAAATCCAACTTCTTTAGTTTCACCAACAAAGTTAGTATTTGTTTTTACTGGTGCTAATGTTACTGTTGCATCACCAACATTTACATTTACTTTAGAAGTTGTTGGGTATGTAATTGCAAAATCAGAAGCGCTCAGTTCAACATCATTTAATGTGATTTTAAAATTAGAAGTTGTTGGCTTAATCTGACTTCCTGTATAGGTAAATGCTTCTTTTTCTGCGTCAGTAGTAGCTTTTGCTTCAACTTTAACATCACTCAGATTTGCTTTGTTAATTGTAAATTTAGCTGTCTGAGTTCCAGAATAATCACCTTTTCCTACAACAGTTACTGTAGCTTCACCAGCATTTTTGTTGTTAGAGCAGGACTGGATTTCATAATCAATACCAGATGCCAGTTCTACACCATCAACTGTTAATTTTACAGTCGGTGTAATTGCTTTTCCAGTATAAGTATAAGATCCTACAACTTCAAGTTTTGCATTAGTATCAGCGATATCTTTGTTAGTTACAGTTGTTGTTTTGGAAGCAGTAACTTCAGTTGTACCAGTTGTATAGTTTTTGTTTTTAATATCTGTTTCTACTAATTTTGTAGTAATTGTTGCACCTACTGAAACAGGAGTTGTGCTTGAAGTATATGTTAATTTATATGCATCTGCCGGAACATCTTTTTTCTTTCCTGTAGCGCCTGCTTTAACAGTAACTTTTCCATCCATGTAGTCAGATGCGGTCTGAAGACTTCCATTGTACTGAACTTTTTCAGGAACAGTAATATCTGCAGCTTCGATTACTGCGGCATTAATTGCAAATGTACCAATTTTAACACGGCCACTATAGTTTCCAGTACCTACAATGTAAACTTCTACGTCTTTTTTGGAAACAGCCCTAGCATTTGTGTTATCATTTACATACTCTACTTTGTAATCACTTGTAGATAAGTTAACATTTGTAGTTCCACTAACAAATTTAACATCTTTAATATCTTTAGTGATTGCCTCACCAGTGTATGTTTCAGCTCCTAAATCTTCAGCAGAATTTGCTTGTTTATCTTTAGTTGTGCCAAGTGTATATCTTAATCCATCTACTGTAAGTTTATTTAATGTTACAGAAAGATTTACGGTTGTGTTTCCGATAACGTTTGTATTATCACCATTTACAGAAACAGATAAAGTTGTCGCACCACTTGCTAAAGTTGCTGGAGCAACAGTAATAGCAGAAGAAATATAAGATGTTACCTCTGTGTCGCCAATGTAGAAATGAATTGCATTCTTTACAGCTGTTGCATTAGATGCATCATCTTTTCCAATACTGTCAGTAACAATTTTGAAATCTGACATCTGATTAGCAACAACTTTAACTTTATCTGTTGTAACTTTTATTACATTACCTGTATAATTGCGATTTGTTTTTTCATCTTTATCTAAGGAGTCTGTAGCAATGCTCAATGTGCTTTCAGTGCCAACAGCAGTTAATCCACTTCCAGTAACTGTATATACAGATGTTGGAAGAGTTTCTCCTGTTACAGTGTCTTTAACTGTTACATAATCAGAAGAGATTTTAGATCTTTCTGCATAAGAAACAGTATTTTTCTTTAATGTTAATTCTAATTTGTCTGGATTCAGAGTACGTTTGTTAATTATAAAAGGTGCTTTAATCTGTCCTGTATATCCTGCTTTGTCTACAGTAGCAACAACCTGAAGTGTTTTTCCAGCAGGTGTAGCATTTACAAGATCGTCTCCCTCATATGTATACTTAAAGTCATTATATGAAAGACCTGAAATACCAGCAATTGTAAATCCAGCAATCTGAGTATCACTAAATGCCACCTGTTTACCAGTATAAGCTACAGTTGCGCCACCAAGATTTAATGTCGCAGATGAAACATCTACACTCTTAATTTCAATGCCTTCAATTGTAGTTTTAAATCCAGCATTAGCACCCGTTCCTGTAATCTCTACAGATACAATATGACCAGCATCAGTAGATACAAAAGTAGCTGATGTTAATTTACTATTTAAATCAGCAACACTTGTAGCACTTCCAGTATAAGTTCCTGAATGACCAACAACTTCTTTGCCATCAATACGAACTTTATAATCAAAGTTTGCAACATCAGTGCTACCATCTTTAAGATCACCAGATACAGCCAAAGCGCCTGTCCAATTTGCTAATGTTAATTTAGGTGCAGTTGCAGTTGCAACATCTGTCACGTCAATAGTATTTTCTACAACCGGAGCTTCTGTAGCATCATCAGAAAATGTTTCAGCAGCCGGAGCTTCAGTCTCAACGGCAGCATCAGTACCATCGCTGAACTCAGCAGCCCATACCGGCACATTAGAAGTAGCAAGCATTGCAACAACAAGTGACATACTTAATGTCTTTTTTGCCATGCCCTTCTTTGTGTTTTTAATCTTTGTCATGATTATAGTTCCCCTTTCCTTAATATAACTATTTCTTTTTTGGGTAAAGATTCCTAGACATAATCTGTCTGTTATGGTTAATAATAGTGCTTTCACCACTTTTTGTCAAGGGTAATGCTCAAGAATTTTACGATTTTTTTAAATTTCATACACTTCAAAAGCATTTATTTTCCTTGATTTTTCAGGTTTAAAATCTATAACTTGTTACAAATGTGGTGAGTTTTTCTTGTTTATCACAAGATGATGTAGTATTCTCTTTTTTACCGATTCTAACAGTTAATCCTGATCTGTTCTGGAAGCTGGCTTACAATCTTTCTTTCTCCGAATAATTTATGATAGAATTCATATCCTGAATTAGAGTCTTCTGTTATTACCAGATCTGGTTGGATATCCTCTTTTGCCTGCAAATTATATAACTGATAAGTTTCATTATATATTCTTTTGGCGTTTTGATATTTCTGACTGTCTCGCTCTTGTCTCATGCCGTAAATTTCTTCGATACTATATGGTAAATGTTCCAGACTATCCCTTGTGACCAAAACGAAATAATTGTCACTGCCTTTTACCATTCTGGTAAATTCTTTACTGCGCAAAAATGGTGCTCCTTCATCAATAAATATAATGCATTGCTGCAGGGTGGCAAGCCTTTCTTTCCATGAAGCGTTTTCCATTACTACACATCGTTTTTCACATATTTGGGTAATTCCTGATGATATGCCATTGTTCTCATAATCAGAAATCATTCTAAGAAGTTCTGTTTTTCCTGTTGCAGAATCTCCCTGAATGACTGTGATATTTCTCTTTACTGTAAGATGATAATGAACTCGTTTGTTGTATATTTCAATATCATACTTTCCTGTCATGTTTTATTATCCCCTCAATAATCGGTTTACAATGATTTCGTCATCCAGTTCCAGCATGGAATGAACCGTTTTTCCTGTGTTTACAATATAGATATCAAATGACTGTTTTCCAAAGTCCATGATATAGCCCAGGCGAATTGTGATGTCTTTTTGTTCTGCCAGTTTTAAAATCCATTGTGCACAGTTTTGTTTCCGCAGGCAGATGCGTTAAATATATGATCTGGATCATTTTGCATCAATATCAGAGTTTTTACTCCTCCTGAGAGGCGTTCCGGTGGAATCGGGCCGAGAAATGGGCTGTCAATCATACATGGACCTTTTACCTCTGATCCATCTATATCTTTGATCATTTTTCTGGAAGTTTCTGATGTGATCCACTCATCTTCATATGTGTTATTGAAAAACACATCAGGATTAAAAATATAATTGTCTCCCGGATTGTCCCCAAAAAATATTTTCAGCATCTTGTATTCCTCCATTCTGTCAAAACTGATTATCTTTTCTTATTTTATCAAAAATATCTTCCTGTTTCCAGCATCACAAAAACAGCAGAGAACTTTTTTATCATTCTCTGCTGTTTCTCTACCATTTGCTTTAAGGTGTTAAAGCAAACATATTATTTCTTTCTGACAATAACCTTATCCAGATGCCAGATATCATCTACATATTCCTGGATGGTTCTGTCGGATGTGAATTTACCGCTGCATGCTGTGTTGAGGAGCGCTTTCTTAGCCCAGCCTTTTTCGTCTCTGTATGCTGCTTCTACGCGTTTCTGTGCGTCTGCATAGGAACGGAAGTCTGCGAGGATGAAGTAGCGGTCTGCTCTGTCTGTGTTCTTTGTGTTGAGAAGTGAATCGTACAGGTCACGGAAGAGTTCTGTATCATTGGAGAAGGTTCCGTTGATGAGCTGCATCAGTACCTGACGGATTTCTTCGTCTGTGTTGTAGATCACGTTTGGATCGTATCCGCCGTTGTTTTCGTAGTTGATTACTTCGTCGGAGCTTAAACCGAAGATGAATGCGTTTTCTGCGCCAACTTCTTCTACGATCTCTACGTTAGCACCGTCCATTGTTCCAAGTGTAGGAGCACCGTTGAGCATGAACTTCATGTTACCTGTACCGGATGCTTCTTTACTTGCTGTGGAAATCTGCTCGGAAACGTCTGCTGCTGCGAAGATCCACTCAGCGTTGGATACTCTGTAGTTTTCGATGAATACAACTTTGATCTTGCCGTTGATGGAAGTGTCGTTGTTTACTACATCTGCTACTGAGTTGATGAGTTTGATAATCTTCTTGGCTGTTGCGTAACCTGCGGATGCTTTTGCACCGAAGATGAATGTTCTTGGATAGAATTCCATTTCCGGATGCATCTTGATCTGGTTGTACAGATAGATAACATGCAGGATGTTCAGGAGCTGACGTTTGTACTCGTGAAGTCTCTTAACCTGTACATCGAAGATGGAGTGCGGGTCTACTTCTACGCCATTGTGCTCAAGGATGTATTTAGCCAGACGCTCTTTGTTCTTGAACTTAATGTTCATGAATTCCTGGAGTGCTTTCTCATCATCAGCATAAACTGCCAGTTTCTTTAACTGTGGAAGGTCTGTAACCCAGTCCGGTCCGATATGCTCTGTGATCCAGTCTGCAAGGAGTGGATTTGCGTGGAGCAGGAAACGTCTCTGAGTGATACCGTTTGTCTTGTTGTTGAATTTCTCAGGCATCATTTCATAGAAGTCTTTTAATTCCTGATTCTTCAGGATCTCTGTATGAAGGCGTGCAACACCGTTTACAGAGTAGCCTGCTGCGATTGCAAGGTGAGCCATCTTAACCTGTCCGTCATAGATGATTGCCATCTTTTTGATCTTCTCATAATTTCCCGGATATTTTGCCTGGATCTCAAGGATGAAACGACGGTTGATCTCTTCGATAATCTGGTATACACGCGGAAGCAGTCTGGAGAAGAGCTCGATCGGCCATTTCTCAAGTGCCTCGGACATGATTGTATGGTTTGTGTAAGCAACAGATTTTCTTGTTACTTCCCATGCTTCATCCCATCCAAGCCCTTCTTCATCCATGAGGATACGCATTAACTCTGCTACTGCTACAGTCGGATGTGTATCGTTCATCTGGAATGTTACTTTTTCATATAATTTATGGATATCGTCATGTTTCTTTTTGTATTTGGCAATTGCTGCCTGGAGGCTTGCAGATACGAAGAAGTACTGCTGTTTCAGTCTCAGCTCTTTACCTGCATAGTGGTTGTCGTTCGGGTAAAGGACTTCTACGATATTGCGGGCAAGGTTCTCCTGCTCTACTGCTTTCTTGTAATCACCCTTGTCAAAGGAATCAAGCTCGAAGTCTACGATCGGCTCTGCATCCCAGATACGAAGTGTGTTTACTACATCATTGTCATATCCTGTGATCGGCATATCATAAGGAATGGCTTTTACTGCCTGATATCCTTCGTGGATAAATTTGTTTCCGCCCTTTTCAGGATCGTACTCTACTCTTACATATCCGCCGAAGTGTACTTCTTTGGCATATTCCGGACGACGCAGTTCGAATGGATAGCCGTTCTTTAACCAGTTATCCGGTACCTCGATCTGATAACCGTTCTGGATTTTCTGTTTGAACATTCCGTAGTGGTAACGGATTCCGCAGCCATATGCTGCGTAATTTAAAGTTGCGAGAGAATCAAGGAAGCATGCAGCCAGTCTTCCCAGACCACCGTTTCCAAGTGCCGGATCCGGTTCCTGATCTTCGATACAGTTAAGGTCAAATCCCAGTTCTTCGAGAGCTTCTTTTACTTCACCGTAAGCGCAAAGGTTGATCAGGTTGTTTCCGAGAGCACGTCCCATCAGGAATTCCATGGACATATAGTATACGATCTTCGGATCCTGTTCGTCATAAGCTTTCTGTGTTGCAAGCCAGTTATCAATGATAACGTCTTTTACAGAGTAGCTTACTGCCTGAAAAATCTGCTCCTGTGTAGCTTCTTCAATTGTTTTTCGATAGAGGAATTTTACGTTGTCTTTTACGCTTTTCTTGAATGCCTCTTTCTTGAACATTTCGTTTGTCATTTCATACCTCCCGTAATGGTTTCACTGTTCACTTTATTCTCAGCAATACACCCTGCGGATATTGCCGGTGAACCTCTTCATTCCGTCAACTCTTCTGTTTTCTCATATCAGAGAAATTGGGGGCAAAGAATCTCTGCCTCCAATTTCCTCTCTGAAATCAGACTGTCAAAGATAATGATACTCTTTTTTCGACAGTCTGTCATGTGTATAATTGCCGAAATTTATAACATTTTTTTATCGTGCATTGCGAAAGTAGTATATTTCCTGTGAAATACCTGTAACTTATCATTACCTTATCAGTAATTGACCGAATGTTGTCAATTACAGTTTCTTAACACCCATAGTTACTGCTTCTTTGTTGATGTTCCACTCTTTCACATAACCATCGGTCTCGCCAAGTACCATTTCGTCTGCAAGTACTTCTGACTTGATCTCATCTTCGTGTGTTTTCATGACATCCTGGATCTTGTCGTTTCCGTGAGCGTATACTACGATCTTGTCCATAACTTCGAAGCCAGCTTCTTTTCTCATGGTCTGGATCTTGCTGATGATCTCACGTACAAATCCTTCTTCGATCAGTTCAGGTGTCAGGTTTGTATCCAGGACTACGGATGTTTCACCGTCAGATTCAGATACATAACCCTCTGTCTGTGCTGTTTCAATAAGAAGGTCTTCTTCTGTAAGCTCTACATCGTTTCCGTTGATATCCAGTTTCAGGACACCGTTGCTTCTCAACTCGTTCATTGCTGCTGTTCCATTGATGTCTGTGAGAGCCTGTCTGATTCCTCCAAGGAGTTTACCGTATTTCGGTCCTACTGTACGAAGCTGCGGTTTGAAGCTGTAGGAGATAAAGGATTCTACATCATCTGCGAATTTTACTTCTTTGACATTCAGTTCGTCTGCGATGATGTCAGTGTAGAATTCACTCATTTTCTTCTCAGCTTTTACATACATGGTTCCGATCGGCTGACGGTTCTTGATGTTTGCTGTATTTCTGCAGGCACGTCCCAGAACTACGATCTCCAGAAGCTCTTTCATGTCTGCTTCCAGATCTTTGTCGATCCATGCTTCGTTTACAGTTGGGAAGTCGCAGAGATGGATACTCTCCGGAGCATCTTTATCCACGCTTCTTACCAGGTTCTGATAGATGTCTTCTGTCATGAACGGGATCATCGGAGCTGCTGTCTTGGCAATGGTTACCAGTGCATGGTACAGAGTCATGTAAGCATTGATCTTATCCTGCTCCATTCCCTTTGCCCAGAAACGTTCACGGCTTCTTCTTACATACCAGTTACTCATTTCATCTACAAATTCCTGGAGTGCTCTTGCTGCTTCCGGGATCTTGTAGTTTGCCAGATCATTGTCTACAGCCTGAACAGTTGTGTTTAATCTGCTGAGCAGCCATTTGTCCATTACAGGAAGCTGGTCATAGTTCAGTTCATATTTGGTCGGGTCGAAGTTGTCGATGTCTGCATATAATACGAAGAATGCGTAAGTATTCCACAGTGTACTCATGAATTTACGCTGTCCTTCCACAACTGCCTTGCCATGGAAACGGTTCGGAAGCCATGGAGCACTGTTGATGTAGAAGTACCATCTGATGGCATCTGCGCCGTATTTGTTCAGTGCATCGAATGGATCAACTGCATTTCCTTTGGACTTACTCATCTTCTGTCCGTTCTCATCCTGGACATGTCCCAGAACGATTACGTTCTTGTATGGTGCTTTGTTGAAGAGCAGTGTGGATTCTGCAAGGAGTGAGTAGAACCATCCACGGGTCTGGTCTACTGCCTCGGAGATAAAGTTTGCAGGGAACTGCTGCTCAAATAATTCTTTGTTTTCAAATGGATAATGATGCTGTGCGAAAGGCATTGCTCCTGAGTCGAACCAGCAGTCAATAACCTCCGGTACACGATGCATTTCTCCACCGCACTCCGGACACTTCAGTGTGATCTCATCGATGTATGGGCGGTGAAGCTCTACTGTCTTGGCTTTCTCATCACCGCTCATCTCGAATAACTCCTGACGGCTTCCGATGGAATGCATATGTCCGCATTCACACTGCCAGATGTTCAGTGGAGTTCCCCAGTAACGGTTACGGCTGATACCCCAGTCCTGAACGTTTTCAAGCCAGTCGCCGAAACGTCCTTTACCGATGCTCTCAGGGATCCAGTTGATTGTATTGTTATTTCTGATCAGGTCATCCTTAACTGCTGTCATCTTGATGAACCAGGATTCTCTTGCATAGTAGATCAGTGGTGTGTCACATCTCCAGCAGTGTGGATAATCATGCTCGAATTTCGGAGCATCGAAGAGCTTGCCTTCTTTGTCCAGATCTGTGAGGACCATAGGATCTGCTTTCTTTACGAAAACGCCTGCGTATGGTGTCTCTTTTGTCAGGTTACCCTGTCCGTCTACGAACTGTACGAATGGCAGTTCATAGTTACGTCCGATTCTGCTGTCGTCTTCACCGAATGCAGGTGCGATGTGAACGATACCTGTACCATCACTCATAGTAACGTAGTTATCACAGGTTACGAAATGAGCTTTCTTTTTCTGTTTTGCTGCTGCCTCTCCTGCACATGCGAAAAGCGGCTCGTATGCTTTGTATTCCAGGTCTGTTCCTTTGTAGGTTTCCAGAACTTCATATGCTTTCTCGCCTTCTTCTTTTGCAAGTTTGCCAAGGACTTTGTCAAGGAGTGCTTCTGCCATATAATAGATATATCCGTCTGCTGCCTTTACTTTGCAGTAAGTCTCATCCGGGTTTACGCAGAGTGCAACGTTGGACGGAAGTGTCCATGGTGTTGTTGTCCATGCAAGGAAGTATGCATCTTCACCAACAACCTTGAATCTTACAACTGCGGAGCGCTCTTTTACAGTTTTGTATCCCTGGGATACTTCCTGTGCGGAAAGAGGGGTACCGCATCTTGGACAGTAAGGAACGATCTTGAAGCCTTTATACAGAAGCTTCTTGTTCCAGATTTCTTTTAATGCCCACCATTCGGATTCAATATAATCGTCATAGTAAGTTACGTATGGATGTTCCATATCAGCCCAGAAACCAACAGTAGAGGAGAAATCCTCCCACATTCCTTTATATTTCCAGACGCTTTCCTTACACTGTTTAATGAATGGCTCCATACCGTATTCTTCGATCTGCTCTTTGCCATCCAGACCAAGTTTCTTCTCTACTTCCAGCTCTACCGGAAGTCCGTGAGTATCCCATCCTGCTTTACGCGGAACCATGTAGCCCTTCATTGTACGGTATCTCGGGATCATATCCTTGATAACGCGGGTAAGTACATGGCCGATGTGCGGTTTACCGTTTGCAGTAGGCGGTCCGTCGTAGAATGTATAGGTTTCTCCCTCTTTTCTGTTCTCCATACTTTTCTCAAAGATATGGTTTTCTTTCCAGAATTCTTCTACTTTTTTTTCACGGTCTACAAAGTTTAAGTTCGTATCAACTTTCTGGTACACAGTAATTTACCTCCTGTTTAAATTATTTGTATCAGACACCTGAAAATATGCAGGACGTTTATATACGCTGAAAAATATTTCCGGTGTCCTTTAAGAACGAAAATAAGCCCATAAAAAAATCGCCCTTTTGTAAAAGGACGAAGGTTTATTGACGTTCGCTATACCACCTGTTACATTGTACGGGCATCCTCTGCCGATACATGAATCTTTTAACGGGGATTTCCGTCAGCTCTTACCTGTCTGTACACCCTTCAGAGCTGCAACTCCGGAGTGATCTTCACTGCATTTACTCACCACCGGGCTCACACCCTCCCCGGTTCGCTGTCTGCTTTCCCCTGCAGTTACTCTCTCCATCAACGTTTTTGTGGACATATCATTTATTTAACTATGCGGATTCATTATAAGGTCACAAAATTCACTGTGTCAAGTATTTTTTTGAATATTAGGGTAATCCTGTTACTGTTTAATAACACTGGTTACTGTCAAACTCCCGAACAGTAACACACTGTTAACATACTATCATATAAATTTTACACAGGCATTGTAATTAATGATATAATAAGGTAGAATATTTTGTCCGAACGTCATTTAAAACAATGAACCAGTACATCGTTTCGTAAATAACTATACCAATCGCGTAGGATGCGGATTCGAGTGTGCAGGTCTAAAAACGCAGGCGTAGCGGGCTACGCTGAGGCTTTTAGACCTGTGCACTCGGATTTGCAGACAAGTGAGTGGTATAGTTATTTCGAGAACGATGTACTAGATGACATCAGGAAAGGAAGTGAAAAACAATGGGAGGCGTACTCTCCTACAGCGGACTTTCCACGAAAATCCGCGCAATGCAGAGCAGGCTTACTACCATGGATCAGTTCGAGGAAATCCTCCAACTCTCCGATGTCACGCAGGTAGCCGCCTATCTGAAGCGAATGCCGGAATACTCTTCCAGGTGGGATGCACTGGATGAAAATACCCTGCACCGTGGCCAGATTGAGAAGCTTCTGAAGAAATCCATATTCCAGAATTTCTCCAGAATTTATCACTTTGCCAACCCGGAGCAGCGTAAATTTCTGGATCTGTATTCCAAGCGATATGAAATCCGTGTACTGAAGGAAGTCATGACAAATATCTTCGATCATCGCGACACGGATCCTGTAGATGTTTCTCCGTACCGTGAATTTTTCCGTCTGCATTCCAATATTGATGTAGACCGGATCACTACCTGTTCCACCATGGAGGAACTGATCTCCTGCCTCAAAGGAAACGAATTTTATATCCCGCTTTCGAAGATCCAGGAGCATGAAACAGCACTTCTCTTCGACTATGGTATGGCACTGGATCTGTACTATTTTACCCAGATCTGGAACATCCGTAAGAAGCTGTTTAAAGGTAAAGATCTGGAAGAGATTACCTGCACTTACGGCGAGAAATTTGATATGCTGAACCTGCAGTTTATCCAGCGTTCCAAAAGGTATTACAACATGGATCCGGCAAGTATTTATGCCCTGCTGATCCCTGTAAATTATAAGTTAAAGAAAGAAGAGATCACAGCTTTGGTGGAAGCACCTTCATACGAAGAAGGTCGAAGAATTTTCCAGAAAACATGGTACGGCAACAAATATGAACAGCTTACCGTAGCCAATCTGGAAGAATTCTACAACCACATCCACCGCTCGATCCTTGAGAAGGAATCCCACAGAAATCCATATTCTGTAGCAGTGATCTATTCTTATCTGTATAACAAGGAACACGAAGTAAACCGTCTGACTATCGCCATTGAATGCGTACGTTATGGTGTGCAGCATGATGAAGCCATGCGTTATATTTGCAACAGTTGATTTCTATATGGCGCATAACTGAATAACTGCTTCGCAGTTTAAAGAACATTAACCAGGAGGTGAATTTATGATTGAGAAAATGAAGTTCCTGAGCATTACCGGTCCTAAAACCGATATTGACAGAGTGGTAAACACCTATCTTTCCAAGTACGAAATTCATCTGGAAAATGCCCTTTCCGAGCTGACCGCAGTAGAGAGTCTTTCTCCGTTTATGGAAATCAATCCATATAAGGAAGCACTCTCTACTGCCAACAGTTTCTATGATGAACTGGCAGATCCGGAGAAGATTTCTGCCAAACCCATGGATACTGAACAGGCTTTAAATACAATCCGCCGGATTCAGTCTGATTATCAGGAACTAAGCAATAAACGTGCTGATCTGGAGAGTCAGCTTGCAGCTCTGGATGAATCTCTGCGAGTGATCCGCCCGTTCAGAAATATTAATTACAATATTTCCTCAATCCTGAAATTCCAGTTCATCCACTTCCGTTTCGGAAGGATTGAGAAGGAATATTACCAGAAATTTGAAAAGTACATTTACGAAAATCTGGACACAATTTTCATTAAATGTGATGAAGATGACCAGTATGTCTGGGGTCTGTATTTTGTCCCGGAGCACGAAGCCCAGAAAGTAAAAGCCGTCTATTCTTCCATGCACTTCGAGCGTATTTATATGCCGGATACTTATGAGGGAACAGCAAAAGAAGCTTTCGAACAACTGACTGAAACACGCAACAGAGCTGCTGCTGATCTGGCATCTGCCGATCAGAAAAAAGCAGATTTTCTTCTTAGAAATCAGAAAGATATCGTTGCATCACGCAATGCTATCGCACAGCTTTCCGGTAACTTTGATGTGCGCAGACTTGCGGCATGTACACATGGGGATAAAGACGTTTTCTATATCTTATGTGGATGGATGACAGAGAAAGATGCCCATTCTTTCCAGAATGATATCAAAGACGACAGCCGCATTTTCTGTATTATTGACGGTGAAGAGGACGAACATCTGAAGCCAGGTATACACCAGCAGCCGCCAACGAAACTGAAGAACCCGAAACTGTTTAAACCATTTGAAATGTACATTAAGATGTATGGTCTTCCGGCCTATAACGAGATGGATCCCACATGGTTTGTAGCACTGACTTATTCCTTTATTTTCGGTGCAATGTTCGGTGATGTGGGACAGGGATTGCTGCTCTTTATCGGAGGTTTCCTGCTTTATAAATTCAAACATATCACACTGGCAGGCATTATCAGTTGTGCAGGTGTGTTCTCCACAATCTTCGGATTTATGTTCGGAAGTATCTTCGGATTCGAAGATGTGATACCTGCCCTGTGGCTTCGCCCGATGAACAATATGATGTCAGTTCCGTTTATCGGAAAGCTGAATACAGTATTTATTGTTGCCATTGGTTTTGGTATGTGCCTGATCCTTTTATGTATGGTATTTAACATCCTGAATGCCTGGAAATCCGGAGATGTAGAACACATCTGGTTTGATACAAACTCAGTGGCTGGTCTGGTATTCTACGGCTCTGCAGTTGTCTCCATTGCACTTATACTGAATGGCAAAACACTTCCCGGCGGAATCGTACTGTTTATCATGTTCGGCGTACCATTGATCCTAATCTTCCTGAAAGAGCCACTTACAGCCCTCATTGAGAAGAAATCAGAAGTTATGCCAAAAGAGAAGGGAATGTTCGTTGTACAGGGACTTTTTGAAATGTTTGAAGTCCTGTTAAGCTACTTCTCCAATACCCTTTCCTTCGTCCGTATCGGAGCTTTCGCAGTCAGCCATGCAGCGATGATGGAAGTCGTTCTCATGCTTGCAGGCGCAGAAAGCGGAAACCTGAACTGGATAGTAGTAATTCTGGGAAACCTTTTTGTATGTGGTATGGAGGGCCTGATCGTCGGTATCCAGGTGCTTCGTCTGGAATATTATGAAATGTTCAGCCGCTTCTACAAAGGTACAGGACGTAAATTTGAGCCGTTCCGCTCTGTAAAATAGACAGAAAGATCATCAGAAATTATACTATTTTCATTTATATATCATCCTCGGGAAACCCATATCTGTCGGTCAGCCAGATATTCAAAGCCGAATAAATATGATATATATGAACAGCAAAATCAAGAACTAAGAGGAGATTTAATTATGACAACAATCGCACAGATCATTTTAGCAATCGCACTGGTACTCAGCATCATTCTTCCATTTGGCTACTATCTCATCGGTGAAAAAAACCGCGGACGTTACAAAACAGCTCTCGGTGTAAACGCGTTCTTCTTCTTTGGAACCATGCTTATCGCCATTGCAGTTATGTTCACAGGTGCTTCTTCCGTACAGGCAGCTGCAGGCTCTGAAGGCACACTTGCAACAGGTATGGGTTATATCGCAGCAGCTCTTGTAACCGGACTTTCCTGTATCGGTGGTGGTATTGCCGTTGCCAGTGCGGCAAGCGCAGCCTTAGGTGCTATCAGCGAGGATCAGAGTATCCTTGGTAAATCCCTTATTTTCGTAGGTCTTGCAGAAGGTGTTGCCCTTTATGGACTGATCATCTCCTTCATGATCCTGGGACAGTTATAAGATGCAGATGTTTTTGATCAGCGACAATATCGATACCTACACAGGGATGAGACTGGCAGGTGTGGAGGGCGTGGTCGTACACACACATGATGAATTAAAAGATGCTTTGCAGAAAGCTATCTCCAATAAAGAAATCGGAATCATACTCCTGACCGAGAAATTCGGCCGGGAGTTTCCCGAAATTATAGATGATGTAAAGCTTCATCACAAAACCCCTCTGATCATTGAAATTCCCGACAGGCACGGTACTGGCCGCAAACCGGATTTTATCACTTCATATGTGAATGAAGCTATTGGTTTAAAACTGTAAAACAGTTACCAATAGTAAATCTAATGTTACTGTTCACACACCACTATCCCGAGACATACAAGCCAAAATCCCATTGCCGCAGGCAATCTGGAATGAATTT
>ERZ780203.289-NODE-289-length-61814-cov-12.001101_pt1 | contig 61814 bp, 96 predicted proteins | sample MGYA00511168_ERZ780203 | MGnify/ENA primary metagenome ERZ780203 (study PRJEB29588, sample SAMEA2156577) | human gut metagenome | biome: human gut; feature: human-associated habitat; material: faeces | place: Denmark | collected 2008/2010 ...
TTTCAAAATCTTTTGATTCTTTTCAGCTTCACAATATCAGCTTTACTTTGCCAAAAGGATATATTATGGGCTTGATCGGCCCGAATGGTACAAGATAGGAACTGAAAAAACAATCCACTACTTAGAGGATTATAGATACTGGAATAGAGATATAGGGCTCTATGTTCAGTTGGTGGCATAATTCTATATAGGGGTTATCTAAATATAAGAGTCTCCTGTGATTAGGTTATTTATAACAGATCACAGGAGGTAATTTTTTATGATAACAGTTGAAAAGATAGGGCAGGGTACATATTTTGAGGATGCCTTTAAGCTCTCTTTTAAGTATGATCCTGTTACGGTAGGCAAGGTAAAGGAGCTGGCACAGCGGCGATACTTGCCAGAGGAAAAAGCATGGGAGATCCCAGCTTATGAGCTCCCTAATCTGGTAAACAAAGTGGGTATCAATAATATCAAGAGTGATGATGCTGTGTTAGGAGCCCTCAAAACAAAGGAGATTGAGGACAGGAGAGAGGCTACACAGGAGCGGCTTAGAGATATTAAGCCCTCTATACCGTTTGATTTTACCACAGCTCCTCTACCTCATCAGATTGAGGCTTTTAACTATGGGCTGGAGAGAAACGCTCTCTTAATCGGAGATGAGCAGGGCTTAGGCAAAACAAAAGAGAGTATTGATATTGTGGTGGCACGAAAGAGGGAGCTGTGTAAGTGCCTCATAGTATGCGGAGTAAACTCCGTAAAATATAACTGGGAGGCTGAAATCCGTACTCACTCTAAAGAAAAATCTGTAATGATAGATGATAGAACTATGGATCAGAGAGTGCAATCCCTCAATAGCTGGCTCAAAGGGGCGGAGTATTTTGCTATTATAAACATTGAAAGCCTCCGTAATGAGGATATGCAGGATGCTATTTATGCTGGAGTGAAAGAGGGCTTTATAGGGGCTATTATCGTGGATGAGATCCACAAGGCGAAAAATGGCAGTAGCCAGCAGGGGAAAGCTCTTAGGATGCTCCGCTCTCCTGTAAGGATTGGTTTATCTGGTACTCCGATGAATAAGGCGGAGGATCTATGGAATATCCTTACATGGCTGGGGGTAGAGAAAAGGAGCTTTTACAGCTTTCGTAATACCTACTGTATCATGGGCGGCTATGGCGGTTATAAGGTGGTAGGACATAAGAACTTAGAAAGCCTCAATGCAGAGCTCAATAAGGTTATGATAAGACGGAAAAAGGAGGAGGTACTGGATTTGCCTCCTAAGGTATATCATACAGAATTTGTAGAGCTCACACGCAAACAGCAGATCCTTTACAGGGATATTAAGCAGGGCATTGTAGAGCAGTTGGAGGATATTCTCCAGAGTGTAAATCCTCTTAGCTGTACTCTCCGCCTTAGACAGCTCACAGGAGGGCTCTTTACGGAGGATAATCCTAAGCTGGATCGTATAAAGGATATGCTGGAGGAGGAGATTATCCCTAATGGCAATAAGGCTATAATCTTTAGTCAGTGGGAAAGTATTACCTCTGTATATTTGGAGGCTCTTAAGGCTTACAATCCGATCTATATCACTGGAAAGGTTACTCCAGAGGAGCGGCAGAAAGAGGTAGATCGTTTTCAGACAGATCCAGAGTGTAAGCTAGCTATAGGTACTATTGGAGCTATGGGTACAGGGCTTACTCTCAATAAAGCCTCTTATGTATTCTTTGTAGATAAGCTATGGAACAGCGGAGAAAACGCACAGGCAGAAGATAGAGCCCACAGAATAGGTACCGCTGGTACTGTAAATGTTATCTCTATGGTGGCTAAGGGCTCTGTAGATGAGGGCGTAGAGGAGTACCTGTTAGAAAATAAGGAGCTCTTTGATAGAGTGGTAGACGGTAAAGGAAGTAAGGCAGATGTGAGATCCATCCTCAACAAATTATTGAAAATTTGATATAGGAGGTATATAATAAATGAAAATGGAGGTTAGCTTATGAGAGTGATAACAATAGATCAAGATACAGGAAAGAGAGTGTATAGCAGAAAAGAGGTAGCGGTTTTGGTAGGCGTTTCTACCCAGACTATCCGCCTCTGGGAAGATGCTGGAAATATCCCTCAATCCATTAGGGATGATAACGATTACCGCTACTGGCTGGAGGAAGATGTGGAGAAAATTAAAGAGTACGCTGATAAGCCAGCAAAAGAGCGGCGTAAAAAATAATATCCCTCATAATGAGGGCGATTAAGAGGAGTTGTAAAAAGGCTCCTCTTTTTTGTTGCCTTATTTTTGAGGAGTATCTAAAAAATGCTGGCTCCTGTGATTAAGTTAAGTATCAATCAAAAGGAGGTAAGCAAAATGCTTAAGTTAGAATTTGTGAACGCAGTAGCAGAGGATAGTGGGTATGGGCTGGAGGTAAACGGTAAATCTCTGGAGGATATTATCTCTATCGCTCTTGGCACAAAGGCAGGAAACCACAGCGGCTACAATTCTGGATTACCAAAATTTAAGAGTAATTGCTGTAATGTAACGGTTATCATTGATCCCCAGCTTGTGACTACTCACATTGAGGATGAACACAATGTTTACCACACAGTAAAAGAACTGGAGGAGGATGCGGTAGCAGAGTATGAGCGGATTAAAGCGGAAAATGCAAAGGCAGATCCAGAAGAATAACGGAGAGCTCACTTACAAAAAAGTGATTGCTAGGAAAATGGGATGCTCCGTACCAGAGCTTAATAAGAGGCTCAAACGGAGAGAGAAAAATCTTAAAGAGATGGAGGATAATCACAATGGCAAAGAGTGAATTTACAGCAAGGGTAGCACAGGTGGAGGTAGAACTGGGTATGAGCGTACAGAACAAGAGCGGCATCTGGTGTAAGCCTACTGTACGCATGAACATTATGATCGATGGCGGCACAGATCCTAAGCAGAGAGAGGCTATTGTAAAACAGGCTTTTGATGAGGTTTGTAACAACATCGAAAAAGTGATCTCTGAAATGGAATAATCTTTACAGTGAGGGGAGATAAGCCGCATCTCCCCTCTCCGTATCTGGAGGTAATAGCTATGGGAAAAATAAAGCTGGATAGAAAAGATAATTACACTATCATTTCTAACAGTGTGCTCAAAAATAAAAACCTATCCCTAAAGGCTAAGGGGCTCTATGCTTATATGTGGAGCTTGCCCGATGATTGGGATTATTCTGTAGCAGGGCTGGTAACTCTCTTGAAAGAGGGCAAGGATGCGATCAATGAGGCTCTAAAGGAGCTGGAGAGGGAGGGCTATTTAGTACGGACTATCTTACGAAAAGGGGGGAAATTCTCCGATATGGACTACATATTGCATGAATTTCCGCAGTTTTCACCGTTTACGGAAAATCCGCAAGCGGAAAAACCGTTTACGGAAAATCCGCAACAACTAAATACTAAAGGAACTAAGGAAAAATCAACAAAAGATCCTTTACCTTTGGTAAAGGGGGAGCAAGCTCCCTCTAGCTCTGAAAAGAAGAAATCCTATAAAACAGTTTATGATATGCCAGAGAATAAAGAGATCAGAGAGGCTTTAGTGAAATTCGTTGATAGCTGTAAAGGGAGAAATTATACTCCTAAGGTTACTACAGTGGAGAAGTTTGCTAGAACTCTTAGAGAAAATTCCTATGGTAATCCAGAGCTGGCTATGAGGATTGTGGATCAAAGTATTAGTAAGGGCTGGAAAGATCTTTACCCTCTCAAAGAGAAATTTAGAGCTGGGGCGGTTGCTAAGCAGTTTACAGGAGAAACCGCAAAGGACAAGGATGGTAAAGAGATAGTGTATTAGTGCGGAGGAGCTGTAATGGCTCCTCTATTTTTTTGTCTAAAAATCCGCCGCCGTTCTGATTAAGATAAGCATAAGGTGTAGGTATACCTACACAGAGAGGAGGCAGATTTTAGATGAAATGCTTTGCAGAAAGCTACTGTAAAAAGGATAGATCAGAGTGTAGTGAGCTGTGCGGTGGTTATCGTGTGTTAAGAGCTCTTTACACTCTTAGCAGGATCCCAGTACGGTATCAGTACAATATAGCTCTTAAGCCAGAGCCAGCAGATGTAAAGGCTTTTGAGGCGTTGAATGATTTTAAGGAGAACATTGTAAGAAATGTGGAGGAGGGTAATGGTTTATATATCTGGGGAAAGAGTACAGGGAGCGGTAAAACAAGCTGGGCTTGTAAGATTATGAGCTACTATTTCCGTAAGATTGCCTTTAATTCTGGGCTGGAAAATGAGGGGCTTTATATTTTTCTCCCTACATTTCTGGAGGATCTAAGAAATTCCTATGATAATCCAGATCCAGATTTTGAGCAGGTTTTAGAAATGCTGAAAAAATGCAAGCTCCTTATCATAGACGATATAGGGGCGGAGAGAGTAACAGAATGGGTAAGAGAGCGGCTGGTAAGTATTATCAATACCAGAGTGGGAGCTGGGCTATCCACAATTTATACAAGTAACCTCTCTCCAGAGGAATTAAAAGAGGGGCTGGGAGATCGGATCAGTAGCAGGGTTTTAGGTTCCTCTGGGGTGGTAGAAATTACTGGAGCAGATCGGAGGGGATGGTAAATGGCATTAGTTGAGGAGAGCTTAATCTGTAAAGTGCTGGAGGCTCCAGATCTGGAAATGCTCCACTCAAACGGAGTTACAGAGGAGATGTTTCTCACACGAAAAGAGGAGATAAAGTTTATCATATCCCACTATCACAGCTATAAGCAGATGCCAGATAAGATAACCTTTTTAGGAGCCTTTAAGGACTTCCAGATCTTAGAGGTTACAGAGAGTACCGATTATCTGATCTATAAGCTGAAAGAGGCATATTCCTATACTAAGATTGTACCGATTATCCAGAGTGCGGCGGATCTGGTAAGAGAGGATAGTATTAAAGCGGTTGAATATCTCAAAGATCAGTTAGAGGCATTTCAAAAAGAGGTACCGATAAGCAGGAATAAAGATGGCTATGATATTATCTCAAATGCTAAGGATAGGCTGGCGGAGTATAAAAAGCGGTGTGAGGTAAAGGGGCTTATTGGTATCCCTACAGGGATTGATAAGCTGGATGAGATCACTAATGGCTGGCTCTGGGGAGAGGAGCTGGTGGTAATAACAGGGCGTACAAATGTTGGTAAAACATGGATCGGAGAGTATTTTGCTACCGTAGCTTGGAACATGGGTTATAAAATCCTTTTCTACTCTGGAGAGATGAGCAGGGAGATGGTAGGCTTTAGGTTTGATACTCTCAATAAGCATTTTAGTAATATGGGGCTCCTTAATGGTGCTGGCACTCTGGGGAAAAAGCCAGATACCGATGGAGGGAAATATCTGGAGGAGGATTACGAGAATTATATCAATCAGCTCTCCCAGAAAAGCGGTTTTATCGTGGTTACTCCAGATGATTTTGAGGGGCGTAAACCTAATGCAGATGAGCTAAAGAGTTTAGCACTTAAACATGAGGCGGATATGATCGTAGTGGATCAGCTCTCTCTTATGAGTGATAAGCGGAGGGCGGATACTCCCAGAATTGCTTATAACAATATATCGGAGGATCTGTTTCTGGTTAGTAAGGAGCTCAAAAAACCTATACTCCTCATGGCACAGGCAAACAGAGAGGCGGTAAAGAACAGGAAAAAGGGAGAGAGCCCAGAGCTACATGATCTGGCAGAGAGTGACGGAGTAGGGCAGAACGCCACAAGGGTACTTTCTCTTAGCGTGATAGATGGTACTCTGAAAATCAGTATCAAGAAAAATCGTTATGGTATGAATAATAAAGAGGTGCTTATGATCTGGGATATTAACACAGGATACTTAGAGCCGCTGGTAAAGAAAGAAGATAATCCAGAGAGTACAGAGGCTCCTAAGGCAGAGGAAACAGAAAAAGATGGAGGTGTAAAAGATTATGGGTTTTAAGAGCGAAAATGAGAGCGGTGTACCTAAGGGGCGGATCGTACCTATGTACCTTACGGATGAGGGGGATCTTTATCCTATATTTTTCACAAGTGAGGAGCAGATGGAGCTTGTGGGTACTATGGTGGGAATTGCTATGGAGCATAGGGTAGTAGTGGATACTCATACCCAGATTAACGATCCTAAAGAAAAGCTCTCCATCTACAATCTGAAAGAAAAAAAGAAAATCTTATAAAAAACTCTCTAAAACTTACCTCCTTTTCTGATTAAGTTGTTTATCAGACGAAAGGAGGTATTTTTTAATGTTCGTGAGTAGCAAGGATGTAGCGGAGGTTATGGGAAAAAGGCATGATAACCTCTTAAGAGCAATTAGAAAGTACATAGTAGCCTTAGGAGATGAGGCTGGTAATTATTTTGTTGAGGAGGGTACAGGCAGAAAGGCTTATTTTAAGGTTACTCTGGCAGGCTGTGAGCTCTTAGCTGGCAGGATTATAGGAAAGGCTGGAGATGAGTTTAGGGGCTGGTATAGAGCGGCTTTTGGAGCTGGGGAACCTGTGCAAATTGTACCTAAGCAGGAGGAGATAGCGGCTGTAAAAGAGTATGCGGTATCAGAGGTGGCGGAGATGCTGGGAATGAGTGAGAGATCCGTGTACCGCAATATCCAGAGCGGAAAGCTGGAGGCGATTGAGAGAGAGGTTATGATCCCTACAGTTAAGAAATTCATTACAGAGGAGGCTCTGGAGGAGTTTAAGGCAAAAAGGGAGGTATCATAAGTGGATTATTTCAGTATGAGATGGCGGCTGTGTGCCTGTAGAGTAAATGCAGGATATACCCAGAAAGAGGCGGCTAAGCTGGTGGGCGTAAGTGAAAAAACCATCGTTGACTGGGAGGCAGGGCATACAGCTCCTAATATGGAGAAAGGGCAGAGGCTTAGTGAGATTTACGGTATTCCTCTGGCGTATATGGATTTTACAAAAGAGGGTAACGCTATCCCACTTAGAGAGAAGATGGAGGCGGAGGCTATTCCGCAGTTTTGAGGATAAGGAGGGCAGGAAGTGATGGAGGCAAAAAAAAACGGAGATCTGTAAAGAGGGGTTAGATAATCTTAGGTATGCAGTAGTAGAGCTGGCGGTTAAGGATTACAGGGCTCTTTTACTGGGAAAAAAGATCCCCACAGCAGATTGTAATATTTCAGAGCTGGAGCGATTTTTTAGGAGTGGCTGGTATAGAACGCTTTGCGACTATGATGGAGAAATGTTAATGAGCCAGATCAGAGAGCAGGTACAAGAGGCGAAAAGAAAAGAGCTCTCTGTACTGTGAATACAGAGAGCCCAGTGGAGGGAGAGTTATTTCTCCTCTCCGTAGAGCTGTAGCATCCGAACAGCTACCGCTCTTACTAAGAGTTTATCCTCATTCGATAACTTGCTATAAACCTGTGTTAGCTCTTTCAGTAAGGGATCTGGCGGCTCATCGGTCAAGGCGGTAAAGTTGTAAAACTGTGAAATAGGAGCTCCCAGATAATCAGCTATGCTCTGGAGGTTATCCATATCTGGGAGGTGCTTACCATTACTCCATGAGGAGAATGTGGTAGCAGGTACTCCTAAGGCATCCGCTATTTCCTTTTTAGTCTTGCCAGATATTGAAATGTAGTAGCTTAAGGCTTTTACAAAGTTATCTGTAAGAGGAGATTTGGCACTCATAGTAACACCTCCTCTCTTTTAAGGATAGCTATATTATACAGGATTACAGTAGAAAAGTAAAGGGAAATTTAAGAAAACTACTGAAAAACAGAATTTTATATTGACAAGTGGCAGAGATGGGTATATACTGGAAAACAGTAGAGCAGGGCTCAAAAAAGTACCCTGTGTATATTTTTTAGCTATTGACTACTGGAAAACAGTAGTTTTGATAGAAATTACAATCATTATAAGGAGGTACAGGCGATGACATTATCGGAACTGTATGAGGCTTATAAAGCCAAAAAGTTAGCCTTTGAACAGGCAAAGAAAGAGGAGGAGAAGTACAAAAAGCTCCTCAAAGACGCTATGCAGGAGGCAGGAGAAAAGGAGCACACGGATCAGCAGGGTTATCTCTTTGAGAGGATCGTGCAGGAGCGTAAGAGCATGGATGAGGCTAAGTTGCTGGAGGAACTTCACAGCAGAGGCTTAACAGGGTGCATCAAGACGGTAGAGGCGGTAAACGAGGAGGCTACCTTACGGGCGGTAGAGGCTGGCTCACTTCCGCAGGAGGTGTTAGCTGATTGCTTAGAGGTAAAAGAGGTAGTTGTGCTTAAGCTCACAGCCCCTAAAAAGGGAGCTAAGAAATGATAACGATCTGGGGAGTGCCAGTGGTAGCTACTGTAGAGCAGGTGCTCAAAGATATAAAGCTGGAGCTTTACGGTACAGGGCTACTGAAAGAGATGAATAACACAGGATCGGATCTTATGGTTACTTGCCCTTTTCATAAAGGCGGCAAGGAAAATAAGCCCTCCTGTGGAGTGCTCCTAAAGGAGAAAAAGGTAAACGGAAAAAGCTATGAGGCTGGTACCGTTCACTGTTACACCTGTGGCTATACAGCAGATCTCCCTCAATTTGTGGCGGATGTTCTGGGGCTTGGAAATTCTTTAGCTGGCTATAAGTGGCTGGTTGGAAAGTACAACTACTCCACAGCGGAGAGGGAGCCCTTAGAGCTCAACCTTTACAGAGGACAAGCCCAGAAAGCCTCCTACATGGATGAGGATCTTGTGGAGAGATACCACAGAGCCCTCCTAGAAAGTGAGGTGGCGTGTGAGTACCTACATAAACGGAAACTTGCTAACTGGGTGCTGGAGGCTTACAAGGTGGGGTTTGATCCAGAGGATGCTACAGTCCTTTTCCCAGTGAGAGGGCTGGATGGGAAAGTGGTTTTTTACAAGGGCAGATCCATTATTGGAAAGCGATTTTATAACGCTAAGGACATTGATAAAAGCTCTGTGGTGTTCGGGCTCTGGGAGCTCTGTAATGGTCGGTTTTCAAACGGAGTAGCCACAGCGGAGGATCTTATCTGGATTACAGAGAGTGAGATAGATGCTTTAAGCCTTATTTCCTATGGAGAGTATGCGGTAGCTATTATGGGCTCCCACATATCGGAGGAACAGTGTAGGGATTTAGAACGCTCTCCCTTTAGACGGTATGTAATAGCCACAGACAACGATGAGGCAGGGCGAAAAGGAGCCAGCCAGATCAAGCGGTTACTGATCCCTAAGGGATTTAGGTTTACTAATCTCCGCTGGGATACGGAGCTAAAGGATATTAACGATTTAATCAAGCAGTACGGAGGTAGCTGGAAAGATTACCTCACAGGATTTTAAAGGAGGAAAACAGGATGAATACAGGATCAAGAAACAATGAGGAATTAGTAAAGCTGTATAAGGAGAGCAGGGATGAGGCGTATTTAGCGGAGCTTATCTCTCAAAATACAGGGCTGATAAACATACTGGTATCCAGTTACTTAAGCTCTATCCCTAATTCAGAGCTGGAGGATCTGGTTAGTGAGAGTTACATACCGATGCTTAAGGCTATTGAGGATTTTGATGAGAAACAGGGCTTTAGCTTTTCTACTCTCCTTAAGGCGTATGTACGCCAGCACTTAAACCGCCTCTACAATGAGGCTACCAGAAAGAAACGCTTTACAGGCTCCACGCCTGTTAGCTATGAGAGCTTGGTGGAGATCAACAAAGAGGGCGGATCAGAGCTGGATAGCTCCTTTACTGTGGAGCTGGAGGATATTAGCTCTGTGGAGTTTATGGACTTGCTTAGATCCTTAAATCTCAATGATAAGGAGCAGGTGGCAGTAAATGTATTGATGGCAGGAGGCACTAAGGGAGAGGTTGCTAAGGCTCTCAAATGCACTCCAGCTACAGCAAATTATTATTTCAAGAGCATTAGAAAGAAATTTGTATTTGCTGGCGTGGCTGTCTAAATTTTAGCTCCGTATCTGATTAAGTTAATTATCACAGAGAAAGAGAGGAGAGGCTAATGAAATGCGTACAAACTTTGGTAGCTATCATGCAGGGTAAGGCTGTGGTGCTGGTAAAGCGTGGAGAGCGAAAAGCTGATGTAGTGGTAGGTAAGAATGTTAATAAGCAGTTTGCTATTAACAGTATGGTAGGAGCTGTAAAGGCTATGTTGCTGTAAATATAAAGGATAAACAGGAGGTAAATAAGAATGGGCTTACAGGCATTGTTGAATAAATACGATAACGGAGGATTTACGAAAACTGGATGGTTTCAGTTAAAGGATGATGGGGATACCGCTACAGTGCGGCTCCTCCATAAAGGAGAGATCGGAGTAGAGGAAGGCACACAGGAGCCTAAGTTTGATTTTCCGATTTATGAGGTACACAAGCTGGATGTGGATGGCTCTGGCAGGGATCGTACTTGCTTATGTAAGGGAGAGGGCTGTGAGTTTTGCAAGGCTGGCAATAAGCCACAGCTTAGAATGTTCCTCCAGATGGTAAATCTGGATGAGAAAGATAAGGATAAGCAGGTACAGCTCTGGGAGAGAGGGCTCACGGATATTAAGGCTATGATCGGCTTAACTGGAGAGTACGGAGATCTTACTAAGAGAGATATTAAGATCAAGCGTAGCGGTGCAAAGGGTAGCCTTAAAACCACTTATCAGTATTTCCCTAAGGATAAGAGCGAAAGAGAGATCCCAGATCCGCAGAACTTAGTAGGCTCCCTCATTTTGGATCTGGATCGTGAGGATCAGATTAAGGCGATTGAGGGCAGGTTACAGCTCAAAAAGAACGATAACGCAGAGGGCAAGGATAACAGCGGAGTAGGAGCCAGCAGAGTATTTTAAGCAGGGAGGGAGGCAAGGAAACAAGCCTCCCTTTTCTACTAACAGGAGGTAAGCAGGATGGCAAGAGAAAATATTGAAATGAATATGAGCAGAGAGGCGGTATCCTATGATGATATTAGCTCTAGGCTGGCTCATAAGAAAGTATGTAATATTTCCTTAAAGCGTAACCAGAACACGCTTATTAAAGGGCTGGAGGTAATCAGTGAGCTTGTAAAGAGCGGTAGGCTTCATGCGGAGGGGGAGATTGAGGTTATCCGTACTCCAGAGCGGCTAAAGGAGTTTATGGATACCTATGTAAATGGGTATGGGGAGTATGTGTTGGATGTGGAAACTACAGGGCTGGATATTTACAATGATATTTTAGTGGGTATCTGTCTGTATAATCCCGATCTCCCTAGTGCTTATGTACCGTTTAACCATACAGACCTCCAGAACAGGAGAGTAGAGGGGCAGATGACAGAGGAGGAGTGTAAGGCGGTTATGCTCCCTTATCTGGCAAATAAGGATCTTAAGTGTATCAATCATAATATCAAGTTTGATGATAAAATGATTACCTTTAACTGGGGGCAGAGGATCGCTAATGTGTGGTGGGATACCAATATAGCAAGCTGGGTATTGAATGAAAATGAAAAGCATGGATTAAAGCCTCTGTATAACAAGTATATCCTCAATGGAGAGGGCTCCGATGAGGATTTTGGAGATCTGTTTGAGGGTATCCCCTGTAATTATATCCCTATTGAAATCTTTAGTATTTATGGTGCTAATGACGGTTTCAAAACATGGGCTCTCTATCAGTTTCAGAAACAGTACCTCAATCCAGAGGCAAAGAGAGCAGACTACAGAAAACTCTATGATGTGTTTATGAATGTGGAGATGCCGCTTATTGATGTGTGTATGGATATGGAGCTTAGAGGCGTTGAAATTCGTGAGGATTACGCTAAGGAGCTCTCTGTAAAATTCAATGAAGAAATGCAGGAGAAAGAGGCGTTATGTGATGCCTATGTAAGGGAGTTTGAGGAGTACATTAAAGAAAATGCTACTCTTATGAGGCTCACAAAAGGCACTTGCAAGATCAATTATAACAGTCCACAGCAGATGGCTTGTTTGCTGTATGATATTTTCCAGCTTAAGAGCGTAAGCCGTAAAGAGCCCAGAGGCACAGGAGATAAGATTATCCAGATGCACAGGAATAAGGCTAAGAAAGCTGGCACGAAAAAGGGAGAGCGGTTTATAGAGTTTCTGGATAATTACCAGAGGTACAAAGAGTGCGGAAAGCTCTTAGGTACTTACATTGATAAGATCCCAGCGGTTAAGTGTGAGAAAACAAACGCCGTACATACTACCTTTAATCAGTATGGGGCGGTTACTGGGCGTTTCTCCTCCTCTGATACCGTTACTAAAATCAACCTCCAGAATATCCCCAGCCACGAAAAGAGCATCCGTAAGATTTTTAAGGCTAGAGATGGGTACAAGCTGGTAGGGGGAGATTTTAGCCAGATTGAGCCCCGTGTGCTGGCTTACTTCTCTGGAGATGAGGCGATGCAGAACGCATACAAAGAGGGTAAGGATCTGTATGCAATTATGGGCTCTAAGGTGTACGGAGTGCCTTATGAGGATTGTAGGGAGTTTTATCCAGATGGTACGGTAAATCCAGAGGGAAAGCACAGGCGTACAACGATGAAAAGCGTGTTGCTGGGTATCATGTATGAGCGTGGAGCACAGGCGATAGGAGAGCAGTTTGATAAATCCGCACAGTGGGCTCAAAAGTTGATTGATGATTTTTATAAGAGCTTTCCTAAGGTGCAACAGCTCCGCCTCAAAATTGAGAAAACAGCGGAGGAGTACGGTTATGTTACTACCATTAAGGGGAGAAAGCGTAGGCTCCCAGATATGCAGTTATCTAACCACGATGATTACCGATATGCAGAGGCTCACAGGCAGAGCCTTAACAGCGTGATACAGGGCTCCAGTGCCGATATTATGAAATTGGCGATGATCGAGATCTACAGGGATCCTAGATATAAGGAGCTGGATTGTCACATGATTATTACCGTACACGATGAGCTCATAATGGAGGTACCAGAGGCAAATGTGAAAGTAGGAGCAGAGCTCTTAGTATCCACTATGAAAAGGGTAGGGCATAGCCTTATTGATCTCCCTATGAGCGTGGATGCAGAGGTAAATGAGTATTGGTATGGAGAAAATCTGGCGGAGGCGTATGGTTTGTAATGGCGGAGTGTAGATATTGTGGAGCAGAGGTTGAGGTAGGTGGTATTTGTGCTTATTGCGGCAGAGTTGCGGAGCCTTTTTATTATCCAGAATATACTCCACAAATAAAAAAGGATACGCTGGAAGAAAAGCCGCCTCCAATGCCAATACAGGTAGGTACTCAATATGTTGTAGCGTGTGGAGATAATTTGTGGAGTATTGCTAAGAGAGCTTATGGAAAAGGCTCCCTGTATAAATATATTTTAGAGCACAACAGGCAGATTAAAAATCCTAATTTGATCTATACAGGACAGAGGATTTATATACCTCCCTATGAGGAGAGCAGGAGGAAATGATGAGATATAAAGTATGGGATATAGAGGAGAATAAGGAGCGTACTCTGGAGAATTGTGTTACTCCTCTGGAGGTAGGCACTGTGAGGAGAGTAATTGTAAAAAAGGGCGGTAAGAGGGAGGTACATAATTTTAAGGTGCTGGAGGTGTTGCCAGATGGGGAATAAAGACTTTGATGGAGATGCTGTAAAAGTGGGAGATAAGGTGGTTGTGGTTATTTCCAGTTGGGGAAATAAGTCACGCTCAATAGGAGAAGTGGTTAAGAAAACTCCTACAGGGCTTATAGATGTAAAAATCTTTGGAGGCGGTGTAACAAGGTATAGGAAAAATGGTTATCCTTATGCTAAATCTGAAAGGTACAGTAATTATACAAATTATTTGTTGCCTTACAGTGAGGAATTGGAGCGGCAGATCAAGCAGGATAATGATAGGAGAGCGATGATCGCTCATCTCTCTAAAGTGGATTGGAGTAAGTACACTAATGAGGAGCTGGATAATATTCTTAGATATATCTCCCGATTGAGGAATAGTTAAGAGCTCTCTAAATTTAAGCCTCCTTTGTGATTAGGATCAGTAAATCACAAAGGAGGTATTTTTATGGATTTTATAAAGAGCCCACTTAATTATACAGGCGGAAAATATAAACTCCTCCCACAGCTTTTAGAGCTATTTCCGAAAGAGATAGATACCTTTGTGGATCTGTTTGCTGGCGGAGGAAATGTGGCAGTAAATGTAAGTGCTAAGCACATTATTTACAATGACATTATGCGGCAGGTACCAGAGATGCTACAGGAGTTTAAGAGCGTGGGTGTGGAGGAGTGCTTACAGAGGATTGATTATTTTATAGAGGCTTATGAGCTCTCAAAGGATAACAGGGAGGGCTACCTTAAATTGAGGGAGCGTTATAACAATTCTTTTGATCTGGAGTTTGGGGTAATGGATCCGCTTATGCTCTATACCCTTATCTGCTATTCCTTTAATAATCAGATCCGCTTTAATGGTAAGCATGAGTATAATATGCCTTTTGGGAAAAATCGGAGTAGCTTTAATCCAGCTCTTAGAGAGAAATTTGTAGCTTTTGTAAATCGGTTGCAGGAGATAGATATACAGTTTTTCAGTAAAGACTTTAGGGAACTGAAAACAGGCGGATTAAAGGGGAGCGATTTTGTATACTGTGATCCGCCTTATCTCATTACAGTAGCCTCATACAATGAAAACGGAGGATGGGGAGAACAAGCAGAGAGAGAGCTGTTATCTAAGCTGGATGAGATAGATAAGGCAGGAGTACGGTTTGGATTATCTAATGTTTTGGAGAGTAAGGGCAAAGAAAATACGATCCTAAAGGAATGGGCTAAGCGGTACAAAGTAAATTATCTGGAGCATACATACAGTAATTGCAGTTATCACAAAAAGGATAAGGAGAGCAAAGATGTAGAGGTATTGATTACTAATTATTGAGGAGGACATTATGAGAGTTTATATAGCTGGAGCTATGACAGGTGTATTTTATTATAAAAAGCCTTTTCTGGATGCAGAGAGAGAGCTAAAGGAGCTGGGGCATATCGTAGTAAATCCAGCATACTTACCAGAGGGCTTAGCGGATTATTTTGAGATCAATAAGGCTATGATAGATCAGTGTGATGCTATCTATGTGCTGGAGGGCTGGGAAAACTCTGTAGGCACTAAAAGAGAGATCGAATATTGCAAGAGTAAAGGCTGGAAAGATGCAGAGCAAATTATATATCAGTAGGAGGGGCTAAGGCTCCTCTTTTTCTTTTCTAAAAATCCTCCGCAAATGTGATTAAGTTACTTATCAGATAAAGGAGGTACAGGATATGGGCTTAGCCAGTTTGATTAAGGTAGCACAGGGAAAAAATGCAAGTAATGTATCCTTTGAGGATAGTTTTCTTAAGGAATATGAGGAGGCAGTAAGAAAAAAGGAATTAGAGGAGAGGCAGGTAGCTCCCTCTGATTATATCCGCCCTAGCTCTATGTATGGGTGTGAGAGAATGATTTTTTTCCAGAGAATACATAGCGGCTCTCTCAATGGGGAGCAGTCGGATGTACCACTTATTGAGATTTGCCAGAGCGGTACAGATCGGCATTTAGATATACAGCACATTGTAGAGCGTATGGAGGGCGTTGAGTGCTTAGATCTGGAGGAGGTAGTAAAAGAGGCTAACCAGAGAGGCATTAAAACAGAGTTTGTAGGTTGGAATGAGGATCACACAGAGGCAAGGTGTAAAAATGATGAGCTTAGTATCTACTTCCAGCCAGATGGTGTAATCCGCTTTATGGGGAAAGAGGTAATACTGGAGGTAAAGACGGAGAGCACATATCAATTTAGTAACCGCTATGAGCCTAAGGAGGATCATAGGTGGCAGGCTACAAGTTATGGTATGGGGCTGGGAATTGATTATGTTTTGTTTCTGTATGAGGATCGGAATTTCTGTAAAAAGAAAGCCTATCTCTGGAAGATTACGGAGGAGATGAAAGAGAGGGTAAGGGCTAAGATCCGCACAGTAAATACCGCTGTAAAAACTGGCATACCTCCAGCAAAGGATGATAGCAAGTGTACCTACTGTAAATATAAAAATGAGTGCGGTTTAGTGGATGCTGGTAAGTGGGTAAATCCTAAGCCACCTGTGAGCCCACAGGAGCCTCAACAAGCTACAAACAGAAAAAAGACAGGTAAATCTACCACTAAGAGTAAAAAGGGGCAGGAAAGGGCAAATACGAGCTCACAGATACCTAAGCTGTGTAGGAATTGTACTCACTGTGTAATGGAGAACTTTGGAGGAGGGCGTAATTGTATCTTAAATTTCACAGCTCCTATAACTCCTGTAAAGCCTAATACCAGATGTAAGTATCCAGAGAAATTTACTCCTACTGGAGAGGCGATTGAGCATTATACAGGAGGTAGTAAGGATGGCAAGTAAGGGCATAGGAAAAATCTTTGAGGAGGAGATAAAGAAATCTTTTCCAGAGGATTTTTATATAGAGCGTTACAAGGATGATACCGCTGGATTTTATGGAGTAAGTAATCCAGCGGATTACCGCCTCTATAAGTATCCGTACACATTTCTCTTAGAGCTCAAAACGCATAAGGGAAAAAGTTTACCGATTGATAAGATCCGCCCTAATCAGATACAGGGCATGGCAAGAGCGGTATTACATAAGGGGATTTATGGCGGCTTTATTATCAATTTTAGAGAGCTGGAGGAAACTTACTATATCACAGTGCAGGATATGATCCGCTACATAAACTCAACGGAGAGGAAAAGCATCCCTGTGGAGTGGTGTAGGGAGAACGGAGTAAGGATAGAGCAGACGAAAAAAAGAGTACGGTACTCCTATGATTTGAGGAGTTGGTTAGAGCGATATTTTGGAGGTGCGGTATGAAAGTTACTCAATGTAAAGGAGAGGGGCAAGGCTCCTGTAAAAGATGCTCCGATAAAGGCAAGTGGAATAGAAATTGGATGTGCTTTTTGTATAAGATAGAGGGCTATGAGGGGTGCTATTGTGCGGATTGCGTAAAAGAGATTAAAGCGGAGGCAGGTGTAGAGGATGGCAGTAAGTGAGGTATTAAGCAAACTCATAAAAGAGGTACAGGAGGAGAGCACTCCAGTAGTAAAGCTCTCTAATCAGCTTATAGAGGATTACAGTAAGGATCTGGATAGTGCTATTTCAGAGCTGGATATGATTATGGAGAGCATTGGAGAAAACTCCATAGAGGATATACCAGATAGCCAGATTGAGTATTATTGTGTAAAAATTCCAGCTCTGATGTACTATGCAGGGCAGAGAGTAGAGGAGCTGGGGATGCAAGCGGATTTAGCCTCTAATGCAAAGAAAACCGCTCAAAATGAGGCTATGCTTAAGGTAACAGGCACAGTACAGGAGAAAAAGGCAAGAGTAGAGCAGATCACAGAGGATAAGGCTCTTGTGGAGGCGATTTACAGGAGAGCCTATAACTCATTAAAAGTTAAGCTGGAGATGGCGGAGAAAATCTACAGCGGATTAAAGAAAGCTCTTAGTAAGCGTATTGCAGAGGTGGATCTGGATAGGTTTAGTAAGGACAGATACACAAGCGATCCAGAGGATCCTACAGAGGAGTAAGCCTATGGAGCGGTGGGCTTATGAATATTTTAGGAGATGTGAGATAGAGGAACGCTGTAAGCAGGAGGCGGAGTGGCTATTGGATCATCCTAAAGACGGTGTAAGGAAAATCGCTGGAGAGTTTTGTATCAGTAAATCACAGGTACATAGAGATTTACATGAGCTTAAGCATATAGACGATGATTTGTATATACAGTGTCGGAACATTTTAAGGAGGCATAGGAGGAGCCGATGAAAGCATTTTTAGTAGTGGTACTAATAGTTGTAATAGCTTTTATCCTGTTTGCGGTAATCGGTATTTGCAAGAGCTGTTACTACAGTATCCCTTATGAGGAGTGGGTACAGATTGAGCAGGAAAAAGCAAAGGCAGAGCGGCGTAAGCAGAAAGGAAAGAGAGGATCACAAAATGGTAGAGGATAAGATAAACCTCTTTTTAGAGGAGTTAGAAAAGCAGGGCATAGAGATAGACGGAGAAACAGCGGTACTCTGTAATGATGGAGTAGTAATGTTTATGCCTAATGAGGAGGGCAAGGTAGATATAGGGGTGGTAAGAAATCTGGTAAAGCTGGATTATACCTTAGGGATCACAGATAAGGATGTAGAGCTCTGGAAAACTGCTGGGGAGCTTATGCAGGAGTTAGGGGGTATGGAAGATGGCAGAGATTGATAACCTCATAGCAGAGGTAAATAAGAAATATAAAACGGAGATTATCCGTAAAGCCTCCGATCTTAAGAGCATTGAGTTTATCCCTTATACCTCTCCCTGTATGAATTATCTTACCAGAGGCGGAGTACCTGTAGGGCGTATGCTGGAGCTGGTAGGATTGCCGCAGAGCGGAAAGACTACCACAGCCTTAGATGTGATTGCAAATTATCAGAAGAAATATGATCGGTATGTGGTGTATCTGGATGCAGAGAACACGCTGGATAAAGAGTGGGGCTCTACTCTGGGGGTAAACTGGGATAGCGTGATCCTTATCCAGCCAGAGAGTGAGTATGGGGAGCAGTTGTTAGATATGCTCCTAGATTATGTGCGATCTGGAAAGGTAGGGCTTATGGTGCTGGATAGTGTTCCTTTTATCCAGCCTAAGAGTACCTGTGATAAGGCATTGGATGAGAAAACCTATGGGGGAAACAGTGCTCTCATTAAAGCCTTTTGTGATAAGGTGGTGCCGCTGTGTAAGAAACATGAGTGTACTTTTTTAGCACTCAATCAGCTTAGGGAAAATATAGGCAATCCATACAAGCCTTATAAGATCCCCTGTGGTACAGCTCTGGCTCATGCGTGTAGTCAAATTCTGTGGTTTACAAAAGGCTCTTTACTGGATGATAAGGGGAATGAGGTAAGCGGCAATTATGCTACTCCCTCTGGAAATCTGGTAAGCGTGAAAATGGAAAAGAATAAGGTTACAAAGAATGATCGGCGGCTGGGTACATACACTCTTAATTACTATTCTGGAGTAGATGAGATAAAGGATATTCTGGATATGGGGATCCTGTTAGGAGTGATAGTACAGAGTGGAGCATGGTTTAGAGCTAAGCTCAAAGACGGAACGGAGAAAAAGATGCAGGGCAAAGGCGGAGTACAGGATTTTTATTACAACGATCTGGAGGAGCTGGAGTACCTTAGGGAGCAGGTATATAAGGCTACTATTTAACATGGAGGAGGTGTAAAAGCCTCCTCTAAAATTTTATACAGGGGATATATAAAAAGTGCTTGACATTGTTATATAGGGGGTATATAATAAGAGCATGAACAAGATACAAACTGAAAAATGAGGAGGAAATAGATTATGAAGTTTTTTGAAATGAATTTACAGGTAGTGGAGAGTAAAAAAGGAGAGCGGATTGAAAAGACTTATAAGACAGAGCTTAGAATATCCGATGAAACAAGTTTCTCTGACATTGTAGATTTTATGGAGGATATTAAAAATATCTGGAAAAGAGCTAAGAGTGCTGTAAAGAGAGGGCATTGGATGGAACTGGAGGTTATTGTATCGGCGTATGATAATTGGCTCACGGATGAGGAGTTGATACGAAAATCTTTTGATCGTTGGGTATCGGTGCCTACAGAGGAGCAGGATGAAGATGGCATTTATCTTAGGGCAGATACCAGATATACAGCTCCAGAAAGAGATATGTACCTTACAAAAGATACCTTAAAGGATTTGGCGTTTACTCTTTGGTAAATAAAAACAGACTATTCCAGAGGGCAAGTAAAGCCCTCTGGAAATAACAGGAGGTAAAGGATTATGGCACATGATTTTAGGGAAGTCAAAGCGGCGGTTATGAACACTGTTAAGGAAATGGATAAGAAAGATCCTAATTGGAAGTGGAAAGCGGTAGTACAGAAAGCACAGATCAAGATATTCTGGAGCTACCTAGAGTATAAAGGAGAAATCCCTCCGTTTATCATTACAGACGGATCCGCAGAGAAAGAGGAGTGTTGTGCAGAGGATGAGGATTTTATTGTACTTAGAGATGAGAGAGGCTATTACATGACAGGAGCCATCTTAGGAAATGAGCGGATCTGGCAGGATGGCACATTAGAGGAGTGTGTGGTACGCCTTATGAGATACTTACAGGGCAGGGTAAATAGAACTTATTAAGGAGGTAGGATGTATGTTTGAGGTATTTATAAAGAGTGCTGGTGTAAAGAGGCATTTTACAGAATTTGAAACAGAGGCGGAGGCGGAGAGTTTCTGTAGAGAGTATGGCTGGGAATGGGTAGATGAGAATGAGTTTGTATGGGATATGGACTATGAGGAGGTATAAAGGATGCTGGAGAGGAAGATCAGACGGTATAAGCTCATGGATGCTCATAGAAAGCTGGTAAGGGAGGGAAAGCTCTTAGAGGGGAGATTGGTTTTATATCTTCTTAGAGAGGGGCGGATCTCTTTGGGGCTGGGAGATGAGGCGTGGAATGTAGAGCGGCTATGTGAGGAGCTGGGCTGTAGAATTAGATACACAAGAGGCGGTAATATAGCGGAGGTGCGATTATGAGAAAGGTAACTTATACAATAGATGATCTGGAGTATTTCAGAGAGTTATATAAAGGGGCGGATAATCTGGAGGAAATTCTTGGATGTATAACTCCTTTTCGGTGTGAGTACACGCTGATAGGAGAGGAGTATGAGGAGCGGTACCTGTTATTAGTGGAGGGGCAGGAGATTAGTATTAACGAGCTGAACGGATACCAGAGAGGGGTAGTTTTAGCAGATTGTCAAAGACATTTCCAGAGAAAGCCTTTAGAGAGCGGCGGGGAGATGCCTACAGGGTGTATTAAGATTGAGGAGGCGGAGTTATGACGGATAAACAGAGAGATATGGTAGCTGGTGTAGATTGGCTCCTTAGAAAATTTAATAAGTACAGGGATGATAAGGAGTTTACTGTAGAGGAGATCATTAGAGCCTCTAATGAGGCGGTGCAGGAGATTTTAACGGAGGTAGAGGGATGATTAAATTATACAGAAATAAGCAGGGGAAAAAGCTCTATCCTGTATGTAGCTGGGAGAATAATCAACATAAGCTCTATAATGCACATGATCGTATTATGAATACGATTTGTGAGGCACAGGAGGCAGGGTTGGAGCCTCCGTATGAGGAGCAGGAAAGAATAGAGAAAGCTATGGATGCTTTTGAGAGATATGTAATACAGGGTATTGTGTATGCTACTTATGAGGAAAGCTGTTTGATTAAGGATTATGTGGCGGCGTATGATGCAAGGCATTATTAAGGAGGCAGGATAGAGGTAGTGTAAGGCTACCTCTAAATTTGCAATAGGAAAATGATAAGGATAGGTAAAGGAGGTAATGGCTATGTTGAATAAAGAAAAATTGTTTAGCGGAGTTTATGGGCTGGCAGTAGGAGATGCCTTAGGTGTTCCTGTAGAGTTTTGCAGTAGAGAAATGTTGGAGAGAAATCCTGTAAAGGGCATGGAGGCAGGAGGCACACATAGGCAGAAAAAAGGCACATGGAGCGATGATACAAGTATGGTATTGGCTACACTGGATGCTATGAGTGCAGGAGGGCTATCTTTTGGTATGATTATGGATAATTTCAAGAGGTGGTTTGTAGAGGCACAATATACCGCCACAGGGAAAGTATTTGATATTGGCGGTACCACAAGTGCCGCTATTCAAAATTACATGAGAGGAGAGCCTTTAGAGCGGTGTGGGGCGGCAGATGAGCGGAGTAATGGTAATGGATCTCTTATGAGAATGTTACCGATGATCTATTATGTGCGGCTTAAGTATGGGCTGGAGGTAAATCCTGTAGCGGTAGAGCAGATCTATAAGCTCTCTGCTTTAACTCATGCAAATATACTTAGTAAGGTATGCTGTGTTTATTATGTGTATATTGGTATGTATATTGTGGAGTACGGTAAAGAGAAAGGGCTCCACAATGCTATCAAAGAGGCAGTAGAGGCAGTAGAAAAGTATTATTTTGTGGAGCAGGAGGAGATCCCCTGTGTACTCCAGATTACAGGGATGGATAGCCTTATGGATTGTGTAAGCCTCAATAGAGAGGATATAGAGAGTACAGGATATGTATTATACAGCTTAACCGCCTCTCTGTGGTGCTTGTGGAATACTTCCAGCTATGCAGAGGCGGTATTGATGGCGGTTAATCTGGGGGCAGATACGGATACCACAGCGGCTATTACAGGCTCTTTAGCTGGTATTTATTATGGAGTAGATGGTATTCCTAAAGAATGGCTTAAGGAGCTGAAAAATTGCAAGGAGATTACGGATATTTGCAATAGGTTTTATAATCAGTATAAATAAGGAGGCTGGCGGAGTGAGAGAAAAGATAGAACAGCTAAAGGCAGATCTGATAGCATATAAGGCAAAGGGGAAAAGAGAAGTTTCTCCAGATTTGATTATCGTAAGGCTTAATGCAATTTTGGAGGAGGAAACAGATGGGGATAAAGGACAGGATAGAGCTGTATAAGAGCCTCTTTGGGGCTGATTGTAAGGCTTTAGAGGCGGTAAAAGGATTTATACTACCTGTAGGCAGATTTGAGGCTCTGGAGGCTATCAGAGAGCTTAATACTATCCTCTCTGATTTGTATATGGTATCCATCCCTACTCTTACAGTGTGGGTAAGGGATAACTCCTATGTGCAAGCTACAGGAGAAATCTACCTCACAGAGCCAGAGCTGGAGGGTTTTCTCCATCAATTCCGCCATCATCTACAGAATGTGGAGCGGAAGTATGAGCGAAGAGGACTTACTACAGAGGGAAAGCTGGAGCTGGCAGGGATCCCTTATAAGGATACGGTGTATAAAATGTATGGGGAGGATGATGCTATAGCGTGGAGCAAGTTTATTGTTGAGTTATCCTCAAAATAGAGGTATAATTTACCCAGTTAGGGATAAAGGAGCTGGGTATTATGAAGATAAAAAGAGCGGCGGCGTTGGTTTTAGTGTTGGTATTCTGTTTAGGAGCCTGTGGTAAGAATGAGAGTACAGTAGAGGATACTGTGGAGCCAGATATAACGATTGAGGAGAGTGAGGCGGTTTCTGTGGAAACAGAGGCGGAGCCAGAAGAAGTAGAAACAGAGGAGCCTAAGGAGGAGGTACCTGTAATCTATGAGGATAATGAGCTTATCAATCTGTATTTGAATAGATATAATGAGGCTAATCCAGAGGCTCCTATTGAAAGGGAAAATTTTGAGATATACCATCATCATGGGAGCGATCATAAGGATCAGATACTTTTTAATAATGGTGTTGTTATATCGGCACAAACAGGTAGTAAGGTAAAGATAGATATAGAGGGTGGAGATACACAGGAGGCTTATAAACAGGCTTTTATACAGTATGCAAGAGGCTATAATACGGAGCTAAGCCCAGAAGTATTAGAGGAATACTGGGAGCAAAGTATGAGTAATCTTAATCTTGATACACAGTTTGATGATTTTGTGGTGTATATCCACTCTTACAATGATAGCATAGAGCTTTTAGAAATTTCTGGAGCAGTAGAATAGGAGGCGGCTTATGAAAATAGGAATTAGAAAGCCCAGCATAAAAAAGGTAGTAAAAGCTAAAACCATTGGTAAGGCAAAGAGGGCGGCTAAAAAGGCTGTAAATCCTCTTTATGGGAAAAAGGGAGCTGGAGTTGTAAAGGATCCAGCAAGGGCGGTAAAGAATAAGGTGTATAAGAAAACCACAGTAGGGGTAAAGGATATTTTGAAATAAGGAGGGCGGATTGTGGATAATGAAAAGCAGAAAGCGGCTATTTTAGAGTATCTGGAGTGTTCCTATTCTGGAGCTAAAATGATGGATGATATAGAGCTCCAAACGAGGATAGGCAGGGCGATAGAGGCATTTAAGGCGGATGTGCATGAGGATATTTTTAGAGAGGGTTTTATAGAAAGTCAAATTGAAAAAGAAATGCAGGATAGGTTAGAGGATCTGTGAGGATCCTCTTTTTTTTTGTCTAAAATGAGCCTCCGAAAATGATTAAGTTAGGTATCACAAGAAAGGAGGCGGCGGTGTGGGAAATGAAAAGAAAAGGGTTACTTCCACAGATATTAAGCTGGCGTTAAAAGAAATGCACTTAGCCAGAAGTAGCTATTTTATTACAGAGTGCAAGAATGGCTCTACTTATTTTCCTCCAGCACAAGGGCTACTCAAATTTGATGGGTTGGCTATTACAAAGAGCTATACTAAGCCCTGTATTATCGGATATGAGATCAAGGTAAGCAGAGGAGATTTTTTACAGGATGGTAAGTGGCATTTATATTTACAGTATTGTAATGAATTTTACTTTGTGGTACCTCATGGGCTGGTAAAGAAAGATGAGCTCCCAGACAATGTAGGACTTATCTATTACAATCCAGATACACAGGCTCTTAGAACGGTTAAAAAGGCTCTGTATCGACAGATAGAAAAGCCTGTAGGCGTTTATGAGTACATTATCTTTAGTAGGCTGGAGGAGGACAGGATCCCTTTTTATGAGGAGAAAGCGGAGTATGCTAGAGCTTATCTGGAGGATCAAAAAGATAAGAAATACATAGGCTCCATGCTGGGCTCAAAGATGGCTAAGGAGCTGGAGGAGGCGTATAAGCGGCTAGAGGCTGTAAAGCACAAAGAGGTAAATATAGAACGCTGGGAAAAGGTAGAAAAGCTCCTTAGAAAACATGATCTTTTAGGGTGGAGCTGGTATAAGGATGATAGCTGGCTGGAGGATTTGGAGAAAGCTCTTAGTAGCTCATATCCTAAGGAGTTGGAGTTTACATTGGATGCCCTTAAGCGTGAGGTAAACAGGCTGGAAAAACTGAAAGAGGAGTGTAATGCAAATGATTAAAGCGGAATATCTGGGGATCAGTGAGGAGCCTTTGCGGAGTGGTAAGGTTTATAAAATCTCTACCAGATGTGCAGGTAATAAACTGGTGGTATCTGTAAGGGGCGTTAAGCGGTGCTATTCCTGTTTGGAGCAGTTTCTTAAGGAGTGGAAAGTAAAGGCGGTGTACCATGAACAGAGCAGAAAGGCGTAGGCAGGAGAGGGCGGCACAAAAGGCAAAAACAGCTACCTATAACCTCACAAAAGAGCAGTTAGATAATGCTGTGAAAGAGGGCATTAAGGAGAAACTGGCGGAGGTAAAAGAACAGGCTACACAGGATGCGATCAATACAGCTATGGTATTACTCCTTACCCTCCCTCTGGAGGTACTTATGGATCATTACTGGCAGAAATCTTATGCTAAGCGGATCCCTAAGTTTACAGAGCAGGTATTAGAGTATTATGAGCGGTGGCAAAATGGGGAGCTGGATATGGATAAGCTCAAAGAGGATTTATGGGAGTATGGTGGCGTGAGATTAGAAGAAAGAGAGGATTAGAGCATGAGCATAAGAGTAAAAGCAGGTGTAGATTTAGAGGAGCTTAGAAAGTTTGGATTTAAGACAGGGAAAGAGTGGGCGGATGCTGGAGAGCGGTGCTTACAGGGTATAGGCTATGAGTATCAGCATGGATGGTATCATAAGTTTTTAATGGATCCAGATGAGGAGGAGAAAATCTATTATGCAGATGAGGAATACGATCAGCCTATGGTACAGATTACCGTAAGAACGGAGCACAGGGATCTTTATGTGGAGTGTGTTCCCTCTGGTACTTATCATATCGGCGGCGGAGATCTGGATATTGTCTTAGAAACGGTTTTAGAGCTTACACAGGCTGGGTTACTGGAGGTAGTACATGAAGAATAGCACAAGGGCAAAGAGTAGCCAGCAGGAAAAGCGGATTGCTAAGGCTATGGGCGGTAGGCAGGTAGTAGGCTCTGGCTCTACTCCGTTTCTTAAGGGAGATGTGATAGCTGGTAAACTCTTTATTGAGGCAAAGACAAAGATGGAGCCCAGCAAGAGTATTTCTGTAAAAAAGGAATGGCTGGAGAAAGCTAAGGCTCAATCTGTGGCTATGAGAAAAGAGGATTACACAGTAGCTATATCCTTTGGAGATCCTAAGGAGTATTACATAATTGAGGATGCTCTTATGGAGGAACTGTATAAGAGCAGAGAGGCACTTAGAGCAGTTATAGAGGAGCTGGGAGGGCTGGAGCTTAAGAGCCTCTGTGGGATAAAGAGAGATGAGGAGCTTAAGCGGCTCATACTGGAGGTGTTGAAGTGAGAGATATACCTACTTTACTGGAGTTAGAGGAGATACCTGTACTCTGGCAGTACCTTTACATGGATGAGGAGAATTTTATTACTGTAGATAATGGTATGGCTAAACTGGAAATCAGAATGAGAGAAAGCTGTACTTTCCACGCTAAAAATTTGAATTTTCCCGATTTGCCGGATCTGGAATATACGGAGATGATGACTATTCCTAATATGCTGGGGATTATCGATCAATTAAAGAATGTGCCGCCTGTAGAGATTAAGAGTTTTTCCTCTAGGTGGGAGGAGGTACGCTCTATAACGCTGGCAACGGTGGCACAAAATAAAATGAAGTGGGAAAGGTGGAAAAGATGAGCATTTCAGAACAAAATAAGGAGAACGGTAGATATTATGGCTATGAGGCTCAAAGCAATCAATTAGTAGAGGAATGTGCAGAGCTCATACAGGCAGTAAATAAGTATCGGAGAGCAAGAGGGAGAGGGCAGGTACTTAGTCCTATGCTGGAGCCCTCACAGGAGGAAAAAGACAGGGAGCAGGTGGCTTTAGCTAATCTGGTGGAGGAGATCGCAGATGTAGAGATTATGCTGGAGCAGGTAAAGGATCTCCTTCAGATACCAGAGGAGGATATACAGGCTATCAAATTGTATAAGGTAAACCGTACCAGAGAACGGATTGCAGATAAGGGTTAGGGAGAGAAATCTCCCTAATTTTTTTTGAATAGCTCTCTAAAATTCCTCAATCTTTAGGATTAAGTTAGTTATCAACAAAAACAGCACATACAAAGTAAAGGAGATTAAGAGCTATGGCAAAGAAAGCATTTAAGGGATTTAACAAGGATCTGACCTGTAGAGGGTTTCAGTATGAGGAGGGAAAGGAGTTTGAAACAGCAAGAGCGGAGTGCTGTGAGGAGGGTTTCCATGCCTGTGAGTATCCTTTGGATTGTTTCGGTTATTACAATCCAGCCCAGAGCGTTTACCATGAGGTAGAGCTGGATGGGGATATGGATCAGAGTGGTAGCGATACTAAGATCTGTGCTACTAAGATTAAGATCGGTGCAAGGTTGAGTATTGCAGGGCTGGTTAAAGCGGCTATTGATTTTACCATGAGCAGAGTTAATAAAGAGGCAAGCTCTGATGAGCGGCACGGTTACGCATCCGCTACAGGGAATTGTGGAGCCTCCTCCGCTACAGGGAATTGTGGAGCCTCCTCCGCTACAGGGGATTATGGAGCCTCCTCCGCTACAGGGAATTGTGGAGCCTCCTCCGCTACAGGGTATCGTGGAGCCTCCTCCGTTAGTGATCCTACTGGCGTGGCGGTTGCTTGGGGGCATGAGGCAAGAGCTAAGGGTTGTCTGGGTGCTCATCTTATCCTCTCTGATTGGAGATACATTGGAGAGAAGTATAGCGATGGGGATTATAAGTATCCGTACAGAGTGGAAAGCTGGGAACTGGCAGGAGCTAAGCTGGTAATTGTAGACGGAGAGAAGATCAAGGCAGATACATATTACCGCTGTATCAATGGAGAGATTGTGGAAGTTGATGAGGATGGAGAAATTGCAGAGTAAAATGTAAAAGGGCAGTAATAAGGGTGGTACATTCCTGTAAAAAGAATGTACCACTTTTTCTATATTCTCTCTAAATATCCGCCTCCATTCTGATTAAGTTACTTATCAACGGTATTAAGGAGGCGTTTGGTATGGCGGATACAGGGAGAGATATAGTTGAGTATTTGCAGGAATTTCATAAAGAGGAGCGTACAGCGATCAAAGGTAGGGAGCTGTGTGTACTTTTTAATCTTACAGAAAAGCAGTTGAGGAATGTGGTAAGCGGATTAAGGCAGGATGGAGAGGCAGTATGTAGCTCCTCCTATGGTTATTGGTATTCAACGGATCCAGAGGATATAGAGAAAACCATGAGGAGATTAGAGGGGCAGGTAAAGAATATGAATATCTCCATAGCAGGGCTGAAAAAGGTACTTATGGGAGGGGCTAAATGAGAAACAGAAGAAAGCGGAGGGTAAGGTTTACTACCCAGCTTACAAGAAAGCAATTCATTTTCTTTATGGCGTGTCTGGCGATTTTGATGGCGGTATTTATCGCTGGAGTTTCAAAAGCGAACAAGCCGCAAAAGGCAGGAGAGGATGCAGAGGCAGAGGTTTCTACCATTCCTTACATTGAGGCAACAAGTAAAGCAGAGCCCAGCACTTCTCCAGAGTACACGCCTTACGGAGATCCTAATAATTATGTGTATCCCTATAATACCATGAGTGCCGATTGGGGAGCAGAGCTGTATGAGAGCGGTTTTAAGTATTACCAGATACCGCAAGAGTACATAGATGAGGGCGGTTGTTTCCCAGAGGCGGTACAGGCTTATCTCTGGTGCTTATGTGAGGAGCGAGGTATTAACTATTATGTGGTGGTAGCACTCATAGAGAGGGAAAGTAGGTATCAATGGGATGCCTCTGGAGATAACGGAAACAGTAAAGGGTATATGCAGATTTACGAGAGCTGGCATAAGGAGAGAATGGAGGCGGAGGGAGTAACGGATCTCTATAATCCTTATGGAAATATCAGAGTAGGGCTCAACTTCCTACAGGAGCTCACAGGCGGCGGAGTAAATGCAGATTATCATTATGTTTTAATGAGTTACAACATGGGAGAAAGCAGAGCTAAGGCTCTTTATGAAAAGGGGATATATTCCACTGAATACTCTACAGGTATTCTCCAGAGAGCACAGGAAATACAGCAGGAATTAAAGGAATAAAGCAGGAGCGTAAAGGATTATAGGATTTTTCTATAATCCTTATTTGCTTGTAAGGAGGTAGAGGCGGTGTATGAGGTTGGAGAGCTGGTAAAGTGGCGATGTCCTTTAGATGCAGATTATAGCTATGGCTACATTGTAGAAATCAAGAGAAATCTAGCTACAGTGATTGGCACAGGATATTACAGCGGAGTTACCACAGAAATACATCTTAGATACATAGAAAAGGTAAAGAGAGGCGGTGGCGGCTATGGGAGAGGTAAGGAACATAGTAAACGATCAGCTCCTTAGATTGAGTTATAAGGATCCTAAGAATATCAAGAAATTTTTGAGGAGCTGGGGAGGACTGGAGAGCCTTGCCCTCAAAGGAGATACGGTTGCTACCTGTATTCTGTGTGATCTGAAAATTGTAACAGGAATTGATATAGAGAAGTACAGGCGGAAAGATCGGAGAGCGTTTAATCTGGGGTATCAGAATGGGAAGTTAAGCCAGTATCAATATATGGCGATTGCCTATACTCTGGTGCTGGGGTATTCGCAGGAGGAGATCGCCTATGTAATGGGAGTGGATCAGAGTGTTATCTGTAAAAACATAAACAGCGGCATAAAGAAGATCCAAAAAGAGCTAAAGGCTTTTGAGGAGGTAGAGTAGTGTGAGCAGATTGAGGCGTGAGGAGGATGCGGCGGATAAATGGCTTAGAGAGCACGATCCCTATTATGCAGATCCTAAGAAGAATAAAAGGAAAATGGTATCTCATCCCTATGAAACGCCAGAGCAGGAGCGTAGGAGGAGAGAAACAGAGATCCCTATTAGCTCTCTATCCTCAAAACAGAGGGTACAGTTTAAGGAGGTTGCAGGGGCTTATAATGAAAAGGGAGAGTTTAGCCTGTAGTGCTGGTACATAATTTATACAGGTTTGTAACCTATCTAATGAAAAGAAAATACAGCTTTTATACATCTATAATGAAATGGAGGAGAAACGGATGGAAGTAAGAGAGGATATGAAAGTGCTGTATGCGGATCCGCTGGATTTAATTCCTTATGAGAATAATCCCAGAATTAACGATTATGCAGTAAAGAAAGTGCTGGAGAGTATTAAGGAGTATGGTTTTACTAATCCTATTCTGGTAGATGCAGGTTTGATTATCATAGCAGGGCATACACGCAGAGAGGCGGCAATACTGGCAGGGCTGGAAAAGGTACCGTACATCATTAAAGACGATCTCACTCCAGAGCAAGTAAAAGCCTATAGGATTGCAGATAACAAGCTGGCAGAGCTCTCTACATGGGATGAGGAGGCATTGAAAGCGGAGTTATTTGAGTTGCAGGAGTTAGATTATCCGCTGGAGGTAATGGGCTTTACAGAAATGGATCTTAAGGATCTGTTTGAGGAGAAAGAGGAGCCTAAGGCGAAAAAGCCGAAAGAGGAGAAAACTACTCTCCCTATGCTTAGATTTGGGAGTAACAGTGTACGGATTACAGAGGATGAGCTGGTATTGCTTAGCAATCGGTATAATGAGTATGTAGAGCTTACTCCAGAGGAGGGCTTTATAAGCTGGCTGTTAAAGAGAGGGCTGTAAAAATGAGTGAGGGTGGCGTAAGAGAGAAATCTCTGTTAGAGGAGCTGGAAGATATAAAGGATGATCTGGATCAACACGTTTATGAGAGAATACTGAAAAAGTATTGGAGTGAGATAGAGAGGAACAGGGCGGAGATAGAGAGGGTAAGAGCAGAAACTTACAGAGAAGTAATAGAGCTAAAGAGAGTTGATACGGAGAAAAGCACTATTATTACTGTATTATCCGCTTACATAAAGGAGAAAGGGCTACTGTAAAAGGTGGCTCTTTTTTATTTCAGTATCTCCATGAAATCTCATAGAAAAAGCGGAGAAAGAGATCGGCGGCGGAAAAGAGGCAAAAGGCGGAGAAAAAGCCTATGTTTAACGTAAAAATACTAAAGAGAGATATAAGGAAATCTCTTACTGAAAATATAACAAGGATATATAGAAAAAGCAGTAGGAAAAGGAATAGTAGTAAAATCCCTCAATTTTAAGAGGCAATAACAGGAATGTAAGAAAACCTGTAGAAATTCCCCTCACAAACAGAGGGAGGGAGAAAGGAGGGCGGCTGGAGTGGCACAGTTGAGTAAGGAGAATAGCCTCCAGAAAGAGGCTTTTGAGCTGTATTATCACATGGGAGATAAGAGATCCCTTAGAGCAGTAGCGGAGAAGATAGAGCGAACAGAGAGAACGGTAGCAGGTTGGAGCAGAGCCTTTAGCTGGGTGGATAGAGTAAAGCAGAGAGAGATAGAGGATGCTAAGAATATGGGCGGAAATGCCTTAAATAGCCAGACTACCGATGTTAAAACACGCTACAGGATCCTTATGAATAACCTTATAGCTAAGGCAAGCCAGAAAATAGCTAAGGGAGAGCTGGGGATCCGTAATGTGCAGGACTTAGAGAGAGTGGTTAAGCTGGATCTCTTGCTTATGGGAGAGGCTACAGATAATACCTCTAATACCTCCACTACAGAGCTATCTAAGGCTGATAAGGATAGGCTGGATACCATAGCTAAGCTCTTAGAGGGAAAATAGCGGTTTTATTCCTCACAATCTTTCAGAAAAACTTACACTTTTGAGGCGAGGTGTAGAAAAATATCGGGAAAATAGACAAAGGGCATTGACGGTATCTAAGGATTTGAGAGGAAAGTGATTATGTTAGTTATCAAAGATAAAAGGAGGATCCACAAATGGATGAGAGAATGATTAAAAGCCCTAAGCACTATACAGAGGGGCGGAGATTTGAGCCTAAAGATGTTATCAGAGATTGGGATCTCAATTTCAATCTGGGGAACGCTGTAAAATACCTTGCCAGAGCAGGGCGTAAGGGCGATATGGTAGAGGATCTTAAGAAAGCCCAGCAGTACATACAGTTTGAGATTGATGCACTGGCGGCGGAGGGAGGAGAAAAGGCTCCCTGTGATAAGGAGGCTGTAGATCCTTTTGCATCTCTGGTTAGAATGTTGGAAACGGAAGTAAAGCCGATCATGGTAAAAATTCCAGAGGGAGTAGATGTAGATAAGGTGCTGGCTGATATTAAAGCAGGTAAAGGATTTGCTGGGCTGGAGATTGTTGAGCCAGAGCCTACAGAGTTTCAGAAAAAGGCGGTAAAGCTGTATAACGCATATCTTTACAGGTTATCAGAGATCGCTAAAGAAATGCAGGAGAAAAGAAAATCTACTCCGCCTATGTTGGGGATGTACTCAAAGGTTATACAGGAGATTGTTTTGAGAGAGGATTTTGATCCAGAGGAAGTATTAGATCACATGGCGGATAAGCTGATGCAGGAGGGCTTTTTGAGATGAGAGTAGTACAGGCAGGGTATGAGATCTTAGATACCCTCAATGGGGAGGAAATCCTTAAGAAAATTGAGAGGGTAGCAAGGGTATGTTACAAGAGTGAGGATAAGATCGGAGAGGGTACAGCGGAGAGGATGGTAAAAGCCCTTATCAAGAGAGGGCATGAGGCGATGCTGGAGCATTTCTCTTTTTCGGTTAAGTTTACTGTGGATCGTGGGGTATCACATGAGCTTGTAAGGCACAGGGTAGCCTCTTTTGCACAGGAGAGTACAAGATACTGTAATTACGGGCATGAGGGAGAGATTACTGTTATCAAGCCGCTGTATCTTTCAGATTGCGGAGAGGATTATAACCTCTGGAGAAAGGCGTGTGTGGTGGCAGAGAAACAGTATTTAGATATGCTGGCTTATAGGTTTAGTCCACAGGAGGCAAGGGCTGTATTGCCTAATAGCCTTAAAACAGAGGTAGTAATGACAGCTAACCTTAGGGAGTGGCGGCATTTCTTTAGCCTTAGAGCCTGTGGAACTACAGGAAAGCCGCATCCTCAAATGCTGGAGGTAGCGGTACCGCTTTTGAAAGAGGTTAAGAGCCTTATCCCTGTGGTATTTGACGATCTGGAGCCGCTGGAGAGCTAAGCGGCGGTAAATAGTGTGCTGTATTCGGTAGAGGAGGGCGTAAAAGCTCTCCTTTATCAGTAAGGAGGTTTCTATGGGAGGATATGTGGCAGTAGGTGTTATATGCCTGTTTGCAGGAACGGTTATAGGCATTTTTACTATGAGCCTTATGGTAATCAGTAAAAACAATGATGAGTACCATGTGGAGGGGCTGGATTTGGATAAGGAGAGTGAAGATGGTGGAAATCGGTAATATTGTAGTGGCAAAAGCGGATAAACGCCTCATAGGAGAGGTGCTGGCTATAGATGAGATGGATCGGGCTACAGTAAAGCTCTGTGAGAGCGGCGTGGAGGTGCTGGTGGATATATCAAGCCTCTCTTGCACTGGAAGTAATCAGCCTAAAAGAGAGAGCGGTAAAACGGTACATATTCTGGGTACGGAGTACAAAATCCTTATTATTGAGGAGGGAGATTACCGCTATGATCGAGAGGCGGATGGCTGGGTAGATCCTATAGCTAAGGAAATTCTTGTTTTTAACTATAAGCAGGATGCAGTAAGCGTAAAGGATCTGGTGGCATATCAAAGAAAGGTATTGAGGCATGAGATAGTACACGCTTTTCTGTATGAGAGTGGGCTGTGGCAAAATAGCTATGGATCTAAGTGCTGGGCTCAAAATGAGGAGATGGTGGATTGGTTTGCAATACAGGAGCCTAAAATCCACAGTGCATATATTGAGGCAGGTTGTGAGTAAGCAGTAAGGAGGGCTGGGCGGTGCTAAGTGTCGGATTAAAGATCATAGGTTTAGTGTTTCTGGTAATAGTGGTTATCTGTATCTGGAAAACAGCAGAGTATTTTAACACACTTCCAGAGAGCAATAAATACAAGCCTGTGATAGCGTGGGATCTTTTGGTGCTATTCTTTGTGGCGGTAGCCTTAGTAATGAAAATAGTATCAATGTAGGGAGCTGTAAGAGGCTCCCTTTTATATTGCGTAAGAGAGGAGGTTAGACAGGATGTGTTAGATTATTCAAAAGTACAGATAGTAGAGGATATGCTGGAGGAGGCGGATAACAGGGATGCTATGATAAAGCATCTCATAGAAAACTCCGCTTTTGAGGTAGCCTATTACTTAGTATGCAGGTATATCACTAAGCGGAATGTGATGGAGCTCCATAAGAGCATTATCTCTAATATCGCTGGCAGTAAAAGCACTCTGGATCTAGCTCCTAGAGGTTTTGGTAAGAGTACGGTAGGAGATGTGGATTATTGCATTACAAATATCCTTAGGGATCCTAATATCCGCATTATGATAGGCAGTAAAACACAGACACAGGCGGAGGCTTTTCTTAAGGAGGTACGGAGCCACTTTGAGCAGAATGTTGATCTAATTCGTATCTTTGGAGATTGGCGTAAGAGTAAGGATAATGTGTGGAATGATAGAGAGTTTACTGTTAATAAGCGTACTGTGATTAAGAAAGAGGCTACCCTTACAGCTCTGGGAGCCTCTGGAGCGGTTATTTCTAAGCACTTTGATATTATTATCGGAGATGACTTGGTAGGGTTGGAGAACGCCAGAACGGAACGCCAGAGGGCTAATCTGAAAGAGTGGTTTTACAGCTCCCTCTTTCCTACACTGGAGCCAGATGGAGAAATTCATATACTGGGTACACGCTATAATCCTTTGGATCTGTATGAGGATTTGATAAAGAGCGGTAGCTATGTAGTGAATATCCAGAGGGCTATCAATGTGCAGGATGGAGAGGAAAAATCTCTCTGGGAGGAGAAATTTACCTTAGAACGCCTTAAGCAAATTAGGGCGGATAGTGGAAAGATTATCTTTAATATGCAGTATCAGAATGATACAGAGCTAGCAAAGGGTAAAATCTTTAAGGCTAAGTATTTCCGCTATTATGAGGAGTATAAGCTGGATTACGATTTTCAGACCGCAAAAGTACGGATTAAGACAGCGGAGGGGATCGATCAGTGGATCAAGGTTAGAGTGTATTTTGGTTGTGACTTGGCGATCTCCGAAAAGGAAACAGATAACAATGATTACTTTGTGTGCATGGTAGTAGGTGTAGACGATGAGAAAAATGTGTATGTGCTGGAGTATGTGAAAGAGAGGCTAACCTTTAATACACAGCTCAATACTATTATCAGCTATGGCAGGGATAAGTACCCTATGGTAGAGCGGATAGGAGTAGAGGCTAACGCATACCAGAAAGCACTCTCACAGGAGCTAAGGCGGCTTTCTCTATTGCCTATTATCAATATCAATACCTCTAAGGATAAGGTTACTAGGGCTATGCGGAGATCCGCAAACTTTGAAAATGGTAAGGTGTTCTTTAGAGAGGGTATGGATGATTTGGAGGAGTGCCTGTTACTCTTTCCAGAAGTGGATCACGATGACCTATTCGATGCTCTGGATTTTGCTATGAATATGGCAGATGGAGCAAATGAGATCAGAGTGCTCAATAGAGAAGATTTTTATATTTAGTCCTTATGATTGAGGGCTATTTTTTATTGCAGAAAAGGAGGATAACACGATGATAAGCAAGCCGATAGATAAAGAGTTTAATGTGGAAATCTCTGGAGAGCGGTTTAGTGCCAGTTTCTTAAATGATCTGGTGGATGCTCATACCAGAAAGATAGCTCCCAGATATAGAAAGTTTCAGAGGCTCTATGAGGGAAAGCATAAGATACAGGGGCGGAAAAAGCAGGATGGCAACAAGCCTAATAACAAGCTGGTAAATGACTTTTTCGGGCAGACGATAGATAACACTGTGGGTTACTTTCTGGGCAATCCTATTATCTTGAATTATACGGAGCCTAAGAAAGAAAAGGCACAGGTGGAAACGGATCCTAATGATGTGGGTGTGGATCTGGGAGAGATAGAGGATACAGCGGTACAGGATGCCTTAGATACTCTCTGTATTGAGAATGATAAGGATGATCTGTTTATTGAGTGGGGTAAGGAGGCTATGATTAAGGGCTTATCTCATCTCTTAGTGTACCAGAATGAGGAGAGCAAAACTAAGCTCATGCGGCTCTCTCCAGAGGATGTAATCTTAGTATATAAAAACAGCTCTACTAAGGAGCTGGAGTATGCGATCCGCCTCTATGATATTGATACAGAGGATACGGATAAAACTACTCATTATGCGGAGGTATATAGTGCCTCTAAGATTGAGCTGTTTAAGAGTACAGATACCATATCCACAGGGCAAAATAGGCGTGATTTTGCGGCTTATGAGTTTGTGGAGGAAAAGCCGCACATTTACGGTAGGATCCCTATTATCACTATGTATAACAATGAGGAGCAAATGAGCGATCTGGAGAAGATCGAGAGCCTTGTAAATGATTATGATAAGGTGCTCTCCGATGTGTCTAATGAGTTTGAGGCTTTCAGAAATGCCTATCTTATGCTTAAGAATATGACTACAGGCAAGGATGGAGCCACAAAACTCAAAGAGGAGGGCATTATTGAGGTAATGGAGAATGGAGATGTTAAGTTTGTTACTAAGCAGATCCAGACGGAGGCACTTGAAAACCATCTTAACAGGCTGGAGAAGAATATTTATAAATTCTCACAGGTGCCAGACCTCTCCGATGAGAATTTTGCAGGTAATCTTAGTGGTATTGCGATCCGCTTTAAGCTCTTTGGACTGGAAACAAAGTGTATTATTAAAGAGCGGAAAATGGAAAAGGCTATAAGGGATCTGGTAAGGGTGCTGGCGGTGCCTTTGAGGGTGCTTACAGGACATGAGGTAGATGTAATAAATCTCAAAGTAGAGTTTACCAGAAATGTACCTAATAACCTTACGGAGATTGTAGATACCGTTACTAAGCTGGATGGCAAGGTAGATAAGGAAACGCTCCTTAGTCTGTTACCGTTTATTGATAATCCTAAGGAAGTGCTGGAGAAAATGGAGCAGGAGGCACAGGCAGATAGAAAAGCAAATGATCCATACTCTCCTAACAATGTGACGGCGGATGGCTCCAATTTATTCCCTAATCTGAACGCACAGAACAGCTCACAGGAGGCTCTAAACGCTATGGGGGCTACAATTCCCCAGCCAGAGCAGTAAGGCGGTTAAATGGGCTTACAGGAGGTGGTAAACGGTGGCTTATACAGGCTATGTAAATGAAGAAGTAAGGAAAATGTATGGTATTCCTTATAGCCAGCTCACAGCGGAGCAGAAAAGAATACTCCATGAGGATAGTGTGCGGAGGGCTAAGCTGATTGAGGAGAGGCAAAAGGCGGTACTCCAGAATAACTTAAAAGCGTTTGAGGATGAGGCAAGGATGGAAAAAGTCCTTGCCTCAATTTATAAGCAAGCCCAGCAGGATATTTTAGCAAAGGTTACGGAAACTGTAGCAAAGGTGGAAAAGGCTGGAGGAGAGTGGAGCTATGCTAATCAGAGTGCTCTCACAAGGAGTAGAGGGCTCTTTGAACAGATTACAGCAGAGCTTACTAAGCTGGGGCAGAAAGAGCAATCTGTATTTTATTCTGGGCTGGGAAATATCTATACCGATCAGTTTTTGCGGCAGGTGTACGAACTGGGGCAGACTATGACGGTAAAGGCAAATTTTAACCGCCTTAATACAGCTCTGATAAGGAAAACTTTGGATTATCCGTGGAGTGGGGCTATGTTTAGTGATCGGCTCTGGCAGGATAAGGCTACTCTGGGGAGAAATCTTAGGATAGGGCTTACCCAGAGTATGATTTTAGGGGAGAGTATTCCTCAAATAACCGATAGGATTAACAAAGGCATCAATACCTCTAGGTACAATGCAGAGAGAGTAGCCAGAACGGAAACAAAGAGGGTTACATACTGTGCTCATAATGATGCCTATGAGGATATGGGGGTAGAGGAGCTAGAGTACCGCTGTGCAAATGGCGGAGATGCTAGAACTTGTGAATATTGCAGGGCGGATAATAAAAAGCACTACAAAAGAGGGGAGGAGCCTACTCTCCCACGCCATCCTAATTGTAGGTGCGTGTATATCCCTGTAGTATCGGATGAATTTGGAGATAACGAGCTCAATGAGCTTACAGGCTCCGTAAGAGGTGCAGAGAATTATGAGAAGTGGAAAGAGGCGGAAGATGAGAAGATAAAACAGGCTCAATTATTAAAGGCGGCGGAAGATAAGAAACTGGAAGTAGAGGATGCAGAGTTTGATCTGGCTTATCTGGAGAAAACAAGCGGTACTTATGGAAATGGTGTATATTCTGGTATCTGGAAAGACGATGTAACGCTACAGGACTATACCGCCAAAAAGGGGAGCATACAGGCTAAAAGGGATTATTTTGAGGCTAAGCTAAAGACTACCACAGGAGATGAGTATGATAAGTTTGCTGGGCTGTTATCCAGCTTAGATGATTTTGAGGAAAAGGGTAAGGAGTGGGAGCTCCAGAGTGCAAAGGTAAAAGCCCTCAAAAAAGAGTTGGAGGAGGCACAGAAAAAAGCTGGTATTTGGGTGGATAATCCTTACTCACAGGAGAGGAAAGATGCCGCCTATTGGTTTAAGTCTACAGAGGATGCGGATACAGTGCTTAGAGGTGTGTGTGGAGATGTCTGGAGAAAAGCCGCTAAGGATCAAAAGTATGCGGCATGGGATTATACCGCTGGTAGCGGTAAATTTAATAGACCATTAACAGGACACGCTGGATCGTGGTATAATAATGTGGGTACTAAGAAAGTTAGCCTAGATTATGAGGGGGCTGGGGAAGAAATCAGAAAGATGACTACCCTTATTGATAAATCAGAGTATGATTTTGATATATGGCTCCAGCGTGGATGCGGATCAGAGGCTATAGAGAGTATGCTGGGTATCAAAAACTTTTCCTCAATGACGGAGGCACAGCTACAGAAATTTGTAGGTAAAGGTGGTAGACAGTATAACTTTATTAGTACAGGCGTTGCAAAGGGGAAAGGCTTTTCTGGAGATGTTATTTGTAATATTTATGCTCCTAAGGGTACACACATGATTTACGCAGAGCCTTTTAGTTATTATAGTGGGGCGGATTACTCCACAAGTGATCCCTCTCATTTCTGGGATGGAAGTAAAAAGCAGGGCTCCTTTGGGTATGAGAGTGAAATGATTATCCAGAGAGGGGCATATTACAGGATAACAAAGATAGAAAAGAGCGGTTATACTACTTTTATTGATATGGAGGTAGTGCTGGATAAGGGCTATGATAAATTCCAGCAAAGAGGAGCTTTTAAGGGCTATGGATCATAAGGAGGTAATGTTTTATGAGTACAGATAGAGATAAGGAATTGCAGGAGGAAAAGTTTACAAGCTGGGCGGAGAATGGTAAAGCCTGTGAGGGGTGTATTTTTGCTTATGGCTCTACTCCGTTTGATGATGCTCCAGATAAATGCAGTTGTGCGGTGTATAAGTATCCCAAAATTAAGCCCGATGCTGTGTTTATAGAGGGCGGCTCCTGTAAATATCGCAGAGAAAAGTAATGGTAAGGCTACTGGCTATAATGGCTGGTAGCCTTATTTTTTTTTGCCTAAATTTTGAGGGAGAATGTGATTAAGTTAGGAAAAGGAGGTATGCTGGTATGAGATTAACCAGAAATGAGCTTATGGAGAGGTATCCTAGCTGGAATGAGGCAAAGCACGATATAGTAAAGGTGTTTTATGGGGATATTCCTCTAATTGAGTGGAATAAGGCGGAGTATGAGAAGTATAGCCAGTTGGAGGGTACTCTGGCTAATATTGAGGCTGTGGAGGCGTATATCTGGACACAAAACGGAGATTACAGTATTTACCGTACATTGATAGGGGATATTAAGATCGGAGCCTCTGGAGCGGTGCTGTGTGGAGATTTGCAGGTAAAATACGGAGGAAAGGTGTATAGTATCTATCTTAATCTCATGTATGGGTTGAAATCTCTTAGTATATTCAGAAACAGCGGAGCAGAGAATTTTATAGGCTTTAGTAATGCAGATGGCTTATCAAGCCCTTGTATAAAATCACATACTAAAGAATTGGATAGAGATTTGATAGAAAAGGTGCTGAAAGTAGATCTTAGTGATTATGGGGAGAGCGTAAGAAAGTTTATGGAGGCTGTAACAGCTCTCTATGATAAAGATAAGGTTAATCATATCATGGAAAAGTGCTTTAGTGCATGAAATGAGAGTAGAGGAGAGGAGCTACTGGCTGGAGAGGCTGGTAGCTTTTTTTTTGTGTGCCTGTTCAGTGAAAAAGAATTGCATTTTATTTACACATTCCCTACAGGAGAAATACATATTTTATCCTCTTTTGTACCCTTACTTATGAAAGCAAAAAGGGTTATTTTGCGGATAACTTACGAGGGATCCACAGATAAAACTTAATTTTAAGGAGGATAAGAAAAATGGCTGAAACTACTGAAACAAAAGACACTACCGTTACTTCCACAGAGGAAAAGGGCAAGGATACCGCTGGAGCAGGTGCAGGTACTTCTACCACTGAAACGCCTAAGGCGAAAACGGAGGAAGAAATTAGAGCGGAGCTCCAGAAAGAGTATGAAAAGATGGCGGATAAGAGAGTTACCGATGCCATCAAGAAAAAGGAAAAAGAGTGGGCTGATAAGGCGGCTAAGGAGAAAATGACGGAGGATGAGCGTAAGCGTGTTGAGGAGCAGGAACGCTTACAGGCACAGGCTAAAAAGGATTTTGAGCTCACTATTAAGGGCTTAAGGCTGGATGTAGTGGATGCTATTGCAGAGCTGGGCTTGGATGCTGGTTTCCGTAATCTGATCGCTGTAGAGGATCTTGCCTCTATCTCTGATGAGGATGAGCGTAAGAAAAAGCTCACGGAGCGTATTAAGGGTATGAAATCCCTTTTTGATGCAGAAGTGGCTAAGCAGGTGGATAAGGCTAAGCAGGAATTTCTTAAGGGATCCACTCCAGAAACAGGATCCAAAAAGAAAGACGTAACAAAGTACGATGAGGCTAAAAAGGCTGGAAATGTAGGCGGTATGATCTCTGAAAAAATGAACGCCTACAGGAACAGAGAGGAAGAATAAGCCTCAAATATCAGTTTGAATAATCAAATTTAAGGAGGATAAGTACAATGGCTGATATGGTTAAGAGAAAAGATTTTCTGGAAAATGAGGTTGTAGATCTCACGGAGGAGATCAAGCTGGTATCTCCTACTGATACTCCTCTTACTACTATGCTCATGGGTAGAGGGGCTGTGGAGCCAGCAACGGATATTACCGTTACTTGGAGAGAGAGGGAGCTCAATGCTAATCGTGGTACTCTTAAGCTGGAGGGTGCAGAGGCAGGAGCGGTAATTACTTCTACCAGAGGTAGCCTTTCTAATGTGTGCCAGATTATCGAAAAGGTTACACAGGTATCTGGTACCGCTAGAGCACTCCATCCTAAAGGGATTGGAGATACTTTTACAGCGGAGGTACAGGATCGCTTGATTGAAACTAAGAGGGATCTGGAGTGGTATTTCCTCAACGGTACTAAAACGCTGGAGGCGGATAGCACTCCCAGACAGATGGCAGGTTTGATTAACCTTGTCAATGATAACAATGTGGTATCTACCGCTGGTGCTCTTAGTGAGGATCATTTCTTGGATGCTCTCCAGAAAATGTGGGATCACGGAGCACAGGGAGCCTACTTTGCTTTTGTGAACGCTACCCAGAAAAGAGCTATTAACGCTCTGGCTAAAACTGGTAATAATGTTCGCTGGGTGCTGGATAATGGCTCTGTAACCAATGTGTACGGTATCGCAGTTTCTAAGATCGTTACCGATTTTGGAGAGATCTCTCTGGTGCTGGATCGCTACATGGATAACAATACTATCCTTACTCTGGATCTGGATGAGGTGCGTATTGCAGAGCTTAGAGGTACTTTCTATGAGGATCTTCCTAAGGCTGGCGATTACTTCAAAGGACACGTTATCAACGAGAGCACTATTAAGCTGTTAAATAGCTATGCTGGCTCTAAGATCCTTGTAACGGCGCCATCCGATAGCGGCGATGAGAGCGGTACAGGCACTAACTAATTGATAGGAGGATATAAAGATGGCGGCACAGACAAAGAAAACTACTACAGGAGCGGCGGCAACGGAGGAAAAAACGGAGGTTAAGGTTTATCACTTTACCTCTAAAAAGAAATTCCTTACTTGTGCTGGGCTGGGTGTTCAGTTTATGGATGGTAAGGCATCCACAGATAACTTAGAGGTGGCTAGGGCTCTGGCAAAGATTGACGGAGTAGAGCTGGTAGAGGGTTAAGGAGGAGCCTGTTATGGATAGCTTGGAGAGATGCAGGATCATTTTAGGGCTATCCGCTGATAATGAGGCTAAGCTGGCTCTCTTGCAAGTGCTTTTAGACAAGGCAAGGCTGGATATAGAGGCATTTTGTAGAGATACCTTTATAGAGGAGGGAAAGGATGTTTTCCCTACACAGCTTAAGAGTGTGCAGGAGGATTTAGCTATACAGCGTTTCCGTAAGCGTGGGGCGGAGGGGCAGAGTTCCTACTCCTTAGCAGATGAAAGCGTTACCTTTGATGATCCTATTCCTGTGAGCGTGGAGAAACGCCTCTATCCTTACAGGAGATTATTTCCCAGAGAGTAGGAGGTGGGCGGTGTGCAGTTTTTGTATGATAAAAGAGTAATCGTGAAACGGTACTCCTCCACTCTGGGAGAATATAACCGCCCTAATAAAACGCTGGAAACAGTAGGTACTTATGATTGCCACACAGCGGAGAACAGTAGCAACACTTCCCAGAAAGAGCCGCAAAAAGCGAATACCACAGATTTAGACCTTTACACATATCCAGAGGCGGAGATTGTGAGAGGGGATATACTCTATATCTATGAGCTGGATGAGTATGATAATATTCTCCCAGCTACAGAGCTGAAAGCTGTAGCGGATAAACCGTACAAAAAGCGTACCCAGTTAAAAGTACCTCTTATCTGTGATGAGGAGGTATAGGGCATGGCTGATAGTGATTTAGGTTTTAGTATAGAGGGTTGGGATGAGTTTGTAGAGCGGTTTGCTGATCTGGTAGATAAGTGGGGCGATAAGAAAAAGATACTCTTAGAGCGTATGGGTAATATCTATCATGCGGAGATAATCCCTAATGTGCCTGTAGATACAAGTAGGCTAGTAGATAGCCTGTTTGTGTTCGGAGAGGGAATACCACAGGATTATGTGGAGGTAGGTACTAATGTGGAGTATGCCCTGTATGTAAATGATGGTCATGTGCAACATAGGAGATTTTTGCCAGCGGATAAGCTCACTGTAGGCGGCAGGACAAAGTACCTCAAAAACAGTAATCAAAAGGGCATTATGCTTAGTGAGCGATATGTAAACGGTGCCTTTTTCATGGAGAAAGGTATGCAGAGTGCTAAGCCACGATTTGAGCGGCTGGTAGAGAGCTTTATGAGGCAGATAGCCAGAGAAGTAGAGGGAGGTAGCTTATGAGATTGCTAAATAGTGTTTGTAAGGTAATTTCCTCTAATTATGCTGGTGTGCCAGTGCATATAGAGAATATGCCTAAAGGCTTTAAGCGTGATTGCTTTTTAGTCAAGCTGGCTACTGGAGGCAGTAGCCTAAAAAATTATAATGTGTATCAAGATGATCCAGTATTCCAGATTGTGTACTTTGGTAAGCTGAATGAGGCTAATCAAGGGCTGGCAGAGGATTTATACAAAGTAAAGGAGGAGCTTAAGGCTCTTTTTTTATTGCGTAGGTGTGTACCTGTATTGCCTCTGGAGGGAGTAAAGGAAAAATCCAGATATGCAAAAATTGAAAACTACTCCGATGAGATAAGGCTGGATGAGGGAGCTGTGTATGTAAAAATCACGCTCAACTTTACGGAGGATGTTCCTAAAGAGGATCCGTATGAGCTTATCGGAGAGGTGGAAGTAGAAACACATATAACAACAAACGGATAAGGAGGATAACATAATGGGATTGCCAGATATTGTTATTGAATTTTCCCGAAAGGCTGTAGTTGCTATTCAGAGCGGTACTCTGGGAGTGGTTGGTATCATTCTCAAAGATGCTAAAAACAATGGAGCTATGGTACTTAGAGGGAGCGATGAGATCCCCGATGGAGATAGTGCTTTTAGTGCGGCAAATACGGCGTACATTGAGAGAGCCTTTAAGGGTACTCCCAGCAAAGTAATTATCTACACCTTGCCAGAGGATGCAGAAAATTACAATGCGGCGTTTAAGTTTTTTGCCACACAGAAGATCAACTACATTGTGGGAGCTCCAGATATTAGTAAGACAGAGGCGGAGGCTATGGCTACTTGGATCAAGGGTATCCGTAGTAAATCTATCCGCAGACCTGTAGCAGTATTGCCTAATGTGGAGGGCGATACAAGAGCGGTTATTAACTTCTCTGTGGTAAACTACTCCGCTACCGATCAGATCGAGGCTGGGGAGGAGCATTTTACAGAGGCGGAGTATTGCAGTAGGATCGCTGGTTTGCTGGCTGGGCTTAACCTTAGGGTATCCGCTACCTACAAGCCTCTTAGTGAGTTGACACAGATCCCCAGTGCAGAGGATGAGGAAGTGGATGCCGCTGTAGACGAGGGCAAACTTACGCTTTACAACGATGGGGAGCGTATTGTGATTGCTAGAGGCGTAAACTCCCTTATTACTGTTACGGAGGTAGAAACGGAGGATCTTAAGAAGATTAAGATCAACGCTATACAGGATTTGATTGAGGGCGATATTTACAGCACGATCAATCAGTCCTACATCGGTAACTACTCTAACAGCTATGATAACAAGTGTTTGCTGATTACAGCGATCAAGGGTTATCTTAAGGGGCTGGAGGCTACAGAGAGCGGTAAGGGTTATCTGAAAGCGGATAGCTCCAATATCGAGATCAATGTAACTAAGCAGAAACAGTATCTTGAAAGCATCGGAGTAGATACCTCTGATATGGATGAGCAGGCTATCAAAGAGGCTAACACAGGCTCTCATGTATTCCTTAAGGGTACGATCAGTATCTTGGATGCTATTGAGGATATTGACATCTTTATCAATAAAGAGTAAGGGAGGTACAGGATATGGCTGTAGAAACTAAGCGTATTTGTAATGGTACCTTTGGGGAGCTCTGGCTGGATGGCGATTATGTCGGAGAGTGCTACAAGGCACAGGCAAAGGTAGAATTTACGAAAGAGGAGATTAAACAGTGTGGGATGTTCTTTACCGATAGCAAGGTTGTAGGCTGTAAGGGTACTGGCTCCCTCACTATGCACAAGGTAAATTCCAGAATGGCTATTAAGGTAGCCGATATGGTAAGGAATAAGCAGGATGTACGCTTTACGCTTATTAGTAAGCTGGCTGATCCCGATGCTTACGGTGCAGAGCGTGTATCTGTATCTGGAGTGCAGTTTGATGATCTTACTCTGTTTGACTGGGAGGCACAGAAACCTCTTGAAACGGAAACTCCGTTTATCTTTACAGGGTATGAATATCTGGATCAGATTACTCCTCAATAATAGGTAGGGTGCAGTACGGAGGGGGAGTAAAGGGCTCTCCCTCCGATTTTTTAGGTTATATAGTAAATTTTTAAGGAGGATATGCAAAATGGCAAACGCAACTAAGAAAGAAATCAATACGGAGGAAACCGTAGTAGAGGAAACCACAGAAACGAAAGAGGCTGTAAACATTCTGGATCTCTTGCTGGGGAGTGATATTGGAGAGATTAAGCTCCCTACTAAGCAGATGGAGATTGTGAGGTTGAGTAAGCTGTATGGTGCTCCGTTTATCATTACAGTATCCGCCCTCTCTCCAGATAAGTATGAGGAGGTACAGGATATGGCGGTATCTATCAAGGGCAAGGAGGCGGATATTGAGATTACGCTCCTCCAGCTTTTGGTAGTTATGGAGGGTGTGGTAGATCCCAGCGGTAAGCCGATGTTCAAAAACAAGGATCTCATGCAGAAGTTTAAGGCATCCACTCCTAAGGAGCTGATTAGAAAAATCCTCCTTAGTGGAGAGATTGCTAATATCTATGCAGAAATCTCTAATCTGTCTGGATTTGGAGATGGCTCCGTAAAAGAAGTAAAAAACTAATAGAAACGGATGGGCTCACGCAGATGATGTACTACTACTGGAAACATGGTAGGATCCGCCCATCCGTTTTTTATCAAATGCCTAGAGGAGAGCTTACTGTGTTACAAGCCTTTTTTGAGAAAGAGGTGGAGGAACGCAACGAACAGATCCGAAAGGCGGAGGGTAAAGCGGTTTGCCCTCTATGGCTGTTTAACTAAGAGTTGAGGAGGTGCATACAGTGATTGAATTTGGTGCAAGGCTAAGTTTAAGAGATAATATGTATGCTACCCTACAGAGAAACCTTAATTTACAGCGTAGCTTTACAGAGCAGGTAGAAAGAACGAGCTCCAGTATAAGAGGGCTGGGTAGCCAGAGTGCTAATCCCACGATTACAGCGAATGATAGAGCCTCTGATGTTATCGAAAATGTGAGAGATACTCTTAATATGGCTGGGGCTATGAATGTTTCCCCAGAGGTAGCTATAGAAGATAGTGCCTCTGGGGTTTTAGGTGCGATACAGGATACTTTGGAGGCGGTAAACTCCACTACAGCTACTCCAGAGGTAGAGGTGGAGGATCAAGCTACCACTCTCTTAGGGCGGATCAGAAATGAGCTTAACAGTGTAGGTAGAGTACGCATAGCTCCCAGAGCCCAGATAGAGGATGAGGCTACAGCAAGGGTAGAACAGATCAATAACAAACTCCGTGAACTGGGGAGGAAAATAGCCTCTCCTTTTGTGCGGCTGAAAGATAGTGCATCCAGTGGATTAAGCAATATCACGCACAGGCTCAAAGAGATAGCCACTACCTATACTCCGATTGTGAAAATCAGAGATTTAGCCTCACAGGGGTTAGCTAAGATTAAAAATACCTTATCTTGGCTAGGGAAAGCGGTAGCGTATCCAGCACTTAAGCTCAAAGATTTAGCTACAAGCGGTATCAATAAGGTTAGGGTGGCAATTTCCACAGTAGGAAAATTAGTGGCTCAACCTATCATAAGGGCAAAGGATACAGCTACTAGCGTAATAAACAAGGTAAGGGATGGGCTGAAAACCGTAGGGAAAACGGTTGCTAAGCCTTTTGTTTACCTCAAAGATAAGGCAAGCCCGATAGTAAATAAACTCAAAGATACCCTTAAAACTGTAGGAAAAACTGTAGCTAAGCCCTTTGTGGCTATTAAGGATAAGGCTACAGCTATCTTAGGAAAAGTAAAGGATAGCCTTAAAGGGGTTGGCTCCACAGTGGCTAAGGCTACAGTGGCGATAAAGGATGGGGCTACAGCAGGGTTATCTAAGATCAAGGATTTGCTGGGTACTCTGGCAAAGGGTGTAACCATCGCTGTAGGGCTTGCAGGTGCAGGAGCTACAGCTCTTATAGGCGGATCGCTTAGCGAGGGTGCAAAATTACAGCAGAGCACAGGCGGTATAGAAACTCTGTATACAAAGACAAATGCGGATGGAACTACAGACACTTCCGCAGTAGATAAAATGCTGGAGTATGCTAATCAAGCATATAAAACCACTGGCTTATCTGCTAATGCGTATATGGAGAATGTTACTAGCTTTAGTGCCTCTCTTTTGAGTGCTGTAAGCGGCGATACCAATAAAGCGGCGGAAGTTGCTAACAAGGCTATGATCGATATGGCGGATAACGCCAATAAGATGGGTACGGATATGGAAAGTATCCAAAATGCCTATCAAGGCTTTGCTAAGCAAAATTATACTATGCTGGATAATCTGAAGCTAGGGTATGGAGGCACTAAGGAGGAGATGGAAAGGCTCCTCTCCGATGCACAGAAACTTACAGGCACTAGCTACAACATAGATAATCTGGCAGATGTTTATACCGCAATCGGAGTAATACAGGATCAATTAAATATCACAGGCACAACAGCAAAAGAGGCAGAGCAGACCTTTAGCGGCTCCTTTGCCAGCATGAAAGCCTCCGCTCAAAATCTTATGGGTAATTTGTCTGTAGGGGATGGGGAGGCGGTTGCTAGGAGCATGGGAGAGCTGATAACCACAGCATCTACCTTTTTCTTTGGTAACTTTGTACCAATGCTCCAGAATATCTTTAGCAATTTGCCTAGCGCTGTGAGTACAGCGGTATCTAATGTGGCTCCTATGATTAAGGAGAAAGTGTTACCGCTTATCACTTCCATAAAGGATACGATTTTTACAGGATTATCAAGTATAGGAATTGATACAGGATTATTACAAAATGTACTGGATCAGCTATTCAATGTGAATGTGGATGGCGGAGGGCTGGCTGGAATGTTCAGTAGCCTTAAAGGTATGTTTGTTAATACTGTGAATACCATTTTGCAGATTTTACCGCCTCTGATAAGTGCGGTGCAGGAGATCGCTCCTGTGATGCTGGATATTTTCAGTACCGTAATCAATGCGGTAGGGCAGATAGTACCTTATGTAACTCCAGTAATAGAAACTATTAAAAATATCATAGTGACAGCGATGCCAGTAATCCAGCAGGTTATAACCACTGTAGCTAATGCGATAGTGGCAATTATGCCTACTGTTTCCTCAATCTTTGAGTTTGTGGGGAATGTGATCCAGCAGGTGCTCACTGTGATAGGAAACCACATGGGGCTTTTCCAAACGATTGTATCTACAGTGGTTACAGTGGTATCTACAGTATGGCAGGCTTTAGCTCCTGTAATCAGTGCTGTAGTAGATGTGATTATTACTGTGGTGGATGGATTGCTTACAGGAATTGAGGCAGTATTTGATTTTCTGGCTCCATACATTCAAACGATCTGGGAGAGTATCTGTGGATTTTTCGATGCGGCAAGTAGCACAATTTCTACAATTATTGATACCCTTAAATCTATATTTGAGGGATTATTTGATGCTGTGTCTACTGTTTTTGGAAATATTCAAGATACGGTAAGCTCTGTGATAGATACCGTTACAGGTGTGATAAGCGGAGCTATTGATGCTATCAGCGGCTTTATAGATAAAATCGGTGGAGCTATTTCCGCCGCAAAGGATTTTATAGGATCTGGTGTTGATAAAGTAAAAGGCTTTTTTGGATTTGCCTATGGTAAAGATCGTGTACCTTACGATAACTACCCAGCGGTACTCCATCAAGGCGAAAAGGTTTTAACACGCAATCAAGCGGATCAGTATGATAGGGCTATGAGTACCAGAGGAGTACAGCTTACAAAGAGTATTCAACCTCTGGAGCGTGAGGATGGCTCTAAAGTACCTACAGGAGATACAGGAATTACACAGGATACGCCTAAGGATAGTAAAGGAGGTACAACGGTAAATATTGAAAAATTGGCAGATACCGTAGTGATAGAGAAAGAGGCGGATGTGGATAAGGTAGTAGAGGATATGGTAAAGAAATTCCGTAAACTTGTACCTAATATGCCTTAACTGGGAGAGGAGGAGATTGCTATGGAATTTTGGATACAACAGGATAACAGCGGTAAGATCCAGCTCCCAGTAAAGCCATCTGAATTTACTGTTACGGTAACGCACAGAAATACAGTGGTTAATGTAATCCAGTTGGGAGATATAAACTTAATGGGGAAAACGGGGCTAAGGGAAATCACTTTAGCCTCTTTTTTTCCAGCAAAAGATTACAATTTCAGTAATAATTCCAGTAGAAAAGAGCCCTTAACTTATGTAGAGAAACTGGAAACATGGAGGAAATCTGGGAGCCCTATTAGGGTAATTATTACTGGAGTGCTCAATATGGAGGCTACCATAGAGAGCTTTTCCTATGGAGAGCAGGATGCTACAGGAGATATTTACTACACGCTGTATATAAAGGAATACAAGAAGATTAAGACGAAAAAGGCTACTGTTACCATAGCAACGGTAAAGCCCTCCACAAGAGCTACAAAGGCTCCAGAGGCGAGCTCTGGCAAGACTTATACAGTTAAAAGCGGAGATTGCCTGTGGAAGATTGCTAAGCAGTTTTACGGTAATGGAGCCCAGTACACAAAGATTTACAATGCAAACACGGATAAGATCAAAAATCCTAATCTGATTTATCCAGGGCAGGTATTAACGATCCCTTAAGAGTGAGGAGGTGTTGAGAGTGATTGTGGTACATAAGGAGCAGGATATTACAGAGTATGTATCCTCTATGAGCTGGGGCGGCTCCAGATCGGAGGTTGCTAGAAAACTGGAATTGAAAATAGTAAATGCTCCTCTGGATAACAATATTACACCTCTTAGCATTAACTTAGCGGATCCTGTGTATCTGTTTGAGGATGACGGAGTAACGGAGCTTTTCAGAGGGTTTATCACAGAGAGGGAGGCTAGTAGTGTAACAGGGGTTGTAACCTATGTTGCCTATGACCTCCTTTTCTATACCCTCAAAAGTAACGCCACTTATAACTTTAGCGGTAAAACAGCGGAAACTATTACTCAAATGGTTTGTGATGATATGGAAATCCCTGTAGGCAGTCTTGCCAGCACGGGGCTCTCACAGAAACTCATAGTACAAAATGTGAGTATTTATGAAATCATTATGAGAGCCTACACACAAGCCTATCAACAGAACGGAGTGAGCTACCGTGTAACTGCTAAAAAAGGCTACCTCAATGTAGAGGAGATGGGGAATATCGTATGTGAGATAGAGCTCACAGAGGATAGCAACATTACCTCCTCCAATTATAAGGAAACGCTTACCAATATGGTAAATAAGGTGCGAATTTATGACGGAGAGGGCAATCCAGCAGGAGAAGTACAGAATGATGCAGATGTAAAAGCCTATGGTATTTTCCAGCAGGTTTATACAAAGGAGGAGGGAAAGGATCCCACTACTACAGCTAAGAGTATGTTTAAGGGTGTGGAGAAAACTTTTACTCTGGAGTGTGTAAATCATAATGGAGCGGTTACTGGGGCTGGAGCGGTGGTAAGAGATAGCTCTACAGGGCTAAGCGGTATCGTATGGATTGATAGCGATACTCACACTTGGAATAATGGTGTAGCCACTATGAGCCTTACAGTAACGCTTAAGCAGATGATGGATACAAAGGAGGGGTAATATGGCAGAGGAAAGCATGAAAGGCGATCATTATCTGGCGGAAATGTTGGAGATTATGAGATCGCAAGGTGCAAAGGATAATCCTATTACCCTCCAGCTTGGGGTAATGCAGAGCCCTACTAGCGTGAAAATAGATGATCTGGTACTCAATGCGGAGGATTTGTATATAGCAGATTACTTAGTTGCAGGATATACCAGACAGATTAAAGTACCCTATGTTTCTGGAGTGAGCGTGGATACCACACAGAGTAATCCTTTTGCCAGTAAGGATAATTCGGATCCAGATACAAGGGTTTGGAAAGAAAGTCAGATAACCTATACCGATGGGCTCAAAAAGGGGGATCTGGTAGCGGTACAGAAACTTGATGGAAATAATATGTATGTGATTTTAGCGAGGGTGGTGAGTGCGTAATGAGTTTATTTCCTTTTGCCACTAATGAGGAGGTGGCTCTTTCTACCACAGAAACCACAGCCTCCGATATAAAAGAGTATGAGCTGGATTTTGAAACAGGAAAGCTCACAGGGCGGATAGTAACAGGAGTAGATGCTATCTGTGTATGGGCTTATCTGGCTCTGAAAGCTAAGAGGTACAGGTGGGTTATCTATAGCTGGTACTATGGGGAGGAGTACACTAACCTCATAGGATACTCCTACAGCGAGGAATACCTAAAGAGTGAGGTACAGCGGTATATGGAGGAGTGCTTATTTGAGAATGAGCACATAACAGCGGTAGAGGAGCTATCAGTAACACAAGAAAATGAGAAATTACACATAAAATTCAGACTTGTAACAGACGTAGGGAGTAAGGAGGTGGAGCTGGATGTATGAGGATCAGACTTACGAAACAATATTAGACCGCTCTTTAGCAAGAGTGGCTACCGATGTGGATAAGAGAGAGGGCTCTCTGGTAATGAACGCCATCGCTCCAGTATCCGCAGAACACGCTAATATCTATATCCTACTGGATGGAATTATCCAAAATGGGTATGCAGATACCGCTATCAGAGAGTATCTGGTGTTGCGGTGTAAGGAGCGTGGGATTATCCCTTATGATGCGACACAGGCAGTATTAAAGGGAAAATTTAATATGGAGGTGCCTATAGGCTCCAGATTTAATCTGAATGAGCTTAATTATGCTGTGATTGCGGCAATAGGCACAGAGGAGGAAACTGTAGAGGGAGAAGATACAACGATTATCTATTATACCTATCAGCTCCAGTGTGAAACGGTAGGCACAGAGGGTAATAAGTATTTTGGAGAGCTTAGCTCTATTGAGTATATCGACAAGGATTTAGAGGGCTCTTTGGTAGAGCTCTTAATCCCAGCGGAGGATGAGGAGGATACAGAGGCTCTTAGAGAGCGGTATCTTAATTCCTTTGACAGTAATCCCTTTGGAGGTAATAAGCAGGATTACAAAGAAAAAACAAATGCTCTGGATGGTGTGGGCGGTACGGTGGTTATCCCTGTTTGGAATGGGGGAGGCACTGTAAAGCTCATTATCATTGATAGCAATTATAATAAAGCCTCTGATACTCTGGTGGCAAGGGTACAGGAGGAGATCGATCCAGATCCGCAGGGTACAGGGAGCGGCATAGCTCCTATAGGGCATACAGTAACTGTTACCACAGCGGAGGAGCTGGTGGTAAATGTAAATGTGCGGATAACTCTAAATGAGGGTTATACATGGAGCCAGATAAGCGAGGCGGCTACAAACGCTCTGGAGGCTTATTTTCTGGAGATGAGAAAGGTTTGGGAAAATGGAGGGCTGGTAGTGCGTATTTCCCAGATTGAAAACAGGCTCCTTAATCTGGATGGAGTGCTGGATGTGGCAGATACTACTCTCAACGGTGTATCCAGTAACCTCATTGTAGAAACAGAGCAATTACCTGTTCTGGGGAGGGTAACAAATGGCTAGAGTGATAAATACTAAAGAGGTTGATTTACTTAGCTATTGGATGCCTCTGTTAAGAAAGATCTATGAGTTTAAGCAGATTGCTATAGCGGAGGAGCCAGAGCTTAGGTACATTCTGGAGGCTATTGATCGTACTCTGGCTAATATGTTTATTGAAACAGCGGATGAGTACGGTATCAAGAGGTTTGAGGATATGATGGGGCTATTTCCAGAGGAGGGGGATAGCTTAGAAACAAGGCGATTTAATGTACTTATAAAGTGGAATGACAGAATACCGTACACGGATAAGGAGCTTTACAACAGGCTCCTCTCTTTATGCGGTAGTGCTGATAAATTCACTTTGGAGGAGCGTTATACAGAGTATTGGCTAAAGGTTGCTACTCATTTAGGAGTTGCTGGAGCTTTTGATGCGGTGGCTAAGCTCTTGGAGGATATGCTCCCCTGTAATCTGGTATTGGAGCTCCAGAATACCATAGAGGCGGTTAAAACCACGCCTCTTTATTTAGGAGTAGTTACCTGTACCGCTATGCAGTATCTCATAACGAATGATATTCAGTGTGAGTATAGCGGAGGCGGCGTTATGTACTATGGTGTGGGGCTTAGTAAAGCAGGTACTCATATCATTACACACGATATAGTCAGTAAGGTATCTACAGAAACTCCTCTTAATAAGGCGGTGGTAAGCTCTACAGCTATGGCAGGGTTGATTACACATGATGTAGAGTTGGAGGATACTACAGAGGATACCCTATATGCAGGTATGGGAATGGGCGTAGCTCATACAAGGATTATCACACATGATCTTAGTATGAGTGCTGAAATCAGCGGTAACTCTACTGTGGCAAGCCCAGTAAACACAGCTACAGTAATTACAATAAATCAAGAATAAGAAAAGGAGTGAATACAAATGGGTGCTTTTAAGAGTGCAGTAATTACAACGAAAGGGCAGGCATTGTTAGCAAAAGTGGTAGCTGGTACTTGCAAGCTGGAGTTTACTAAAATTGCAGTAAGTGAGAATACCCTTAGCGGCGATCTTGCCTCTAAAACTGGGATCGGTACTGTTAAGCAGTCTGAAAAGGTAGCCTCTGTAGTGAGGCAGAATGGAGCTAATGTAAAAGTTAGTGCCAGCTTTTCTAATGAAACGCTGGGGGCTGGCTATTATGTTAGGAATATCGGATTGTATGCAACGGATCCCTCTGATGGAGAAATTTTGTATAGTATCTCTGTAGCAGATGAGAGCGAGGCTACAGCGGATTGGATGCCTCCGTTTAATGGTATCGGCGTGAGCTCCCTGTTAGTGGATCTGGTAACAGCGGTATCTAATGCCTCCAGTGTAGAGGTAACGGTGGATCCCAGTGCTGGAGCCACAGTAGCACAGATCACAAACTTACAGGAACAGATTAACGATGTAAGAACTTTTGTAGGTTATGAGCAGGATGATGTTTATGGAGTTGAGGTGGACTTTGTAAATAAGAAATTTACCAGACTGGCAGGAGCGGAAAATATGACCGCTGGAGATGATTTTTCCGCCCTTACTCCGTGGGGAGGTAGAAAGCGGTGTATCCTTACAAATGAGGGCGTAGTGCTTGCTTATCGTGGAGAAACTGGATATACGGAGGCAGGAGCTACTACACAGGCTATTACTGTAGGAGATACAGAGTATCCTAGCGGTACTAAGGTACAGGTAATGGTGGAACAGCCTATTTTCTATGTGAAAACGGTACCTGTATCTGGAGCGGCGGCGAACTCTGGCAGAGGCAAGCAGTACAGCAAGGCAAGGTATTATATCTCTCCTACTCCGAAAACTGGCTTTAAGCCTGTAGGCGGATTTAAGGATGCAAACGGTAATTTGCAGGATAAGATCTATCTGGCGGCTTATGAGGGGTGTGTATATGATAGCTCCGCTGGCACTTACTGTAAAGATGATACTCTGGTAGCGGATTTTGCTACTGATATGCTTTCCAGTATCGCAAGTGCTAAGCCAGCAAGCGGGCTTAGTCAGGTACTTACAAGAGCAAACGCCAGAAAGATGGCTAATAATCGTGGTACAGGGTGGCAGTTGAGCAATATCTTTTCTCTGTCTGCTACACAGTGGCTTATTTTAGTAGAGTATGCCTCTTTTGACGCACAGAGCAAGATCGGTAAGGGTGTGAGTACCTTTACAGACGATGGCACTACAAATATGTCTGTTATCACTGGAGCTACCGCTGGAGTAGGTAATGGCTCTGGTATTCCAGACGGAGGCACAGATGGACAGTGTTCCGTATCCTACAGAGGGGAGGAAAATCTCTGGGGTAATATCTGGACTTGGCTGGATGGTATCAATATCTACAATACCGCTACAGAGAGTACGGTGTATGTAAAAGAATTTGGTACTATGGCGGATGATACCGCAGATGGCTATACCGCTCTGGGCTTTAGTGCTAAAAATGGCTCTGGCTATATTAGTGCCTTTGGTATTGATGAAGATCTGGCAGAGGTATTTATCCCTGTGGCTTTAGCTGGCAGTAGTACCTTACCTGTAGGGGATTATTTCTGGAACGCTTACACAGGATGGCGTGTTGCTATATTGGGTGGTAGATGGAATGATGGCTCTAATTGTGGGGCGTGGTGTCTTAGTTGGAATGATGCCTCCTCTCATCGCTATCGGAGTATCGGCGGTCGCTTGCTGTATGTGCCGCAAACATCGGTAGCCGCCTAACTAAAATGAATATGTGGGTATGAGAGGAGCTGTAAAAGGCTCTTTTTTCATACCCACAATAAGAAAAAAGGAAAACTTACAAAAACCTCTCTAAAACTTACTTGTTTGTGTGATTATGTTTTGTTGTACGAAAAGTACAAAGGGTAGCTAAAGGGCTTTCGTGTTGCTAAATTAGGTGGTAAATGGAATAATGGCTCTAATTGTGGAGCATGGTATCTTAATTGGAATAATACCTCCTCTAATCGCAATCGGAATATCAGCAGTCACTTACTATATGTGCATAAAACAGCTTTCAAGTGTAATTACCATGACACTTTTCATAAGTGAAAACACAGCTACCTTGCCTCTTGGCAAAACATACGCTTTCCTCCGTGTGGAGGGGAGAGGTAAAAAATAGTATAAAAGAGTGCCTATGTGCAAGAGAAATCTTGTAAACCGTTTGCCGCTTACTCTAACCATGTGTACGGTTGGTGCTATGAGATAGCTGGCTCTCTTTTATGCACATACAAAACAAGTAAAAAGGGTGGGTTTCTTATGAAAGCTACTGGAAATTTGTACTCTAAGATTTACGATATGGAAAATCTTAAGAGAGCCCACAAGAACGCAAAGAGAGGAAAGGGCTGGTATGCGGAGGTAAAGGAGGTAGAGCATGATTTAGACGGTTATTTGCGGAGGCTACAGGAGAGCCTTATAAACCATACTTACAAAACCTCTCCCTATAAAATGTTCCATAAGATAGAGGGGAACAAAGAGAGGGAGATTTACAAGCTACCGTACTATCCAGATCGGATCTGTCAATGGGCTATCTTGCAGGTTATAGAGGAATATCTCCTTAAAACCATGACAAAGGATACATACAGTGCAATTCCCAAACGAGGAGCACAGCCTATTGTAAATCAGCTAAGAGGCTACTGGAAAGAAGTCAAAAAGGATGGAAAGGTAGTAAGTAAGAAATGGATCCCCAGCGTGTTGGTATCGGATCCAGAGGGAACAGCCTATTGCTTAAAAATGGATGTTCGTAAGTATTATCCTACTATGGTACATGAGGTACTGAAAGAGAAGTTTAGAAAGCTATTCAAGGATAAGGAGCTTATCTGGCTTTTGGATGAAATCATTGACAGTATAAGCACATGCCCAGCATCGGAGGAGAACATTGAGATCCTTACAGAGTTTGGTATGTGCGTAAATGTGATGGTGGATGATACTGGCAGAGAGTTTATTGACGGTGTAGGGATACCGATAGGAAACTACCTATCACAATATTGTGGAAATTTTAATCTATCTCCGCTGGCTCACTGGCTTAAGGAGGAGAAGAAAGTAAAGTATCAATATTTCTACATGGATGATCTGGTTATTTTAGGATCCTCTAAAGAAGAACTACACAAGCTCAAAAGAGAGATTGATGAGTTTTTAGCGGTAAACATGAAACAGACGATAAAGCATAACTGGCAGGTATTTCCCTCAAAGGTTAGGGGTATTGATTTTGTGGGCTACCGTTTCTTTGGAGAATACACGCTCCTTAGGAAAAGCACTTGTAAGAATTTCAAAAGAAAAATGCTGGAAATATCCGCAAAGAGAGAAAACAATGTGAGCCCTACTTATGGAGAGTGGTGCTCATTTAACAGCTATAAGGGCTGGCTTGAAAACTGTGACAGCTACCGCCTGTATCAGAAATACGCTAAGCCTAATGAGGAATATATGCACAACTATTACTTAAAGGAGGTAAAAGGTAATGCAGAAATATGTAAACGTAAGGAGTACCGCCGAAACGGTACAGGAGCTGGAGATCGACGATTACCATGTGTATGTTAATAGTGGTATCAAAGAAATCCATGAGGAGGCTACCGATGCAGAGATGGAGGGCGGCGGCTTTAATGGCTGGGAGATTGCAGAGCAGACCATTTACGATAAAGATGAGTATATTCTGTTAATCTCTGAAAAGAACACAGCATTAGAGCAACAGGCTACAGATATGCAGTTAGCCTTAACAGAAGTGTATGAGATGATGCTGTAAAGCGGAAAGGAGATCACAATGGCTAAGATTTATGCGGAGTTAATCAGAAAAGGGATTAAAACTCTGGAGGAGGTACCAGAGAAGATCAGAGCAGAGGTAAAAGAGCTCTTAGAGAGTGAGGAGTAATTGGTATGGTTATCAATTTTATCCTAAGGACATTCTTTAGAAAGGAGGTATCTACTATGGCGGTAATCTATGCTACCCTCATTGTTAAGGGGAAAAAGACGATTGCAGAGGTGCCAGCGGTCATTAAGGAGCAGGTAAAGCAGATTTTGATCGATCTGGAAGTGCCAGAGCTGGCAGAATAACGGAGGGAGGGCTAACTACCCTCCTTTTATTATGTCAGAAAGGAGGAGCTACAGTGTGACAGCAGAGGAGCTTAAGGACTTTGAACACAGACTTACAGGGGTAGAGGATAGATCAAAATCCAATACTCATAGGCTGGATACCGTAGAAGAAAAGCTCAAAGAAAATACAGAGCTTATTATCTCTATCAAAGAGCTGGCAAATGAAACTAAGCACATGAGAGAGGATCTTAACGAAACCATCCAGAGGCTTGATAAGCTGGAGAACAAGGATGGCGATAAGTGGGAAAAATTTAAATGGCTTATCGTAGCTGGTTTAGTCACTATCATATTAGGGTATCTGGCGGTAGCTGTGGGTTTGAAATAAAGGAGCGTGTAAATTATGGCACAGGCAAAGAAAAGCCAGAGGAGGGGATCCAGAGTATCTACAGTAAGCTCTAAGCGTGGCATGGAGTTTACTAAGAAAATCGTGATACTAACAGCACTCCTCTTTATCGTGAGCCTCTTAGACATAAGAGGGGCGGTTAGGGAGGGGCTGGATGTTAGCGGTTATGCCACACAGGTACTTATAACTACTGGAGGCATCTTTGGTGCCTCCATCGTTTTCTATCTCAATAAATCAAAAATTGAAAATCTGTCTAAGGGAAAAATCCGTTTTATGCTCCTCCGTTTGAGGCTGGAGATTAAGCTGAAAGATCAGCTCCCAGAGGAAACATATAACCTCATAATGGAGGAAATAAACGAGATAGACCACATGATGGATACAAAGTTAGATGGAGCCTTAGAGGAGGCTATCCAGCAGGAGATAGATTTGCAGAATTATTAGGAGGTGCGTTATGACATTAACTCTTTTTATGACACTTTTGGTTATCTTAGCGGTGTGTGTATCGCTCATTACAGAGGCAGTAAAGAAGTTTCTGGATGATGCAGGAGTTAAATACTCCTCTAATGTGGTGGTGCTCATTGTAGCGGTAATCGTAGGAGCTGGAGGTACCGCTCTTATGTACCTGTTTTTGGGGATTGCCTTTACTCCGCCTAATATCGTGTGCATGGTGCTCATGGCGGTAGCTGTTTGGGTAGGAGCTATGGTGGGCTATGATAAGGTAATCCAGATGATCGAACAGTTGAAAAATTTGAAATTGAAATAAAGCGGAGGAGAGCTGTAAAAAGCTCTCCTTTTTCATGCAGTAAAAGAAAGGATGATCTATTATGACAGAAAAAGAAATCAGAGCAAAAGTGGTTAATACAGCGGTTGCATGGCTGGGCTGTAAAGAGAGCGATGGCTCCCACAAGAAAATCATCGATGTTTACAACGGACACACTCCCAGAGCCAGAGGCTACAAGGTAACATATACGGATGCTTGGTGTGCTACCTTTGTTTCCGCTGTAGCGATTAAAGCAGGGTACACGGATATTATTCCTCTGGAGTGCGGCTGTAATCAGTTTATCACGCTGGCTAAGAATATGGGGATCTGGGTTGAAAATGATGCCTACACTCCATCCGCTGGAGATATGATCCTCTATGATTGGCAGGATAGCGGCTCTGGGGATAATACAGGGAGTGCGGATCATATCGGTATTGTGGTATCCGTTTCTGGATCCACTATTAAGGTTATCGAGGGCAATATGAGCGATGCTGTAGGGTATCGTAATATTGCTGTAAACGGTAAGTATATCCGTGGATTTGTAACTCCTAAGTATTCCAGCAAGGCTACAGCGGCATCCACTTCTACAGGCTCTACAGGGGTTCTTAAGTATAAGGTAGGGGATTTGGTGCAGTTTACAGGTTGCCTCCATTACACAAGCTCCTACAGCGGCGGAGTGGCTAAGGCTTGTAAGGCAGGTGTGGCAAAAGTTACCGCTCTTAGTGCAGGTAAGCCGCATCCTTATCATTTACAGGCGGTAGCAGGAAAAGGCTCTACTGTATATGGCTGGGTAAATGAGGCGGATATTGCAGGGCTGGCAAGTGGTACTACACAGAAAACTTACACAGTGGTAAAGGGAGATACCCTCACTAAGATCGCTAAAAAGTATGGTACTACTGTGGATACACTGGTAGCTCTCAATGGGATTAAAAATAAAAATCTCATTACTGTAGGGCAGATTATTAAACTTCCTTAAGGCACTCCTAATAATTTACTATATTCCTTTTGGGGTACTGGCTGTAAAAGGCTGGTACCCTATTTTTTGTTGTTGCTATTTTTATATAGGAGCTGTATAATAGATACATACTGAAAATTAGCCTCACAGAGCCGCTTATTTTTCTTACCCTAAGAAATATACCTCTGTGCGGTTAAAATCGCTCTGTGAGGCTCACAGAAGCTCACAGGGGCATTATAAGCAAGAACAGTAAAGGAGAAATGCAGGATGGCATACAGGAAAGTAAAATCATTGTTAGACACAATCGGATTGAGGGCGGTATTTTATGCCAGAGTATCTACAGCGGAGGAGGAACAGCTAAACGCTATAGAACTCCAGATTGAGGAAAATAGGAATTGTATCCATAAAAACAAATGGAAAAAGGTTGATGAGTACATAGATCGGAGTAAGTCTGGTACTATGGTTAAAGGGCGTGATGAGTACCAAAGGCTCTATGAGGATTTGCTTACAGATAAATTTGATATTGTGGTAATCAAAGATCAAGAGCGGCTTATGAGAAATACTAAGGATTGGTACCTCTTTATAGATCGCTTAGTCCAAACAGGAAAGCTCCTGTATATGTATCTGGATAACAGGTTTTATAATCCAGATGATGCTCTTATTACAGGTATCAGAGCTATCATAGCGGAGGAGTTTAGCAGAAATCTCTCTAAAAAGCTCCATAATTACCATGATGGCAGAATAGAGAAAGCCAGACAGGGTAAGCAGATTGATTTACAGGGGAGCGGTAATGTGTTTGGTTGGGATAAGAGGGATGGCAAATATTATATCAATCCAGAACAGGCAAAGATAAGGAGGCTCATGTGTGAGGGCATTATGGCAAGAAAAGGCTCTACACAGATTGCTAAGGAGCTGAATGATGCAGGGTATAGGAACACTGTAGGGAAAGAGTGGAAACCTATGGATATTCCTAAATTTGTGTACGATTGCAAAAATGTAGGCACTATGATTATCAATAAAGAGCGGCAGGATTTTGAGAGTAAGCAGGTTATTAAACTCCCTAAAGAGGAATGGGTGTATGTGAAAAACGCTCTCCCTCCGATTGTGACGGAGGAGGAGTGGGAGCTTATCTGTAAGATCCATGAGGAGAGGTTGATAGCTACAGGATCCGATAAGAGAGGCAAGGGAAAAAAGGTAAGCGGATACTCCTTTAGCGGTAAGCTGGTTTGTGGCGTTTGTGGAGCTCCATACTGGAGAAAACAGAGGAGCACAAAAGAGGAGTATTGGGTATGCAGTACCAAACAGCAAAAGGGGCGAAAAACCAGAAAGAGGGATAGCGTAAATGGAAAAGCTGGAGAGATAAATGAGGCAGGGTGTGATAATACCAACATTTCCTATAACTCTCTCATGGAGATTATGACTATCATTTCAGAACGCCTACAGGCTAATACAGAGCTTGTAAAGGTGGATATGGTAAATAAGTTGCACAGTATGAGAAAACGGATTGTAGAGGCTAACAGAGGGGCTACAGAGGAGGATTTACAGAAAGAGCTCTCCAGAAAAGATAAGCTACTGGATGCCCTGTTAGATGGTATCCTCACAAAAGAGGAATATACCAGAAAGGCGGAAAGCATAGAAAACAGGATTGTAGAGCTAAGGCAGGAAATAGAGGATAATAAAACTCAATTTGAGGACATAGCAGAGATAGATCGAGTGCTGGCAAATATTGATGAGGAGGTAGCGGTTTATCTGGATGAAAACAAACAGCTCAAAGTAGAGTACATACTGGAGCACTTGGATAAGGTGGAAATCTATCCAGATAAGGTAATAGTTATAGTACCGTTATTTGATGTAGGGTTTATAGTAGATAAAAGTCAGTATGTATCTAGGGAGAAATGGTTCTGGCAAAACAACGACAATCAAACTGATTTTGAATATGCTCAAGCGCA
>ERZ780203.290-NODE-290-length-61716-cov-5.180033_pt1 | contig 61716 bp, 40 predicted proteins | sample MGYA00511168_ERZ780203 | MGnify/ENA primary metagenome ERZ780203 (study PRJEB29588, sample SAMEA2156577) | human gut metagenome | biome: human gut; feature: human-associated habitat; material: faeces | place: Denmark | collected 2008/2010 ...
AAAGTGATTAATTTACTTTGCCATTTTTCGACACTGCAAAGTTACCGATTACACCAATTCCCATCAAAAATACAAAAAAAATTAGAGAAAGAAACCTATTTTCCCCTGAATCCAAATATAATTCCACACTAAAATTCAGGTCTCCATTTTATATTAGGTAGTTATATACATGTTACACTTATAAACCTACAGCTAGGGTAAACATGTATATAAACACGTTGGATTACAATACATAATCTGTGAAAAAGCGGACAGCTAAAGAAAATAAATAGATTCAGTCAGTTTCGGTTTAACTCTCGGTTTAAACAAGCACTCAAAACACCACTAAAAACCACCTAAAACAAAAATCAGCCACCTTTATAAGTGGCTGATTATAAAGAGCGATAAACGGGACTCGAACCCGCGACCTTCGGCTTGGGAAGCCAACGCTCTACCAACTGAGCTATTATCGCCTGTTTTGCGTTAAACAACGGTGCAAATATAGCAAACAAATCTGAATGAAACAAGATTTAAAAATAAAAAAAAGATTACTTTTAAAGGTTCAAACGATCAGCCTATGGACAGGAATAAATTTTACCGGATCAGGGAAGAACTTCACCGGCATCCCGAATTATCCGGACAGGAAAAACATACGATACAATATATCCGGCAAGTACTTCAGGAATTTCAGCCCTCCCGAATCCATCCCCTGGAAAAGGGCCATGGACTGGTGGCAGAATACAGTTTCCCGGGCGAAGGTCCGACCCTATTATTCAGAGCCGATATCGATGCTGTGGCCATTGCAGAAAAATCACCTCTTCCCTATTGTTCGGAAAATCCGGGGATAGCCCATAAATGCGGACACGACGGACACACAACCATGTTACTCATGCTGGCCGGATTCCTATATGATCATCCCCTGGAACGAGGACGCATTTTATTACTCTTTCAACCTGCCGAAGAAAATGGACAGGGCGCACAACTAGTACTTCAGGACCCCTGGTTCCGGCAACAGAAAATCGACCGGGCTTTCGCTCTGCATAATCTTCCCGGCTATCCGTTTTCTACGATTATCTGCCGGACAGGCAGTTTTACCTGCTCGGTCATCAGCTGTACCATCACCTTCACCGGAAAAACAGCACATGCTGCAGAACCTGAAAAAGCGGTTTCCCCGACCGCACCTTTACTGCATATCCTGCATCTAAGCGAAAGCTGGAATCGAGGGACCTTGAAAGATCCGGATTATTTCCGTACGACACTTATCGAACTTCATATCGGCGAAGAAGCCTATGGCGTTGCTGCAGGAAGCGGACTTATCCGGTTGACTCTCCGCGCCGCATCCGAAAAAATACTGCAAAAACACCGGCAACAGTTGGAACAATTCGTTCAGCAAACCATTGATTCTCAACCGGCCTTACTATGCTCCATCGAATGGACAGAACCTTTTGCGGCCAATGAAAATGATCCTGAATTCGTAACCTGGATTCAGGAAGCAGCCAAAAGCAACGGATTGGTTTACGAGGAAACCGATCATCCTTTTGCCTGGGGAGAAGATTTCGGATTATTCACTCAACATATTCCAGGTGCTATGTTCGGTCTGGGAGCAGGCATCTCTACTCCGGCCCTCCATACTCCGGATTACGATTTTCCTAACAACATTTTGCAAAATGGAGCCCGGATGTTTTACGAATTAGCCCTTATCACTCAACTGTCAGAATAAGTATTGATTATTCTGACAGTCGATTCCCAGTCATACAAATTCGTCTTGATCCAAACCAGATTAAATCCTGGCTAATCCCCCTGAACGTATTTTCCAATAATCATACAAATCCTCCCAATAAGTCCATAATAAAAGTTTCGCCATCCCCTCTCCACAATCTACCGTATCCTTGTATTTTTTCAATTCTTCACAAAAAGCCATAACACAAGTTTGCCGTACCAACCTCTCTTGTACTGATAAACGGCCTACCCGTTTTCCCGTAATCAGCCTCTTCAATTCTTTTACCAACTGACCGACCTGCTGTTCTCCATTCTCCTTTTCTGCTAACTGTAGCCAACGCTCGGTCCGAAAAAATTCTCCCCATACTCTTTGTAATCGCCCAAGCATATCATCACGTTCCATTCCCATTTTATTTTTTTGTAAAAAGGAAGGAGCATAAAATCCCATAATATCTTCTTTCAATAATTGCATCAACTGTTCCGCCATTCCCTCTTGAAAAAAAGTCTCATCTAACCAACGGATATAATCCTTTTCACTCAATTTCAATACTTCCCGGTAATAATGCTTTACCTTTTCATTTTCCACCTCCTTCAACACCTGTTGCCAAGCCACACGCCTTTCCTCATACCTCTTCCATCCCCACTGTCCGGCAGCCTCTTTCTCTGTTTTTATATCTTCTCTTTCCGCATAACAATACCACAAAGCCTCCAATCGTTTTGCAGCTGTGATATTTCTATTCTCCAGTTGTTCCGGATCCAATCCCAACAATATGGCCAAAGCTCTATCGATTTCCTGTTCACGACACCCCTGTAAAGCCTCCGTTTCCGAACACATCTTCCATATCCCGTCCTCTTCCCGGACCGGATTTTCCAATCGGTAGCGGATCACCGATTCCATAGAAACATCAGCACTGATACGTAAACGTGCAGCTAAAATCCTTCCATCTCCGGGATGTTCCTGGAAATCCACTTTTATCCCTCCACCTCCGACATCAAAAACAACTGCGCAGGGGACATCAGCTTTCACCCTTCCTTTTTTCCGTTCCAATTCAAGCAATACTCTTCCCGTCCGGGCAGTCCACACTGCATTCAGCTTTTCCACTGCTGTATACAATAGTTCCACATATTCTTCCGGAATATCCTCAGCAACACATATATTCAGAGGCATTCCGGCATATGTATCCCAGCACACACAACGGGTACACTCTACACAACGGAAAGGATTCACTCCATAATCGACATAAACCTGCGTCCGGAATAACCCATCCGGGTCTTCCCCTCTGTTCCTCAAACCCCTATCCGGTAAGAGACACAAAGCCACAGATACTTCTACCGGTACCGAACCGCTTTCGGGCAACATTTCCACGACCTGCTGTTCAGGAGAACACTCCAAATAATGCCGGATAGTAAAACATGCTCCGTTCCTACAGGTATCGACAGTTATAATCTCCGAACGGCCATACTGTATCCGTCCCCATTTCCCGTCCCCCACATACCACTTTTCCTTTATACCATCGGTCACATCAATCAAATAACCTGTTTCTTTTTTCTCCGCTACCGGCCAGGTTTCCACCGGTGTCTGTAAACCGGACATCTTCAGCAATCCGTTACTCATCCATGTTGTATCTGAAACTCTCTCCGGACAGAAAACCGCAAAAACATCCAGGGTCATAGAATCCCTGCCTTGTTCCAATCTAAAAATTCCTTTACTCTCCAATAACTTCCCCCGAATTCCCAATCCTCTGTCTATCTGGGCCAATACCATCCATTCCCGCCCCAAATATGTCTGCTCAATTTCTACATACATTCTGCCATTCCGTTCATATACCGGTAACACCACAGCATTCTCATCCTTATCTTTACCACAGGCATTTCCACTTTTTATCCCAACCATCCCTACCCAACAAAACAACAATACCAATAACTTTGTCCTCATGTTATTTCCATATTGAATTCACATTTTTTCTCCACGCTTTCCAAAAAACATCCTTTTCCTTGTCTGTTTTCCGATACATCACTTTCAATTGTTCCTCCATCAAAGCCACCACTTCCGGATACCTATTCCTTTCTGTTTGTATATATTCCATCAAACAATCCGTATAACACCATATCAAGAATCTTCCCCAACACTCCTCACCAGATACATTCCGGAATATTTTTCCCAAATCTCTGATATATTCAGTGACCGAATATTCCCGATCGTAACCTACAAAACAATCCGCTTTTTCTACCAACCGTCTGACAGTCTCCCTTCCCCAGTCTTCCCACCACTCCCGAGGCAGGTCCTTTCCCGATTCCAACACATAGGTTTGTAAAAAACGCAGGGCATCCTGCTGTTCTTCCCTCCCCACAGCAACAACTATAACCGAATCATTCCCCCAACATTTCCTTATCCCTCCGAGATAGGTAAAAGCCTGATTTATGTACTCCGAATATTGTTTTCGGATAGCAAGATTCCAACTTTCAACACTCAGACGCCCGTTATTTCTCAGAGTATCTCGCAACAAACGCTTCAAGTGACACATGCCCAATTCTGCCGTTTCCAACGAATAACGCCCTAAATCTTCGGCTTGTGCTTCAGGTAAGTTTCCACCGCTATCCTGAAAACGATATTTACGCTCCAATTGTTTTTTTTCTATCCAAACAGACAATTTTTCCTGAATTTCTTCAGACGCCAATCCGGGAAAATAACGGTATCCCCACTCAATAGCCAATGAATCATAAGCGCCAATCCGGGGTATCCGGTCGGACATATCGACTCCATCTTCGGGTTGTACAGCATAGTTCATACGCATATAATCCATTATAGAACTACCATAACCATGACGGTGTAAAAAAACGGCATCTCTTAACTGCTCTGTTTCACACAAAGAACTCCCATAAAAATTATGGGTCAATCCCAGTACATGCCCGACTTCGTGTGACACCACCATCTCCAGCAATCTACCAGCCAGTTCGTCCGGGAACTCCTCCTCGCTTTCTCCTGTCTGTGCAATATACCACTGGCATAACATATCAAAAACCGAATGAAAAACCGCAATATGACAACTCAGGATCTCACCGGTACGGAAATCTACAAAAGGACGTCCATAAGCATTCTCCATCGGAGAAGCCTTATAGACGATCCATGACAAAGCAGAATTATCTAAAGTAAATCCGGCCGAATCCGGAGCCATAAGTCCTGCTATGGCATTTTTAAAACCGCTACGTTCAAAAAGAGCATTCCAATTGTTCACGGCACGTAAAACATAAGGACGCCACTTTTCAGGAAAACTACGGTCGATATATATCCTAATCTTTTGCCGGGGTTCAACCAGTTCTCCCCGCCTATACCGGGCCGTATCACGATCCGCCACTTCCAGCCGCCAACGTTTCACTACGCGATCCGAGATGACCTGACAACTTCCCGGTTCCATATGTGCATAAGGTACAGTAAAATATCCAACCCCTGAAGAGGCATAACGTACCTGCATCAGATGCCGGGGCAACAACCTTAAACAACAACCTAATTTCCATCGAGTCACTTCTCCATTTGCTGAAGTTGCAGGCGTCCTCTCTACAGCTTCATAAATCCGTTCAGACCTGACAATCACACTTTCCGGCGTTCCAAGAATTGCCGTTACCCTTCCTTCACGCTCACTCCCTATCCCGATCAAAAAAGAAAAGGGTTGTAATCCCCACAACTTTCCATCACGAAGCCATTCGGTCACATCAATGATCTTCCCGGTCTTTTCACACCCCAAGATTTCAAATTCCTGTAAGGTAAGGGGCATTTCCCGTTCAGCCAATAAACTTCCGAGTGAATATGACCCGGAAGTATCCACATAACTTCTTATCTCCTTCAATATTATCTGTTCCTTCTCTTCCTCCCACCGTAAAATCCTCGGACCGAACCGATCGCCCTGATATCCGAATTTAGCATCAGCAGATTTTTTTTTTCGTCCGGCACCCTCCAATATTGTAGTCGTCAGGCTCATATCACGTCCTAGCAGACTATCCGGGATCACCCATAAAATACGTCCATTCTGTTGATAAGTTGTAAACAAACCAGGTATAACTTCCGACTGTGCATAAAGCTTTATCATACACAGCAAGAAAAAAAGAATCCAACAGATTTTTTTCAACCAGGATAACATTTTCCGGGACCTGAACAGGTCCCGGAAAAACAACTGCTTCTTATTTAAAAGCATAGACAAAATCCACTACATTTTTAAATCCTTTAAACTCATAAACCATCAAGTCTTTCGTTCCCTCTTCCTTATCTATCTCTCCGGCTGCAGTCAGCTTCATTTCAAGCATACTGCAATTTCCATCCGGATATTCGGCCACTCCCCCCAGGTAACTTACAAAATCATAAGGAATCGCTTCTACCTCATCTCCTCCCGAAATATCCCAACGGTCCTCCCGTTGGCTGCGGAATTTCAACCGGGTAATCCGTACAGAAGGATCCGGATGGGCATAAATTTCATATGAACGAGGAGTTGAACGAGTCAAGTCTGCCCGATAAATCTTATTACCGACAGCATAGTAAAACATACGGTCAAAATAAGCTGAAGTGGCCACCGGTAATTTTCCTTCGACAAGCCCTGTTTCCGGGGTCAATTCCCAATAACCGCTACAGATTGTCCCTTTCTTCCCTTGTATCATCTCCGGAGAAATTTCGTAAATATACAAGCTACTTCCCTGACTGGCTATCGCCATAATCTTCGGAACATCGCGGGAAGTCGTCGCTCCGATATAAATTACATCTTTATCTCCAATATTGTTCGGATCGAATTTATTCGGATAACCAGCCTGCTCGCCTATGGTCTCCAGTTTCTGTTCATTCAGACTTCCGTCAATATCGTAAAGATCTTCCATGCCGCTAGCAATGTAGCGGTTCGTATTATAATTATTACCGCCAATATCCGCATTATAGTAAGAAAGGAAGCGTTTGTTCTTGGAATCATAAATAATATTTATTCCTTCCGGTGACACATCATAAGCCAGGGAAGCCCTCTCTGCATAATAATCCCCATCTGCAGCTTTCACCGGATAATAAACAGAAAATCCATCCGGCTTGGCAAACCAGAATACCCCATCGTCAATGATACATTCCCCCCGTTTATCTCCTTCCGCATACATCGGTGCATAATGGGCGTCATTAGTCAGCTTTTTGTATAACAACATTCGGTTATATGCATAACGTTCTTCCAAAGTAGCACCATCCAGCATATAGTTTTTCCCTCCTTCAGTGAAAATACCCAACAATGTCTCCTCAGATCCTTGCTGCATGGCATTTTTCAGATGCAAATTATTAATCGACAAGAACAAAGGTTTACCCTGCAACCTGCCTCCCGTTTCCTGTGCATAGATATCTTGTACGGCAACCCGGCTGCTACCGTCCCCATCGATACATCCCAATACGGCATTCTCACCGATATTCTGCAGCACAAACCAACAACGGTTAAATGCAGCCACCAAATTAACCACCGTCTCACCGAAGGTTACGATATTCTGTACCGTATCCGTTACAGCCAACCGTAATGTAATCTGTCCGCTATTTTTCGGATAAACCCATATCCGGCATACCGAATCCGTACCACATTCCGTCCACGTCACCCCACTTAGATTCTTTTTCCACAAATAAGTCAAATTGGCATTATCTTTCCGGTCCAACTGGGTAACAGCCGCTTTCACTTCAACCAAAACCGAATCTTTCTTCGGTATCGTAACGCTGACGCTCCGCGGCATTTCTAACACCATATCGTTGATGTCATTATAATCATAATTTCCCAAATCATCATAACAGGCCATTCCCAATACAGCCAATAATCCCCATACCAATATCTTTTTCATACTATCATTTTTTCTGTTCACATTCATCATCAATCCTTAGGAAACACAATCTCATTCTGAGGATTCTCGTCATCCATCAAAGGCGGATTACCAGCCTTCTTATAAGCCTCATACTTAGCGCTGATATCATTCCTGACTTCTTTCGTCTGCTCTGTCTCAGCATAAATTTTCCCCAAGTTGTCCATCATAAACATATATTTATTATTACTGTATATCCCCCACAACCCCTCATCCCAATCTGAAGGACGTATCGTATAAGCGATAGTAACTTCACAATCCGAATTCTCCACACGCCCCTCTCCAAACTCATGCTCAGCATTCTCTATATCGAAAGTCAGTTTTGTATTCAACTGTGCACCGACCCTAGGGGGACGGGGTACAACCAACTGGGCCGTAAAAGTCTCAGCCCCGGCAGGAAATTCATAAGAAGGTATAAACACAACCCCTTCCATCTGCTCGACCGTTTTCAGGCAAAAATTCAAAGGCTTTTCCAAAGCATATCCCAAACAACGCACCTTTACCTCTAAAGCACGTTCTGTAACTTCATTCATATAGTCCCGGTCGTCGAAAACACAGCTGGCTTTTGTATTGAAAAATTCCAGACGGGGTGCTTCGTTATATCCCTTTATATCATTTTTCTCACAAGAAATGGCGGTAATCAATACAACCATCATTCCATATATCAATCTTTTCATCACTTACTATTTTCCGGTTATACCAAACATATCTTCATTTTCAGGCAAAGGAAACTGATACTTTGTCCGTACATCGACCAAACTGCAATTTGCAAAAGTGACGTAGTTGTGCCGTTTATAAAAATAAAACAGCTGTCCCTCTCCGTAATACTCTTTCAGGTATTCACGCATCACTTCGTTGATCCGGCGCGTATGCCCACTGTCAAATCCTTCACGGGTATCCGGTTCGTCATATCCTTTTCCCCCATCTGTCGCATCACTGGAGGCGATTCCCCGTTTAAAACGAACCATATCCAAAATTTCAGCGCTGCTCTGCGGATCCGGATCACATTCAGCCATAATATAATACATTTCCGGAATCCTGATCAAGGGCATGACATCTGCACCGGAATAAGCTCCTGTATAATTCGGTAAATGATCTGAGGCATATCCGGTCTGATCGTATTTCGACAAGATTTTCTTTGTATCATCAGTAATCAACATCTCATGAAAAGCGGCATTTCCTGAACGGAAATCAGTAGAACCACCGGCAGATAAATCATAAAACTGCCCGAACAGTTCTTTGCCGACTCCCAAACCGGAAACATTCTGATTGATGAAATCAGGGTCCACCACTTTCTCCATCTCATAAATATGTAAACTAAAAATATGTTCATCGAATAAGATCCTGTTTTCTGTCGTCAAAGCTTCAGTCAACGGGAACAATTTACTTTCCACCACCTCACTGGCAACAGCATAAGCCTTAGCTTTACTTTCTTCATCCCCCTTGTAACAATATACCCTTGCCAACATAGCCTTTACAGCCCAACGATTCATACGAAACTGACGCAGCTCCAGAAACGGGTCTGCATTGACGTCATGAACAAAGATATCATGATCAGCCTCCCACAATAGAGAATCTGCCTGGTGTAAATCCGCCAGACAAGCGTCTACCACCTCCGTAGCAGGTAATACAGGAGTCGGTTCATTACTGAATACTGTCCGATAAGGAATAGCTTTCCCCTGAGGTTCCATAGCAAATACCGGCCCGAACATCCGTAACAGATCAAAATGCAGAAAGGCACGCAAACCCAAAGCTTCCCCTTTCATAATCTCATAATAACCCGGCGTTGTAATTACCTCACGGTTCACCTCCAGATAATGCAGGAAATTATTAATGTTCGCAATAATATTATAAGCACCTGAAAAAACATTATCTTTAATACTTTTATAAGTTCCGTCATAATTATAAATCGATGTCCAGTTCGTTATGTCAGGAGCGTACTCATACCGTCCGGCAAGCATCTCCATATAATTATAGGTTAGCTCACGTCCGTAAAGGGAAGACTCTCCCATTTTAAGATAAAAGCCCGTTAAAGCATCCTGGAAACCAAACTCATCTGCAAACAAATCCTCTTCCGGCACGGAAGTTTTAGGCTGTACATCCAGCCAGTCCGAACATCCGCTACTCCCCAATACGATCACCAACAGGAAACCATATACAAATTTATACATATTCATATTATTTAAATACTACATTTAACGAAATTGCAAACTGACGGGCAAAAGGATAATCCAATCCCCTCTCCTGTTTTACAGATGAGAGATAAAAAATATCCTCCATAGTAAATCCCCACTTCAACGAACTGATAAAACTCTTTTTCAGGAAACGTGTATTTTGCTGATCCATCCGGTAAGTCAGAGACAACGAACCGAAAGTCAATGTATTCTCATCCATCACAAAACGGGATGTCGGACGTGTTTCCGATCCGTTGACAGAGTTTGTCAGGCGTTTGTATTTAGCCACATCCCCCGGTTTCTGCCAGCGTTCCTGCAAGACACGTTTATCTACATTATACCGTAAATCGGCATTCTCGATTTTATCCACCAACGTCTGGTTATATACCTGTCCTCCGAATTTATAGTTAAAAGAAAGATTGGCTCCAAATCCTTTATAATTAAATGCAGTATTGATATTTCCCTGCCATTTCGGCTCTGTGTCCCCGTAAGGGATTTTATCAATAGCATTATACTCACTGGTCACTTTACCATTGCGGGTCAGTAATAACTCATCTCCTGTCATCGGATCGATTCCCAGCGAACGGACAACCCAAATACGCGTCTGTGACTCTCCTTCTTCATACATCGGCAGAGGTTTGTCTTTTTCATTGCTGGTATTAAGCTCATTCATATGGCGCAAAGCATCCGATATTTTTTTCAGTTTTTCTTCATTATGTGAACCATTTACCGTGATCACCCAATAAGCATCTTTATCCAGATTACGATAAGGAATAAATGAAAAATTCAGCTCCACCCCTTTCGTCTCCAGATTTCCCATATTTTCCGGATAAGAAGCAAAACCGACAGAAGGAGCCAGCGTAATCTGTGCCAAAGAATTTTTCGTATTCTTGATATAATATTCGGCCCGGGTAGTAAAACGCCCTTTGAGTAAGGAAAGTTCCAAGCCAACATTCCAGGTTCCGGTCTGTTGCCATTTCAGATTCGAATTACCCAAAGCGACCAGTTCCGTCCCCGTTGCATTAGAAGAAAAATAAGGTTTCATTAAATTGGTATAAGTATAAACTGAGCGGGACTGATAAGGAGAAAAACCTTGTGTACCTGTCACCCCATATGAAGCCCGCAATACCACATCATCCACCCATTTAACATTTCTCAGCCAACTTTCTTTCTTCATATTCCAGCGTAAACCTGCAGACCAGAAAGGAGCAAAACGATTGTCTTTACCAAACTGTGAAGAACCGTCGATACGGATATTAAAATCGGCAGAATAACGATAATCATAAGAATATCCCAAAGTAGCCACAGCTCCCAAAGCCCGGGTAGTTCCTTCACTTCCGGTCATGTTTTCATTGTATTTCTTACCAAACAAAATATGATCCATATTGCCGTTCGGAAAACCCGTCACCGTTGCTCCATAGACTTCGCTATGAGTTTGCTCTACTGAATAACGCAGATTTCCCGTCAGATAATGCACATCATTGACCACATTGTTATAACTGGCTGTAAAAGCAAACATATAATTGAAATCCTCCGACTGGTTACGTTTAAAATCACCCTTCAGGGTAGGATCCACCACTTCAGCAAAAGCGGTGTGCTGTGCAGGACGGAAAACCTCGTCCTTACCCGTCGATTTCTGTATAGAAATATCGGCCTGCAAACGCCAGGCATCCGTCGGAGTATACTCTAATTTAAAAAGGTTACGGATACTAAAAGAGGTGGTCCGGTCTTTACTATGAAAGGTCGTATTATACATCGGATTAGCTACCTGATAAGGTTGTGAATTACCCAGATAGATCATATCCCAGGTCTGCATAATTTTATTGATTTCTCCATTTTCTCCGTAAGGCCGTAAATAAGGATTCAAACGGGTATATTCACTGAAAGATCCGTAAGGACTGTCATCTCCTGTTGAATTATCCACGGTCAGGCTGTTCTTCATCAGTAATTTACGGTAACGGTAAGAAAGATCCAACGCTGCCGTCTGGGTACTACGCCGTGACTCTTTCATTACTCCCGGCGTTTGATTGAGTCCCAGATACAATTTATACCGCAGGGCCTCACTTCCTCCTTCCAGCGTCAGGGCATGCCGGTGTTGTACAGCTGTCCGCAAAGGTTGGGACAACCAATACGTATCAACTCCTCTTTTCACCTCACGCAAACGGTTCTGATAGTCCCGTTGGGAATCCAGGTCATTGGGAGAATATAAACCAGCCAAAGCTTCAACCTGGATTTTTTCCTCTGCATCCATCAAATTATAAGCCGAAAGGTCCGGCATTTGCAAACGCAGGTTACCGCCGTAACTCACATTGATTTCTCCTGGTTTCGGAGTGTAAGTTTCTATTACAATCACACCGTTAGATGCTTTCGAACCGTAAATCGCCGTTGCAGAAGCATCTTTCAGCATTGTGATCGACTGTACACGATCCGGGTCCAAATCGACCATCGTCTGCACGTCAATCTCGAAACCATCCAGTATCAATAAGGGCTGATTCGGATAAGTATCGTATTCTCCCTGCAAAGACACCAAGCTATTGTCTCCGGCCCCTCCGGCAGGCAGCGTGGAAGAACCACGCATACGCATGTCCGGTAAACGGTTCGGATCCGAACCCGCACTGATATTTTCCATGATCCGGAAACTGGGTTCAATGGTAGACAAAGCCTTAGCAATACTTGTAGTACTGATCTTTTTTAATTCATCCCCTTTTACCGTCACCGCAGAACCGGTAAATCCTTCCTTTTTACGGGAAAACATACCGGTAACCACAACTTCATCCAATTCAGTCTCTGCTTCTTCCAGAACAACCCGCAAAGGTTGTACTTTTCCATTCTCTATTTTAACAGGAATCTCTTTGGAATTCATTCCCACAAAAGAAAATTCCAGAGAGATACCCGGAGTTTCTGTTATTTCAAGACTGAATTTACCGTCAATATCCGTTGCCACCCCTATCGTGGTACCTTTCACCACAACCGTAACTCCTGGTAGTACCCCTCCTTTAGAATCGACTACGACACCTTCCAGCTTAATTAATTTCTGGGGAGCAGCCATATCGGCCCCGGCTTGTTTCTTATAAATAACAATAATCTGATTTTCAATCTCATAACTAAAATCAGAACCACGCAGACATTGTTCCATCACTTCATTTATATTTCCCGATACAACGTCTACGGAAACGTTTCCAATAGTATTTATAACTTGCTCATTATAAGCCAATCTGTAACCCAACTGTCTCTTTATTTCTTTAAAAGCTTCTTTCAATGAAACATTTTCCAGACGGAATGCCACACTCTGTCCGGCAGCTTCAACCACTAAAGGTTCGGTTAATATTAACAAAGTAATTAAGGATAACCGGATCCATATTCCTGCCCAACGGCAGACCTTTCCCCACCGTATTCGATTCTCTCTATTATTTTTCATATTCTCATTAAATTACCTATTCCTCTCTTTCAACGGATAATGACCGTCCGGCCTTTCAATTCGATATCCAGCGTACGGGTCTTCTCCAGTATATTCATCACATGTTTTAACGAACTACTCCGTTCAATTTCAAAAGAATAATATTCGTTCTGTTTATCACTATCTACAAAAAACACTTCAATATCATACCAACGTGCCAATTCTCTCATGATATATTCCAGAGAACGGTTATCAAACAAAAAATACCCGTCGATCCAGCTTGTTGCCGAAGCTCCGGCTTTTCCAACCACCCAGCGTTCTTCCATCAACTGTGCTTGTTCTCCCGGTTTCAGTAAAACCTCATGCTTTCCCCGGCTTAACCGGATACTTCCCGACAACAACACAGCCGAATAAGGTTCATCTTCGTAATGACGGATATCGAAACGGGTTCCTAAAACCTTCACGACATTTCCTGCCGTTTCCACCCGGAAAGGCCTCAAGGAATCACGTGCCACGTCAAAAAATACCTCTCCGTCACAAGCTACCCGACGCTCTCCTGTCGGAAAAACTACAGGAAAACGTACTACAGATTCCGCATTCATCCATACTTTCGTCCCATCCGGTAAGATCATCTTATAATCCGTTCCTCTGGGTGTCCGTATCTCATTATATTGGGAAGAGTCTGCCCGGTTTACGTTTGCAGTCGGTTCATAACGGGCATACCCATCCTCAGCTAACAAGAAGCCTCCCTCCCAGTTGTAAGCAGAATCCCTGTTCAACATAATCTCTTTACCTGAAGCCAGCCGAATGACCGGCAGAGAAGAGGCTGTCACTCTCTCTGCCAGGTCCTGATCCGTTTGCTTCACTTCATTTTGCCAATAAAACCAGACGCCTTCCCCCATACACAACAGCAGAACAATCCCTGCTACCCTCCCCCACCATTTCCGCCGTCTGTATCTCTCGATCCGACGCGCAATATTCATTTTCAAACGTTCACGGGCTTTTTCCTTATCGGACAACTCCAACCCTGCCATCTTACATCTGACATATTCCCGGTTACTGATTTTTTTATAAAAGTCCTGATGCTCCGGTGTTTTCAGCCAGTTTTCCAATGTCCGACTTTCCTGCTCGTCTAAATCTCCCAACAGAGAATGAATAATCGAACGCCTAATCGCCTCTTCACTGTCCGTTCTCATAGCTAATCAAAAGAGTCATTCAGTATCTTCTTTATCACGGGAAAGGAAATCGTCCAGCGACGCAGCTGGAAAATCCATCCCTTCACCCCGTAAATTTTTCATTCGTAAATAAATCAAATAACGGCTCAAAATATTGAATCCTTCATCCATCCCTTTCATCAGACTGTTTTCAGAAGAACGCCATACCCCGCCACTACATGAGAAACCACCGACATATACATCGGAAATCTTACCTCTGTCTTTCAATTCTTGCCAAGGTTTCGGAAATTCGGTCGACGACATCGATACATTCAGATACATTCCTGCCTCCTGCCATGACTTCAGGTAACTAGCCGTACTCGCATCGATAGGCCCACCGAAAGAATACTCATCGGCCAATTTTCCGAAAGCATGTCCTCCGGCTTCATGGCGCAAAATCTGGACAAAATTATTCGGGAAAGGCTCCTCAGATACCGGGCAAATAGCGACACCTTCTCCAGATTTGGTCAGGTTGGCTACCCCTCCGTAACGTTTACCGTTAGCCATCACAATCACAACATCCTGCGTCGGAATATAGTCCAAACCTGCACCCTCAATACTAGTCTTGACAAACTCCTGAATAGCCGTATAATCACAGTTCATACCGGTTCCGAACTCATCATAAGAACATTTAAAACGGGTATCTACCACCTTAGGTCCTCCATAAGTCGCATTATAGTCCGTACATCCAGATTCGGCAGATTCAGCATGCAGCAGGATAAATCCGAAACGTTCCGAATAAGTTTTGAAAGGCTCCAGCGATTCCATACCCTCCATCGCTTCCTGACAATACAAATCATAAACCCCTGATTCGATTTCTTCTTTCGTGAAACCGTCTCCAATCAGAATAAAATTAAAAGTAATACGCGGGAAATTAGGTACTGATGCAAAAGGATCATTATAAGTCGGTTTTTTCCAGATCACAGTATGTCCGTCGTAAGTTTTATACATCTGACTCAAGGATAGCGGGAAACTCAATCCCAGTACTTCATTTTCCAGATGCAATTTCGTGCGGTTGAAAAACTCACCTGTATTGGGCTCTAACTTGAAAACCATCTTGAATTGACCGTCTTCGTTTTTTGTTTCCTTAAGTGTTACCCAGCTCACCTCCTCTTCGTCAAACACCACATCGAAAGGTATATTACATTCAAACGAATGTGTCAATTCTGTCATATCATATTTGGCAAACAGTTTATCGTTGTCCAACTTCCATTTGGGTTCCGGATATTGGGTCACTTTCAATGTATCGTTCAGATTACTCTGAGTGTCCTTCAGATAAACTATAGCCTCCCGGATAACATTGGAATTGTTCACAGTCAAAGTTAAAGCCAGATTCCGGTCGGTCACCGCCTTGGTGACAGGAGCTGTTATCCAATCCACGCCTTCGCTGAAAGTTACATTCAAGGTGCCGTTTGACCGGTAAGGAACTTTCAGGGAAGTATGGTTATACAAAGCGATGAACTCTTTTTCGTTGATCTCCAATACTCCTTTTTCCAGCTGATATACCGGCAAATTCCAGTTTTCTGTTCCTGCCTGAACCACCAGGCGTACTTTTCGTTCTACTTCAGTCGTATTTTCAATTACCGCAACCTTTACCTCATATTCTCCGGCTTGTCCACTTACCGGCTCCACCGATAACCAGTCGGGAATATTTGCAATTTTCCAAGCCTCACTAGAAGTTACCTGAATAACCTGCTCTGTTGCCAGAGAACCGAAACGCAGGGAACTCTCCGAGACTTCCAGCCGGGGCGTATCTACAGGATCGTCGTCGTCTGAGCAACCTCCTAAAAAGAAGGCTGCTCCCAAAAGAAACAATAAATTAATTAAATATTTCATATCACATATTTTTACTTGTTAAAATGCAAGGAACGGACGAACTTCTCCATAACTTCCGGCCAGATCTCCATAGACATGCATCGTTTCCCACTATTCACTAAATATATTCAGTGAAATTCCATTTTATAGGTTTTCTTTGTATATCAGATATTTGCAGATATTTTCATTTGGTTTGAATACTCACGAAATTTCACGGTTTTAGAAAATATTGGTACTATTTGATACCATATTTCGGGATATATTTTGTACCTTTGCATCATGTAACCAAAGGATATATCGCGTATGGATTTCATCTTCATCAAATCATCCAAGGCAGGAAAAGAGGACTACGGTTCCATCTATGCCCGTGTGCGCACCGGAAAGGCGAACATGAAAGTCGTGACGGGCTTCACCATCAAACAGCTTGAATGGGAAAAGTACCGCAGCCTGCAATACACCTCGTCAGCCCTGATGTCAAGCATCGGGATAAAGTACGGGCAGTTCGCCCAAGTCTTCGCGAGGATAAAGGCGGCATTCGAGGCGGACGGCTTCAATCCCAAGGAGGCTAAGAACATCATCGAGAGCGTGAAACACGACGTGCTCAACGGGATGATGCAGATTGTGGAGGTCAAGCCCAAAGGCAGGATGCTGTTTGAGGATTTCCTTACCTCTTATATAGAAGACATGGAAACCGGACGGCGCACCAAGAAAGGCCGTACCGTGAAAGTATCACCTGCCTATATAAAAGGTCTGCGCATTATCCAAAAACAGATTCGCAACTACCAAAAGGAAACACACCGCAAACTCGGACTGGATGACATGACGATGGAGACACGTAACAGCCTTGTCGGTTACTGGAAAGAACGGGGCTTGATGCCCAATGCCATCAACTCGTACATGACCGATGTCCGCACGGTGGCAAAGGCGGCCTACGAGGACAAGCTGACCAAATGCGATGATTTCCGTCATTCCGACTTCGTGCCGAAAAAGGAAGAGGTGGACAACATCTACCTCACACCGGAACAGATACAGGAAATGCTTGACCTCGACCTTTCCACCAAGGAAGCTGTGAAAAAAAGACTGGAATCACTTGACATCAGCGAGGACGAGAAATTGGCACAACTTTCCAAATGCCGCATCACCCATATCAGGACACTGGAGCACGTAAGGGACATTTTCATCGTGGGCTGTCTGACCGGCCAGCGTGTTTCCGACTATTCACGGATATGCGAGGGCATGATAACGGAAATAGGCGGCACGGAGTTCATACTCATCACCCAACAGAAGACGGAAAAGAAAGTCTATATCCCCGTTGACAGGCGCGTGAGAGCCATTCTCGCCAAGTATGACGGCAAACTGCCCCCGGTTCATCCCAATGAAATGAACAAGCTGGTGAAGACCATCGGCCTGTTGCTCGGCTGGACACATGACTGCGGCTTTGACGAGAAGCGTCTCAACCCCAAACGGGGAAGGAGGTTCTGCGATATGCTCCTTTCCCATACAGCCCGAAGGAGTTTCGCCACCAATGCGTATAAGGCTGGCGTCCCTCTGCCTTCCATCCAAGCCATCACGGGACACAGCAGCGAGGCGCAACTGCGCCGCTACCTGAAACTGGACGCGGAGGAAAAGGCCGTCATAGCGTTAAAGGATTTCAAGAGCATCATCGAAATATAAGGAGGTGCTTATGGAAAAATCAAGGTTTGACATCATTAGCGACCTGTTCAAGCTGTCCAACGTAATCAGTGAGAGCCTGAAACTTGCGGAATCGCTTTACGACAAATCTTCCGGCAGTGGCGAAACTGATTGCAAGAATATTTGCCGGAACGTCCGATACAGCCTGAAGCCCCTGCCTTTTCTTTTGGCCGGCATCAGGGAATATGTCACCGAATACGAGGATAAGGAGCTGGCACGGAAATTCGTCGGGCTGCACGATGACACGAAAAGGCTTCATGGCATCTGTTCCAAATATGCGGACTTGAACAAGGCGGCTTTCCGTACAGGGGTGGCTTACCTGAGCATGGAAGTCATAAGGCAATACTTCTTTCCCGAAAAAGAACAGGAGCAAGTATCGCCGGAAGGTTCTGATATTTCTCCCAAACCAATGACACGCACTGAAGCCACCGACTGCATCGACACCATCCGTGCCGCCATACGGAAGTGTGCAAAGGATTCAGACGGGAACAGAGGGAAAGAAATGTATGCCATGCTTGTCAAAGTGGACAAGGCGAAAATCCAAGCCGTCAAGGAGTATATTGTCAATGCCAACGACAAGGATTTGGCACAACTCTTCACGGAATATTTTGCAGAAGCCATCCATCTTTCCATGCTGCCCCAAAATGATGATGTGAAAGCACAGTCTGCCGGAATAAAGATGTTCCATATCGCCATGACGATGGGATATATCAAAAGAAACGTGCTGCATGAGAACGAGTCCAAGTCGGCAACATCCAAAACAATACCCTCTTGTACGGAAGAAGCGTCATCCGGTTTTATCGCCACAGATACAATGCAAGGCGGCGCGTTCAGTACGACCGCGCAAGTTCCCGTTTTAAGGCTGTACCGTTTCCTTACCACTTTCACCGTACAGAGCGGCCCCGACAAGGGCAAGCCGCTATTGGACGGCAATGCCGTTTCCGACCGGGACTTCCTCCGTGCCGTCATGCGTGCCGACTATTCCACGATATACGGCAGTTGCGTGAAAGGCAAGATGCGCTGTGTCGCCATCCTGCTGTCCAAAGCCTACTTCAAGGACTGGAAAGGCTACAGGGCATCCGCAGCCCGTTCCATGGGGCTGACACCCGAAAGCCTCGCCAAGTATAACGTGGAGAAAACCTTTATAACGAAGCTCAAAGAGCTGCTTCCCATGATAAAATAGTGACATAATCCACAGGTGGCTACAATTCACCACAACCCACAGACTTCCACAAGCCGTTAAGCATCAGTTGTTTGACGGCTTTTTTCATGCGGTGTCATTTCACAGAATACCACAAATTCACAGGTTTCATTATTGCCATACCTTTGCCGCCATGAACTTAAAATCAGTGAATTATGACAGATAAGACAGAAATGGTACTGGTATCGCGCGACGAGCTTCAACAGCTTATCGGCGCAAGCGTGAGGTGCGCGTTTGAGGAATACCGGCAGGAACAGACACCACAGGACACATCGGAGTATTACACCATCCGGCAACTGGCGGAGAAATGGGGCGTAAGCATAGCAACCATCTGGCGGCATGAGAAGTTAGGACACATCAAGGGGCAGCGGATAGGACGGCGTGTCCTGTTTCCCAAGGAACAGATAGACCGCATCAAGAGCCTGAAAGCCACCAACAGGAAGGCTGACAAGAACGCCAAGGGATAATTTGCAAGACGCACAACAAAAAAATCAAGGCTTATGAAGAATTTGAAACAACTTGTTTTGCCGTGCTACAAATTGGAGATGGCAATGTCCGTGGAGGCGTGGTACTTCCTGCACGGGAGCACGGACGGGATATGCAACCTTACCTATCTTCTTTCCCTCTTGTCGAAAATGGCGGTTTCGGAAGTGATGAACACCAAACGGGGATTGGGCTATGCCGTCCATCCCGGACAGGTGGACGGCTCCATGCTGGTACTGGCCAAGGAATGGGGCATCGGACGTAAGGCGGTGTCCCGCCTGTTGGAGGATTTCTCGGAACGAGGGCTAATCCGTGTTGATTCCAATCCCGTGACTTCCATCATAGACATGGTGTGCGTGAAGTCGTGGATGATAGCAGGGCGGCTCATCGAGAATCCGACATGTCGCCAGACTGTCAAGGCATACGAAGGGGTACGGATTTTCCTTTTCAATGGGCAACAATTAGAGACCTTGCGCCGCAGTTCGGCAAGGAAGAAGAAAGAAAAACCGACAGAAGAAACGGCAGAGGGAACAGATGGCTTGTCGTCCATGAATCCGACCCGTTCCAATCCTATTATAGAAGAAACAGGAACAGCGGAAACCGAAACGGCAGCAACACCCGAAAACGGCATGGAAAGTACTGCGGAAAATGTAATCGAGGATGCCGACAACACACCTGTTTTAGAGGATGGCAATACACTGTCCGGCTCACGGAAATGGAAACAGCCACAGGAATGAAGCGGCAGGAAAGGCAAGCGACAGCGTTTTGGAAGGGATATTTTTAGGGCTGGCAAGTTAATGTTTTCGTCCACGAAAACCACGCCACAAGCGGCGACCCGGCCACACAGGAAACGGCAAGCCGTAAATTCAGCCCTAAAAAACAGAACGGTTTAACGGATAAAAGAAAACGGATATGACATATCAGGAGAACAGGAACAAGGGAGGCCGCCCCAAGGCGATGAAAGGCAAGGCGCGGACAAAGACCATATCCACACGGCTCACGCTTGCCGAATGGAAAGCGGTCATGAAACGGATTACCGATGCGGGCAAGAAACCGTCGCACTTTCTGCGCGAACTGTTGCTGCATGGCAAGGTCGTGGCGGCACGGACACAGGAGGACAGGCAACAGATAAGGATGCTGGAGGGAGGATGCAACAACCTGAACCAACTGGCGAAGATGGCGCACCAACAGGGCTTTTCTCTTTTGAAAGGCAAAATCATGGACTTGCTGGACGAGTTCAACAAAATCATAGAGAGGATATGATGGGCGATTTGAAAAAACGGGCGAGTTTCGCCAGAGTGGTGAACTATGTGAACAACCCGAAGAAGGCACGGCTCATCGACGGCAAGGACGTGAGGCTTGATGACAACGCCACCATAGCAAGGAGTATGCAGGGACAGGCGGATGACAAGCCGGGACGCAAACTGAAAAATCCGGTGTACCATATCTCGCTGGACTTCGCCCACGAGGACGCACCCAAGCTGACGGATGCCCTGATGGTCGAAATCGCCCGTGAGTATATGCGGCGCATGGGCATAACGAACACCCAGTACATCGTGTGCCGCCATACCGACAGGGAACACCAGCATCTGCATATCGTGGCCAACAGGGTGGACAATGATGGGAACACCATTAGCGACAGCAATGATAATGTACATAATGTAAAAGTATGTAAAGCTCTCACGAGGGAATACGGATTACACTTCTCCAAGGGTAAGATGAACGTGAAGCGTGACCGATTGCGTGGAAAGGACAAGGTAAAATACCAAATCTATGATGCTATCAAAGCGGCATTACCCCATTGTAGCTGCTGGTCGGATTTGTGCGACAGGCTGGCAAAGCAAGGAATCGGGGTGAACTTCAAATATGACAAGAGCAAAGGTAAAATCATCGGAGTATCGTTCACGAAGAATGAAATCTCGTTCAGCGGCTCACGGATAGACCGGAGCATGAGCTTTTATAAGTTAGACAGGCTGTTCGGGAGCCAAATCGCCGAGGGCATGGAATGGAGGCCTCGTGTGCAAGAACTGCCACAACCGATCCGGCAGGATGTGGAATTTCACAACAATACGACAGATACTTTTATAAGAGAGCCATCACCGACTAAAACGGAAGCGGACGGCAATGTTAGCGGTTCTGCTGAATCCGGCTCAAACATCATCCAAGTGACCATCGGCACACTCATGGAGTTGTGCGTGCAGCCACACCAAGCCAAGGTGTCATCCGGCGGCGGAGGTGGAGGAAACGAAAGCGGCTGGGGTGAGAATGACAACGAGAAGGACAAACATAAACCAAGAAGGAGAAAAAGATGAAGGACAACAAGCAGAACTTAACCGACCTTATCGGGGCATTGGCAGTGGACATTGAGGAAGTCAAGAAAAAACTGGACGCAAAGGATAGCCCGGACAAGAACGAGGCATTGAAAAGGCTGGAAGCGAAGCTGGAGCCTGTTATACGGTTCTTCAATGGCAATGCACCGGAAAATGTCAATGCCATTTTCGGAAGCAAGGAAGCCATCAAAGAGTACAAGCAATCAATAGGTGATGAAGCGGTAGCAAGTTTACGGTTATACACTGAAGCCAACGAGAAGGATATGCACAAGCATGGAGTTCCCACTATCAAGGAACAACTTAACGAGATACTGGGGCTGCTGACAAGTCATATGGAGAATGATAAGCTGGCTTCGGGAAAAGCACAGCACAGACAAGGCTTCATATCTGGACTGTGGCAGGCAATCCGCCCGGACAAGGCAATAAGCGCAATAAGGCTGTTATGGAGCAAAGTTCCCAATGGCTGGCACAAGAACCCATATGTATGGACTGGCATAGGCTGCACGCTCGTATTCTTTGTCCTGTTTGCCGTCAGTTGGGTACAATGGCATGAGTACCGGGAAGAAAACAGGCGGTTGAGGACGGTGGCAGACAAGCACCAAGTGACTACGGACATGCTCAACGAACTATACCCGGAACTGTCCGTGACCGTCGGGGCTTACGAGAAACTGGTGGATGTTATCGGTGTGGATTCCACGCTGGCCATATTCAATCGGCAGGTCAAGATAGCGAGAGAAGAAGATAATCAATCCAAACGACAAAAATAAAGTGAATGGCATCCATAAAAGTAAAATACCGTCCTTCCACCGCAAGCGGCAAGGAGGGCAGCATATATTATCAGGTAATCCACGGGCGCATAGTCCGCCAAGTCAAGACGGACTACCGCATATTTGACACGGAATGGGACAAGAGAACTTCATCTATGAAAATACTGTCCGAAATCGGCGAAAACAGGAAACGGTACCTCCGTGAAGTGGCGGAACGTATTGACTGGGACACCAGACGGTTGAAAGCCATAGTCGCCCAATGCGACAGGCAGGGAGGTATTTATTCCGCTGACAGCATTGTCGAGAAGTTCAACAGGCAGACGGGCGAACAATCGCTTTCCCGTTTCATGCAGGGCATCATAGGACAGTTGAAGCGGCTTGGCAAAGTCCGCACATCAGAAACCTATACGGCGGCATTGGCCAGTTTTATGAAGTTCCGTGAGGGGCAGGACATACTCTTGTGCGAGATAGACGGCAATACCATGATGCTTTACGAGGCCTGGCTCAAAGGAAATGGCATTTGCCCCAACACGGTTTCCTTTTATATGCGCATACTCCGTGCCGTTTACAACCGTGCCGTGGAAAAGGAGCTGACGGAACAGAAGCACCCTTTCAAACACGTTTACACGGGCATCGGGAAGACGGTAAAACGCGCCATCCCGTTGAAAGCCATCAAACATATCAAGGAACTTGACCTGACCCTGAAACCGCATCTGGACTATGCAAGGGATATGTTCCTCTTCTCCTTTTATACCCGTGGCATGTCATTCATTGATATGGCCTATCTGAAAAAATCGGATTTGAAGAACGGAATCATCACGTACCGGAGAAGAAAGACCGGGCAGCAGCTCACCGTAAAGTGGGAGAAGTGCATGGAAGACATCATCGCCAAGTACGGCGAGAATACGGCTACTCGTCACCTCCTGCCTATAATCACCAACCCATGTTCCGATGAACGGACACAATACCGTAACGCTATCTGTCGCATCAATGTGGCGTTGAAGGAAGTTGCCGATCTGGCAGGATTGGACATACCGCTGACCATGCACGTTGCCCGTCATTGTTGGGCGAGCGTTGCCAAAAGCAAGAACATTCCTCTTTCAGTCATCAGCGAGGGCATGGGACATGATTCGGAAGAGACCACGCGCATCTATCTCGCATCGCTTGACACAAGCGTGGTGGACAAGGCGAACAGCCTTATCCTGAAAGATTTTTGACCGGATATTTATGGTGAAATGTGTTAAGCGAAAAGACGAATCTCTTGATAAGAGTTATAGTTGATATTGCAAAGGTACGCATAATATTTCAAATGCCGCATTCATTCCTCATTTATAATGATATATGAAAGGCAATTTGTGAGAATTTGTTTTGCAAATCCGTCAGATTTTGCCAGTATAGCACTGATTATTAGAGCCCGTTCCTTTGAAATATATCTCTTATCAAGAGATGAATTTCAAGGAAATACTACATAAATTTCGTACCGAATCATTCACGGAAAGGGAGAAAGGTACAAAGTTCGAGCGACTGATGCGCTCATGGTTATTAACAGACCCACGCTACAATGAACTTGAATCGGTCTGGCTATGGGAAGATTTTCCGGGACGGACAGATTTCGGAGGTACAGACACAGGTATCGACCTTGTGGCCAAAACTGAATTGGGTGACTATTGGGCTATCCAGTGTAAATGCTATGCTGAGAATACAATCATAGATAAACCTGCTGTAGATTCATTTCTCGCCACTTCCAGCCGCACGTTCACAAACGAAGTAACATTCCAAACAGCCCGTTTTTCAAATCGTATTTGGATTTCAACCACAAACCATTGGGGAGCTAATGCAGAAGAGGCTATCCAAAACCAGGAACCACCTGTTACGCGCATCGGTATGGCAGACCTTGATTCATCTCCTGTGGACTGGCAAAAGCTGATGGACGGTCTAACCGGCAACTCTGCACTGGTGGAGGGCAAGAAGCCTCGTGAACACCAATTGAATGCCATATCAAAAGCATACGTTCATTATATGGCAGATGGCAACGAGAGGGGCAAGCTCATTATGGCTTGCGGTACAGGTAAAACCTACACTTCGCTGCTCATTGCGGAACAGTTGTTTGACAACAAAGGCTTGGTGCTGTTCATGGTTCCGTCCATCGCCTTGTTGGGGCAGTCGCTCAACGCATGGTCGGCAGATGCGAAGAAGCCCATTAAGGCTGTCTGTATCTGTTCCGATTCCAAAGCCTCACGCAAGACCACCAAGGGATCTGACGATACGGACGACAGCGTGGTTGACCTTGCCGTACCAGCATCCACCAATCTACAATCCATTGCATCCCAATTAAAGAAATATCGGGCTCATGACGGCTTAGTAGTCGTGTTCTCCACCTACCAATCCATAGATGCCGTTTCTGCTGCTCAACAGGAAATTTTATCCGAGACAAACGGAGAATATGGTGTGTTTGATTTCATCATCTGTGACGAGGCACACCGCACTACTGGTGTAAAAATAGCCGAAAAGGATGAGAGCAACTTTATCAAGATACATTCCAATGAGAATGTACAAGGCCGGAAACGCCTTTATATGACTGCCACACCGCGTTTGTATGGGGAATCTGCCAAGATAAAGGCATCGGAAAAGGATTGCATTCTTTGCTCGATGGATGATAAAGCCATTTATGGAGAGGAATTTTATCGTGTGAATTTCTCATACGCCGTTCAAAATGGCTTATTGACGGATTACAAGGTGCTTGTCCTTACCGTTAGTGAAGATGATGTACCTGCCAACATAAAACAAGACATCACCAATTCTACCACCGAACTGAATTTTGACGACACATCCAAGCTCATTGGGGTAATAAACGGATTGTCAAAAATGATACATGGCGACGACCATCGCACATGGGATGCCGACCCACGCATGATGCGCCGTGCCGTGGCGTTCTGTTCTGCCATAGGCAACGAAACAAAAGCCGGAACGTCAAAATATGTAGCTTCGGTGCTTCCAAGAATATCCGGGAAATACGAAGAAAATCTTGATTCAGAAAACCTTTCGCATACCGTTTCAGTAACGACACGGCATATAGATGGCTCTATGAACTCTCAGGAGCGTAATGGAATCCTGCAATGGCTGGCGGAAGAGCCAGACAATGAACGTGAATGCCGTGTTGTAACCAACGTGCGTTGTCTGTCCGAGGGTGTGGATGTGCCGTCTCTCGATGCCGTATTGTTTCTTTCTGCCCGTAATTCGCAGGTGGATGTGGTGCAGTCGGTTGGCCGCGTGATGCGTACATTTCACAAAGGGCAATCCGATGAAAAGAAGTATGGATATATCATCATTCCTATTGTAGTGCCATCCGATATTTCGGCGGAGGAAGCTCTTGACAACAACAAGACATTCGATGTGGTGTGGGCTATCTTGAACGCGCTCCGTTCACACGATGACCGTTTCAACGCAATGGTAAACAAGATAGCTCTCAACAAGCAGAAGCCGAACAAGCAGACAGACACACCGTCTGTTACCATAGGCCGACCGGGATTGGGTACAAATGACGGAGAAGCGGAAGCGCAACAAATTGAGAATGCAGAAATTGCCAGACAGTTGGAACTTCGTTTCGGGGAGATACAGGACGGTATGTATGCCAAACTTGTGGAAAAGTGCGGTGACCGTCTTTACTGGGAAAATTGGGCAAAAGAGGTCGGTCTTATTGCGCACAAATTTATTGAGCGTATTTCCAAACTTATTCAATCAGGCGTACACAAAAAGGCTTTTAATGAATACCTGAAGGGATTGCAACGAGACCTGAATCCATCGGTGGATGCCGCCCAAGCCATTGAAATGCTGGCACAGCACATTATTACCCGGCCTGTATTTGATGCTCTGTTTTCAGATTACCAGTTTGTCAATAACAACACCGTGAGCCGTTCCATGCAACGCATGATAGACCTCTTGCAAGAACAGGCTTTTGAAAAGGATACCGAGGTACTGGAAAGATTCTATCGTTCGGTAAAGACCAATGTAGGAGGGATTGACAATTTGGAAGGCAAACAGACCATTATAAAGAATCTGTACGAAAAGTTTTTCAAAGGTGCATTCCCACTTACCGTAGAGAAACTGGGCATTGTTTATACACCGGTGGAATGCGTGGACTTCATCATCCGTTCAGTGGATGACATTCTTAAAGCAGAGTTCAAGACATCTTTAACCGAACAGAATGTACATATCCTCGACCCATTTACCGGAACCGGCACCTTCATTACTCGTTTGTTGCAATCCGGCCTTATCCGTTCTGAGGATATGGAGCGTAAGTATCAGAATGAAATCCATTGCAATGAAATTGTGTTGCTGGCCTATTATATTGCCGATGTGAATATTGAATCGGTATTCCATGACATTACCCATCGGAAAACTTACCTACCATACAGTGGTATCTGCCTGACCGATACGTTCCAGTTGGCAGAGAAGAAACACAACGAACTTTTCACGGAGTTCTTTCAAGACAATTCCAAACGGGTAAAGAAGCAGATGGCTACACATGTGAGGGTGATTGTCGGAAATCCGCCGTATTCTATCGGTCAGAAATCGGCTAATGACAATGCACAAAATACTGTATATCCGGCTATGGAAAAGAGACTGAGTGAAACTTATACAAAAAGAAGTTTAGCAGGACTCAGTAAATCAACTTACGACAGTTATGTGAAAGCATTTCGGTGGGCTTCTGACCGTATTCCACAAAATGAAGGAGGTATTGTAGCATTCATAAGCAATGGTGCATGGCTTGATGGTATCGGTCAAGATGGTATGCGCAGATGTATAGAGGAAGAATTTACATCTGTTTATGTACTGAATTTGCGTGGAAATCAGCGCACTTCTGGAGAATTATCCCGTAAAGAAGGTGGAAAAATTTTTGGAAGCGGTTCTCGTACTCCTATCGCCATAACTTTCCTTGTCAAAAATCCGGCAAAGAAAGGGCAAAAGGCAGTTATCCATTATCATGACATAGGTGATTACCTCACTCGTGAGCAGAAACTCAAACTGGTAAAAGATTTCCGTTCCATTTCTTTGCAGAAATTGGAATGGCAGATTATTACGCCTAATGATAAGGCTGATTGGATAAATCAACGTGATGGGGTATTTGATAATCTAATACCACTGTTTGATAAAAAAGGTGTTGGCATTTTTAATCATAATGGACCAGCAGTAGCCACAGGTCGAGATGTTTGGGTTAACAATTTTTCTAATTCGCAATTGGACGACAATATTAATTGCTTGATTAATAATTACAATGCTCAATGCCGCGAATTTCAAACAATTAAATCACAAGAAAAGGCGTTGTCTGTTGAATCATTCATAGATACTGATACAACTAAAGTAAGTTGGACTCGTTCATTAAGAAATTTCTTGTCGCGTGGAACTTTACTAAAGTTTGAAAGAGAAAGACTTATGGAATGTTCGTATAGGCCATTCTGTGTGACAAACTTATATTATTCTCCAAGTCTGATAGAAAGCCCAGGACAATGTAAGGATTTGTTCCCACTGAATACAGATAAGATTATCTTATGCGTAAATGGAAAAGGTTCTAATAAAGATGCTTCAACTATAGTTACCCATTATATTCCTGATTATCAATTGCAATTTAATTGCCAGTTCTACCCATTATATTGGTATGAGGAAAACAAGAATCCCCAAGCTACACTTTTTGATGATGCGGAAACAGGCAAATATATTCGCCGGGACGGAATAACCGACTGGATTCTGAAAGAAGTCCGTAGCCGTTTCGGAGGTTCAAAAGCCATTACCAAAGAACACATATTCTACTATGTGTATGGTTTGCTTCATTCTAAGCAATACCGTGAACGATTTGCCGATGATTTGAAGAAGTCATTGCCACGCATCCCCATTGTGGATAGTGTACAGGACTTTATGTCCTTTTATAAAGCAGGCAAAGAACTTGCCGACCTGCACCTGAACTATGAACAAAGCATAAACGAGCAGGCTGTTGGGCAAGATGGAGATTATCTGTTTTTCGCTGCAATGCCAATGATTGCCCATCGTGCTTGTGCTGTCAGAGTAAATGGCGATATGGACATTTGGCAAAACAACTGGACGAACGAAACCTACCAATACTTTGCCGTTGATAAAATGAGGTTTGCCAAAATTCGTGACGAAAATGGAAAGCTCGTTGCTGATAAGGCACGCATCATCTATAATGACCATATTACCATTGAGAACATTCCGCTCAAAGCATACGAATATGTCGTTAATGGTAAATCCGCTATCGAGTGGATAATGGAACGCTATGCCGTCACAATCGACAAAGCGTCCCAAATCAAAAATGACCCTAACGACTGGTCAAGAGAACACGAACAACCCCGTTATATTCTCGACCTGCTTCTGTCGGTGATTATGCTTTCTTGCCAAACAGTAGATATAGTAAACACTTTGCCAACATTGAGATTTTAATTTTATCGTTTTGTGAGCTTAGGGGTTCTTGAATCTGGTTTCTTTGTTGGAGCATTGATTTTCACAATAAGGGGCATTGGAAAATCAACTCCAACAATTAAAGCTTCACCTTCTCCCAAAATAGGAAGGAAAGAAAGAATATTTCTATTTGCTGCAGATGCGGCACTTTCAACTGCTTTTTTATCTTGCTCATTAATTAACCTATGAACCAGAAATGTTCCCATTTGGCTTAATGTCCCTAATGGTATATCACGAGGCATTTGGGTAGCAATACATAAGAACAAACCGTATTTACGGGCTTCTTTTGATATTTGTTCAAATGCATCAAGAGGTTTAGCCGAAAAGTATTCGTCAGTAATACTTTTGTTTAGAAATTGATGAGCCTCATCAACAAAAACGACTATTGGGTTTTCTTTGTAGATGCCTTTTCGTGCGTTATTTAATAAATAACTACCAATAGCATTTACAAGGATTTCTCTAACTTGGTAGTCAAAACTTACTTTAGAGAAATCCAACCTTAATATACTCTTGTCGCCTTTTAAAAATTCTTCAATTCCAAGTTTCAAATCTTTAGCACCCTGTATAGATGCTCTTCTAAATCCGAAAATCTTATTATATTCGGAGGTGGACATTACATTGTTTACTCGAGATATAAGACTTATACAATTTGATACGTCTGTATCGTTTCGTCCGCCATATAAAGTTGAATTACTTCTATCAGTATCCCAGATACATTCATTTGTTATTTGGGGAGCTAGCATATTAAAATCAAAATTGCAGAATTTATCTTCAATTTCAACTATATGTTTATAATAGAATACTTCAAATGTTCTCTTTTCTTTACCTGCTTTGACAATATTACCCTTAATTTGCTTTCCAGTATTATCTGTTTTATAATATAGAGATAATTCAGAATTATCATCAATAGCAACCATTTTTAGTGATCTAATGGCTTCCATCAATTTTGGAACTTGCGTTTTTGAAGAAGGATGCAATAAATAATATAATTCGTCAATAGACAGATTCTTGTAATCAAAAATAAATTCGCCAGTCCCCAATTCAATGCTTTCCATATTGTCGCTAATACAATTATATTCACCAGTCGCATCAATAAGAATACATTTATTGGAAGTTTTAGAAGAAATAAGTTCTAATAATTTTGCTATTGTCCAGCTTTTCCCACCCCCTGTAGTTCCCAGCACTGCACAATGACGACCAAATAATGAATTTAAAGAAATATTGCATAATGAATCATTTGATGTTAACTTTCCCAAGGGAGCTAAAGGAATATCAATGTCGTCTTTTTTTATCCCAAATTTTGCTATATATAGTCCCATTTGTTCATCAGAGCAAGAATAGACTTTGGCTCCGACAGATGGGTACCGAGATACAGTTTTATTAATCACTTCCGGCTTATATACATCAAATAAAGCAAGCAGTTCTATTTTTGCTATCGGATGAAACATCGTGTCTTTTTCGTTAATGTTTTTATCCGTTATTTCCGCTCTTTCACCTTGAGGAAGACTTTGCTCAAAAATTCGGCCAAGAAATCCATATTCCTGACCTTCAATAACAACAAAACTTCCAACAGATCCACCAAAATATATTTCTCCATTAAAATAAAAGGAGTGTAAAAGTCGGGCTGAAGGGATTTGCATACGCACATATTGAGGCGTTACTTCGCAAATGTATCCTATAAATTTATTATGATCAAATGGTTTCATCTTGATTTGGTAGATTAATATTATATGAGTCATTGTACGGATAATTCTCTACAAAAGCTTTGAATTTGGAAAAAAGAACTGTAACATTAGGCATAACTTTTCCATCTTCAGAAACATATTCTGGTACTAGCTGATGGGTTATCCCACTATCAATCCATTCTTCTTTAGTAGGTTCTTCTCCTGTTGTTATTTTTTTCGTTCCATAGCATACTATGAGCAAGTGAAAATTAGGGTTTTGAAATACAGCTTCTTTTATTGCATTCTGTATATGTTTATCTTGAAATCCAAAGCCGGCAACTATCAATAATGTCCCCTCTTTTCGCAATGTAGTTTGCAAATGGGACATCATTTCAAAATAAGGTTGCTCGTAACTACTTTCATACTTTTCACTTGCCGGGTAGATAATACAAGGATGTTCTGTACTTTCTTTTTGGTATATATTATCACCTGCTTTTTCCCAATCTATGCTCCCGTGTAACTTAAATAATTGTATTACATTAGGAATAAAACTTTCTTCCTGTTTAACCCTTGTATGTTCTCTAAATACAATATCATGGTTAAAATTAGCTCCATTGAATATACGAGGATAAGAAAATGAAAACCCGTCAATTATTGTAAAATTCATTTTTTGCGCAGCTTGCTCAAACAGTGTGTCATAGTTTGTTGTATATAACTGTACTCGTGGTTCCGAAGGTTTACGAGCAGTCACCTTCCTAATAAAGTCTTGATGGTGCTTGTTTGTTACATCTAATTTCAGCCGACAGGCGTCTGCAATTTTCTTCTCCAATTTATTCCTTAAAGAATCTCCATTTTTATCTTTTATTTCTCCATTCAATTTTTCATATAGGATTGTGAATGATAAAAAATCCTCTATATTTTTAGATTGAATTATCGAAGAACATTTTTCTTTTAAGCACCCTTCTGTTGCCATAAGGACATTCCCTATCGCTTCTATTTCCTCCTTATAGCTATCCCATAGTTCTGTTCTTGTTTTTCCTCCATTCTCTCCATTTTCCATAGACGTTCCTGCCGCCGTCAAAACGGCGACATTTTTAAAATGACTTGTGTAACGAATGATATCATTCGCTATTATACGGAAAGACTCAGCTCTTGCGTTTGACTTAAATTCAGCGATTCCATCGCCATCATTTTGAGGTTGCGGCTCATCGTTTATATACCAGTGAGTTTCATCATATGAAACAGACTTTACAGCAGTTTTATATAAATAAATTTTATCCATTACAATTCACCATTTAGTAGTTTTATAATTTTGTAAATTTCAGAGTACGCTTTCAAATCCTCTGGTGATTCCTTACAGAGTTGGCACAACTTTTCTGAGTTTAACATCGCCCGTTCCAAATCACCATTCTCTGTCAGGTATTTATAGAGGTTAGTACGTATGAAATATCGTTTTGTCTTTTCATACCCCGGCATATATTTCTGCAATTCGGGAAGCAGTTGGTCGTAACTTTCATATCGCCGACAGGCCACATTAGGCAAGAAGTGGAGCAGAAACCAAAATTCCGTGCAAGGATTCGTTTCTACAAACATCACCTTTCCGGCATATTTCTTCTTGCTATACTCTTTCTTTGCCCGCTGATACAACTGCATTTCAGATGGGAACTGAAATAGTCTGTCCATATCAAACAGGCATACGATAAAGTCGTATTGCTTGTTCAAGTAAGATTCCACCAGTTTCAGTATATGATTGATGTCGCTGTGCTGCGGAAAATCCGGAGCGACCTTAAAGGGATAGCGACACGCAATCCTCAGAGAATCGAAATAAAACCATTCCGTTTCTCCCTCGCCTATGATGGCGATACTTTTTGTTACTGTCCGCCCCATATCATTAGTCGTTTAGGTTGATATACTGGCTACCCAAAAACGGCAACTTTACCAATTTTCCCTGCTTGTAAGCATTGTATGGGGAAAGATTCTTATGCAGTCCCAAAGAAGACAGACGTACTATTTTAGTTTCGCCAAGTTCGTCTTTGTCGGTGAACCATATCGTATCACGGCGAATGAAATCCTCGTTGAGAAGATTGATGTCGTGTGTGGTCAGGAGCATTTGGGATGTTCCGTTACTGTTTGCCAGAAAGACTTTCAGGAAATAAGCCAACAGTTCATAATGAATACTTGTCTCCACTTCATCAATGGACACAAACCGATTGGTCTTTAACAGGAAATTCAGTATCACCGCCATTCCCAAGAACCTCATGGTGCCATTGGACTCGTATTCTTCCGACAAATCATATACTTTATCGCCTGCCTTATGCTTGAAGGTCAGTTCCGTATTTGTAATTTTCCCCTTTCTAAGCATTTCAGCCTTTGCATCCTTATCAATAGGGGCATTCTGAATCAGTTGTTCCAATTCAGGTGTAATCAGCTCTTCCTCTTCATGTAATACCACATCTTCTATATTGAAATCGGATGCTTTCAGAAAATTTAAAATGAATTTCTTCAAATCTCCTGCCTCGTCTTTATCCAATCGTGATTTGACATATCCCGAAAGCAGCATACCGGGAGCCAATACATCTTTTACCTGCTTGGCAAAATAATCGTACACATCATTCAGCCTTGTCCGTTCCACGTTGCTTTTGCCAAATGCGGCAAGCACACTGCAATTATTGATAGTGTTGCCGGAAATCACATCCTGGCTTTTCTTCGTCATTTTCAGATTTACGCCAAAGTCAATGGTCGTAGAATCTGTTGCGGCATCATAACTTCGGTTGTACAGCTTGGTCGGGCGAATGGAATCATAAACAATCAATGTCTCGGAATAGATATGCTTTGCGTCCAATTCAAAACTAAGGATGTACTTCGACTGGTTGATATAGAACACCATTGACATCTTTGTCTTCTCGTTCCTTGAGGTGTCATCCAACATGAAAGGAACAACTCCGGTTTTCTCAGTCCTGTCTTTAGGCATTCTCAAAACCAGCATCTTGAAAAATTCAATGGCATTCAATATATTCGTTTTACCGGAAGCGTTGGCACCGTAGATGATTCCCACTTTCAGCAATCTTACCCCGTCCTTAACTTCATACGAATATTCATCAGACATAAAAGTATCTGCCGATGGCTCAAAACTGATTTTCTGAGTTGATTTAATGGAGAAAAAATTCTCAATGCTGAACTCTGCTATCATAATCGTTGATTTTATCTATTGTACGGCGCAAAGGTACAAATAAAATCTCATACGACAAACTATAAACGCGATTATTGTAGGAAAATTACACGATATAAATATAAAATCAACGAATAACTATTTGTTAGAGCTGTAAATTAACCATCTGACTATCCCTGAAAGGTTTTGACCGATTTGAGAACGGTGGTAAACGAATGTGGATTATGCAGCCCGAGAAATTAATTGTCCAATGCCATTTGCACCATCTCTTGATTTATTTACGATGGCTAAATAGTGGTACTAAAATGGTGCTAAATTATAAAATTATTCTTTAATAGACACTATAAAATATAGTAAATCAGTTTATTATAGAGTTTTATATCTTGTTGCCCACCAACCATTTCGCAAATAAAATTTAAATACCATCGGATGTACCTGATAATCGGTTTCTGTCGAGGTATAAATCCGGTTGAAATAATCTGCCTCCCATGCATTGGTCTGATCAATGATAAAACTGACATCATATCCATAGAAATAGAACTCATTGCCCCCATTATCAACGATCAACTGGTTAATAGCTTTACGTTTTTCTTTCATGGCTTCAGAAGGCTCCTGCCCAGCTTCACCATCAGGAGATAAAACCTCCCCGTCAATCCAGCCTACCATTGCCTGTACTTCTTTAATAGCCGGCAGATACCATCCGGGATTTCCATTCTCGTCATTCAAATCACTGACATAAGCAGCTACAGGATAATGAGTTTTCCAATCGGGGATCTGTTTGTAAGCTTTCATATTCTCCTGTCCGTCTGTCTCACTACGGGCAATTACTCCCACATTATTAGGATCCTCCGGATGGATTTCATCATAAGGTAATCCTGTACGATACCACAGATTCAGATCCCTGTGAGCTTTCAAAGCTACCACTTTACCATGGGCACCTCCGTCGCTGATTTCATATACCAGACCTAAGGGTTCACCATTGACTACATACAAATCACCTACTTTATAATATTTACTTTGTATAATAGTCAATTTCACTTTCACATCCGTCTGAGGAATCTCAACGATTAATTCGACAGAACGGGAACCGGCTTCTGCAGGTGTAGCACTGATCTTTATCTGATTATTAATATCATCCTGTATCACAGTACACCATTTATCTTCGCTTTCAGGCAGGGTCATTCCCCATAGTTTTGCATTCGTAGAGACTTTTACAATCACTTCATCTCCAGCCTCATTCAAGGTAACCCGGTCTGTCGAAAGTACCAGTGACGGTTTGGTTCCGAGCTGAGTTACAACCACCTCACATGAAGCCGTATTAGAAGCCGCACCGGTACTCAGGGTGATGGTAGCCGTACGATCTGTTTCCAGCTCGGAAACAGTCGCATTCACCTTCAGCACATCTCCCTCTGTACTGATAGAACACCACTCCTGCGCCTCTTCATTAACTTCTGCTTTCCAGTTTTCCCAGGAAGAGTTTACCTTCACCGTTATCTCACCGCCTTCTGTTTTAAAATTAACTTTTTCCTGGTCGGTAGAAATTTTCGCCAAAACACTTCCTTCCTGGATAACTGTCAATCTTCCGTTCACAAAAGGAGTAGCACCATAAGGTGTGCTAAGTAAAATTCCAATAGAACGTTCATTCAAAGTCGGATTAGCCTCCACTGATAACAGGTATTTATCCGTTTCCCCTTCTTTCAGTTCCATTTTTACCCATCCCGAAGCCTCTACATTATATTTCTCGACTGTCGACAAAACTTCAATATCAACACTACCTCCGGCAGCATCTATACGGACAGTATCCGGATTCGCCACGATCATCGGCTCATTTCCCATTTGTTCGATAGCCAAAGTATCGGTGAAACGGTTACCTCCGACACCACCGGATACTTCCAACGTTGCACGACGGGCTGTCAACAATTCATTAAATTCGGAAGTCAGTAATAATTTTGAATTTTCTGCATCGAGTTGTACGGTAATCCAATCGACCAAGGTATCGCCACGCCACTTGTACTCGATTTCCGGACTGAAAGTCATATACATCACTTCCCTGGTTTCTTCTTTCGGAGAAAAAACGACTTTTTCCGGAGAAAACATAATAGACATTTTATCTCCGGCCTTTTGGACCACATCCAGGTACAAAGTTTTCATATTTTCCCCTTCCCCTGAAAAAATTTTCACCCGGGAAGAGCGCACTAATGTATCCAGATTCTGTAAAGGACTGATCACCAATTCTTTTTCAGAAACTTTCAATTTACACCATACACTGTCTTCCAATGGAGACATTTCCGCACCCCAGGGATAATTGGATTTCATTGCCAGTTTTTGTTCTCCACCCATTGCCGGAAACTCAAAAGTTGTTTGATTTCCGCCAATTGTCAACTCAACAGGCATATCGAGCCCATCATCATCTTTACAGGCAACGATACCCCATACGATGAACACGAATAAAACACTAAAAAATAAATATTTTGTCTTCATAAATTTATATTTAATGGTTAACCATTTTTAAATAGCAACGGATAACATGACAGTAACTCCTGTATGTTCCGGAAAATAGCGGCATACTCCCCCGGCACATTGTATTCCCTCCCGATTCCGGCCATAATCGACAGATGCCCGCAAGCTACGCCAGCTGTAACTCCCTCCGACACGATAATAATGAAGGCTGTCACCATAACTTTCATAATTACACATATCGCTTACATATACCATCCATGCCGGAGCCAATCCCAGCTCTAACAATCCCATGGCCCAACGCTGATTATCTTTTGAGTCGCTCCACACATGCTGCAACTCCATCCGTAAAGAAGTTTTCGGGGTAACTTTGTAAAGCAGATCAGCAACCAATACCTCTGAGTCCATCCTCATATTCCCAAAACCATATTTACTGAATTCCAGTTTCCTCTGGTGGAAAAACAACAATGTACTTTTGAAACTCTTCGACCATTTTCTCTCCAATTCCAAGCCGATCTCTCCATAAAGTAATTTTCCTTTCTGCCTGAAAAGATACGTACTCTCATCGTCCTTTTTCATAGTAAGACTCCGATACATAGATCCGTTCACTGCAAAAGACAGGGGATTTCCTGTTTTCCCCCCCATAGGCAGCTCCCCAAACAAACTGAATTGTCCTCCTGTCTCTCCTGCCATTTTTATCTCATGCGGAAATAAAGTCAACAATGCATATTTATGTTGCATGGTCAATGCCGGCACATAATTCAAACTGACACTTTCATCGTTTAAGCAATCGTCGACCCGCAAATCTCCGTTTTCAAAAGCACGAAATGTTGCGGAAAAACCTATTCCCGGAGCATCGATCCCTGCATACAACAGTACATTACGACCTTTTCCATAGCGGATGTTATATGCGTCGTCCCAATACACAGAGCGACTTTTTGCAACATATTCCCCTCCCAGGGAAAATATCCCTTTGGACAAATCCAGCCTGCCGGCATAATTCCGTACTACCCGGTCGGCCTTCACATTATGTTCATCACTTCTGTCATCACGCAATACCCAGGAACCACCCACCGAAAGCAGCATTCCGTTTTCCGGGAACAACAAACTTCCCAAATCTATTTCTCCATCTGTACCATAGATCCGTACCGGAGCATATTCCTGAAATTTCTGCGGTACTCCGGCCACGACTTTCAAAGTCACCCCATCCCACGGACGCCACCTGATATTCCCCCCCATCAAGGCATTATTAATCCCCAAGGCCCTTTCCTCATAAGTACGAAAAATCAAACCACTTCCAAACTGTTCATATACCGTCCCTGCACGTAATTCCAAAGACTTACCGGTCCATTCAGCAAATCCTCTCATCAACTTACATCCCTCCCATTCCGGAGAAAAACCGATCATCGGAGGTTCATAGATATCATACTCCAAACCAAAACGGAAAGCTTTAAATGAATATCCTAAAGTCAGATAAGTATTGGTAGCCACTTTATCTTCCACCTTCTTCACCCCCAACTTATCATCCTTCATGTAGAATCCCCAGTTCGTCTCCAGACTTCCGCTAAAATGTCCCTTGGAGCGCTGTATTTCCTGGGCTTGTACAAACCCGGAAAATACAGCAAATACAACCAATAAAACAGGAATTTTACAATTACACATTCCTACCTATATTCAAAGATTCAATACCCGACATTCGTCCCAATAGCAACCTGTTGCACATTCTCAACCACCCCCTGTTCGTTCGTTACAAAAACCACAAGCGTACTCTTTACCGGATCTGCTTTTCCCATATTGATCTGGAATTTAATTTCTTTCGGGGCACCCGGTTCAAAAGCCACCGCTTCCTCTCCTTCAAATGAAGGCATATAATCACGCATGGTATGAAACCACTCTATCATCCCTAAAGAAACATGATTCAAATACATGCCATCTTCAACCAAAGCAGCGATCACTTTACCGTTGAAAGATTTTTTACTACCGATCACAGCAGTCAATTCAACTTGTTTTTTATCTTCCGATAAAGAATTTTTAATGGCGATAGCAACCTCAGCCTTGGATTTAATAGCCGACAGTAATCCATCACGTCCCATAGCATCGACTGAAAATTTATCTTTATTACGATCTAAATAAACCGAAGGAGTACCCGTAGAGCCGAAATATGCAATAAAAGCTTTCTCCATCTCCCGGCTGCGTTCATCGTATTTCTGCCACATTTCAGGAGATTGTCCCTCGTAATGCGTCTCGATCAAAACGATTCTGGGATCTTTCCGGGCCAATGCATCTTCTTCAGTCAGTAATTGGATTGTACTGGTACAGTATCCGCAATTCGTTCCAGTCAGGCTTTCTACTAACATACGCGCTGTAAACTCACCTTCTTTAAATGCACCCAAATTCAATGCCTCTTCAGCTTCTTTCCCCTGCCACATTGCAGTAATTCGATGCATCCCGGCCTCTGTCGTTCCGAAATAGGGGCTATCTAACTTTTCCCCGTCAATATAAAACTCTCCCCCAGAAATACGGCTCCCCTGCTCATCAACTAAATAAAGACAGGCAAAATCTCCGCCATCTGCCACGATACTCTTTTTATCAGAAGTCACCTTTAACTTTACATTCTCATTCATAGCAATCACATCTAAGGTATTAGATACAATTCCCTTGTAAGTTGCAACAACTTTATAAGTACCCGGAGTGTCAGAAGACAAGGTGTTATCGACTAATTCCTGGTCATTGGCTTTATACACACACTGTGTACTTACATCTTTCCCGGTATTGTCCTTCACGGTAAAAACTACAGCATCCACACCATCTGCTGAAAAATAAGAACGGTCTGAAGTCAAGGTAAGACCGCTTAAAATGCCGTCACCCGTATCATCTCCATCGTCCGAATCAGAACAAGAAAACGCTATCACACAGATAACAGACAAAAACAATAAAAACGATTTTCTCATAATTTATAAGTTTAAAAGTTATTTTTCAAATAAGAAACGTATACCCCACCTGACAGGGTGACTGAAAAGAAAACACATTTCAGGAAAAATATTTTTCCGGCGGCAAAGGGTAAGATCCATTTCATTGGTTCTCCCGGAAATATCCCTGGGATTTTATATATAAAATCAAAAGAATTGTCACCCGAATAACAGGGCTACACGTTTCTTAAAAAGAAGTAACTTATTCATCCTAATAAAAAGAAAAAAATGAAAACAGGAATTCTAATTTTACTCACTTTATTGATCTGGAACCTACAAGTTTGCGGACAAATGATTCCGGAAAATGTAACCTTAAAACAATTGGACGGGAAAAAAATTACTTTTAAAGACGCAGTACAACAAGGCCCGGTAATCATATCATTTTGGGCAACCTGGTGTAAGCCTTGCCAAAGTGAACTGGAAGCATTAAAAGATTTAGAAGACTCCTGGAAAAATAAAGTCCGGATTATAGCAGTATCAATTGATGATGCCAGAGCAATGGCTAAAGTAAAATCCCTTGTAAAAGGGAAAAAATGGCCATTCGAAGTACTGCTCGACCCGAATAAAGAGCTATATAAAGCATTCAATATTTCAGCAATTCCCTATGTTTTAGTTATAAACGATAAGAAAGTGGTATGGACCCATTCCGGATACATGCCAGGTAATGAAGTTTTAGTTGTAGACAAAGCATTAGAAACAATCGGAAAAAAATGATATAGTAGAGAAAATAAAACAGTTTTAATGGCTGAAAAGTTATAGGATTACTAATAAATTATAGAGGAAAATAAGTAATTTCATATATTTGCCATTATTTTTGTTCGTTATTATTATACTATGCTGAAAAAAGCCTCAGACAACCATGCTAAAACTGATTTACAGGAATTCTCATATGACCAGCCAGATGTATTCGACCGGTTATTCGACCGCCATTACACTTCACTTTGGTCATTCGCATTTCACTATGTTAAAGACAAAGACATAGCGGAAGATTTGGTACAAGAGGCTTTTATCCAGTTGTGGGATCATTTAAAAGGATTTGACAGCTTTACAGCTATCCGTGTATATCTTTTCCGGAATGTCCGGAATGCAGCACTTGATTATCTCCGGCATGACAAAGTACGAAACAGGAATAGTACAGAACTCAATGTATGGCTACAAAATGAATTGAGGGAGCCATTGGAGCGTAAAATCATAGAAGAGGAGGTATTCGGATCTATGTACGATGCAATTTATAAATTACCGGAACAGACACGAAAAATTGTACTACTGACGCTGGAAGGAGTATCTAATCCCAAAATCGCCGAACAATTGAAAATTTCGGTTAATACACTGAAAACTTTAAAAAAAAGAGCTTATCAATACCTCCGTAATGAACTTGGACCATACAGGTTTACTCTTCTGAATTGGATATTTTTGTTGCGGAAATTAATAAAAAGAAATAATAATTAAAAATAAAATCCAGGGGCATTTTTTCTTCTATTCCGATTCCGGTTTTTATACCGTCAGACCGGTGATGTCTGACGGAAACGTAACGTAAAGTTTTTTGCGAAGTGAGGAGTTCCGCCGGTCAGTGATAGAAAAAGGTAGACGACCGACAGAGGTGACCGGGTCGACAATTCCGATCACCGGAGACGAATTGGTAACGAAATAAACCTACATTTTAGCCGGAGATTATTTTTTGCGGCGCAATTCAAAATTTTTCCCCAAATATACTCTCCGTACCTCCGGGTCGGCAGCCAGATGCTCTGCTGTTCCGGCTTGCAGGATACGGCCGTCGTAAAGCAGATAGGCCCGGTCGGTGATCGAAAGTGTTTCCTGTACATTGTGGTCGGTAATCAAAATACCGATGTTCTTATCCTTCAATTTCTGTACGATATTTTGAATATCTTCGACTGCGATAGGGTCTACACCGGCAAAAGGCTCGTCCAACAGAATAAATTTAGGCCGAATCGAAAGTGCCCGGGCAATTTCCGTACGGCGTCGTTCTCCTCCCGACAACTGGATTCCCAGGCTTTTACGGATATGCTGCAACCCGAATTCGTCGAGCATTTCTTCGAGCCGGTCTTTCTGCTCTTCTTTGGTCATTTTGGTCATTTCCAATACAGCACGGATATTATCTTCGACACTCAGCCGCCGGAACACCGAAGCCTCCTGTGCCAGATAACCTACCCCCAACTGTGCACGTTTATAAACCGGTTCTTTGGTTATTTCCTGATCATCCAGAAAGATCCCCCCTCCGCCATTCGGAGTGATCAGTCCGACAATCATATAAAAAGAAGTCGTTTTCCCAGCACCATTAGGCCCCAACAAACCCACAATCTCCCCTTGCTCCACTTGCACCGATACATCTTTGACAACGGTACGACTTTTATATTTTTTTATCAAATGTTCTGCTTTTAGTATCATCACGTGCTGTTTTAGAATACAAAGATAAGAAAAAGACAGAGAGGAAGAAAAAAAAATACAATGCCTGCAGGAAAATGATTTAAAAATTCAAATGAACAGAAAAATTAATAGCAAAATTCTGAACATGTTGTCCTGGCCGGTCTTCGCGGTGAGTCAGTCTCCATATCGCATCAATCCGGAACAGCCGGAAAATATTTTCTATGCCGACCCCTGTTTCAAAATAGGGCTTGGACACCGAGGACATTCCCTCGGGGAATAACAGTACGGCCCGGGTATCGGGCAGGCTTCCGTTATTCTTATCGGAAAGTGTGCCGATCAATCCTTTGAAAATAAACACTTCCCGCCATTTCAATTTTTTCATCAAAGGGATCTTCCCCAAAAAGAAACCTTTAAAGTGATGTTCGTAGAAAAATGCCAGCCAGGTATCCGAAGCAAACTCATAGTAATTCATACACGAAAAAGCATAAGGGTCGTAAAAATAGGTAGCGTTTCCTTCGTGAAGTTTCAGTAAAGGATAAGGCACTTTTCCGAAAATCTTTCCTCCGGTCAGTACCACATGAGACTTACCGATCGGCGAAATCGGAAAATCATAGTTGATAGAAGCTACAGCCCGGTAAAATTCATAGTCATTTTTAAACAGCCCCTTCACTCCCATGGCCAAATCGACGCCGATAATCGGATAATCGGACCCTAAACTGTATTTATCGAATGCTTTACGAACGACTATTTCATCTTTAGACAAACGGGTATTCAAGCGTACTATCGTCGACTGTATAGAGGGCATCAATTCTCCGTCAGGTTTCACAAAAGGCACATAAGGATTAGAAAACAGGTCCCTGACCTGTACCCCCAAAGTATTGGAAACCCCTTGCCGCCATTCTTTTTCAAAGTTCACATCCAACTGGTTGACCATACTCAACCGATCGTTATCCCCTCTCGAAAAGATTGAACTCAGGATATTTCCTTCGGTAAACGCATTGATTCCCGCTCCCAGCTGCACGACATCGTGTTTGAAAGCAACCGATAACTTCGAAGTCGGTAAATCGTTGAAGGAATAATCGAATCCACCAGCTCCTTTCCAGCGACGATCCTTCGTTCCATAGGCTCCGTAACCGAAAAGACGGATTTTCTTACTGAAATCGGTTGTAGTCCGGGCGCCCAACTGAAAACGGCATCCTTCCTGTTTGTTGAAGCTAAGTAACTTATAATAAGGTCCCCACTCTACATATTCGGTATCGTAATACCCACCCAGGACCATAGAGACAATCGTGTATATATTTTGATACAGGGGTACATTTTTAATCGAATCAACCATACCATAGATCTGTTTTTCCTTACCACTCAATGCATAGGGCCGGATCGTATCCCAAAAACGATCGTCATTTTTCAGGACATTATTATCGATAATCACATTATTATCCATTTTGAGCACCCTGTCGGGAATGTCCGGATTCAGCTGTATATGCGAATAATCTACTTGCCGGTGCCCCAAAAAGGACACCATCTTCGAAGAATCGGACATGACGATGGAAAAGTCGGCAAAGATTTTATCCTGCTTTGGAAACCAGACCGAATCGTCCAGGAACTGATTTTCATTATCCAACACCAGGTGTCTGATCCAGTTCACATTCAACCCCTTCATCATTTTGACGTGAGCCGATTGCAATGCCCAGGTCATCGAATCGATATTTACTTCCCCATCCAATACAGGTGTAGAGAAAGATTTAGGGTGGAATCTGATTTTATAGGTCTTCCGGCCATCGATCTGCAAACTATCGACCAGGAAATATTTATAGAATAAAAGCCCGTGCTCCGAAAGCGGACTGGCAAAACGCACTTCGAAAATATCGATATAGTTATCGTAAAAATTGACATTAGCATGTAAATGGCCGGTAAACTGCGCCAGGGTATAATCTTCTTCAATACCGGAAATCCGGCTGGCATTCACAATCTCCCGGGATAAGGACGGTGACTTCCGGTAATAATAATCGGCAGAAGCTTCGGAAATCATCACAGGCAGATAAGCCTTTCCCGTAATGACCGAAGTATCCATGTGCTCGAAGATAAATCCGAAATTCTTTTGTAACTTCTTATTTTTAAACCCTGGCTTGATATTCGTCAGGTCGAGCTCCATCTTGGTATAAGTCTTACAATAATATTGTTCGAACCGGGCAGGATTATTTCTGTATTTGTTTTTACTGACATTCCGGAGGATCACATGTGCCGGATTTTCTCCGGGAGTAACTTTTACCTCGTCCAGATCGAAAGTCTGAGGTTCCAGCTGAAAATCGACAGCATTGTACGCCCCCTTGTTTATCTTTACTGTTTTCGGGAGATAACCGACAAAAGACGCCTGGAGCTCAGTCACTTCTTCGCGGGTTTCGAGGTAATATTCTCCATCGAAGTCGGTGGTCATTCCAATAGTCGTCCCGGTAAAAAAAACATTGACCAGAGGTAAAACTTCTCCCGTCTTGGCATCCGTCACTTTCCCCTTCACCCGGGTACTCTGAGCCCACATGCATTGTCCAAGTAACAGTAATACAACTAATAATACGATTCTTTTATTCATGATCATTATACTACCCCTTCTCTCAATATATCGTGGATATGAACCATTCCCTTGTATTTTTTATCTTCGTCCACGACCACCAATTGAGTGATACTATTCTGTTCCATTTTCTGGAAAGCGTTGTAAGCGAGTTCTTCTTCCTGAATAGTTTTCGGAGAAACCGACATAATATCCCGGGCTTTCAAGCCATCCACATCTTCATATTTCTCGAGCATACGTCTCAAATCCCCGTCGGTAATAATGCCTAACAATCCTCCTTCGGCATCGGTCACCGCCACTGCGCCCAATCTTCCGCCCGACATCTCCAATATCACTTTACGGATTCCGTCTTCCAAAGATACATAAGGCCGGTTATCCTGATCGAATACATCGGATACCCGGGTATATAAACGTTTCCCCAAGGATCCTCCGGGATGATATTTAGCAAAATCACGGCTTGAAAAACTCCTGCATTGGATCAGACAAATAGCAAGGGCATCTCCCATCACAAGTTGTGCTGTCGTCGAGTTGGTCGGCGCCAGATTATTCGGGCAAGCTTCACGGTCGACCTGTGCTTTCAATACATAAGCCGCATTCTTTGCCAGGAAAGAATCGGTATTCGATACCATAGCCACGATCTGTTCGTTACCGACATTCCGGATCAACGGGACCAGCACCTTGATTTCGGGGGTGTTCCCGCTTTTGGAAATACAAATGACGACATCGTCGTGGCAAATCATCCCCAGATCACCGTGGATAGCGTCGGCCGCATGCATAAAAACAGCAGGAGTACCGGTCGAATTGAGAGTAGCCACTATTTTTTGGGCAATAATGGCACTTTTACCTATACCTGTAACGATCACCCGTCCTTTCGTATTATAGATCAATCGGACCACTTTTTCGAAATCGTCGTCGATAAATCGAGCCAGATTCTGTATAGCTAAAGCTTCATCAGCAATTACTTTTTTTGCAACCTCCTTAATATCAACCATCTTAGATTATTCTTTAAAATATTTCTTAAACAATAGACAATATTTATGCCAAAAAAATCAGAAAAAATTATGGTAACCCGATTTTTTTCCTATAACTTTACTAAACGACAAAAATACCAATTTTTGTCATTCATTTGCTTAGGTGATCATAACATTTATTGTGCCATTTTGTTTGTCCAAACAAATTAAGTTATAAATTTGCATTTCCTTGAGAAAAAGGGTGTGCAAAATATATGAATAATACAATGGGATTGCAGATTAATTTACACGCAAAATTAAAAGAGTATTTTGGCTTCGATCATTTCAAAGGAAATCAGGAAGCCATCATTAAGAACGTGCTGGCAGGAAATAACACTTTTGTATTGATGCCTACAGGAGGTGGTAAATCGTTGTGTTATCAATTACCGGCATTGCTTCTCGAGGGCACCGCGATTATTATTTCTCCGCTGATTGCTCTGATGAAAAATCAGGTGGATGCCATGCGTTCATTTTCAGCCGCTGAAGGAGTTGCGCATTTTCTCAACTCTTCGTTGACCAAAAATGAGATTTTAAATGTGAAAGAAGACATTTTGAGCGGTAAAACGAAAATGCTCTATGTTGCTCCCGAATCCTTGACCAAGGAAAGTAATGTTGAATTTCTAAAGAAGATCAAGATTTCTTTCTTTGCTGTGGATGAGGCACATTGTATCTCGGAATGGGGCCACGATTTCCGGACAGAATACCGGAAAATCCGTCCGATCGTCGAAGAAATCGGTAAAGCGCCGATCATTGCATTGACTGCGACAGCGACACCCAAAGTGCAGAACGACATCCAGAAGAACCTGGATATGATGGATGCCCAGGTTTTTAAATCTTCTTTCAACCGACCGAACCTATACTACGAAGTACGTCCTAAACAAGGAGATGTCACGAAAGACATTATTAAGTTTATTAAAAACCATGAAGGGAAATCCGGTATCATCTACTGTCTGAGCCGGAAGAAAGTGGAAGAACTGGCGGAAGTGCTTAGTATCAACGGTATCAAAGCAGCTCCTTATCATGCGGGAATGGATGCCAGTACCCGAAGTACCAACCAGGACCGCTTCCTGATGGAAGAGGTGGACGTTATTGTAGCGACCATTGCTTTCGGTATGGGGATCGATAAACCAGACGTACGCTTTGTCATCCATTACGACATTCCTAAAAGTCTCGAAGGGTATTATCAGGAGACAGGACGGGCAGGACGGGATGGTGGCGAAGGAATCTGTCTGACTTATTATAGTTTTAAAGACATCCAAAAGCTCGAAAAGTTTATGCAGGGGAAACCCATTGCCGAACAGGAAATCGGTAAACAATTGCTGATGGAAACAGTCGCTTATGCCGAGACTTCTTTATGCCGGCGTAAAGTACTGCTCCATTATTTCGGAGAAACCTATGAAGAAGACAACTGCGGCTGTTGTGACAACTGCCTCTATCCGAAGAAAGAGTTCGAAGGCGAAGATTATATGGTCGATGCCCTGCAACTGGTCAGCGATGTTAAAGAAAAATTCAAAATCGAACATTTGGTTAATATCCTCATCGGTGAAGCCGATTCTGCCATCAAATCGTATAAGCATGATAAACTGGAATTATTCGGTGCCGGTTCGGAAAAAAGCCGGCAATTCTGGACGATGGTATACCGGAGGGCTTTAGTCAGTTCATTTATCGAAAAAGATATAGAACAATACGGAGTAATCAAACTAACGGATGAAGGCCAAAAATTTTTGGATAACCCTAAAAGTTTTATGCTGATGGAAGATCACAATTTCGACGAGAACGAAGAAGAAGAAAAGATACAGGAGAAAGGTGGTGTATCTGCGTTGGACAGCACTTTATTCGCTATCCTGAAAGATTTACGGAAGAAAATAGCCAAGACCAATAACTTGCCTCCTTACGTCATTTTCCAGGACCCGTCACTGGAAGATATGTGTACCAATTATCCGATCACACTCGAAGAATTGGCCAACATCCAGGGCGTAGGTGCCGGGAAAGCACAGAAATACGGCAAAGAATTCGTCGAAGTCATCAAACAATACGTTGAAGACAACGAGATCGAACGGGCACAGGATATGGTCGTGAAAACAGTAGCCAATAAATCCAAATTCAAAGTATACATCATCCAGAATATCGACCGCCAGATCGATCTGGAAGATATCGCTTCGGCTTTGGGGCTCAACTTCGACGAACTGATCAAGGAGATGGAAGCGATCGTCTTTTCCGGAACGAAATTAAACATCGATTATTATATCAATAAGATCCTCGACGAAGAGCAACAGCAGGAAATCATGGATTATTTTATGGAGGCGAGTTCCGACAATATTTCCGAAGCTTTCGACGAATTCGAAGGGGATTATGCAGAAGAAGATCTTCGGCTGATGCGGCTGAAGTTACATTCCAAACACGGAAACTGACAATGGAAAAAGTTGCGGGAAATATTGGGGGTAAGTCGAAATGATCGATACCCCCTCTTTTTTCGTCAACTATAAGGGGTATGTCACTGTGTCACAACCACTCTCCAACTGCCATCCTTTTCACCTCGCTCAACGTATTTCTTCTGATCATTATATATTTCAATGGCTTTGAATATCGATCTGTTCAAATATTATTCGGAAGCCTTAGAAAAAAACAATGAGATGATCCGGCTTCATAAAGCCAAAGATGAGCAGAAAATAGTAAGAAAAAGAAAAATTTTTTTAGAAGTAGAAGTCAGCGAAGATGAGTATCAGGCTTTTATGAAGCAAACGAAATAATCCGTCTTATTTACCTCATACTCATCTTCCTCTAGTTTTTCAATTCATTTTATCTACAGAACGGACAAATTCGATATCCTCCCGGAACAATTTCCGGTAAGTGATATGGGTGCGCCAGGCTTTCGCTCCGATGTAGTCCATCAGATGTATCATTGGAGGATTAAAATCGCCCACCCAATTCAATTCCAGATATTTATATTCCCTGTTCGCTTCAATAATGCGCTCAGTAAAGCGTTTGATCATGGCCGCTTCCACTCCTTTCCCCTGAAACTCGGGTACCACTCCGAACAACTGTCCCAAAGCCACATCGATTTTCCGGAAATGACGGTAATACATCAGTTTCAAACCACCCCACAAATTCATTTTTCCATTTAAATGTCTCACTACCTGATTGATTTCCGGGAACATCAGGAAAAAACCGATCGGTTGCTCTTTATAAAAAGCAAAATAAATCAAATCCTTATCGATAATCGGTTGTAAACTTTTATAAATCGCTTCTACCTGCTCCCGGGTAATCCCGTCTACTCCGTGTACTTCCAGATTCCAGGCTTTATTATAGACCTCCAATAAGGCTTCTATGGCTTTCTGCTTCCCGATATCCCCATAGGTCTGGACCGTATAATCGGGATTTTTCAATATCCGGTCGGCTTTCCAAACGACAATTTTAGAAAGGCTGTCCATAACAAGACGGGTGCGGAATGTAAACTGTTTGAAAAAATCCCGGAAACCGTAGTTTTCAAAAAAAGAAACATAATAAGGCTGGGTATAAGGCATCGCATAAACGGGCGACTGATCGAATCCATCGACCAACAACCCCCACCACTCAATCCGTTCCCCGAAATTTACCGGCCCTTCCATGGCCTCCATACCTTTTCCTTCGAGCCACTCCCTGCATTTATCGAACAAACAAAAAGCGGCCTGCCGGTCGTCGATACATTCAAAAAATCCCATTTGCCCGACACTATATTTGTCCAGATGACAGGTTTTCCGATTGATAAAAGCAGCTACTCTCCCTACACATTGCCCTGTCTCGTCCTTCAAAATCCAGCGGATACATTCGCCATTTTGGAAACAAGGATTTTTCGCAGGATCGAATACATTCCGGATATCATTATCCAAAGGACGTATCCACCAGGGATTTCCTTTATATAGTCTTACCGGTAATTCCAGAAAGTCCGTTTCATGTTGTCGGGTAGTTACTTCAATTAAAGTATACATAACAAAAAAATTAAATTTTTTGACTTAAGGCCATTGCTTGAGCCGGAAAGATAAAATCGGCCAATCGCTTGAGCCAAACGACGATAAAAGCCAATAATATTCGCGGGACGATCAGCCATACGACAGGTAACCCCAATACGGCAAACAACAAAGGATCTTCCAACTGCGAATGCGATATCGCCAGATGATAATTCAACAAATCCGCTTCGGTCCCGGTTAGTTTACCTTGCCGGGCATAATCCATCAATACAGCGGAACCGTAAGCCAACCCCAGCGTATTGCCCACCACCCATAAAAAAGCCACCTGGCGGGGTAAACCCAACAATTGCATACCCGGACCTAAAAGCGAAGAGATCCATTTCAATACCCCGAATTCTTCCAACAGACGTTGCAGGATCATCAATCCGGTAATCAGGGCCACGACTTTCAGGGACAACCACAGACTGGTTTGCAGCCAATTGAACAAAGTATCGCGAAATCCCAAGTCGACAGAAGGCTGCGCAATCATCCGCCCTGCAAACTCCGGCAAGATCAGATTCAAAACGGCAGCAGCGATAAAACTACAGGTAAAACGGAGTAAGACCATCTTCCAACCCACAGAACCGGTCTTCTTCTGTACCAAAGTTTCCACCGGATAATTATGGGAAATCAGGCACATCATAGCCAACAAAATCCCTTCTCTCACCGTGAAATCCATATTCGACAGCAAAGCGATCACCGTATAGATATTGGTAAAAATACCGGTCACAAAGACCAAAGCCGCATCACCGGGCAAACCGATTCTGGTGAACAAAGGAGCTACCACAGCAGAAACAGCCGGCAACACCTGAAAGTAGGTAAGCAACATCACCACGAAAGAAACCGGAAGCATAATCTTCAAAAACCAGCAAGAGGTTTTCAATGCCACCGGCCAGACTTTCCTGATACAACCGATTATCCTTTCTTTCACCATATCCTATTTTCTCTTTTTTCCTCTCCCCCCTTCTCTCTCTCAGCCTATAGCTTTTAGCTTTTAGCATTTTACTTTTTACCTCAACTGCTCCGTCAGCAACCGGATCTCCAATGCCGGGCTAATCCGTTCGTACAGAATATTATAAACGGCATTCGTTATCGGCATATGCACATTATACTGGTCGTTGATTTCTTTAATTCCTTTCACGCCGAAATACCCTTCGGCAATCATCAGCATTTCCATTTGTGCCGATTTCACCGAATATCCTTTACCGATCATCGTCCCGAAAGTCCGGTTCCGGCTAAACTGTGAATAAGCGGTTACCAGCAAATCCCCCAGATAGGCCGAGCTCTTGATATCCCTTTCTATCGGATGAACGGCAGCCACAAAACGCTCCATCTCCTGAATGGCATTGGATACCAAAACGGCCTGAAAATTATCTCCATATCGCAATCCATGACATATTCCCGCTGCAATAGCGATAATATTCTTCATAACAGCCGCATACTCCGTACCATAGATATCGTCCGAAATCGTCGTCTTCACATAATGGCAGTTGAACAATTGTGACACCAATCGGGCCACCCGGGTATCGTCACAGGCAAAGGTCAGGTAAGACAGGCGTTCCAAAGCAATCTCTTCTGCATGACAAGGCCCTGAAATCACCACGATCTGCTCCAAAGGTACTTCATACTGCTGGTGGAAAAACTCACCGATAATCAGATTATCATCCGGGATCATGCCTTTAATCGCCGACACCACAATCTTGTCTTTCAACGGACGGGTGGCTTTTGCCACCACATTTTTAAGAAAAGCACTCGGTATAGCAAAAATGATGATATCCGAACGGGCAATCAGTTTGTCCAGATTATCCGTAAAAGAAATCCGCGACAGATCGAAATCGACCGAACAAAGATAGCGAGGGTTATGGTTCAACTCTTTAAAAGCGTTGATGGTCTCGATATTACGCATAAACCAATTGATATGCTCATTCGTTTCCAGCAGAATCTTAGCAATAGCTGTAGCCCAGCTTCCGCCGCCGACGATCGCAATCCGTGGATTTTCAGGAATTTCCATGCCGATAAAATTTAGTTTAAGCCAACCATTTTTTCACTTCTTCGGGAGTCAACCCTGACAATCCCAACTTTTCTTTTTTGTTGATTCCGCAAAGCTCCTGATGCAATTTATTCGTATTCCCGACTGCCTTCAAAGCTTCCACCGTCTGATATCCGGCTTTCTTCACCACTGCGATCCATTCTTTCGGAATCCCCAGCGCCTCGTATTTCTCATCTCCGTCTACGGTAGCTTTCTTTTCGGGTTTCATCTGGGGAAAGAACAACACATCCTGAATCGACGCGCTATTGGTCAGGAACATACAAAGCCGGTCGATACCGATACCCATACCGGAAGTCGGAGGCATGCCGTATTCCAGTGCGCGTACAAAATCATAGTCGATATACATGGCTTCGTCATCTCCTCTTTCCTGCAATTTCAGCTGATCCTGAAAACGTTCCAGCTGATCGATCGGGTCGTTCAGCTCGGAATAGGCATTAGCCACTTCCTTACCGTTTACAAACAGCTCGAAACGTTCGGTCAGCTCCGGATTTTTGCGATGCTTCTTCGTCAACGGCGACATCTCTTTGGGATAATCGTAAATAAAAGTGGGCTGAATATAATGTCCTTCGCACTTTTCACCGAAGATCTCATCGATCAGTTTACCCTTACCCATGGTCTTATCCACGGGAATCTCCATTTTTACACAAGCCTCGTACAACTCTTCTTCCGACATTTTCTCGATGTCGTACCCGGTATATTCTTTAATGGCATCGGCCATACGTACCCGCCGGAAAGGACGTTTAAAGTCGATTTCATTTTCGCCTATCACCGCTTTCGTAGTCCCGTTGATCGCCAGCGCAGCCGTTTCGATCATCTCTTCCGTAAAGTTCATCATCCACAGATAATCTTTATAAGCCACATAAATTTCCATACAGGTAAATTCCGGATTATGTGTCCGGTCCATTCCCTCATTCCGGAAATTCCGGGAAAACTCGTACACCCCTTCAAAACCGCCGACAATCAGCCGTTTCAGGTATAATTCGTTGGCAATACGCAAATACAAAGGGATATCCAATGCATTATGATGAGTGATAAACGGACGTGCAGACGCTCCTCCGGGAATGGCTTGCAACACAGGGGTTTCCACCTCCAGATACCCTTTGGAATTGAAGAAATTCCGGATAGCGTTGATCATCCTGGTACGTTTCACAAAGACTTCCTTGACCTGAGGATTCACGATCAGGTCGAGATAACGCTGGCGGTAACGCTGTTCGGGATCGGTAAAGGCATCGAACACCTTGCCTTCCTTCTCTTTCACAATCGGCAGCGGCCGCAACGATTTCGACAACATGGTCAATTCTTTGGCATGTACGGAAATCTCACCTGTCTGTGTGCGGAACACAAATCCCTTCACTCCGACAATGTCACCGATATCCATCAATTTCTTGAAAACCGTATTGTAAGCGGTCGATGCTTCATCTGTAGAAATATCGTCCCGGCTGACATACACCTGGATCCGGCCGGTAGCATCCTGTAATTCGAAAAATGAAGCTTTACCCATAATTCTCCGGCTCATCATCCGTCCGGCAATCACCACATTCCGGGGCTCTGCTGTTTCGTCGAACCGCTCTTTTATTTCTGCCGCATGGGCATTCACTTGAAACTCCGGTGCCGGATAGGCTTCTATCCCCAGTTTAGCCAATTCATTCAATGAATTTCTTCGGATAATCTCTTGTTCACTTAATTCCGTAAAGCTCATCTTTTATATTTTTAATTGTTTTACTTCCAACAAACTATCATTCCAGAATTTTAATTAATTTTGCAAAGTTACTATTTTCCCGAAGTAAAAACAAAATAAAACAGCCATTGTCGGGCTTTTCAACAATGGCTGTTTTTACAATCCTGATCGACTTATTTTTTCAATATTTTATCGAGTAATTCCACCGCTTCCGGCTGAGAAGGACGCGGAGCATAAGCATCTATGATCTTGAAATTTTCGTCTATCAATAAAAAACGGGGAATATATTTGATCTGCCACCCTTCATTCAGATTTTTTGTGTCTGTACAATTGTATTCCGGTATCCCGGCTTCTTTGCCTTCGATAAATGAAAGCCAGGACTTTTTCTCTGTATCGGTAGAGACAGCCAGGAAAACGATATTATCGTTCCGGTATTTTTTCGCCAGCTCATGGAATTTCGGGGATTCCTGAATACAAGGTCCGCACCAGGTTGCCCATAAATCCACATAAATTACCTTGCCTTTATAATCACTCAGACGAGCCGTTTTCCCATCCGGAGCAAGCAATTCCAGATCCACAGCCGGACTTCCTTTCAATAATGCCCCGGCAGAATGAAGTTTTACTTCCAATACTTCCCGGATATCCGTATTTTTCAACTTTCCGGCATATTCCCGTACTTCCCCGACAAGTTCCGTATTTATTTCACTATCCAGTTTATAAGCGTACTGTGCAGCGGTAAAAAGTTCTTGAGTACGTTCGGGAAATTGCAATTTTTCCTTTAGACCGGGAGTTTCCATGGCAGTGCCGATCACATCTCTGACAACAGCCACATCCAGATATTCCTCTTTATTTACCCGGAGAACGACTTTCAGCAAGTCGGGAACAATCTGCTGCATAAATTTCTCACGCTCTTCCCGGCTTCTCACCGGCTGTAAAGCACAGTAAGAGGGATAAGCAGTATAACTATTTGCCATGTCGGCGACAATACGGGCTTTCTCCAACTCTTTGAACGCAGGAGTAGCCTCTTTTACCCGCTCCAGTTCTGCCATCCTCAATTGAGCCAAAGAATCGACGGCAACTTTGATTTCCTCAAAACTTCCTTTCCGGTTTCTTAATTCTCCCAAAAAAGAACCTCCCTTAGGAAACAGACGTCCCTTCATATAGGTATTCATCTCCGCTCCCTTTCCCTTAAAGACAGCCTCCCGGTTGTCAGTCGTGATATATACCTCCATATCGTCTCCCGGACTCAGATAAAGGGTGTTGCGGCTGATCCGGTAAAAAGCCGGTTTGGAAAGCGGTAAAATCGTATCGAAATGGCCTTCCCGATCCGTACGGATCATAAAGCTCCCCTCATCCCCTATCACACTGGTAGCCCCATCGTAAGACAGTTTCACCAGATCGGTTCCCATACCGACCAATTTCCCCTTCAGACGGACAGAATTTTGTGCCTGAACCGACACGACCGCCATGATAAATAAAATCGGAAATAAAAATTTCATATCAACCATATTAAATATTCGTATTTATCTTTCATAATCCGGAAGATCAGGCCGGAAACCTTTGACTACCGGCGGTATCGGAATAATATAGCGGTTGTCGTTGGGTGGTAAAGTCCAGGTTTGTCCATCCGCCGAATGGGTGATCGTTTTTTGGAAACGACTTTCTTTGTTCAAACGTTTCAGATCTACAAAGCGGTAGATTCCGAGGAAAGCGAATTCCCGGCGGCGTTCTTCCAGTACTTTCACCAGAGCCTCGTCCGCATTGGCAAAAGTCACATGTACATTGTTTTCTATGCGATGATCCCGTAACAGATTATACAGACGCGCAGCTTCCGCCAGGTTTTCCGTACCTCCTTCGCGTGCATAACACTCGGCAGCCGTCAGAATCACCTCCATATTGTTCAAAGCCAGATTCGCCCGGATATAAGGCATAAAAATTGTATACCCACGGAATTCCACACCGCTGTATTCATCGTCTACAAACCACAGTTCCCGGCGTTTATCCACAGCTCCCGGAGCCAGGTCCTTGTCATAAATATCCAGTAACTCCTGACTGGCATATACAGCCATTTGTAACCCGAAGACGGATGGCGGATAACGAACGTAAATATTTTCCGGATTATCCATTCCTTCAGGATAAGGACTGCTGGGATCGTCTTTCCGTACAATCCTTCCGATATAAGCATTCGGTTTGGCGGTATATTCTGTCAGGTCTACCAATTCTTCACTGACTTCCAATGCTTTCTTCGCATTTTCCAAAGCTTTATCATATTCTCCGCGCATCAGATACATACGGGCCAGAAAACCATAGGCTACATTCTTCGCCGGACGGAATGTGTTCGGAGTTTTATCCAACAAAGCAGGCAGGGCATCGTCCAGGTCTTGCTTGATCGCCGTATACACTTGTTCTACAGTGCTACGGGAATAATTCAGGTCGGCCACATCTTCGCTGGAGATCAGAGGCAAGCCGTAATCGGTCGAAGCCGTTGCAGCGTCATAGGCCGGAGCATAAACCCCGATCATACAAAGATACTCGAAAGCCCGGGCAACCATCGCTTCCGATTTTAAGTTCAGCTTATCGGATTCCGAAGCATCCGTCACACTCATAATATTATTGATCACCGTATTACACACATAGATACGGTTGTAAGCATAGTTCCAGATCGGATCAGAAACTCCGTCATTGAAAACAGCCCCGTGTTCGAAAGCATAGAGATTTTTAATTTCATCATCCATAGAGGTAAAATTATTCTCTTCATCTCCGCTTCCCAGCTGAGCATCATCGGTAATATACACCGGATAATGATCCAGCGCTTTAGCCATCTGTGCGTAATTCATCAACTGACGGTAGTCGTCGTATTTCGAAGGAATGGTATATCCTTTCGGCTGTATGTCCAGAAAACGGTCACACCCCTGACAAAGGAACATGCCCCAAACAATCCATAAAAATATTTTTTTCATAATCATCTCCTTTTAGAATTTTAAAGATAAACCTAGCGTATATATGGTCGGGTCGAGCGCGCTTCTCGAAATAGATGTCAGAGAAGTCCCGTTCCAGGATTCCGGATTCAAACGTCTTTTCTGAGAACCCCACCACCAGATATTCTGAATCTGTGCATTGATACTCATTCCTGAAATAAAAGCTTTTTTTAGCCAACGTTCCGGCAAATTATAGGACAGGGTTACCTCCTTCAGCTTTATGTAATTCGCTTTTTTGATGTGTTTATCGGCAGCATACCACAAATAGGTATAGTTGGTACTGGCATTTCTCATAAAGGCCGGAGCTTTATCGGGATCGTTGGAATCTTCCGGAGATTTCCAGTAATTCCGGATACTCCTGTCCACATTCGTTGTTCCGGTTGTCGACGTGAAGTATTGAGGCATGACATCCCTCATCACATGTCCACCGTAATACAGAAACATAAAAGAAAGATCGAAACCTTTATAAGTCAGCATATTCGACATAGATGCAGAATAGGGAGGTATACTTGTTCCGGAGCGTACCAGATCCTCGACCGTCAGATCCGCAAGCGATTTCACGATCGTTCCGTCCTTTTTATAAGCCTGAGGATTTCCACTCTCGTCCAATCCGGCCCAACGTACACTGAATAAAGTTCCCATTGCCATCCCTTCTCTCGTATTCGTACCGCTGATATAACTGGAAACGGAGTTAGAACTGTTTTCCAGTTTTGTGATCCGGTTTTTATTGTAACTGAAATTAATATTCGTTGCCCAACGGAAGTCTCTTGTCTGTATATTCACACTGTTCAATACAATCTCATAACCGTGGTTGTACATCTCGGCATAGTTCATCGTCAGAGAACCCCAACCGGAAGTCGGGTCTGTAGCGATCGACCCCAGCAAATCCGAAGTATTTTTCGCATAATAGTCGAACGATCCTCCCAAACGGTTGTTAAAGAAGCTGAAGTCGATACCCAGATTGGTCTGGTTGGTTCTTTCCCAGCGTAAACCGGAGTTTGGAGGACTGGATACGGAACTGGAATATTCACCGGTCCAGGAATTGATTCCGGCAGAATATACGATCATATAAGGTCCGCTTTGTTTTGCAATGTTACCGTTGATTCCTTTGGTAAAACGGATGGAAAGCTGGTCCAGCCAGTCCATGTTTCCCATAAATTTCTCCTGTGCCATATGCCAGCTGACACCGACCGACCACAAAGGTTTGTACTGATACTTGGGATTCGTACCGAACAAATTGGACTGGTCCATACGGATACTCCCCGTAATGGCATACCGGCGGTCATAAGTATAGGAAGCATTTCCATAAAACGAAACGTAACGGTCCTCTTTATCGCCGAAAGTATCGGGATAACCGTTCGGAACGTGGGTATAAGAATTATTGATCGCCTCCGTACCCTGTTGGGTCTGGTTCAGTGTCGCTTCATCCAGGTATTTATGTGCCAGGCTGACCTTGTCATAACCGTATTTCTCTACATAGGTACTGGTACTGTGTACAGCACGGCGCTCACCACCGGCGATCGCACTGACCTCGTGTTTTTCATCGAACGTGCGGTTGAAATTGATCTGAGCACGCAAAGTATAGGAATTTTTATCGCTTCTGGTCTCGTCGATATACCCCCCTTCCGGTATCAGATGTTTAATACTTCCATCAGCATTCACGATGGATGAATTGTTGATCTGATTACGGAGCGTATAGGATTGGGGGGCATAATAATTCTGTACCAGCGAATTGTTTTTTTCCAGCTGATACCGCAAATCCACATCCAGCCCTTCGATAACCTTTACATTCAGGGCCACATTCACATTGGAATAGTTGCTCTTGCTGAAATAACTTTTCCGGTGCATTTCTTCCAATGGATAAAAAGACTCGTCGTTGAGCCCCAAGCCGACCAGGCGGTCTATCTCCGACTGGGATTTTGTCTGATACCAGTTCAATGGATTACCGTCTTCATCGAATAAAGTCTGATAGGAAGCACGTCCGCCGGTCAGATAAGTCGAAGGGGTAAAACCATTGTCATAATCTGCCTTTGTATAACTACCGACAACTCCCAGGTCAGCCCTCAGCCATTCAAAAAAGTTATAGGAACTTCTCAGGTTAAAACCTACCCGGTCATTATCCTGCCCCTTCGTTTGCAAAATATTCTGCATATAATTGACGCTGGCGGAATATTGATATCTATCCGAACTTCCGCGTAAAGCCAGATTATGTTGATGAGTGATCGCAGTCCGGAGAAAATTATCTTTCAGTTCATTGTAATTGTTCCGGTTCCGGTAAATATTCAACTGCCGGTTCATTTCATCATCGCTGATATTCCCGGCTTCATTCTCGTACAACAAATTGAGTACTTCATTCTGATAATATCTTTTGTCAGAGCTACTGTAGGGAGAATGATAAGTATTGAACATTTCTACCTGCCAATCTACCAGTTCCTCACTATTCATGAGATTCAGATAATCCCTGTCATCCCGTAAAGGAGTGATAACAACCGAACCGTTGTATTCGATCGTACTCTTTCCGGCACCTTTCTTGGTCATAATCACAATCACCCCGTTTGCCGAACGTGATCCGTAGATGGAAGCGGCCGTCGCATCTTTCAGAATAGTAATATTGGCAATTTCAGACGGATTGATCGCATCCAGGGAACCTTCATAGGGCACTCCGTCGACCACATATAAAGGAGTGGAAACTCCGGAAATCGTAGCCTTACCACGAATCCTCAGATCTCCTTTGTAATTCGTCAGACCGGCAGCCATACCTTCTATACGTGAAATAATACCAGGCTGCAATTTATGTTCGAAGTCTTTATTCGTTAAAACGGCAAACGAACCGGTAGCACGCTCCTTGGAAAGAGTCTGATAACCTGTTACCACCACATCGTTCAATTGGGTGGCCTCCGCCTCCATGGTGATGCGATAAGGTTCTTTTTTCAAAGGCATTTCCTTCGTTTTCAATCCCACAAACGATACGACCAGAGTTTCTTTTCCGATCAAATCCGGAGATACGCTCAACTGGAAATTCCCGTCTACATCCGAAACGGTACCGATAACCTTATTGCCTTTTAAATAAACGGCAGCCCCGGGTAACGGACGTCCGTCCGCTTCCAGTATCAAACCTTTGATCACAATCTTTGTCTGCTGAGGAGCTGCTTCAAGCCGCTTTTGTTCGTAGATCACCACTGTATTATCTACAATTTCATAAGACAGGACGGTCCCTTTCAGGCATTGTTTCAAAATCTCTTCCACATTCGCATTCTCTACCTTCACAGAAAGATTCTTAATATTACTGATTTGTTCGCTGTTGCAGATGATATCGAAAGAACTTTTTTTCTGAATTTCCAGTAGCACTTCTTCCAAAGTAACATTCTTCATTTTCAAATTAAAAGCCTGTGAAAATACATTTGCAGCCGCGGTAATGTTAAACGCCAGTATACATAGCAAACCGATACGCGTTACCAGCAACATTTTCTGCAATTTACCCCGCCCGAAAAGCGGTTTAGTTCGCATTTTTTTCATACATTTGAGAGTTTTAAGTAATTAAACAATTCATGTCCCGCACGGACATTGGATTTATTATCTTGAACAGGCAGGAAATGGTCCAGATTTCCTGCCTTTTATCAGGATCTTTGATAAGGTACCACCATTATTTTATGATTCACATACCGGAAACTGACGAGTCTTGTAGCGCTCAATAGCTTCAGTACCTTTGTAATATCCTCATACCGGCTGATAACCCCGAATACCTTCAGGTTTTTCAAAGTTTCTTCGGAATATGTGAATTCTACATCGTACCATTTCTCCAGTCTCATGGTGATGTGCTGCATATCCTCATGGTTGAACACAAATTTTCCATCTTTCCAGGCCGTATAAGGTAAAGTATTTACTTTCAGACAAGTGATATCCGAAGTCGCACAATCGACCCGTGCCTGCTGAGAAGGTTCGAGAAAAACCGAATGCCGGCCCGGAACTTTCACTTCCACACTCCCTTCCACCAAAGTTGCTGCATAATAACCTTCCTGATTCAAAGTGTTCAGATTGAATTCCGTTCCCCACACCTGTACCGACAATCCTTCGGATTTTACAATAAAAGGTTTTTCATTGTTCTTGGTCACTTTAAAATAAGCTTCTCCCCTCAAGGTCACTTCCCTGCTTTCACCGATAAAGGTAACCGGATATTGCAGTTCCGATTCGGCATTCAAATACACCAGCGTTCCGTCGGCAAGTTCGACATTATACTCCCCTCCCCGGGGTACGATCAGCCGATTCATTTTTACTTCTTTCTTTTCCGTTTTTTCCGTCTTTTTATAAGAAATTATACCCGAATGTTCTGTATTCCGGACTGTAGCGTCCGCAGTTTGAAAAGTGCTCTGCCGATCCAGTTTTACAGAAGAACCATCCTCCAATATCAATACTGCTTTAGAAGAACCATGTGCTATGGCCGGAACCGAAACCTGTGCAACAGCTACGGTTTCTACCGTTTCCGGTGTTTTATTCCCGGATATATAGAAAACCGAAACAGCAATTCCCAATACAGCACAAGCCACCGCTGCATACTTCAATATATTCGATCCGACCCGGTGTTTCCGTTTTCCCGATACTTTTTCCGATAACATTTTCCAGGCAGTCTCCGGCACAAATAGAGCAACCTCCTTTTGTTGCAATTCCATTCCTCCCATTGTAAGCAGTTCCTGATACAAACGTTCATTCTCCTCACTACTTTCCCTCCAAAGACGAAGTTCCGCAGCTTCCTCTCCGCTCAAAGAACCGGCAATCGCTTTCACGATCAGATCAGCAATATACAATTGTTCAAATAGATTCATAATTCTCTTTTAAAACGCACTTGTATTACTTAAACAATCGAAAACGAAAAATGGACTAATGAAAATTAATTTTTTTAAATAAAAAGGCCCCATAGCTTCTGAACTCTCTCTCTCAGAATTTTTACAGCCCTGACCCGATGATTTTTTACTGTATTTGCAGAAATGTGCAGTAGTTCGCCCACTTCTTTATAAGATTTTCCTTCAGACAACAAATTTACTACCCGTCGGCATTCCGGAGTCAATTCCTGTATCATTTCCAGTAATTGCCGTTCTACTTCCTGACGGATGATCAATTCTACAGCAGAAGTTTCAGTCTCCTCTCCTCTTTCTTCCAATTTTTCCGCCTTCATTTTCACATACCGCAAATAATTGATACCGGAATTACGAACGATTGTATATAGATAGGAACGTATCGTCAAAAGCGAGCTAAAATTCTGTCTGTTTTCCCATAATTTTACAAAAGCTTCCTGCACCAGATCGGCTGCAACACATTCCTCCCGAATCAAACGCAGACAATAAACACACAACGAAGAATAAAATTTTTCAAAAACATACCGGAAAACCTTCTCCTCTCCGGCTTGAAATGCAGAAATAAAAGTTTTCTCGTGATCTAAATCGTATTCTTTCATAAAAAAACGTTCGATTCTTTTTGCGGGAATCTGCAACAAGAATAATCGACAGATGACAATTGATCATGGAGAATTACCGGAAGCTTCGCTTCCATGAAAAAACAGATTAATAAAGAAAAGCAGAAAGGAAAATTAAATGTATATCCATTGATTTATAATTCGATAGAATAAACTTAAGACTGTGATTCACCCTTGTCGATTGTCAATTATTCCTTGTCAATTGGCCAAGTGCCCGCAGGGTCCAAGGACTTTAT
>ERZ780203.316-NODE-316-length-58480-cov-7.994797_pt1 | contig 58480 bp, 76 predicted proteins | sample MGYA00511168_ERZ780203 | MGnify/ENA primary metagenome ERZ780203 (study PRJEB29588, sample SAMEA2156577) | human gut metagenome | biome: human gut; feature: human-associated habitat; material: faeces | place: Denmark | collected 2008/2010 ...
AACGAATTGCTTCTGCCGCCGCCATACTTGTGTCAACGAATTGCTTCGCAGCAAGCTGCTCACGCAATTCTGTAAACATTCGGAATCCGCTGATTTGCTACGCAAATCGCTACTTCCTCATGTTTAGCGGGTCACAAGTTCAAAAGCCTTATCATGCAAGCATGAACGGCTTTTCGACCTTTTGACCCTGACACCATGATACCACTTTTTGTCTAAATGTCTACTACTTTTTTCATTTTTATGCACGTTTCTCGGATTGTTGTGTATATTTATGCATATATTCATACTATTTTTATGGTTTTATGCATTATGGCGGAATAATATTCATTCTGTTTTCCGCGTACTTTTCTTTCCTATAAAAATCTGTTACAATAACTATGCTGTACTTTCGTTTGCAGCATATCTATTTTGTGGCTCTTTATGGTCTGTTTTTCCCGGATCCAAAGAGCAGAAATGAGGAAATTATGGCTTTTGACGGCGTTACCATTGCCTGTGTAATATCAGAATTAAAAAAAGAACTCATCGGCGGACGATTATATAAGATCGCCCAGCCGGAAAACGACGAACTGCTGTTGACCATCAAGCAGCCCACCGGACAAAAGAGACTGCTTCTGTCCGCCAGCGCTTCCCTGCCCCTGATCTATCTGACGGAGAGCAACAAACCCAGTCCCATGACGGCCCCCAACTTCTGTATGCTGCTGCGCAAGCACTTACAGAACGGCCGTATCGTGAACATTTCCCAGCCAGGGCTGGAGCGTATCGTGCATATCGATATTGAGCATCTGGATGAAATGGGGGATCTGCGCCACAAGACGCTGGTCATGGAGCTGATGGGCAAACACAGCAACCTGATCTTCTGCAACGATGACAATACCATCATCGACAGTATCAAGCGGGTATCCGCCGCAGTCAGCAGTGTCCGGGAAGTCCTGCCCGGCAAGCCCTACTTCATCGCCCACACCCAGGATAAACTGGATGCCCTGACCTGCGACGAGACTACTTTCCGGGAAACCCTTGCCGCCAAGCCTCAATCGGTCTTCAAGGCAATCTACGGAAGCTTCACCGGTATCTCCCCGGTACTGGCACAGGAACTGTGCCACGAGGCAGGCATCGACGGGGAACGCCCTACAGCGGCATTGACGGCAGAGGATCATCATGCCCTGTATGAAGTTTTCTCCAAAATGGTCACTTCTATAAAGGAAGAAACTTTCTCCCCCTGCATCGCTTACACCGGCACCCGCCCCGTGGAATATGCGGCGGTTCCCCTGACCATGTACAGCACCGGAGCGGATCATCTGGAATCCTACACCTCCATGTCCGCCCTGTTGGAGCATTTTTATGCGGAGAAAAATACCCTGACCAGGATCCGTCAGAAATCTTCTGACCTGCGCCGTATCGTGCAGACCGCTCTGGAACGGGATATTAAAAAATACGATCTGCAGCTGGCCCAGATGAAGGATACGGAGAAGCGGGAAAAATACCGGATCTACGGAGAACTGTTGAATACTTACGGTTACAGTGCAAAGCCCGGTGACAAATCTCTCACGGCGGTAAATTACTATACCAGCGAACCGGTGACGATCCCCCTGGATCCTACTCTTTCCGCTACGGAAAATGCGAAGAAATATTTTGACAAATACGGAAAACTAAAGCGTACTTATGAAGCATTGTCCGAACTGACTACTCAGGTAAAAGAAGAGATCGACCACTTGGAGACCATCAGCACGGCGCTGGATATCGCCCTGAAAGAGGAAGATCTGGTGGAGATCAAGGAGGAACTGACCCAGAGCGGCTACATCCGCAGAAAGGGCGGCACCAAAAAGGCAAAGATCACCAGCAAGCCCTTCCATTATCTGAGCAGCGATGGCTTCCATATTTATGTGGGAAAAAATAATTTCCAGAACGATGAACTGACCTTCAAATTCGCCAACGGAAATGACTGGTGGTTCCATGCCAAAGGTATTCCCGGCTCCCATGTAGTGGTAAAGACCGAAGGGAAGGAACTGCCGGACCGGACTTTTGAAGAGGCCGGCCGGCTTGCTGCCTACTATTCTAAGGGCAGGGAGCAGGAAAAGGTGGAGATCGACTATGTCCAGAAAAAACAGGTCAAAAAGCCGGCCGGTGCCAAGCCTGGCTTCGTGGTCTATTATACGAACTACTCTCTGATGATCGACAGTGATATCTCCGGAATTGAAAAGATCAGCGACTGACTTTTGACGATTCCGGCGCATCTTATATGGTCGTTACCGTACTATGCATCAGACAGCATATTTTATGCATAAATATACTGTATATTTTTCATTCTATGCATTTATGTGCATATTTTAATTTATTTTATTCATTTTTATGATTTGTTTATGCAACTTTTCTGCTTGCTTTTGCGATTATAATGTTGTATAGTAATTGTCAGAGCGTAACACACGATCCTGGCATCTGATACTTACAGATTGCTTCGTGCTTTGCACATCGCATTTTCAGGGCTTTTGCCCCTGGCATCATACACACTATAAAACGGAGGATTTTATCATGAAGGAAAAAGTAGTTTTGGCTTATTCCGGCGGTCTGGATACTACCGCTATCATTCCCTGGCTGAAGGAGAATTTTGACTATGAAGTTATCTGCGTCTGCGTAAACTGCGGACAGGCAGAGGAGCTGGACGGTCTGGAAGAGAGAGCAAAGGCTTGCGGCGCTTCCAAGCTGTATATTGAAGACGTTATCGATGAATTCTGTGATGATTATATTGTTCCCTGTGTACAGGCTCATGCCGTATACGAGAACAAGTATCTGTTAGGTACTTCCATGGCAAGACCCCTGATCGCCAAGAAACTGGTAGAGATTGCCAGAAAAGAAGGCGCTGTAGCCATCTGCCACGGTGCAACCGGTAAAGGTAACGACCAGATCCGTTTCGAGCTGGGCATCAAGGCTCTGGCTCCCGATATCAAGATCATCGCTCCCTGGAGAAGCGACAAATGGAACATGGACTCCCGTGAATCCGAGATCGAATACTGCAAGGCTCATGGCATTCATCTTCCTTTCTCCACCGATTCTTCCTACAGCCGTGACCGTAACATCTGGCACATCAGCCACGAAGGTCTGGAACTGGAAGATCCCGGCAACGAGCCTAACTACGAGCATCTGCTGGTACTTGGTGTGACTCCCGAGAAGGCTCCCGATGAGGGTGAATATGTGACCATGACCTTTGAAAAGGGTGTTCCCACTTCCGTTAACGGTGAGAAGATGAAGGTCTCCGATATCATCCGTACCCTGAACAAGCTGGGCGGCAAGCACGGTATCGGTATCGTAGATATCGTAGAGAACCGTGTCGTTGGCATGAAGTCCCGTGGTGTCTATGAGACTCCCGGCGGTACCATCCTGATGGAGGCTCACCAGCAGCTGGAAGAGCTGATCCTGGATCGCGATACCTATGCATTCGAGAAGGAAATGGGTGCGAAATTCGCCAGTCTGGTATACGAAGGCAAATGGTTCACTCCTCTTCGTGAGGCAGAGCAGGCATTCATCGAGAAAACCCAGGAATATGTGACCGGTGAAGTAAAGTTCAAGCTCTACAAGGGCAACATCATCAAGGCCGGAACCACTTCTCCTTACTCTCTGTACAATGAGAACCTGGCTTCCTTCACCACCGGTGATCTGTACGACCATCACGATGCAGAAGGCTTCATCAATCTGTTCGGTCTGTCTCTGAAGGTTCGTGCCATGAAGTTACAGGAGAACGAGAAGAAACTTGGTAACTAAGAATTAAAATAATGAGGTGTCTATGATAACTGCACAGACTATAATTACTGTGGTGATCCTGTATCTGGTGATCATCAATGTTGTGGGATATGTGATCATGGGTGTCGATAAAAAAAGAGCCATCCGGGGTGCCTGGCGCATCTCGGAGGCTTCTCTTTTTTTCACGGCGCTTTTGGGTGGCAGTCTGGGATGTATTCTGGGAATGCAGCACTTCCGTCATAAGACGAAGCACTGGTATTTCAAGTACGGAATGCCGGCGATCCTGGTGGTACAGGTACTGCTTTTTGCCCTTTTATTCAAATAGGAAATATGCTATACTTCTTTTATAAGATGTCGGGGTCAAAAGCCCCCGACTTTGATGCCTACGGATTGTTCCGTGCTACGCACTCCCACAATCCTACCCAATATTCGCATATCGTGGGATTATCATCCCACTTTTATGCTCATATCGGGGCGGGTCCTAAGGTCTTTCACCCACCTATGAGCAAGCTCATGTGGGCTTAGACCTTTTGACCCTGGCATCTTTATATGAGATAAAGTCCGGGAGGTATCGATATGCATATAGCAGTGTGTGATGATAATGTAGCCGACAGAAAGCAGCTGGAGCGTCTGTTAAAGCGGGAATCCGACAAAAGAGCAGCGTCTACGGGTATCATTTATACCGATTCTTTCGGTAATTCTACCTCACTGCTGTCCAATCCCATGCAATACGATGCCTTCTATATTGATATGTGTCTGACGGAAGGCATCACCGGTACAGAAGTGGCAAATGCGCTGATTGCCCAGGGGGTCAACGCACCCATCGTGCTGTGCTGTTCCAAGATCAATTACAGGGAACAGACCTATCCGGAAAATGTTATTTTTCTGGACAAGCCCATCAAAGTAGCGGAACTGGGACAGAGTATTGACCATGCTCTGGATATTATGTCTAAGGCAGTTCCTCTCATAGAGCTTCGAGAGGATGAAGATACCGTCTATGTCACCGAACCGGACATCCTCTACGCCGAAGAAGAAGGCCGGAATGTCATCGTCACCCTGAAGGACGGCCGCACCGTAAAAGTAGCCACCACCGCTATCAATTTGTTCTCTCAGATAGAGAATCACCCTACCTTCTTCGCTCCCACCGTCAAGACGATCCTTAACGGCAGATACATGGAGAAGCTGGGCTTCCGCAAAGTCATCATGTGCGATGGCAAAAAATTTGCTCTGCACAGAGACTGTGTTGCTTATGCGAAACAGCTGCTGGCGGAATATCATGCGTAAAAAAGACTCCACTCTCTCGAATGAAGTCTTAGAAAATTTGAACTCGAAGTTCTCAGAAAATCACCCGTATCGTCGTTCCTTTTCCGGGTTCACTTTCCAGTTCCAGTTCAGCGTGGCTCTTGGCGATGATATGTTTTACGATAGCAAGGCCCAGTCCCGTGCCGCCGGTGGATTTGGAGCGGCTCTTGTCCACACGGTAGAAGCGCTCGAAGATCCTCTCCTGATGCTCCTTGGAGATGCCGATGCCGGTGTCTTTTACCACCAGATAGGTATGCCCCTCTCTGGCATAGGTCTGCACATCCACACTTCCTCCCGGATTGTTATACCGGATTGCGTTATCACACAGATTATATAAAAGTTCTTCCATCATCTGGCGATTGGCCGTCACATAGCATTCCGTGCCGTTCAGCGCTATGGTCACCTTGTGTTTCTCTGCACTCATTTTCAGCATTTCCACACAATTCTGCGCCATTTCATGAAGATTCAAAAGCTCCGTATCCGCTTCCTCTTCCGTTCCGTCCAGCTCCGACAAACGAATAATATCATTGATCAATGTAAGTAGACGATTTGCGCTGTTATGAATCCCGTGAGCAAAACGCACCGTATCCTGCTCCGAAGCCATGCCGGTCTCGATCAGCTCCGCATAGCCGGAAATGGATGTCAACGGGGTCTTCAGTTCATGGGACACATTTGCACTGAATTCCTGACGCATTCTGGCATTTTTCATAATGTCCTCATGCTGTTTGCGGATCATGGTCATGAACGGTGTCAGTTCCTCATAGGTCTGCATCTCTGTACATTCCCCGATATTCTGTGCCAGTTTCTCAATGGGAGCCACCAGCTTCGTGGTCAGCACTCTGGCCGCCACCATGCACAGCACCAGCAGCACCACAAAGATCCCCACCATCATGGGCAGCGCCTGACTGAAAATGCTGTAAATGCTTCTGGCATCCTTGGACAGTCGCAGGATGCTGCCATCTTCCAGACGGATGGCATAATAAAAGGTGGACTGGGACAAGGTCTCGGAATTCCGGACTGCTTCACCTTCGCCGTCCCGCATGGCTTCCTGAATCTCCGGACGGGAAGCGTGATTCCCCATGGCCACAGAATCTGCCTCATTATCATACAATACCTGTCCGTCACTGCCGATCAGCGTCAATCGCAGATCCGATTCCACCGGCACTCCGTTTTCCTTGATCTCTTCTACCGAAGAACAGCTTTTTAACAGGGAACCATAGCTTTTCAGATCCTCCAGCACCTGTCTGCGGAACAGATCATAATACACGACTGTGATCAGTACCATGGTAAGCAAAATCGTTACCGTGGCAATGAGGATCATCATTTTGTTAATCTTTTTCTTCATCTTCTGTTACGCTTTCTCGCCGTTCATAATGTATCCCACATTACGCACGGTCTTGATCAGACTGCCCTCTTCCTTCAGTTTCTGCCGCAGCGTCTTGATATGCATGTCCAACGTCCGGGATTCTCCCTCAAAATCGATCCCCCAGACGCGGTCCAGGATCAGTTCTCTGGTGGTCACAATGCCCGCATTGGTCATCAGAAGCTTTAACAGCTCATATTCTTTGTAGGTCAACTCCACAGGCTCCTTGCCTACCGTGACAGAATGTTTCTCTCGGTCTAGCACAATGTTCCCCAGCTTCAGCACCTTATCTTTTTCCTGACTCTTCTGACTTCTCCTGAGCATTGCCTTTACCCGGGAAATCAGTTCCATGACACCGAAGGGCTTCGTAATATAATCATCTGCCCCCAGATCCAGTCCCTTGACCTTGTCGATCTCCGTGGTCTTCGCCGTGACCATGATCACCGGCACCAGCACCGTGTCCTGTCTGGTACGCAGCTTTTTCACAATGCTCAGACCATCCTCGTCCGGCAGCATGATGTCTAATAAAATCAGATCCGGTGTGGTATCATTCAGCGCCTCATAGAAATCCATGGCGGAATCAAAACCTTTTACCTCATAGCCCACATTGGCCAGGGCAAAGGTCTCGATCTCCTGAATATTTTTGTCATCCTCTACTACATAGATCAAAGCCATCTCACAGCACTCCTCTCTGACTGTGCTTTCTCCTCTTAACTATACCTCGGTAAATCCTCACTCCGCAAGCAGTTTTGCATTCTTTTCCGCAAGACGTTCCTGCTTTGTGGGCGGTAACTGGTATTTCTCACGGCATGCCAGCACTTTGCTCTGGAAGTCCTTGTTATCTTCCTGGCGCAGTTCATCCAGGTAAGCGTGGGTATCGAATTCATCCTCATTCACCTGTACCAGACAGACTGCAATATTGGAGCAGTGGTCGCTGACACGCTCAAAGTTCGTAATGACATCGGATAAGATGAAGCCCAGTTCAATGGTACATTTTCCCTTACGGAGTCTGCGTACATGGCGTTGCTTCACATCCAGGCTCAGTCCATCGATGACTTCCTCCAACGGCTCCACCTGTCTTGCCAGATTCAGATCTCCGTTCTTAAAACTGGTCATGGTAAGATCCAGCACATCGTGTACCGCTCTCTCGAATACCTTCAGTTCCTCCTGCGCCTTCTCGGAGAATACCAACTGCTTGTCATGCATCTCCTGTGCCGCTTCCTTGATGTTGCGGGCATGATCGGAAATTCTCTCAAAATCGCCGATGCAGTGCAGAATCGTATTTAAAGTCTCACTATCCTTATTGGAAAGCTGTTTGGAACTCAATTTCACCAGATAGGTTCCCAGTTCATCCTCGAAGCGGTCCACATCCGTCTCCATCTGTGCCACCTGCTCTGCTTTCGCCTCATCGAAATTATGCAGCAGCTCCATAGCCAGATCCATGGCTTCCCTGGACTTATCCGCCATCACAGAAGCCACCAGTCTGCTCTGCTCTACGGCATAGGCAGGCTTCTCCAGGAAACGTACATCCAGTAAGCTTAAAGTCTTGTCTGTCTCGGACATTTCCTTCACGTCCTCATGGGTCGGCAGCGTCAGGCAGGCTAGCTTCACCAGACCGTTGGAGAAGGGAAGCAATACCAGCGTAGCCGCGATATTGAAGCAGCTGTGAACTACTGCGATTCCAAAAGGTGTTGCCACTTCTCCCAGAAAAGCAAAGGGATGAATGGCATTGACCGTATAGAACACTCCAAGGAACAGGATCGTTCCGATAATATTAAAATACAAATGAATCAGAGCCGCACGTTTTGCATTGCGGGAAGCACCGATACCGGAGATCATGGCGGTAACACAGGTACCGATATTCTGTCCCATGATAATGGGAACTGCTGCGCCAAAGCTTACCGCTCCGGTCATGCACAGTGCCTGCAAAATACCTACGGATGCGGAAGAAGACTGGATCACCGCTGTGAGAATGAGTCCTGCCAGCACACCGAATACGGGATTTTGGAACTCGATCAGCAGATTGGTAAACTCCGGTACCTCTGCCAGCGGTGAAACTGCCGCGCTCATGGAATCCATGCCAAACATCAGAATTGCAAAGCCCACCAGGATGGTTGCCGCATTTTTTAATTTGTCTTTATGGGAAAACAGTAAAATACCCACACCCACGATTGCCAGAATCGGCGAAAAAGAACTGGGCTTGAGCATACGGATCCAGAAAGCATCGCTCTCAATGCCCGTCAGACTTAAGATCCAGGAGGTCACCGTGGTACCGATGTTGGCACCCATGATGATACCTACTGCCTGTTTCAGACTCATAATACCGGAATTGACAAATCCGACTACCATAACAGTGGTAGCGGAGGAGGACTGGATCACACCGGTGACCACCGCACCCATGAGCACTGCCTTTAACGGGTTGTTGGTCAGTTTCTCCAGAATGCGTTCTAATCGTCCGCCAGATGCCCGGGACAGTCCGTCACCCAACAGATTCATTCCATACAGGAATAATGCAAGTCCTCCTACCATCTTCAGTAAATCAAAAAAGCTCATACTCTAATCCTCTCATTTTACATAACATACTTTACATTTTTGGTTTCTATCTACACTTTATCTTGCTTATGTAAAATGCGTTACCAGTGAATGTAAAATTTATGTAAAGTTGTAACGATGCAGAGCCATGAACTATTGTTCTATGCTCGTCAGATGCTGGCATCTGTAAGAGCATAGAACAATAGTTCTTTGGCGAGCAAGCCTCAATGAGCAAAAGGAACGCTCCGCAGGAGCAGTTTTGCAAATTGGGGCTCTGCATCGTTACCGAGATTATCGAATCCTAATACAATCTCGCACCTTCCATATCTCCGGTCATGCGGAAGATGGCCCACTCTGCGATATTTACCGCATGGTCACCCACTTTTTCCAGATACTTTGCCATCATCAGATAATCCACCACACGATCCGCATCCAGGCTCTGCTCTCTGATAGCCTGCATCATTCCCGTTTTGACTTCGTTGAAGAGATCATCTACCACATCATCATGTTCTACTACTTTTCTTGCATTTGCCTCATCACCTTCCACAAATGCCTCCACCGAATTGTGGGTCATCTCCTTGGCTTCTTCCATCATCTCCAGCAACAGATGTTCCTGTTTTCCTTCGGGATTCATGTTGCCCATACGCAGGTACAGTTCCACAATATCTGCCACATGGTCTCCGATCCGTTCAATATCCGGTACCACTTTCAGCGCTGCGGATACCAGACGCATATCTCTGGCCACCGGCTGCTGTCTGGTCAGCAGGCTCAGACACATAGCTTCTATACTTCGCTGCATATCCACCATGGTATGATCTGTATTCAACAGCGTCTTCAGAATGTCTTCTTTGTTCTCACGAATTCCATACGCCATACGGTCATAACTGATCTCCGCATGCTCTCCCATCTCAGATACTTTATTTTTCAAAGTCTCAAGATCCTGTTCAAATAATACTCTGGGTGACATCTCCCATTCCTCCTATCTTCTCATCCAAAATCATCCAAACCGTCCGGTGATGTAGTCTTCTGTCCGTTTGTCCTGAGGTCTTGCAAAGATCTCGGAGGTTGCATTTTTCTCTATGACTTCCCCTACCAGGAAAAATGCGGTGTCATCCGACACACGGGCTGCCTGCTGCATATTGTGGGTTACGATGACCACGGTGTATTTTTTCTTCAGTGTCTCCATCAGTTCCTCGATCTTTAGCGTGGAGATCGGGTCCAGTGCGGAGGTGGGTTCATCCATCAAAAGTACCTCCGGAGATACTGCCAGTGCTCTGGCAATACACAGTCTCTGCTGCTGTCCACCGGACAGTCCCAACGCGGATTTGTGCAGGCGATCCTTTACCTCTTCAAAGATAGCGGCACCCTGCAGAGAACGCTCCACGATTTCATCCAGTTCCTTTTTATTCTTGATGCCGTGCAGTCTGGGACCGTAGGCGATGTTGTCATAAATGGACATGGGAAAAGGGTTGGGCTGCTGGAATACCATGCCGACCTTTTTACGAAGCAATGTGGTATCCACCCGCTTATCGTAAATGTCCTCTCCATCCAGAATTACTTTTCCTTCGACTCTGCAGCCGTCCACCAGGTCATTCATCCGGTTCAGGCAACGTAGAAAAGTAGATTTGCCGCAGCCGCTGGGACCGATAAATGCGGTAATGGCGTGGTCTGCGATCTCCATATTTACATCTTTCAGTGCGTGGTTCTCTCCATAATGGAGATTTAAGTTTTCCACGGATATTTTACTGTTAGCCATATATTTTCTCCTTCTTGTGATTTCTCTTACTCTCGTCTCAGCTTATTCGCCGCCAGCTTGGTCAGGAGGTTCAGGATCAATACGATAATGATCAGAACACAACCGATACCGAAAGCATTATCATACTGTCCCTTCTGCATCTGTAAATACAATTCGATGGTCAGAGTACCACCAGACTCCATGGCCTTGTGAGCCAGCTTTGCCAGATTGTCTCCGAAAACTCCGGTGAACTTCGGCAGCTTGTAGTCGCTTCCCGCAGTGAACAACAGAGCCGCAGACTCTCCCACGATACGTCCCAGTGCCAGAATGATACCGGTGACGATACCTGGCATGGAAGACGGCAGAAGGATCGTCCGGATCATATGCCATTTCGTGGATCCCATTCCCAACGCACCGGTACGATAACTGTCCGGCACGGTGCGCAATGCTTCCTGCGTATTTCTTGTGATCAGGGGCAGTACCATCAATGTCAGGGTAAAGGAACCGGTGAGCAGTGAATAGCCGAAGCCCAAAGTCTCTCCGAAAAAGATCATACCGAACAGGCCGAAAATAATAGAAGGAATACCGGACAGTGTCTCCGTGGTGAACTCAATGATGGAGACCAGCTTGCCGGGTTTTGCATATTCATTCAGATAAATGGCACTTCCCACGCCGATGGGGGTCGCGATCAACAGAGTGATCACGATGATGTACAGGGTATTCAACAGGTTGCCCGCAATACCGGTGGTCTGCTTTCTGGCACTGGTCACCGTCGTTAAAAATGCCCAGTTAACGGTGCGGATGCCCTTTACGAAGACATACAGGATAATTCCCAGTAAAAGTGCCACCGCCAGTGTGGCAGAGACATAAATGGCTGCCAGCAAAAGCATGTCTGTGGGGCGTTTTCTTTTTACATATAAGGTGTCCTTATTCATTGTCATCCGCCCCCTTTTTCAGTATTTTATTCAATACGATATTGATGATCATAATAAATACAAACAGCACCAGTCCGATGGTGAACAGCACCTGTCTGTGCAGTCCGGAAGAATATCCCATCTCGCTGACAATAGCTGTGGTCAGGAATCGCACGGAGTTAAATGGCAACGGCACATTGACGCTGCTACCGGATACCAGTGTGATCGCCATAGCCTCGCCGATGGCACGTCCCACTCCCAGAACGATAGCCGTCACGATACCGGATTTTGCTGCCGGAAGGATGGAGCGGAAAATAGTCTGTACATGGGAGGCTCCCAGGGCCAGAGAGGAGGATTTGATTCCTGCAGGAACCGCCCGGATGGAAGTCTCACTGATATTGATCACAGTGGGCAGGATCATGATCGCCAGTACGATCACGGCTGACAGCAGGTTTGCACCGCCGGTGAACTGGTGTGTCGTGGATCCCTGGAAGATCAGTCTTTCTAATTTATACATGAGAGGATTCAGTAAGTAGATTCCTAACAGTCCGTAGATAACGGAAGGGATGCCAGCTAACAGCTCTACCGCAGGCTTTACAATGGCAGCTAAGGGTCTGGGTGCCACCTCTGCCAGGAATACTGCCGTCAGCACGCCGATGGGCACACCAAGCAGGATAGCCAGCGTCGTACCGACGATGGAAGTCAGGATAACCCACAGAATACCGAATTTCGGATCTGCCGCCGTTGGCATCCATTCCGTGCCGAACAGGATCTCTCCCAGACCTACTTTCATAATAGCGGGGGTACCGCTGATGATCATATATAAGGTGATAGAAACTACCGCCAGTACGGCGAAGAAGGCACAAATGGTAAATACTATTTGTGCCACAGTTTCAACGACCGCTCTATTTTTTCTGTTTCCCATTACGGAAGCGTGTGTTCCACTATTCATCGCTTTTTTCCTTTTTCTGTGTCGGGCTATTATTTTACTGTGATCAGACCAACTTCGGAAGCAACCTGCTGTCCTTCGTCACCCAGTACAAAATCGAACCATGCCTGTACCAGATCGTTCTGCTCGGAGATCTCACCCTTGGTAGCCATTACGAAGGGTCTGCTCAGGAAATAGTTACCGGCCTTGATATTCTCTGCGGTAGCTTCTACACCTTCCAGGGAAAGTGCCTTAACACTGTCATCCAGTGCATCCAGGGAAGCGTATCCGATAGCTCCGGGAGTAGATGCCACTTTTGCGATTACTGCACCGGTGCTATCCAGTTCGTTTGCATATTTGCAGCCGTCTACCAGATCAACCAGCTCTTCGAACGCGCCTCTGGTACCGGAACCTGCCTCACGACCGATCACGATGATAGGCTCATCTGCACCGCCAACTTCTTTCCAGTTGGTAACTGTGCCATTGTAAATGTTGGTCAACTGCTCTTTGGTCAGATCTGCTACTTCGTTAGCAGGGTCTACACATACTGCAATACCATCGATAGCTACTACGTTCTCTACAACGCCTGCTGCCTTTTCCTCATCCTTTAAGCCTCTGGAAGAGTTACCGATATCTGTGGTTCCGTTGGTAACAGCTTCAATACCCGCACCGGATCCTACGAATTCAGCGGTTACAGTTACATCAGGATGTTCTTCCATGAAAGCTTCGCTCAGTGCATTGGCTAATTTCTCCATAGAAGTACTTCCTACCATGGAAATGCTGCCGGACAGATCTGTGGTGGTCTCAGCAGGTGCTGCTGCGCTGCTCTCTGCCACAGTGCTTTCTGCTGCGCTGCTCTCTACTGCGGAAGGCTGTGCTGTGGCTGCATCACCGTTACCGCATGCAACCAATGCGGTTACTGCTAATATTCCTGCTCCGATCAGAGCTAATAATTTGCTGTGTCTTACTCTCATAATAATGTCCTCCATGTTTTTGTTTTTCTTTCTCTTGATTACGCAATCATACTAACATGGGGGAAATTCACATAATATCACAGTCCGGTAATTTATTTGTAAGAATTAGGTAAAATCAGATGCTCTCCAGAATGCCGTCGGCAATAGCCCGGGCGATCTCGTCAAACCGGCTGTCAAAGAGTTCGTTGTCCGCATCCGTATTGATAAATCCCACTTCTATCAGCACAGCCGGCATATTTGTGCTGTTGAGCACCACCAGATTCGGTCTTTCATTCACTCCCAGATTTACGAACCCCACCTGCTCCAGTCCGGCATTGATGTTGTACGCCATCCTGGCTGCCGCTCCATAGCGGTTGTAGACTAAACTCTCCACTCCACTGTACTGGTTCGGATAAGGACTGGAATTGCGATGGATCGAGACAAAATAATCTCCTCCCACCTCATTTCCCTCCTGTGCCTTCTGATAGGGGGACTCATAGATATCTGTGGTCCGGGTGTAATACACATCCACTCCGTTTTCTTCTAAGATGCTTCCCACCGCCAGTGTCAGTGCCAGCGCATCCTCACTTTCTTTTCTTCCATTATAGGTGGCCCCGGGGTTCGCACCACCGTGATCGGAAATACGGCTACTATTATAAAAATAACTAGTTAGATTAATATTGCACACAAAAAAAGAAGCCTAGCCTCTTTTTTGTAAATGGCAAGTTAAAATCCGTAGATTATGATATAACGTTCCCATCAGGTGTAACCACCGATTTTGTACACTGCAAAAGAACGGGCAATATTGTAGATTTTGGATTCCGCATTTTAAGTGGGTCTATACCATACGGATCTCCATTAGCCACGCTACCAGCAGATTTACACCCCAAATATAATATATTGATACCCAGTCAGTACTTAGTGATAAATGATGTTGCTAGCACTGGTAATGTAAGCTTGATGTACAATGGAAGTATATTTCAGGAGTATTCCGCAACCGGAACTCTAAATGCTTGCGTGATAAAAGGTACTTTTATTATTTAGCCGGTGCAAATGCGAGATTATATGTACCACTCGATCCAAATATAACGGAGTCTCCTGATGCAAATGGAATACATACCGCTATAGGATTTTCTGATGATGTACATAATGCCAAGAAATAATTTGCATTCTTGGATGATCGGATAGATGCCCAGCCATTCACTGCACCCTGTATTGTTCCAATTACATAGCCATTAGTCATACAAGTGTAATTAGATTGTATGGCTACAGCAGATTTATAGTCAGGAGCAATTAACTTCCCATTTAAACGAGAACAGGCGGAGAGTTTCCCGAGACTCTCCGCCAAGATAATGAAAATGTTTACATATAGGCTATTATTGTTTTATCACATAATAAATACAGCGTCAATAGATTATGCTGCAGTCAGATACTTCCGAGTGGTCTTTCCCGCCAGTCCGTCTGCAGTGATCTTGCAAGACTTCTGATATGCCAGGATTGCCGCTACGGTCTTAGGTCCGCAGATTCCATCAATATCATTCTCTGTCAGCAGCCCCGCTTCCATCAGTTCCCACTGCACCCATTTGACCCCATCGCCACGAGAAATGTATGTCTTAATGCCCATTTTGCGAGCCTGCGCAAGACTGGTCACAGTCATGGTAGGCTCTGCGTAAGGATTTGTTCCCTTCCAGGTTCCCGGCACTTTTACATCGTAGGTATAATCCATGTTCTTAAAGGTAAGGCCGTATACCCACTTGGTAGAGGATACCTTGGTCATGACTGTGCCATAGTTGATGCCCTTGGCTTCGATACACATAGGTACTCCGTTTACTTTTCCGATATACACACCTACGTGCCCGGATTTCCAAAGGACAACCCCCGGCGCAAAATCATTGATCTTTGTAATCGGCATCCGGGTGTAGGCGGTCTGATACAGCTGATAGGAGCCGATGTTAAGCTGTCGGTAACCGGCGATCAGTCCAGAGCAGTCCACATTTACCTTGCCGACCTGTCCCTTGCGCCTTGCCTTTGCCATGTAATTCGTGGTGACCACCTTGGGATACATAGCGTGCATGGTGCTCATCTTACGTTCTGTAAGCGCACCCTCTGGGATCTTGGCTCCGTAAAAATACGGGGTACCCAGGTGCACTCTTGCATATTCTGACAATCCATTTCCTGTTAACATTTTTATTCCTCCTCTGATCCATTCAGCTTGCCGTCATCCAGCAAGTCCTTCACCGATCGGAACCATTTTTCTATAACACTTTCTAAAAATTCGTCGGTGATGAAATACTGCAGCCACGACGGTAACAGTCTTCGTGCCTGGCTTACTACGTATTTCATTTTCTGCTTTCCAGCTCCGGATTCCTTGAAAGCGTGCTCCGCTTTTAGAAACAGATGATATACATCCACTCTGATCTCATCAATGGTCTTGTCACGAATGTATACCCATAAAAAGGTACCTACTACCAGTGCCGTCAGCACTGCCAAAATAATTACCATGATTGTACTTGTACTCATAACTCGTATCCTCCTTATAATAAAAATGCTTGCACTGCCGCCCACATCAGTCCAGCAGCCAAGAATCCAACAATAGCTCCTACTACAGTATTAAATACTGTTCTCTTTGCATTGCTCCACTCTTTTCCCGGAGCACGTTCCATATCATCCACACGTGAATCCATTCTGTCTACCTTTTCGTCAAGGCTTCCAACCGCTTCATTCGTATGTTTCACTTCTTGTACGAGCTGTACCATCGTATTCGACATAGTATGTATTTCATCAACGATCGGCTCCAGCTTATCCAGTCTGTGTGAATTGGATTTAGCCCTCTGCTCTACTTCTGTGATTCTGTGTTCGATATCAACCTCATTCATTTTCCACTTCCTCAAATATGAAAGCCGGTCACCTCCCTGCCCGGGAAGTAATCGGCTCATGGCTCAATAGTTACTATGTAATTAGTCGGGTCCGTCCCGGGATCTCATAGGCAGCCTCCTACTCTGCAGTTGCGGTCAGATCTGCCAGCTTGGTCTCCAGGCTATTGATCTGGTCACGGAGAGCCTGTCGCTCTGCATGGACAGCCTCCATATCGTACTCGGTCTGCTCACCGAGAAGAGCGTACTCATACGTTTTGATAACCTTATAGTCGCTGGCGGCGATCTGTGCCTTAAGGCCATCGATCTGCGCAGTTAACTGACTGATCTGCTGCTGTCTGGCCAACTCCGCAAGTTCCTCTTCAGTCAGTTCCGGTTGCACCGGTGCAACCGGCTCGGTGTAGACAGATCCGTCATCTGATAACTCATGCCAGTTATCTCCCTTCCGATAGAGTGTAGTGTATGCCTCATATTCTCCCTGATCCAACGGGTATTTACAATCCGGATCCAAATAGAGTTTAAATCCACTGGTGTTTATCTCCGGGGCTTCCGCGTCACCCATTGCGGCGATCCGGACTACGTGAGGACTCTCTACCGATACTATGACCTGCTGTGCGGGCTCCTCAATTTTATCTTTGTATAAAATATAACCCATGTGGGCTCCTTTCTGGCGCTGTTCTGGCCGCGCCCGCCATCTGATTTACTTCGTTAAATGGCAATTTAAATGGTTTGAAATTTGCATCAATATCAACATCTGTTACTCTATTAGTGGCGAATAAACAGTCCTTTTTAGGCTCCTTGTCTGACTTTGGATTGCCAAACAATGCAAATGTATTTGGGGTGTTTGCAAATTGTGATTGGGCAGTTAGTGTAAGATTTGCAAGTAATAGCAAGTTTTATGCATATCAAATTGCAAATGTTAGCAATGATGCAACATTTATATTAAATTTTGTTGTGGCATATAAATAATTAATTAATCCAAGGTATTGGGCTGCTTCTTCAAATAAATCTCAATCTGACAAATATGAGAAACTGGCAGAATAATACCGTTCCGTTGATGGGTTTAATATTATCGTACCATTAGATTTATTAATATAAATATTATGATTGTTGCCGCTTGTACCACCTGTTGCATTTGCTCTAACATACGCATTTTTAGGGTAATATGTCTTTGCAATATTGGTAATGATTAATGATCCGCTAGACTGCTCAGATGTAATTTGTACGCCTATTGTGACAAATACCCTGTTACCAATTTTGGAAATGCTATTATCGGAACTCCACGATACACAATTTACTAAAGTCAAATCGGCATCTTGGTTTAACTTGCCAGTTACATCAGTAACCGCATCTGCCACCGCCTTGGCATCCGGGACATAGCCGGTGGCTTTGGTGGCCAGCAGATCATCCTTGGATGTGATCATCTGCGCAAAGGCCGGTGCGGTCAAGTCTGCAAAAAACTTTTTAATCTTGCCAAAGACCGTCTTTACGCTCTCGCCCGTATTAATGTTCTCGCGGTTCTCCGCCTCAGTAAACGCGATTTCTGAGTCTCCGATGTCTCCACTAAATCCCTTGGCCAAATAGATCCAGTTGAGCTTATCATCCCTCGGTGCTCCATCCGGAGCATCTTTGATGGCAAGATATGTGCTTCCGTTATGTGCCACTGCATCCAGCCGCTCATACGCGGTATTGGATGCATATTCTCCTTTGTAAGATATTCCGATTTTTCCGAGAGCATTGTAACCTTCCGGTGCTGCCATGTCATTGTCCTCCTTATGCTACCTTCCAATATAAAACATTATCAACTACTACAAAATCCACACCCACACCGTCCTTCATATAAAGTTGCATGGTTGTTTCATCGAGGTAAAACTTAGGCTCTGTGATGCTCGCATACGTTTCTGCTCGATCCGCATCAATCTTTGCCTGTTTGGCGGATGCTGCAGCCGATGTCGCCTGCTGTGTAGCAGTCTCCGCCTGCACGGTAATGTCAGCCAGATAATCCGGTTGGAGCATCTCCGCTGTAACACTGCCCTTTTTAATGGCAGCTTTTACCTTGCCATCAGATCCGATCGTCCAGTAAATCGTGTCTGAATCCAGAAACTCAAACTGCGTAATCAGCGCTGACAGATCAATGTATTTCTGCGTGCCATCTTTTAAATAAATGATCAGACGTTCCGTGTCCTGGTCATAATCAAAGTTAATAGCGACCTGTGCCAGCAGAGTATGCAGCACACTTGTGGCCCCGGAATAATATGTAACTGTAATGTCACCATTATCCTGGTTAATAGTAATGCCTGTGATCATTCCACTGGCTTCCGTTGTTGGCAACTTGGTCAAGTTAAGTCTAATTACACGATCATCGATCTCGCTTACTCCCCGGCTCAACCTGTCCAAGTTGGTTTTATTAAGCGGTGTGTTGATAGACGGGCGATTCTCCCAAGGTTCAAAATCATACGCCTTCTGCATCATCCTTCACCTCTTCTTTCTCTGCTGCATCCCTGGCAGCGATCTCAGCAAGCAACGCATCCTTTGCCTTTTGCTCCTGTTTGAGCAATATTTCCTGCAGGGCCATGCGCTTTACTTCCTCCGGCAGATCTGATTTTTCCACAAAATTAGTGATTGCCTGACTAAATTCTCTGATTTCTAAATTTCTCATATGACCTCCTAATCTTCCGGTCCAAGATATGTAATGACCGTTGATGCATTGATACGCTGTGTGCGCCACGCTACTACCGTGCCTTTATAATTCATGTAGCCCCACACGCCGATTGCCTGCACACTGACCAGATCTACGCTGGACAGCTTATTTACTATGGTCGCTGCGCTGATCTTGTCCGCTTTGATTTCTCCCGCAGACGTCCAGTTGGCTACTTCCATGTAATTAGCCTTTACGGTTCCGGCGCTGATATAGTTGGCTTCTACCGTTCCCAAACGGGCGCTTACACCATTTAAGTCAGATACAGTCACATGATCCGCTTCCAGGCTCCCCACGCGGCCACTGACGGCATTCAGAGAGTCAATGGTTGCCTTGGTGGCAATCAGGTTGTTCAGTTCCAGTTTTGTCACATTCAGGGTATCGATAGTCGCATACTTGACTACCATCTCATCTGCATTTACGATACCGACCAGATCTATCCTCTCGGCCTTAATTTTGATGCTTTCCGCCGTCTGATTGATCTCAGATACGATATTGTCCTTGGATACCTTGGTAAGGATCTGCTGTGCATTGATGCTGATCTGCGTGGACAGATTCTGGTTGATATCTTTCATTTCCAGACGAGTTTCATCCACCGTCCTAGTCAGTGTGTTGGTTTTTCCCTTTAACTGGATAATCTGCTTCTGCAGTCCATTAACCTGTCCGGTCCTGTACTCCTCACCCTCCGCTGTATAACTGTCCCGGAGTGCCTGGATGCCTTTTAATGTGCGCTGCAGGATATAGGTATAAATGGTCTCCCGAGTCGTGTGCAACAAGATGCCATCCCCCACCTCCAGGCAAGGATTGCCGCGAGCTTCCACTTGTGCCGGACGGTACCATACGACTCCAATCACGCTGAGGACGTTGTCTGCGATGGTCTGCAGGTCTGCAGCAGACTTGCCATACACCAAAAAGTTATCCTCTATGATGTAACAGTTATTACCGATACCGGAGATAGCACCGATGTCGTTCTCTTCCTGCCGGATCTGCAGCTTATCAATATGCTGGCAGATAAAATCCTCATACTGACAAGAGATATAGTGGCTACGAGATACCTCTGTGGTGCCCATCGGATCTGCAGGATAAAGGTCATCTGCAGGATACAGATCATCCGCCGGATACAGCCCCTCTATCATCTGTTCCAGCACCACATACCGTAATTTTCCATTTCTGCCGATATGTCCAAAGCAGCCGTTGATTTCGCAGATGGCTTCGATTACCGTTTTTCCCGGGAGTTCTCCGGGATCTATGGTTTTTTCTATTACCATATCATCGTTAACCAGCGTGATTTCTTCCTGCTCCACGCCGACATAGGCACAAAAGCTGTTGCGAAACTGCCGAAGTGTCATCGGAAATGTCAGGCTGTTATACCACCCGGACACCTCTGCATTTAGGATGTCGTACATAGCATCATAGGCTACGATATCCTTATAAAGTCTGTCCGCCGTCGGCTTGTCCGAATATACCTTATACTCCCCCAACTGGTAGGCTTCGTCCTGGCCTGCAAGCAAGATCGACACTCTCATTTTCTTACCCTTGAAATTTTCTACCGTATCAAGTACCTTTATTTCAAAAGACGATGCATTGCAGCAACCGAACCGAAGTTCCTGCTCATCACAGAGAGACTCTGTCACGGTCATTGTCTCTGACTGGAACTCAGCATTGGTCAGAGTTGTGCCGGATCCTGGATATGTAATTATTAATTGTTTATCCACAGAATCATCATAAAACATCTGTTGCATACTTTTTTCCATTTTAATACTCCACCAACGTCACCTTGAAATCGTTGTAATCTATGTCACTCTCCTGCTCTGATAATGTGTGGATGCTGTAAGTAGTGTCTGACATATAAAAAATTCCAGAAGAATACTCCAGTGTCTCATCATTCCAGTAGGTACACCTGACTCTTCTCTGATTCTTTTCCGTCTGAGGGAGCTCTGCAAGTCCAATGATATTGTTCCACGCTCTTCTCTCTTCCAGATTCATTTCTCTAATATTCAAAGTCAGTTTCGTCTTAAAATTCGGCGATGTCTCCCGGTGCAGTAGAATATTGGCATCTCTGTAGGCATCTATCTCCACACGCTGATTCGGAGTACTTTCCCAACCATCCGCCAATAAGAAGGAGTTGGGGAGAACAACGTCCCCAAACTTAATTAACCATCCTCCAAATTTCTGCATTGTTCTCCCTCCTTCCTAAATAAATGCACTCTGTCCATGCGTATTTTGATACATTCGATCCTGCCGCACGGTCTCCCGGAATATCTCCCGTCCGTCCAGTTGCGCCACAAACGTATAATTACCACCACCATTTTCCGCCTGTGCCTGCTTAAAGGCTTCAATCATAGTAGCCAACGGTGTCTCGATGTTGGTCTGCCCTCTTGACTGATCTCCGAGAATTGCTGCGAATGGCTTGCCGCCCTGAATCACTGCACCGTTGGCCAGACGAGGAAGTGATACTTGCGCATTCCAGTTTGGAATGTTAGGTCTCCATTTTTTTCCGCCCCATCCAAATGGTACCCAGTCCGGGATGTCAATGCTCAGTGAATTAATAGCATCAATAATAAAATTGATAACTTTTATGAACCCATTTGCAAAAGATTCTGCTATGATATTTCCCATATTTACAGCGTCTTTTGCAAATCCTACGATTGCATCAAATGCACCTTTCCAGTCTCCTACAAACACTCTCTTTACAAAAGTTCCCAGCTTCCCTAGCATGTCCTGTAGTGTGGTCAATGCCTCTTCACCGTTGCCGGCCCATACGACCACTCCAGCAATAGCCGCGATCACAGCCATCACAGCACCTACAACCACTGTGGCCGCTCCACCAAGCGTAAGGAACACCCCGGCCAATATTGCACCTGCAGAAATCAGCAGCAGTGTCATATTCTGGGCATTTACCCCATTCTCAGTTATATCCTTAAGCGCAAGTATCAAGCCCGCTGCTCCGCCGACAATCAGCCCAATTCCTGCGGCTACCGGCCCGAATAATATCAGTAATCCGGTCACTGCCAGTGCCAGTCCAGAGACATATCCTACAATACCTTCCCAGTCCACACCGTCTTTCCACATTTTTACATAGTTGTATACCATCAATGCTGCCCCAGCGATCAGCATTATCAGTCCGAGAGCCGTAGACAGATATGGTGCAAGTCCGCCAAGATCTTTCAGTAATCCCGCTATGCGCCATACAAGCAGCGCAATTCCTATCGCAATCGCTAATGGCTTTATAATTTCCAGCAACTTCTTGGCTTTTTCCAGAAGTTCCACCATTTTCGGATCTATCGTAGCCTCTTCAAAAGCATCCTTACCGGTCAGTTCTCCCCCACCTGCTGTAGATCCTCCCTGATCACTCAACACATTCAGTTCATCAAATGCTGCCAAGGCTTTTTTTGCAGACTTGCTGGCGGTATCCAAAGACTTTGCATAATCTATGGTCTGTTTTTTTGCCCGGGTGTAAGTACTTTTCCCCTGTAAGATTGCCAGAAACTGTGCCACGGCATCCGCCGCCTTGATCAACCAGTTAATAAGCTTTACCAGGTACGGAATCGCCATATTGACGATAGGCTCAAATGCTGCTGCCAGGCTGTTTTTAAACTGTGCGCAGCTGCTTTGCAGGGCAGACATTTGTGCATTATAATCCTTAGAGTATTGGGCAAGATTCCGAAAACCTTCTTTCATCGCGGATACCATTGCATTAAATCCTTTAGATATCCAATTAAATATAAATAAGCTCAGTAAAATACCCTTCAGGCGGCTTGCCATCGTAGATAATAGGTTTCCCGATTTCTTCGCGCAGGTTCCGCAAGAATCCAATGCCTTTCTTCCCTTCGATTCCAGATCAGAAAAGCCATTCCGAATTGTATGGACCTCTTTGTTGATTTCTGCAAGTCTGGCAGACAACTCATCATATTCCTGATATCCGTCTGTGACTCCAGCCTTTTTCAACAGTGCCATCCGTTCTATGATCTGCTCCTGCTCCTGCATCAGGGCAACCATATTCTGATCAGCTACCACAGCATTGTTTTTTATATCAATCAGCTGTTGTTCTGCTGCCTGCTGCTCCCTGATCTTCTCAGCAATTTTTTCTTCCTTCTCACTGACTTTGTCTGCAGCACTGGCCTGTTGATCAATCTGAGCCATAATGGCATCTGAATCATACTGCTGATACCCTACTGCATCCCGCGGAGCAATCGTTTCACCTACCGTAGCACTTGCTTTGGCCATTTCGGCTGCTGCCTCTTCTGCTTTTTTCTTGTTCCGCTCCATGATACTGTCAAAATTCTTCTCGAATTTATCCCAGTCTTCTTTTGACCATCCCTCCGGTGTCAGGCTGGTGTCCTTGGCTTTCTCCTCCAGTTCATCCAGCTTTTTTTCGATGTGTTCAGCGCCCTTATCCAGTTTTGAATTGTCCAGATCAGAATGTAATCTGATCTCAGTATCGTACTTTGCCATGATGCCTCCTTAATCAAAAAAGAGCCTGCCGACACCTATCCGGTATCAACTGGCTCACTGGCTCTTTGTCGACTTATTGATTTTGGCATATTTCATAAATTCATCAATTCTTGCCTGCTCCTCAGGTGTGATTTTCTCATCCTTTGGTGCCTTAATAGCAAATATCTTTTTAGCGCTCCTATATGCGTTTTTCTCTTCCTGTGACATTTTTGAGGTGATCTTCTTCTGTCGTATGTCCATTACATGGGTCAGGGAGCTCTCCTGGAGGTTCCCCAGCAGTCCCATAAAAACGAACCAGTGCATTTCTGCCTTCTGCAGATCTATATGATACTGGTTGCGGAAAGCTGCATATATTCTCCACTGGTCCATATCCCAGTCCATGATAATATCTTCGTTTTTCTTCTGCTGATAATTGTCATGGTTAAATTCTGTCATAAACCATTCAATTGCCTTCGCAGCTTCCTGCGGTTCCGGGCATTTCTCAGGAAAAAGCAAATACGATGCAATATAAAATCGCTCCATATCCGATAAATCAGGATCTGACATGCACATGGACATTTTTATTCCCGTCCGGAAAGAAGCCGAAATAGGATATCCTTTCCAGTCTGTTGGAAGCTGATCCAACATAATATTAAACATATGTCTCCCCCACTATTTATGGTGTCTGCGGTTTTGGCGGTTCCTATTGTGATTTATGTTCCCACCATTTCTTTCTCTGCTGTATTTCTCCCAAAGCTCCTTGTTTCTACCATTTGCATATCTCTGTGCAATGGGGATGATCTGATCAAAGAAATCAGTAATCAGAATAGGACTGGGAGTGATCTCCCCAAATACCTTCTTACATGTCCTTTCTCCGAACACTCTGTCAATGTCAGACATGATCTCGTTAGTCTTTCCAATCATGATCCGAAGCTGCTCTATTTCCGGTTTTCTCATAAATTCTTCTGCAGCTACATATTTTTTAACTTTTTCCAGATTATCTATCAGTTCTGTGAAATCTGCATAGAATTCCTGGCTTCCAAAATTGCAGACAATCGTATCTCCCTTGTCATTTACCTGTACTTCTGTGCCACCCTTGATAGCATTGATTTTTTCCATGTATTACCATCCTCTCTGAATGTGATGGACGACAGAGAGGTGCGCCCACCACATATGTTAATATTGATTAACACCTGTATTATTTTGCGGAATCCGCTGTGAATGTATTGGTTTCGATATTAAATTTACCCTTGATGTCATCACCAGCCTGCTTTACACTCAGCACATTATGGACATAATCCCCGCCATCTCCACCATTGGAAGTAACCGATACTGTACACGGTACCCTGATTGCTTTATAGGTTCCCTCCTCGGCCTGCACCGCATCTTTCAAACGCAGTCTTACAAAAGATGTGTGAGCCTTTGCACCTACAGGAAGATCATCCACCAGTTTATCGATCATTTTCTGTACGTCATCATCTTCACAGTCTTCCTTGTCCACATCAAACGCTCTCTGATAGGACTTTACCTTATTGGATGCCTTTGCCATATTAATATAGTGCTTCGTATCCTCCTCCGGGTTCATCTCCTCTGTGAGGGATTCTACACCATTGCCAAGCAACGCATACTTCGGTTCTTCTGCTCCCATAGTGGTATCAATGTAATGCCTTAAATCTTCTCTCATTTTACCTGAGTTCCTTTCTTATATTCGATAAAAATCGTCATTTGATACAATGCTTCGTTCTGCCCATTCTCTCCCATAAAAAACGGGCTTGACACTCCTACTGTCTTGACGGTTCCACCCTGGATATCAGGAAAGTTTCTGTTACGGTTCCTATCCTCGATCCAGTCCGTTAACTGCTCCATCCAGCTTCCGTTTTCGATGCAGCTTTTATCCGTCTGAGTATCCAGTCTTACCACGAATTGATAGTAGTCCTTGTGGATTTCGACTCCGCTGATATACTTTCTCACATTAGTCATAGGTTCTTTGACTAACGCAAAATTGACATTGCCACGCATCCGGTCCGTATCGATATGTTTCATACTCTCCGGAGAGAATTCTTTCAACCATTTGATAATGGATTGTGATACCGTCATTTTAGCAACTCCTCCTGAAGTTTTTTCTCTATCTTTTCCAGTCCGCCATTCTGCAGCATACGGTCTGCCCAGTGTGCCCCGCGCAGTGTACCGTTACCATATTCCAGGCTTCGTTTTGTAGGCACCTTATCTACATCTTTTCTGGATCTCCAACCATTGTCTGTCTTGAAACCCGCGCAATGCAGGTCCGGATCCTCATAGACGATGCCTTCCCACATATAATGTGCATACGGTTTATTCCACACAACATCTGCATCATTTTCTATGTGTCCACTTAAACTAAGTCCACCATCAGCTAATGGGATATATGGATCTGATAACTTCAATATTTCATTCGCGCAGATCTGTTGCAGCCTACCTTTTTCTTCCAGTCCCAATGTCTTTATGCATACACCCGGATCGAAATTACGAGTTACTTTCAGAGAATGAAATCCAGTTTTTGCCATATTTCACCTGTTGCACCGGTGCAACTTTACCTTCCCACAACTTTTATGTTCTTCAGTCGAATTCTTCCACGATTGTCGGATACCTCCGTAACTGTAACTGCATACTGGAAATCTTCTTTCAGATCCGTCAGGCGATAGTGTTCTCCTATCTCTTTTTCTGATTCTCCCAGGACCAGCTTATCCTGGTTTGTTCGTACATCCAGTGTCCAGTACTCTGCTGCCTCTTCCGCTGACAACTTCCGGAATTTCTGCGGCTCCAGGTAAGGTTTGTTGCCATATCCCCTCTGGAAGTCCACCGTGATGCTCTCAACCTTGCTTTCCGTCTGCACTCCGCCGGAAGATGTTACATCCGTTTTATTGTGACGCCACTGAACTCCCTTCACTACTGATCTGAGCCATACTTCTTCGTCTGTCTTCGGATCTCTATGAAAATTATAGACTGTCATAGTATCCGTAAAAAGAACACTCATAGCGCACCTGCCAGTCCCGTACCGGATAGTCCGGAACGTATTACAGAGGTTAGCTGCGTTTCCTTCTCCTGCGCTGTTGTAACCTTGTAAGACTCTGAATACCCGTCATTGCTTACGGATGTAATACCGGTTCCCATGCCTGATGCATCCTGCACAGCCATAGTATTGAGCAGCTGACAAAATGTATCCTGGATCTGCACATGTACCTGCTGCTGAAAGTCCGTGGCCGTATCCTCGTCATATGCCTCCTCAAATCTCTTTGCCCGCATATGCGTAATTGCATTCAGCTTGATCTCTGCCAGTTTGGATAATCGGTTAAATTCCTTCTCATCTGTGATGCTATTATAAAGGGAGCCGTATTGCTCCCACGTTATGTAAGACATACTGCTCCCTCCTCTTTTCTCTTAGCCTGCTGTCTTAGGTTTTACCTTAATTCCCTTAAGAACACCTGCCATCTTACTATTCTTTAAAACAGCACCCGCAAGCATTTCAACTTCACCCTTCTTTACTGCACCAGGTGCATTCAGATCAGGAAGATAGGTATGTACCATCTTGCTGCCGTCAACAGAAATTCCATGAAATGCATTGAGTCCCAGTTTTGCCGCATAAATCGCTGTTTCACCGTATGCTGTAGCAGATGGGGTAGTTGTCTCGATCACATCAACAGTCTTGGTGCCATTATAATACTGTCCAACATCCATCATAGGAATGCCGTTATATTTCTCCACGGTTCTGCCGAAACCGTCCACGCTTCTTTCATAGAATCCCGCGCGTCTTGCTGCTGCTCTTGTCTTTGTCAGTAATTCATTGTTCATCAGCAGAATATCCGGTTTTTCTGCCAACTTACTGATGAACCCATCCAGTTCATCCAGATAAGCATTGTAGTTGCTATCCATCAATGCACTGGTAGAGATGTCAACCGCAGATGTGTATTCTGTGTCAGAACCGGATAAGATTTTTTTGAGACCGTCAAATGTTCCAGTAACATATCCTGTACCAGATGCAGCAGATGTTCCATTGATTACGAGATTATGGAAATAATTTGCTCCTGCTTTGGTTTTTTCCTTGATCTGGAAGTCGATTTCATCAATAGCGCCTCCGGTCTCTGCAATAACACGGTCTACCTCAAAGGATCCACCGAGGATAATCACCTTTGCGGTTGCTTCCTCTCTCTTTGCCTCGTTAGGTGCGTACTCAGTATTGATGGAACGCACAGCTACTGTAGACGGTGTTTTTAATCTCATATATCCATAAGTAAGCGTAGAGCCACTGGTTCCAGGGGATACAGAATCATCGAATGTAAGCATATCAAGCAAGAGGGATGCTCTTCTGAATTCATCAATAACATTCTGATCTACTTTGTCAGCCATTCCGACTTTTGCTTCCGCTAATGTTAAAGCCATTTTTTATTCTCCTTATTTATATTTCTCCTTAAGTGCATCCTTAAGGGTGTCTGTTGACTGGCCGGTGGTTTTATGCACTTGTCCAATCAGATTTCCAGTTCCTACCGGATTAGGCTCCGGCTCTCCGAAGAGCATTTTACTGTCTTCTGCTTCTGTTAAAGTTTTCAATGCTGCGGCAATGTCTTCTTTCTGGTTTCTGGATGCTTTCAACGCATTTACATCCAGCAGAGCCATAATTGCCTTAGGATTCTTTCCCTTAGCAGCTGCAATACTTTCCTTTACAAGATCACTGAAGTCCCGATCCGCAATCTTAGAATCGTAATCTTTCTGAATGTTCTTCTTTTCCTCTTCCAGATCACTGATTCGTTTGTTGAGTCCTGTGACATCCACATCCTTAAATCCATCTAACTGGGTCTGCAAATCTTTCATTGCAATATCATTAGCCTTGATGGTTTCATTCGCTGCGTCCAGCTTCTTGGTCTGGTTGTCATAATCGGTCTGGGTCTTGTAGTTTTCGAGTACGGCTTTTTCAAAGTCCTTTTTCTTATCTTCAGGTACTTCCAGTCCATACTCTTTCATGATTTCAAAAATGTTCTTCATATTGTCCTCCTAAAATATTTTGTGAATCGCACTTTCTGCGATATGGGATAAACGCGGAAGCAGGGATCGAACCTGCGACCTCCGGGGTATGAACCCGGTGAGCTGCCTCTGCTCTATTCCGCCATCGTAGAACAAAAAAAGAGCCAAGGATCAATTCACTTGGAATTGATCACATCGGCTCTTGGCTCTACATTGATCACTATTTCATTTTTACATTTCTTGCAGTATGCCGGAAAATTACATATCTTCGTATTCGGCAACACTTTTAAGAAGTGCGGATTACCACATTTCGGGCATTTGCACCACTTAGAACTCATATATTACCAACTTTCTCCTTTTGGTTGGCTTAAGTGTCTCACAAGATGTATTATAAAGCAAACTTATGTTTGTTTCAATATTTTTTTACTCCAAAACCCATTCTTTTAGTTTGGCAGACTTTTCTTCCTCTTCTTTCAGTTTTTTTTCATTTTCTTCCGGAGTATCATTATATTTTTTTACAACATCCTTTAAGTCTTTTCCCTTCATTTCAGTTCTCTCCACTCTATTCCATAATCCTCCATCATGGTTTCCAATGCTTTTACATGTGCTTCCTCCATTGACAAATAATGTGGTGCTCCATGATATTTATATATCCTCCTATCAAGTACTCCTGATGTAAAAGGTTTATCCCCTACGCAATAAGTATACACCTTCCCGTTATGTGTTGCAATAATACCTTGCCTGTATTTTCTGTATCCAAGGCTTACGTAGTCTGCTCCATCTGGCAAAATATTAGTCGGGTGATTATGTATTGCTATAAGTTCTTTCTCCTTGTTGTTTTTTATAGCATTTCTCAATGATTCATTGTAATCTACCTGTAAAATATCTGCACTTTCAGTCTGTGATCCTTCTATCGTTCCACTCTTCGCATGTATCAGATACATGTCTTCAAAATCCGTGCCACTTCTGTGCTGAAGAATCTGTTTTGCCACAGTATATATCTGATTATTAAGCTCTGAATTATCGGAAAAAGAATCAAATTTTTTACGATACTCTGCAGAATTAATATAATCCATATCCACGACATTGCTATCTACTCTGTAAGTATCAGCCTTTTCCGATTCTGTCATATTATTATATTTTTCCCAGGCTTTCGTCTTCGTCAGATCTGATGTTTTACATTCATATCGCAATCTGTTAATATCCGGTTTTACCTTCGCATCCTTACAAAAATCCTGATAGTTCTTGATCTTCTGCTTAATTTTTCCTGAGATTTCCTTGGTATCCTGCCCCAGCGCTGCCATTGCTTCCCTCTCACGCTTTAATGCCCGGATTTTTCTTTCCAACATCCGCATTTTCTGTGTAATCTGGTAGTAATCGTAGGTTTTTCCATCTATCGTGACGGGATCCGGCTGTGGGTCCTCATCCGGAAGACTGCTGCCGATGAACCATACATAATGCTTATGCCGACAGTTATACCCATGCAGGCCTAAAGGATCGTTCTCATGATTCCCATCTGCGCTATATCCCGTTGCCCTCCACAGATCTGTTATATAGTCCTGTCCTATCCGCCTTGCCTCAGAACTGTAGTCCTCCCCCTCTTTGATGTAATATACCCGTCCCTGCCACTGTTCGTGGTTGGCGTGACCATCACCGGTATTACGTGCTCCCCAGTGTTTTGATACATATACCAGGTTTTCTCCAGTCCTTGTAATGTTTTCATCCATGATTTTAGCGGCAATCTGACCGGACCCCGTTCTCACTGCCAGTTTCACCGCGGTATCAAGCTGCATACTGTAGCCGGAAGAAAAGTCAATGGTACGCAGGCCACTATCTGCAAGGCTATGGACCGTGTCATATATCACCTGCTCCCGGCTGAATGTTCCGGTACACACCTTGATCATTGCCTTATCCAACTCTCTTCGATATAGGTTTTCCATCGTTTCAAAACCTGACATGGTTTTAAAGCCTGTCGATCCTGCCAGGCTTTTCATATTCTCATTTGTTTGTTTCCTTATAGCTTCCACCAGCTGCGGCAGATAAGAATTATCTGTAATTTCTTTCCCTGCCTGCTTCCAGGTTCTCAGATCATCCAGATAGGACAGGTCTGCTGATTCCTGCATTATCTGCCCACCTGCTGCCTCCGCCGCCTTCAGAATCTCTTTAAACAGTTTTTTCACCGTCTTCTTATGTTCCAGAGTATTCTTCGCAACCTCTTTCCGGAATTCCGGGTTCGACTGTAACAGTTTCATTGCCGCTTTCCGTATTTTTGCTGGACTGTACCCTAACTGCTGAAGGCGCTGTGCTTCAATCTCTGCTGTCCTGGAATATGCCATTGTTGCCAGGATACGTTGTGCCACATCCACGATCACACTGTGTTCCAAATACTGAAACAAAGGAAGCAATGCCTCGCCGATGATCTCTTCCTGTTCATTTGTCAGCATTAGTCTTCATCCTCTCCGGTAGGCTGGTCCTCTTCCTCCTGCAGTTTTTCTTTTACCAGTTCCGTTGCCTCATCTTCTGTCAGGCTATATGCCTCCATCAGATACCAAATTGTCAGTTCAGGAATATCGAAGGAAAGCGCGTCATTACGCTTACGTTCCAATTCTGCCTCTCGATCGGTAATATAGCTGTCATCGAAGTCTACCAGGATCTCCTGATCCAGAGTAAAGGACTTACCTTGGAATGTGTTAGCAAACCACATCACTGCCTTACAGATATCCTGTATGTACCGGATAGCCTCCTGACGCTGTCGGTTGAGTTCCTGCATCTGATCTTGACGCTCTCCCATATACTCCGTTGCCGTGGTAATCTGACCATTCTCAAAGCTGTATTTCTTCGTACCATAACCAAAGGACATGGACAGCAGGGACAGTGCCAACTCAAATGACTTGGTGATCTGATCCACTCGGATCTCCGGATTATACTCCTGGATCATTCCCTTTTCTTCCGGAAGCTTCTCGCCTGTGAATACAAAAAGTTTTTTCTGTTCCGGTGTCAGTTTCGGTTTTCCATTGTCGTCAAATTCACACAGCAACTCATTCACCAGGATAATCTTCTCTGCTTTGTCCAAATCTGAAAAGAGAACATTATAACACAAATCCACTACCTTGAGTGCCGGTATTGCATCCCAAAGCTTGGGTAATCCATACCCTATCATATCATCCAGGTTGTTTACTTCTGCATTGCGCATTACTGCAAATGGCTTCACTTCTCCCAGTTGTGCTATTACCGCTTTATCTTCTACTTCCTCTCCCTTTTTATTGAAAACGTGAGTCTCTGCCATGTATTCTCCATTGTCCACTGTAAACAATACAAGTGTCGTCTGCTTTTCTCCTTTGACAAGTGTGCTCCCGGAAAAAGCAGCTTCTGTCACAATGTCATTTTCCACCGTCAGCGGAGTGAATGCATCTGCCTCCACATAGTTCAGTTTGATGTCTCCACCTTTTACACTGTTATCATCCATAAAAGTTGCATTATCCAGTCTGATATAGCATGCTGCAGTTCCATCTGCGGAAGTCTTTTCAAGTTGCTTGCGGTACTGTGTATTGAACTGATTCTTATGCAATACCTCTTTCACAAAATCATACTGATCTCCATCTCCTGCGTTGATCTCCAACACCTCACACAGATTCGCATCATCCGAACAGCATCTTTTGCCAAAATTTAATCTGGTCAGCTCATATTGCTGTCCATTAACCGTTTTTCGCTTATGAAAATTCTCAATTATTCTGTTACTATACCAGTCATCACATATCTGAATTTTCCCCAGTGCATTATCATTCACTGTATATCCCTTTGTCTGTAAGAAATTTTTAACGCATCCTTCCATGTTCTTCTCCTTCTGTTGCACCGGTGCAACTTTACCTGTCTAAATCTACATACTCCACAAAATCCAACCAGGTGTAGCATTCCGCATCCCACCAGTCATTACAGTTACCTATATTCTTATCTTCCGGCTGGTTCGGATGGTCCTCGTCCCACTTTAGGATTCCTATTGCCTTTCGCAGATGTTCACACTTCCGATTAATCTTTATCCGGCCGGTATTTAACAGCCTATCCATTGTTCTTGGTCTTTCCGATATTTCATTCTTTCGACATCCCTTTATGTTCTGATATGGTAGTCCTGCATTTTTGGCAGCACTCCGCAAGCTGTTTATCATTGTTGTGCTGGCACTGTCTGGGAATACCCAGTCGATTCTTTCGTATTTATCTCTACACCTGTTATAAAACTCTACATATTTTTTGCAGATCATATCTGCATCTATATCATCTGACAGTGGAAGAAAATCCTCTTCTGCCGTTCTGAGATCATGGTACCTGTTAAAATACAACTTCAGCGTAAAGGTTGTCATGGATCCATTTCCGCCAAAATCGATCCCCATCGTTACCTTGAACGGTTTATGTATTAATTTGCCATATGCATCTCTTGCAACTAGCGGATCTTTTTCCTCATCATACAGATATGGCTCGTTATTGTTTGCAAACTTAGGAAATACGATTCCCTCTGCAACCGCACGCTCTCCTTTTATATCACGCCGGTACCACACCGTGTCTTTCTGATAGGTGATGAGCACTGCCCGGATCCGTTCGTCCGTCATGCTCATATTATCAACTAAAGTAAAGTGCCCATAGTTATAGCCGTAATCCGAATGCAACACCTGCTGTTCCTCATGAAATTTCAAGATATCTGTATAATACCAGTGTTCTTCCTCTTTAGGATTCAGGTCGTGGAATATCTTCCGGTCAGAACTGGATAATGTTCTGTCAAATACCTCTTTCAGAAATTTCTGATGACATTCGTTTGCTTCTGTCACATATGCCATACCGTATGTATTACCCTTGATCAGCTTCTCGTCACCATCTTTTCCGCCACCGGATACCAGCACGACCTTCTCTCCGGTTTTTGTCTGCACATACACACAGTCTCTGTCCTTGTATTTTCCTTCCCGACATCTTCCTTCAAAGTAATTCAGCAGACCATACCCATCGCAGTCAAGAATATTCAGTTTTGCCGTCGCATTTGATACTCCTGCTACCAAGTGAATCTTGTTTTTGTGTGTTTCCAACAGTGTGCAGAAGATCAATGTCTGGAGCACATTCTTCCCGCCACGTTTTCCACCCTCCGCCACATTAAACCAGCTGTGCAAGCAGCGAAGAAAATATTGATATTGCCGTTCACTGAACGGTGCCGGCTTATTCATTTGCCTGCTCCTCGAAATCTTCTATTTTGCGGTTGGCTACCGGATTTTTCAGGATGTCTGCTATAGTCTGCATGTTTTTCAAAATATCCTCTGTGCTATTATCATTTGCTTCGGCACGTTTCTTTTCATATTCTGCCCGGTACTTGCTCTCGGGGTGCATCAGGAAATACTTTGTAAGCCAGTTAATAGCCTTTTGCCTGTCCTCCAGTTTTATGGATACACCATATTTTCCATCCTTCACCTCCCGGATCAGCTGCGTATCCGTATTTACTGATGCTTTTAAATCGACAGCACTGATTGATTTCTTCTCCTGCGTTTCAGGATCCGTATATTCTTTTTCACTGAATGTCAGGTAATTGCCAATGTCCGCAAATGCTATCCGCATCTGCAATTCTACTATATCCTCAGTACCCGTAACGATCTGCTGTCGTTTCAATTCCTTCAGACGTTCTATCTCTGTTCTTACCCTAACATTTCCTAACAATCGGGGGCCTGCGCAGAGTGCAGATTCGTATGTGCATCCGTATGCCTTCTGGTAGCTCTGAGCTGCATTAAATGTTTTACTGTAATATACGCAGAAAATCTGCTGTTCCGAGGTTAGTTCATCGTTCTGCAGAGTATCCTTCGTGCCATCATCCGCAGGTGGGTTTTTAACCATTTTTTCCTTATCCGAACGTTCGCTTTCGGATGCCGAACGTTCGCCATCCCATCCATGTGTACTTTTCCATCGTCTGACAGTCCCGGGAGGCACTTTCAAGGCATCGGCAATATCTACCAGTTTCATTCCTTGCTTATACATTTCATGTGCTTTATCACATAGTGGATTTTTCTTCGCTGACACCTGCTGCCTCCTTTCTTCAAAAATAAAAGAGCCGGCACATGGACTTCTCCATGCATCGGCTCAGTGGCTCTTTCAATTCATAGTTTCCCTATATTCTTCTATTTATCATAAAATGAATATATGTCTTTATATTCCACCCCTTTGTCGCAATCAGGGCATGTGTATTCATAACATCTTACCTGCTTTAATGATTCGGTGCACATTTTGCACAAAATCCATTTCCTGCATCACCATTTTCAAAATCATCCAAATCAAATACTCGCCCACAATCAGGACATGTAAAATATCGGCCCACACACTCATCGCATACATACCCACCATTGTAGTGTTGATATTCTGCTCCTTTTTTTCCACAACAAATACATTTAGCCATTGTTTCATTACCCCTTTCTGTTTTAGGTATTATTTATTGTACCATGAATTACTTCATTGTTCAATTTTATAACTATTATTTAATAAAAAAGGATGTCCTCTTCACCAAGGTCATTTTATCCTCCACATTAATGTACTCCTTTTAGGGATGCACTGGTGCAATTCCGGTGCGTTTGCTATGCTACTCTGTTGTATTTGTGTTGCATTTCTTCAATATCATCAATTAAGTAATACTGGACCGTCATATCCGGCTTTGCATGACCTAACAGCTTACTCACCAACAGTACATCCCCAGTCTTGCGATATAACACGCTTGCAAATGTCTTGCGATACACATGCACGGTTGCTGTTATCCTGGTTACTCCTCCCCGGACAGCCATTTCTTTAGCCAGCTTTTCGATGCCATACTCTTTCATTCTGTTATGCGGTGCCCGATCTGCCAAAAACAGCGGATCTGTTCCCGGTCTGTCCCCGATATAATTTCTTAATGCCATGACCGCTACCGGCGTAAGCATTCCGGTGCGGTAGGTGTCTGTCTTCTCGGCATAGATTGATACCTGCTTATTTGTCAGATCAATATCTGACACGTTGAGGTAAGAGATTTCTCCAACTCTCATGCCGGTACAGATCATCAATTCAAACAAAGCCTTTTCCTTTTGCGTTTGCAGCGCATAGCGGATAGTTTCAACTTCCTCATCTGTCAATCGTACCTTCTTCTTTTTCACCTGCTTAACACGATCAACGCCATCAATGATATTATCCTGGATATGCCTCTTTTTAAATGCCCTGGAAAAGAATGTGCATAAGTACCGGTATATTGTGGATTTATAATTGTGGCTGATGTGATCACGATAGGATCTAATAGCAAGATAATCTGTAATATCCTGTGCTGTCACATATTTATAATTCTTATTCACAAAGTCAAAGAATTTCTTTATGATTCCAATATAACTCCTGATAGTTCCGGCATGGAGTCCTGCTGCCACGCTGTCCACACAATACCTCTGCATCAACCACTCATTGTCATGCTCCATAGTCATAGGCAGCTGCTTGATCTCTGCCAACTCGAAATCCTGCATTTTAACATAAAGAGTGATTTTCATGCGGTCAATCTGTTCCTTGCTTAAAAAATCGTTCAATTCATAGGCAACTTCGTTGATCAGGTCGTTTTTCGTCATAAGCGCACCTCTTTCATGTTGCCTAAGGTATCACATTATGATATGATGTCCTTAAGCAGTGAGCGGTAGATGCTATCTTTGGTCGGATGGTCTACCGCTGTTTTTATGTAACGATTGCAGTCCTTCTGCAGCTGGAATTTCAAATTGTGTATTATGATACTTATTACACTTTTAACATTTTTCCTTTTTCTATCACTCCTTTCACTGTCCGGATGGATTCCGGGAATGCCGCACAGATATGTACGACACTCCCAGAAATACCGTAGTATATAGAGTACTACTAAAACCAGTGGAAATCCGGATTACTGGTATCGAATGGCGGCAAGCAATCATCATCGTCCGGATCAGGTGCGTCGTAAATCGGTCCCGCATCTGCTCCTGCCAGGCAATCTTTCTCCGGATCAATTCCACACTCGTCAAAAAGCTCCCACACCTGTCTCACAGCTTCCGCGTAAGATCTTGCTGCCATTAAATACTCATGTCCAAATAATACTACACTCCACTCTTTCATTATTTTGCTCTCCTTTGCATATTTTTTTGTAAGCAGATTTGTCTTACATATGGATATGTCAAAAAAAACCGTAAAGAAAAGCATTTTTTGATAAATATTTTTATTTTTTCAACTTTTTCTTACATAAATATTATTTATGGATTTTTTGAAGGATCTATCTCATCCAGGCAAGCATTCCAACCGTCCATCGTGCCACGAACATAATCTCTGCCGAGATCATCGGCATCGGTCATCTCTGTCTCACGTTCCGGCAATTCCCGGAGTGGACACCAAGCTGGTTTATTCTTTTCAGTAGAATTTATTGCATCGGTCACATCCCGAAATCTGCCTGCAGTACAAATCATGCTGTCCTTATCATGTTTTATCCTTAATAGGCTACATGTTATACATTTGCTTGGCATGTCCATAACTAATATTGCTTTAGACATATAATTCTTCCTTTCTTCACTAAATTTCAGTTTTGATGTGTAACGTTACACATAATTACACAAATAATCAGCCAAACAATTTCCGAAATGCGCGATCAGAAGGACTTATAACCTTGTCCCAGTCAAGTTCGCATTTGCAGTAAGGACAGCAGGCATATTCCCGTGCAACTCCCATTCCGCATTCTGCACAGCGGAAATCTTCATCTACTCTGTTTCCTGCGCTATCATATGTTCTTGCCACGCTCTCCGGTGCTAATACCTTAACAAGCCGTATTCTTCTCATATTTCACCTCCGATAAATATACATCCAGTGCCTGCCGGATCACCCAGGAGATAGGTCTGTCCTGCTGCCGGCAGTAATCCATTAATCTCTCGTACTGCTCCGGATCCATGCTGATATCTTTCCGGATGTTCTTCTTACCTTCTTTCTTCGGTCTCGCCATACCTATCTCCTTTTGTTACACAATTTTTCCGATATTTCAGTTTAACGAACTATTTCATAGATGATATCATCGTGATAATTTCCAAATTTATCTCTGATAGAATCTTTTAAGATATATTTCTTTCCGTTGTGTTTTTTGATAAAATTGTCATATCCTCTGCAAGCAGGATTGCCACCAACAGCTCTCCATTCAACCCTATGTAATGTACTTACAAGTTCTCCCAGTTTTTCAAATACATCCTTAGGCACTTGCAAATTCCCTCGATCAAATGAAAACAGCCCGAAATTGTATGCTTTAGATACGTACCAATCTATTGCATATCCTAAATAGCCAATGAGTTTTTGATTTTTGTCTACTATCGCATACTGGAATTGCCACTCTTCAGGGCAATCCGCAATTTCAGGTATCCAGTTACCGTTGTTACCTGTTTCATACAACATATCTGTTGTATAAAAGTACTTTTGAAATTCTTTGCCTATCTGCTCTTTATATAAAATTGCAGGTACTAACATTCAATCACTTCCTTTTCTAAATCCTAATATTTGTATTTTTCCAGTATTTGCTGAATTCCTTTTATTTCTGCCGTTTCAGGAAGATTAAAGTCTGCAAACATATAGAAAAATTTACTTGCCAAATTTTTTAAATCCATTTTCATGTCAAGATATTCTCTATATTCTTCTGTCGTCAGATCTTTTACTGAGCTTTCGGATTTATGGATATATTCTTCGAGTTCCTGAAGTTCGGACTCGATTTTTTGCATTTTGTTGTAATATCTGTCATATCCTGTGTCAGTATAGAAATCTTTTGCCTCTTCATATGCAGGCTTTAATTTTGATATAGCTTTTTCTATTTCTTTAGCTTTGTATGTTTCTATTTTTTCAATTGTTTTACTCATCCTATTCCTTCCCTAAATTCTAAATGATTTTCATTTTGCGCCGGAGATGCGCTGCCCAGTACTCCGTTATCTTGTACTTATGGCATTCGTCCCTCCACATCTCCCGTCCTGTCTTGCCATCCCAGTGAATGCAATCATCGCAGTTAAAGCACGGTTCATCCATCTCTCCCTGGCAATGATCAAAGCAGTTTGGATTATTTGCACAATGCTCGCAAATACATCGCATACAGCTCATGTCCTACCTCCGCTAAATCCTAACTCAATCCACATACTCAAACTTATAGTCAGGATACTGTTTTTGGAGATTGCCCCACACCTGATTGATGCTGCCTTTAGCTCTAGGGCTAAAACTAAAAGCATCTGATGCACTACTTGTAATTTTATAGCTGCCATCTTTTCTGCGACCGCCATAATACATCTTGTTTCCATTTGTGTCTGTAATCATTAATTTCATTTTCTTTACCTCTTTCTCTACCTTCACTAAATCACAAGTATCTTTATTTTCACACCTTACTCCCTTTGCGTATTCAGTACACATACTACATAGCTTACGTTCTGTCACCTTTTTCTCCCTCCGCCAAATTCTTTATAATTGCATTTACCGTTCCTACATCTGCATTTCCATTCAAGGTCATTATCCTTTGTCTTATAGGCATGCTTACAGGTGAGACATTTTTTTAACCAGTCTGGCATATATTCTTCACTACAATTTTCTTCGCTACCTTGCATTTATTACCTCCGCTAAATCCTAAGTTACATCAATTTTTCCACTCATCAGATCCGGAATCAGTGCATCCCGCAATTCAGCCAAATATCTGTTTTCTTGCTGGTTCAAGTAATATATGTGCTGTTTCCATGTCTGCATAATCATCACCAAGATGCTTGACAGAATATCTTTGCTGTTATTCTCAAATCGGATTTCGTTTTTATTCTTTGATGTTGAAAAATAATTATCTTTTTCAATCTGTGGTGCTCCTAGTTTTACAAGCAGTTCATTCAGTCCAGTATCTTGCTGATCATTTTTATACATTTCGATATCGAATCCCACTCCTTTCGCTAGACTTTCGTTGATTGTTAGTTTACATGCGTTTTTTTCTCTCACCACCCTGTTCAGGTCTTCTACAATATCTTCATAACTTCTATGCTTTACTTCCTCTTCCTGTATATCAAGATAGTGACTCGCCAAAAGAGAATATTTATCCTCTTTTATTTTTTCAATGCTTACTGGTTTGCAAAAATCTGGAATACTTTTTCTTTTCCCGATTGCATCCATCACATCTTCCATTATTTTTTCCGGAATAATCTTTATTTTTTTCTGATAGATCCTGTTAGTATGAGAGTTTCCACCATATTGCCCTTTTTGATCTCTGATTTCCTCTACATATCTATTCCTAATGTCTATCATTTCCGTGGTTGCATGTCCTTTGTTTTTGTCCAGAACAACAATACAGGTTCCCACCCCAGTGGACTCAAACATGTTGTCCGGGCAGACAATCACCGCTTCTACCAGATTTTCCTCTACTAACCATTCTCTTATTGCCTTTTCCTCCTTTTGATTGCTGCTCATTATAGAAGCCGGCAGAAGGAAAACACACCTGTCATGTTTTTCCAGCCCTGTTAGTACAAATGCATAATTCGCATTATTTGCTGGTGGCACTACATAACATTTAGCAAATCGTGGTTGTATCTGTGCGAATGGCGGTATTTCCCATTTCATGTTATACGGTGGATTTGATATTAAGGTTTTCTTCATTTTCATATTTCCGTAAATCTCCCGAATTTTTCTCCTCTTGCGATTTTGTATGTGTGAAATACTTCCTGTTTCAATACATCTGAATGATATACTTTACATTCAATATTTCTAACTGCCATATTGAACAGTAGAAATGGCATTACCTTGCTGTCATATTCATATAATTCAAATTTTTGGTTCTTGTCCATATTCCATTTTTGAATTGTCAATGCCCCTGATCCAGCGCACATATCTGTAACTATATCTGATTTTCCTGCAAGTTTTCCCATAAACACAGCTAAGCTCTTAGGTGTATAATCCTGCATTTTTTCCGTTCTATCTGCATGGTAATACTGAAAAATCATTTGTAACCAGTCGATGCTCAAATCTTTTACATTCTCACAAAATTTTTCATACACTGTCTCATCATTATTTTGAACTGCAGCCAGCAATTTCTCTGGCAGATCTTCGGTTGTCTTCGCATCAAATAATCTCAGTACTTTATTTGTAAGTTCCTGTAATTCCATCCCTGCTGCCTCCTTTACCATCCGATGATACAGTAACCCTGCATCAGTCCATATTCCGGTACATCCCGGAGCACATACCGGATCCGGCGCACCTCTGTCCTGCCAGTATATTCTCCATTCTCCCATTCCATTAGTATCAGGACATCTCCCGGCTGTATATTGTCTTCATCCTTACGAAGCTCAAAGTTTTTTCTCTCATCCCTCACTGCCTGGAAGTATTTCGGCAGGATTTTCTTCTCCACTGTCTTCATTCTTCTTTTTCCTCTTCTTTCGGTAGTTTTCCGGATCATAATCTGGGTTAAAAGAGCTGCGTGTCATGGATATGCTCTCTTTCCGCTGATCCTTGGCATATGATCTACGCATGGTCTCTATTTCCGGATCCTGGTTCTCCAATCCCATTGTCAGAAGATCTCCGTAAGAAAAGCCCCGGCGGAATCCGGTCTTTTTATCCCTGGTCAGCACGTTCCGTGGGTAAACTCCTATGACTTCGTATTCGCAGTATTTGCTCGTGCGGCCGATACGGTCCTCGTCATTTATTTTGATCTTTATGATATCTCCTATATGTACATGCTGGACCGTAGGTGCCGGATCCAGAAGAAGGGTTCCATCCCAGTCTTTATACTCCTGCATATTTCTCCTTTCCGGACGACTGCTGCCTCTTGGATTTTCAGCTGTCGTCCCGTGACTATGTTTATGGTTGTTCGTGAGTACACTCCAAAAGGCTTATTTAATTAACTCAAATACCAATATTACATTTCAGCTTCCGCTCACCCCGTCATGATGCTGCCTGCCGTCTGCGTAAGCGGATCCACGGGCGGCTCCATGACCACCCCGACTTCCGCGAGTAATGCACGGGACCATTCCCGGACGGTGGTCTTGTCCTCTTGGTATTGCAGCAACAGCTCATTCATGTATTCTTCCACTCTGGTGAGCCGATCTTTACCAAATCCGTACTCATCCATCAAGGCTGTGAATAAGAACAGCATATACCTCGTTGCCTGCTCATTGATGGTATTCTGCGGTGCAATCTGCTTGCTATCTAGCCAGTACTGATAGGATCCCTTCCGGGCGGTGATATCATCGACCGTATATGCCTTATACTCTATGGTCCAGTCGGCTTTGTCATACAATCGCTTGCTGATCTCCTTAAGGTCTATCTTGCCGTCCGCCCAGTCCGCTTCCATCTCATTTACCTTGTTTGCAATTCTGGAGATTCTCTGCCCCTTGAATCCTTCCTTTCGCATGATCACATACGACAGCATGATTCCCATTGCTGTCCACGGTGTCCGGTCAGCCATACGGCTTTCCCTGGCGATCCGCTTGCACTGCTCTTTAATCTCTGCCGGTGTCAAATGTCTCTTCTTTCCCATACTATGTATACCTCCTATGCAAACCGGAGCTGTCCGGTCTGTTCTGCCTTAATCATCATGTTCGGTGTACGCTCTGCCACGCACAGTTCCGGTAAATTTGCTCTGACCAATGCCGCTGGTATAGGCGGACAAACAGCGTTACCGCATCTGCGCACCTGTTCGCTTCTTGGATAGGTCTTGCCGGTGTAATCATGATCTATGATGTAATCTTCCGGAAATCCCTGGCATCCGTACAGTTCTTTGGGTTCCAGCATCCTCAATCCGATGTCAACGATCTGATAATCTACACCCTCAATAGTCACAAGTCCAAATCTATCTCTGGATGTCACTGTATCAAGAGGTTCCTCAATGTCCTGTCCGGTTCCCTGCCCATAATATTTAATCAAAAATGCTCTGACTTCACCGAAGTGACCATCCCCAGCGGTGATTGTTGGTATAGGATCTCGTAAATCCCGCCCATCACAATGATTATTCATCTGAATAAGATTTGCTGTAACTACACTGTTATGATCCCACGCTGTTACCGTTGGCAACGGCTTTTCCACACTGTCTCCTGCACCTTTGTAACCACCGTCATAATATTTGTGCAAGAATGATGTAACCAGACCGTACCGGTTGGATCCGTCTACCGTCATAATTGGTTCTTTAATTGTCTGCCCCCGGACTTCTCCCTGCGCTGTCTCAGAATGGTACTGGATCAATGTGGGACTGATTAAGCAATGCTCATTTTTGCTCACAATCGTAGTCAGAGGATCCCTTACATCCTTACTTCTGTCCGCCGTGAATCCGGTCTGACCGATCTGTACCATATACGGTTCTACGATTCCATACCCGTGCTTTCCGGTAATGGTCGGCATCGGCTCCCGGATGTCGTTCGGCCTACGCTCACCGCCATGATTGCACTGGATAATAAAAGGTTCCGGATTTTCCAGTACGAATTTTTTCAATCCTCTGGCAATACGCTCCATAGTCTTGGGAGCCAGCGGACGTACCGCCCGGATCCCGTACTTTTCCTTGATTTCTTCTGATGTGTCAAAAATGCTCGGACAAGGAAGAGAAAAATCAAGTTGTGTATATGCTCCAACATACGGTTTGAGAAGTCCTGCTTTTACCTCTTCGCTGTCCGCAGGTGCGTGTGTCGGTTCCGGCCACACAATCGGCTTTCCGTCACATCTGGCAATGAGGAAAAATCTTTTTCTCATGGTCGGTGCTCCGTAATCAGCAGCTACCAACTCACGGAACTGTACATCATATCCCAAATCTGTAAGCTGTTGTACAAACTTCTCAAAAGTCTTGCCCTGTTTTGCCTTAATAGGATGATGTCCTCTGTTGAGTGGTCCCCAGGTTTTAAATTCTTCCACGTTCTCCAACATGATTACCCTCGGTCGTACAAGTCCAGCCCAACGACAAGCCACCCATGCAAGACCACGGATAAACTTGTCTTTCGGCTTACCGCCTTTGGCTTTGGAAAAGTGTTTGCAGTCCGGAGAGAACCAGGCAAGTCCTACCGGATGCCCGTTACATGCCTTAACCGGATCGACCTGCCAAACATCCTCACAGTAATGTTTCGTATTGGGATGATTAGCCTTGTGCATCCAAATAGCTTTTGGATCATGGTTGATTGCAATATCCACGCTATAGCCGGTTGCAAGTTCTATCCCGGTGGAAGCCCCACCGCCCCCGGCAAAGTTATCTACTATCAATTCTCCGTTTATCATTCTATCTTCCAGGAACCCGATATATCGTTACCCCAGCTGGAGGTTCGGCTCCTTTCTTGATTAAAAATTGAATTTCCATGCAGAAATATCTTTTGTAGCTACAAATCTGACATAATAATGGTATAAAATTTCAAAAACACTTATATCAAAGGAGACATGCCTATGTTTAAAATACTTAAAACACAATTTTTAACCATTTCTTTGGTTATTCTTTTCATTACACTTAAAATAGTTTCAACAATTCTTCCTGATGAATTTGCATTCTGTTTTTGTTCCGCAGTATTTATGCAATACACTGAGCTATGGTTCCGAATCTACGAATTATCCGAACAGTTCCATCTAGTATGGCCTTGGCAGCGTTAAGCTGCCATGCGCTTATTCTCTAAGAAAATCATCTATGCTCATTTGCCCTTCAACATTGGCAGCAGCTTCTTTGTCCTGGTTCATCCGCATCCGCTTATACTCGTTATACTTTTTCCGGTATTCATAGCTTTTCCCAAATATATTCCACGCTGCTTTTACAACATTTGGCTCATATGGTCGTATTAGTTCCAGATCATCTATAGCCTTGTATGATATGGGACATCCGCAGCATCCAGTACGAGTAAGTCCGTACACTTCATAAGCATCAGAGTACCGTATTCCGTAATAATCTTTATACCAAGCCTTGTCCCTATCAGACACATAATAAAGTGGTCTCAATCGATACTGTCCGGAACTCATCTCCGTAAAACACAGCGCTGTGTTATCTTTCCTTGGAACAGATCTCATTCCACCCTCATCCCTACGCTCTCCTGTGATTATCATTTCATAATCTTTCTGAACATTATGTGCTACATTTTTCTTACAATATATACAGCAGTCCGCACTTATCGAAAAATCTGGTGGATATTCCGTTATGAAGTCCTTTATGTACTTGGATGAGTTAATTACGAGCTGTATATTGGGGCGCGGCTCTCCTTCAGAATTGCAGCAGCACAAGAAATTTATAACGCTTTCACAATTCGGATACCTTTCTTTCAGTTCCTTCCTTTTTACGCTCTTGTCTTCAGCCTGTTCATATTCATCTGCTATCGATAGCGGAATACCTTTTTTCTGCCATTCCGACAATCCTGATGACATAATTTTCGATACAAACGGTACTCCATACGTTCTTACCGCTTGGACGATTCCAACTTTAGGACGGCACTCTTCTATTTCTACACCATATTTTCCAGCCGTAAATTGTACGTGATCTTTCGTTGCCTTCATTTCCAAACCGGTATTAAAGAATACATACTTGACAGGCGGCAATTCGAAAATTCTTCTGGTTCTCTCTATTACATCAATCATGATGTCACTATCAGATCCTCCGGAATATGAGCATATCGCATTGGGATGCTCACGCAATCTTTTTGCAATTATGCTCTCGATTGCCTGAAATTTTTTCGGTGGTTCAAAATCTGCATAATCAGGTCTATCGGTATAAACCCTGCTTCTAAATTCTTCTTTCATTTTGCTTTGGAGTAAAAGCTCTTTATCACTTGCCAACAAACCTCTTACCCCTCTTTCTCCTTTCCGGACGACTGCTGCCTCTTGGAGGATATTTCAGCGGCCGCCCCATTGTATGTTTATGGTTAATTGTGAGTACACTCCAATAGGCTTATTTAATCTGCTCCAATGCCTTCTTGATGGCGGTATAGTAATTGTTCATACCGCTAATTAATATATCCGACTGGGTCTTTCCCATCTTTTCGGAGCAATAGTCTAATTTCTTTTTTTCCTCCGGCGTCATGCGGATTGTGATGCGCTCCGTTTTACATTTCATTTTTGCTCCTTTTGTACATACATTTTTGTATGTACACTATCTCCATTTGCTGTAAACCAAGGCATCCTCCGACCAATCCGGGTAATGATCCTGCAGGTAGCACTTAAACATCTGCAACATCTCTTCCCTATATCCCTTATTGCCATTGTCCAGCATCATATGATGGCTGATACATCCTAGTGCTCCATTCTGCGGTATTCCCAGTCCACCATGCGACCGCGGAATATAATGCATAATGCTCAACGTACCCTGACCCGTCCATTCCACCTCTTCCATCCGGTACTCCATCTGGCAAAAGATACATTGGTTCTGGTCACGCTCCTTGATGCTTTGACGGGAGGTCGTATTAAACTCCCTCGCTCTCGCCTGTTTTGATTTCTTTGTCATTCCTGCTGCCTCCCTCACTGAGTTCTTCCCGGTTACACCGGTGCAACTTCCGATTTTTCTCGGTAGTTCAACCGTACACACATTGTGTACGGTTCGCTTTTCTCGGTAGTTCAACTAGGGTACTTTTTGTACCCCGTTTCCCGCTTTTCTGTCAAATTGTTATATTTTTCATGTTTTGTTGACATCAACAAAATCGTCTCTAACATGAGTGCTCTACTCATGCTGTCAATTTTTCGGTACTTCTGTGAAAATGTCTTTTAATGCCCTCTTCAATGGCATGTTAAAGCGCATCCATTCGGCATATTCGTGTTTCTCGCCTTCCGCCAGCAGGATATGTCCGCCATCCTCTACGTCCTGCAGGAGCATTTCCCACAGGACAGCGTTTTTCACCGGATTGCCTTTGGCACTCTTCCATCCGTTTCTCTGCCACTTCTCCGGCCAGTGCTGTGTGATGGCTGACGCCACGTAGCTGCACTCTGTATGGATCACTACGGTGCAGGCATAATGGAGACGCTGCAGGGCATCACGGATGGCACGCAGGACTGACTCGCTCTCCGTGGTATTGTCATACTCTACGATCTGCGGAGCTGCTTCATAGTCACTGCCGTTCTTGCGCTTTGTCCTCATGATGTACATTGCCCGGCCGGAGCCCTTTGCGGATCCCCGGAGAGTCGTGCCTATAAAGATATCCACTACTTTCAATTCATTTTCCAAAATCAACACCTCCTTCTCCCCGGCGGTCTCTTCCGCTCGGTGCACTTCAGTCTGATCAATGTGTAACTCCGGTATAAAAACCCGGTAACCGGATTGATGCCCTCATGGATCCTGGCTATGTAGTATCCCTTGGGCGGCTTGACCTCCGGCTTCCACCGGACCAGCTTGTCCTCTTTGGGCTCCGGCAGGGGCATATTACGGCTGGTATTGTATGATGACTCCGCTATCCTCGGCTTGCCCGGTGTGCCGTCTGCCCTGGTCTCCGCTGTGTGCTCATCCTTGGTCAGGTAATTCGCCAGCTGTTCCATGTCATCTCCGGTAAACTTGCTGTGACGGATCTCTGCCACGTAGGTGCCACCCTTTGTCCATGCCTTGGTCACGATAGCAGCCGCATCACCATCCGGTGTCTGCTTGATCACAAGGTGGATATGCCAGGCTCCCTTGGTTCCACGCTCAATGTTGCGGATCCAGTAGAGCGGTGCTCCTCTTACCCGGTAGATCTTCCGGATCTTACTCATTGCCTTCTGAAAGTCCTTCAGCGCTTCCGCCATATCAGGAGGTCTATTCTCCATCGCATAGGTCCATGTGATAAACAGGTCTCCCTGGTCAAAGTACTGGATCAGCCTCCACCGACACAGCCTTGCCTTATTCCTCCGGTTGATCAACCGCACCTGTTCCTTCGTCGGCTTCTCCTTCTTCTGTCTGGTCTTACCCTTCCCCCCATAATTCCCATCATGGTACTCTTCTACATCCAGCACATCCCCATGCCTTAGCCTTATTTTCTTTCTCTTAACCATGTCTCTGTATCCTAACTTTAATATCTTTATCAAGTGCGCAGGGGCTTTGAAAAGCCCCATTTTTCTTGACTTTTTTGGCTTACAGAGTTACAATAATCTTGTCTATATAAGTAGCTCTGTGAGCTCGCCGGCATCGCCAAATGCCGGCTTTTTTATTGCGCGAAATATGCCGGGTTCTGATCGGTCGGCATGTAATAACCGTCTGCCGCCGGTCTGGCACCGTAGTAGCCTGCCTCGCCCGGGATCCGGTAGACCATGCACTCAAAGCCCAGGTTGTTCTTGATCAGGCATTCCCGCATAACCTTTGCTATGGAGCGGTCATCAAAGGCACCCTGCTCCTTTTCGTCTCTTTCCTCGTTGTAACGTCCGAATAACTGTTCCCGGATCTCCTGCGGTGCTTCCAGAAATACCGTGACCGCGCTTGCCTTGTCATACAGATACTTCGCTTGAAACCAGTCCTTCCGGATTACCGCCTTCGTAAATTCGTCTCCCATCTTCAACAGCTTGTCCATGTAGTACTGTTCTGTTTTCACCTGCTCTGCCTCCCTTCAGTTCTTCCAACCTTTGCTCCAGTTCCCGGATTCTTTCCTGCTTTTTCCGTAATTTTTCCAGCTGATCCTCGCAAAAAAGGCAAAAAATAAAAAGCATAGCCGCCAGGCCCATGACTATGGCGATCTGCTCTCTTACTTCTGTTGTCCCAAAAACATCCCTCAAAACCCACGCTCCGAGGAGTGATATCGCAATATTTTTATACATCCGTAGCCCCTCCGTATATCTGATCTCTCAGTCTATGTATCTGGATTATCCTTTCATTGCAAAGGTCCTCCATTACTTCCAGCGTGCTCAGCAATGAATGCTCCTGCTTGTCATTCGTTGTAATGATCTGTAAACCTTCAAAGTTATAATATTTCGCCTCCGGCACTGACTGCTTCACTTCATCATAGACATACCCTGCCAGTTGCGAATTGCTGGCTTCCCAGTATTTGTGACCGTCTTTGTTTTTCACAACTTCCTTGGCATAATACTTAATCATTTCCATGTTTATCCCTTTCCGATCACGCTCTCTGCGTGGTGCCCGGAATCTACCCGGACACCGAAAGAGGTTCGTGCCGCCATAGCAGGTACGGCACATCTACGGGGGGACGTGGTGCATGACACCACGCACAAAGCGTGATCTATAATATGATGCTTGTCCCCATGCCCTCTACGTGGTGCCCAGCCAGGGGAGGACTGGACACACACGCTAATTGTGTAAAAGGGGAGTGTGGTGTTGGGAATACACCACGTACAGGGCACGGATACTTGTGGTTACGCTGATTCTTCTTTTTTCTTGACTGCATATCCCAGGGTCTTCAGACTCTGTTCATTCAGCCGTAAGGCAATCTCTGCCTTTTTCATGGGATCCATGTCATCCAATGACAATACCTGATCCCCGATGTGGATTAAATTTACAATCCGCATATGTACCTCCTGACTGCTTTTCTACAGCTTATGGTGCTATGGTTGTCTAAGTTGCATTCTCCAACTCAAAGATTGCCCACCGCAGCGCTGCCTTGGTGTTCTCATCAATGTCATTACGCTCTAAGAGAGCATATAATCTATCGATTCTCTCCATTCCTGCTGCCTCCTTCCTTTATTATTGCTAGTCTGAATCTCCAATCTATTTGTTCTCTTGTCCATTCTGCCTTCTCCGTGATATAATTCTCCTATATCATTTTCAGGAGGTATTAACATGCGTAATCCTTTAGAATCCCTCATAAAACGCCTGGGCTCTATGTATTCCATTGAACGGGACAACGGCTCTGTTGACCCAGTGAAGGGCTTGATCAACCAAGAACAATCTACCGGCAAACGATACATAGGTTTTCTTCCCGGTACTGATATCCAAGTTGATGATTGGCTCACAAATCCAAGTGGTGATCGTTTCTATGTTATTGACAAAGAAACTGCAACATTTCAAGGCAAACCACACGAATTACGCTGTTTTATAGAAACAGAAGCTGAACACCAAAAAAAGGCACTTACCACCGGACCTATTTTTAATATTGGCTCTGCAACCGGATCTATCATTGGCACTCAGGTTCATGCTTCCTTAAACTATTCCGATTCCATTAATCAAATGAAGGAGCAGGTGCAATCTTCCAGTTCACCTGATAAAGATGATTTACAGCAGCTTCTTTCATTGTTAGAAATGCTTGTTAATGATCGGATTCCTGCTCAAAAAGGAATGTTCTCAAAATTTTCTGATGTCATGGAAAGAAACTCCTGGATCACAAGTGCAATATCCTCTACATTATTAGGTTGGCTGATGTCTCAAATACATTGACATTTCCCTTTATAGTTACAGAAAGCTCTGTGGAACCGTCTGCGGAGCTTTTTAAACTATAATCCGATACTTCTATCATTTCTTTTCCTACTTGTAAAAAATTCCTGCTCTCTTCTTTGTGGATTACTATTTCCACTCCTGCTGCCTCCTTTACTGATCGCCACTGCCATCTTCCGATTCTTTTTCAAAAAGATATCGCAGTGTAAGCTTTGGAAAAAAACTTCGCTGAATTGTTATTGCTTCATCAATGGTAAAAGAACTATCCCCATTGATTTTATTTGCAGCACTGTTTCTATGAATTCCCAGTAATTTAGCTATAGCTTCAATGGTAATTCCGTTTTTTGCCATTTCTCCTTTTAAGTTGATGCACGGCATTTTTCTCACCTCCGTTTATGCATTTGCATAACTTATGCTCGTAGTATATATTCGTTTGCGTATCTTGTCAATAGTTTTTTATGCTTTTGCATATATTTTTGTTTACTTTTTATTCATTATGTGATACATTCAGCATATAGCAACGGAGGATATGATTATGGGAATTGGAAGTAAATTATCACAACTACTGGACGCAAACGGTACTAATGCCAATGAGCTTGCCAATAAAATAGGTGTATCACCTCAAACCATTTACTCTATGATTAAGCGTGATAGTAAAAAGGCTGATATTGATGTTCTTTTAAAGATTGCAGATTCATTTGGAGTTAATGCTGAATACTTTGTTGATGATGAAGATGCTCCTCATACTATTGCCGCCCATTTTGATGGCTCTGAGTATACAGAAGAGGAACTTGAAAAAATCAAAGAGTATGCTGCCTTTATCAAAGCTAACCGGAAATAATTCATTGTGTGAACAGGGGTGTTTTATTTGACAGATTATGAAATGCTTTTAGATTCCGCAGATAGTCAAGATGTGACTGTTGATGAAACTTCACATTTCTGTGGAACGCAAATTAAGGGATTGTATTTAGATAACCACATTGCTCTTAGCAAAGATTTACGCTCTGATACTCAGAAACGCTGCATTTTAGCAGAAGAGCTGGGACACTATCACACTACCGTTGGAGACATTATCGATCAGTCCTCCGATTCAAACCGCAAGCAGGAGCTCCGGGCGCGTCTCTGGAGTTACAACAAACTGATCGGATTACACGGCATCATCTCCTGCCATAAAGCACACTATACTACCTCTTATGAGATGGCTGATTACCTGGGTGTCACAGAGGAGTTTCTGCAGGAAGCTCTGCAGTGTTATCGGAGCAAATACGGTATCTGCGTGCAATATGATAATTATGTTATCTACTTCGACCCGATAGTGGTGTTGGAGCTGATATAAATACTAATATGAAAAGGGGAAATTTATATGGGATTCACTAAAATCTTTAACAGTATCCGTTCTTCGACTATGTTACCCTCGGATATCGAAAACGTCTCGTTGAAACGCATTATTCCTAAAATTAATGAGTGGAATATTGATACTGTGCTTATTACTGCAAATCGAAATTGTACTGCCTGTAAACAATATAATCAACAGGTGTTTTCTCTTTATGGGAAGAATAAAAATTATCCAAAGTTACCCGATATACTATATCAACGTTCTTGCCCTGTCTGTGGTAAAATCTTTGGTGCTACAATATACGGCTTATAATATTTATGATCTTCATTTTAAAAAATTGCACCGGTGCAATTTACTATGATATTGATATACACATAGTTTTACACATGGTTATCCACAGATTTATACACATTTTGTGTAATATGTATTGACAAATCAATCCTGAACATATAATATAAATGTGTAGCTAAGGTTACACGTTAATAATGCTTCAGGTTGTACGTCTCTCAATATATGAGAATGACCGAACCCTGGAGCTTTTTATTTTATACGGAGGATAATATATGAAAACTGCTATACTTGTAGATGGTGGATTCTATCGCAGGCGGGCTCAAATTGTTCTAGGCGATATTCCTGCCAAGGATCGTGCTATTGAATTGGCAAATTATTGCAAACGCCACCTGAACTCTCATGGCGAACATAATAACGATCTGTATCGTATATTTTACTATGACTGTCCTCCTGCTTCGAAAAGACTTTTCCACCCCTTTCTTCAGAAACAGGTGGATCTGTCCAAAACTGACCTGTATATCTGGATGAATGAATTCCTCACTGAGCTGAAGAAAAAGAGAAAGTTTGCCATCCGCTTAGGAAAACTCGCCGAAGAACAGGCTCATTACACTATCCGTCCTGATGTTGTCAAAAAGCTCTGCCGCGGATCCATTTCTTTTTCGGATCTGCAAGAGTCTGATTTTTGCATTGAGATAGATCAAAAAGGTGTTGATATGAAAATCGGTTTGGATATTGCATCTATGGCATATAAGCATCAAGTTGATCAGATCATCCTGATTTCCGGAGATAGTGACTTTGTATCTGCTGCAAAACTTGCCCGTCGGGAAGGTATTGATTTTATACTCGATCCGCTGGGTGCACCTATTAAGCCAGATCTGTTTGAACATATAGATGGACTGCGTACCTGCGATAAACGGTTCACGCCAACCAATAAGTAAAAAAATCAGCCCCAGTGCGCCAACACCGGAGCTGATCCGATTACCGGGTAAACCGATAAATCACCTTGAACAAGTGCATTTTATCATTTTCCCGGACGGATTGCAATGCAAACATATGTCCGGGCATTTTTATGCCCATTTTTCCGTACATTTACTTAGGAGGAATGTGCAATGTCTAAGAAAGTGATGCGAAAATCTCCGGAAGTCACGGAGCAGATCCGCACCGGTGCCGCTTATATTCGTGTCAGCACGGATGATCAACTGGAGTATTCTCCGGAGTCCCAGCTGGAAGAGATCAAACGGTACTGTCTGCAGCATAACATCCTGTTGCCGTCTGAATTTATCTTCGTGGAAGAGGAAGGACGCTCCGGCCGTAAATCCAGTAACCGTTATGCCTTCCAGAATATGATTGCAATGGCGAAGACCAAGCCGAAGCCCTTCGATGTCATTGTACTGTGGAAATTCAGCCGTTTCGCAAGAAATCAGGATGAGAGCACCTTCTATAAGTCCATGCTCCGGAAGAAACTGGGAATTGATGTGGTGTCTGTCAGCGAACCCCTGATTGACGGTATGTACGGTCGACTCATCGAAATGATCATAGAGTGGCAGGATGAATTCTATTCCGTGAATCTATCCGGGGAAGTGCGTCGTTCTATGCTCTCCCGGGCCCGGAAGGGACTCTATAACGGTAAGATGCCTCTGGGCTACACCAAACCCCCGAATGAGAATCCTGTTATAGAGGAGCAGGAGGCGGCCATAGTCCGGAAAATTTTCGACATGTACGCTTCAGGATCTGACATCAACTATATCACCAGAGGGCTGAATAATCACGGTTATAAGACCAAGACCGGGAAGAAGTTTGACCAGGAAGGTGTCATATATATTCTGGAGAATCCTTTCTATATTGGCAAGGTACGCTACAACATGAGAGAATCCAGTGCCACCAGTACCCTCCGTGATCCGGACGAATGGATTATAGCAGACAGCTTTCACGAACCTATTATTGATATGGAGACCTGGAATATCGTTCAAGAGCGCCGGGAACGCAGTAAGAAGCTGGCTGGCCGCTATGAGCATCCGGTCTCTCACGCCAAGCACTGGCTGTCCGGTCTGGTCAAATGCCCGGTCTGCGGTAAGTCATTGTCACACAAGGAAGGCTATCCCCGCAAGTCCACGAACGGGACCACGTACCTATCTGGGGAAGGCTTCCAGTGTCTGGGATACATGAAGGGGCTCCATAGTGGCTCACAGTTCATCTCAGCGAAGAAACTGACCGACTCTGTGATTACGTCCCTTAGAGACGTATTGGAGAGCACCACAGACGTATCCTTTGAACTTGTCCGGACCTATGAACCAACCATAGAACTGGATTGCCAGCGTTACCAGCGCGAGCTGGCTTCTCTGGATCGGAAACTGGAGCGTATCCGGGAAGCTTACATGAATGAAATTGATACTCTGGAAGATTACAAGCGAAATAAAGAAATGATTGAAAAGCGCCGTGCCGATCTGGAAGCTTTGTTGGCTGACATGACGACTGCTGCCTCCGGCCCTGAGAATTACAAAGAGCAGTTCTTGAACCGGGTACAGTCTGTCCTGGATATCATAGAAAGTGATGCTCCAAATGACCTGAAAGCGGAGGCTCTCCGGGGCATTGTGCGTAAGATTGTGTTCTACAAGGATACAAATACCCTTGAATTTCACTATTACCTCATGGTAGAATGAATCCTATAACCCGCATAAACACTGGGGTTATAGAATAGTAGCTGTATTTCCGGTCATCCCCCACCATGCCCCGCATCCAATACAATCAATGACATAAAAAAACTCCCGCATATCCTTTTGTTTCATGATATGCGGGAGTTTCCCCATTTAGATATTTTTTGCTTACTTTAAAATTGCTGCCGTCACTTCCTGCGGAATCACAAATTCCGGTGCTCCCATAGAACCGGGAGCCACTTCGTATTCGTCAAAGGCAATGACCAGTTCGTCTTTTTCATTAAAATAGAAGTTCGTCTGCTCCGTGATCCCCTGAAAATTGAATTCCGGCATATCGTCATTATCCAGGAAATAGATCACGCCTTCGTCCGCCGCCATCTGCTCCTGCATCTGGGTCTTAATGTTCTCGCTGATCGCGGAAATATAGTCGCTCCCTTCCACAAACAGATCTTCCAGTGTCACCACATTTCCCGTCTGTTTATCAATCGTATAAAACTGATTATTCTCGTAGCCGCTGGCTTCCGTCTCCAACACGCTTAATTTTACGGTGTAATACCTCTCATTGTCCGTAACGACCTCCTGGGACACATGCAGACCATGGTATCCTTCCTCGGATAAGGTATCCTCGAACTGACGGATCAGTTCCTCTACCGTAGCCTCCATATCCTGGTTGACCGCTTCCACACCGTCTTCCGACAGATTTGCTACCGCAGCCTCCTGTCCGACACCTTCCACACTTCCGGCTGCTGTGCCCTTAGGAGTGGCTGCCACTTCTCCAACGGAAGCACCTTCTCCTGCGTCTTCTCCATAGTTGATCTGTGCAAGTTCTACTTCAGCATCATGGTTCTCGTCACTGTAATTGTACTGCCGCACTGTTACCAGCCTAAAAAAGCCACCCAGCAACGGAATATTTTCCATGGCATGGGCTATCTGTATATTGGTATTTGGCAGTGCGATCATCACGACTGCTGCAGCCGCCACTGCTGTCCATGCAGAACGCCTTCTGGCGTGCTCTACTCTTTTTTTCTCCATCCGGGCTCTGTCGATACCTGCCTGCAGCCGTTCCCGTCCCGCTTCGGGTATTATCATATTCTCATACTCCTCTTTTAATTGTCTCAACTGTTCCTGTTCTGTCATATCTATTCTCCATCTGCCCGGTCGGTTCGGACCGGTCATGTTATCTCTTCCTATATCTTCCTATATCTCTTTGTCTGTATCTGTCTTATGTCCTGCCTATATATGATGTCGGGGCAAAATCCCACGACTTTGACTACGGATTGCTCAGCCCATGCTGCCCTCGAGGTTCAGCCGCAGTTTTTTCATCACCCGGTACAGCCTGCTCTTTACCGTACTCAGGTTCTCATCCAGGATCTTCGCGATCTCCTCCAGCTGCCTGTCCTCAAAAAATCGTAGGACTACGATGGCACGATCCTTTGGGTCAAGATTTTCTATTGCGCGCTTTAAATCAATATTTTCATAGATATCTTCACTTGCCGCCTGGATCTCCTCCACATCCACGCTCTCCTTCCGGCTGCGCAGGAAGCTGCACGCCTCGTTGATCACGATCCGGTACACCCAGGTCTCCACGTATTGCGACTCCTTCAGGCTGTCACTTTTTAAAATAGCTTTATAGGCTGCTTCCTGTACAATATCCAGCGCGTCCGCTTCATTATGTACATAACTATAAGCAAGACGGTAATACTTCTCATACCCTTCCGTCAGGGCACGCTCCACCGCCTGTTCTTTTTTTCTGTCCGACATATATCCTTTCCTCACTTTTGAAAACTGCATGCAATTATTTTTCGGTATTTATTGTAACACATATTCTTTTGATATATTCTACGATTTTGACGCTGTATTCCCGCAAAAAGTTTCACCGACAAAAAATATTCCAGACTGAGGTTTTTTTTCTTTTTTCTTTTAGTTTCTTTTTTTCTTTAGTTTTTTTCTTTTTTCTTTTTTTCTTTTAGTTTTCTATCATTTTTGACGCAAATAAGCGGCATACGTCTCTTCATCAAGACATACACCGCTTTTCATGTTTATACTGTTACACCCTTTGCCAGTACGCTCCCACATTCCCACTTTTATTCAATTACTATGTCAGATACTTATTCTTCCTCAGAACCACTCTTTTTTCTTACATAGAATACAGCTCCAAAAACATTCAGTATAATACAGATACCTATAATAATGATTATCGTATTATTCCATGCATATTTTGAAGTGCTGTCATCTGTCTTAGGTGCAGGAATGGTTTCATCAGATTTGTTGTCTGCCTGACCGTTATCACTCATAATCTTGGCATCAACAACAATCGTGTAATCTGATGCATGGGTAAATACAAGTTCCGCATTTCCATCCGGATCAATCTGTCCGGCACTGATAAATTCCAGTTCTCCGGTCTGTTCATTGTAGTAGAACAGGTTCGCATACAGTCCTGCATTCTTTGATTCCATGTTGACGGTCAGTGTGGCTGTAAATCCAAACTCTCCGTCATAAGCAAGCGTCAGGTTCATGGAAGAACGTTCCCCTGTCACGTTGTTGATCACATCCACAGGAATGGATTTTCCGGCGTCGGCTCCGACTGTCACATCAAAATCAATATCTCCGGCTGCATCAGTAATATCCTGTCCATTGATTTTCCAGGAAAGACCATTTCCCATGTCAAGAACAAGTGTTGTATCTTTGCCCTTGATACTGTCAATTACATCTTTCGGTACTACAGTTGTTCCGTTCATTGCAACCGTTACCGTATCGCCTGCCTTAGCTTCTTCAAGCTGTGGCTTGATCACATCCCAGCCTTCCTTGCCGCTGTCATCCTTGATGTATGGCTTAATTGAAGTACCATTGTCCTTACCATTATCCGTATCAGGCTGTGGCTTCTGATTCTGATTACCATTGTGTGTGCCAGACTGCGGTTTCTGGTTTTGGCTGCCATTATCCTTGTTGCTGTCATCGGACTTGATCTTAGCGATCGGCTGTGTGTAACTGTGTCCGCACTTGGAGCAGGTGTAGGTCATGATGCCTTCCTCTGTTGTCGTTGCAGCTTTGGTTACTTTTGATACATAGCTGTGTCCTGTTGCCGGAATATTCTCCGTGTAGCTGTCTCCACAGGAACAGGTATAAGACCTTACCCCTGCCTCTGTACAGGTTGCTTCCTTCGTAATGCTTCCCGTATAGTTGTGAGTGTGCTTTTCCTCCGGCAGCTTCGCAATGCTCTCTGTGTAGCTGCTGTTGCATCTGGTGCAGGTGTAGGTTCTGATGCCTTCCTCGGTTGTCGTTGGCTGCTTTGTTACGGTTACTTTATAATCATGTCCCAATGCTGCCAGCTCTTTTCCGGTACTCATAAGTTTATCACAGTCCGTACAATAGGTATCTCCTGCGTATCCGGTCTGCGTACAGGTTGCTTCCTTTCGGTTTTCACGGTTGTATGCACATGGTTCGTGGCATCCACTTCACCAAAGGTTTCACTACAAACACTGCATACTGCTTTTGATACACAGGTAGCCGGTGTTCCGACCTTGTGCGGTTTTTTCTCGATTGTTGTACCGGAGGCAAGTTTTTCACCACAATCCTTACAGTAAGTATCTCCGGTATAGCCCTTCTCTTTGCAGGTTGCTTCCCGCTGATTCCGTATTTCAGTATGTGTGTGATCACATTCGCTTCTTGTAATCGTAATGCTTACACTTTCTGTCTCGTAGTTGCCCTTGTCAGTTCCTGTATAAAATGCATTCGCTGTCACTGCCACACCATCTGCTGCCCGGCTTCCTCCTGCATGAACTGAAGATCGTCAATCAGCAGAATGTCCCAATCCTGCGCTGACGGTGGAATCACGCAGTCTGGGTCTGCCGCACTTTGCCGCAGCACGTTCCGACCGCGCAGCAGTGCGTCCGCCAGTACTGTCTTTCCAAAGCCGCAGGGTGCGCTGAAAAAAAGGACTCTGCCATGCGCCATGAAGCTGTCAAACCGTTTCTGAACGGAGGTCTTTATGATGATATTTTTGGTCATTTCTTCCCTCCCTTTGATACAGAGCGAGATTGCCATAAGCCTTTCGCAATCTGTCTTAAATTATATTATACGAGTCTGTTTCGAAATGTAAATCATCCCAAAGGATGAGACACTCTGCATAGCAAACTGCTATGCAGATCATTTTTGTTTGATTTTGATAGCATAGATGCAAATAAGCAGCCACACACCGAAGTGCGTGACTGCTATGTAAAAAGTTCGGAAAGGATTTTTGCAATCTGACACAGTTTCCTGGCCCTGAATCTCCATCAACATAAAAATATCTCCATCATTTCAAAAGAGAATGACGGAGATATTTCGCCTTGTTTATTCTTGTAGCAACCAATCGGCTATATCATGGATTTCGATTCCTTCATAACTATATTTTGGATGTTTGGTTCTGGCAATAATCATTTTCGGATAAGCATCTCGGATCTGAAGCAGAGGAGAGCATTCTCTCTCAAATGTTTCCTGCCCGGAAATGTTGT